>Ga0307375_10006469_pt1 | contig 10818 bp, 10 predicted proteins | sample TR1MG_FD_202531 | JGI IMG/M metagenome (GOLD analysis project Ga0307375, IMG submission 202531) | Soil microbial communities from Risofladan, Vaasa, Finland - TR-1 | ecosystem: Environmental > Terrestrial > Soil > Coastal area > Acid sulfate soil | place: Finland: Risofladan, Vaasa | collected...
GCAGTCTGTTGAGAGAAGGTCAGGAGGGCGAAAGAGTCTGAATGAACCAACAACGCTGCTTTACTGCTCTCCTTGAGTCCTGTGGGGATGAAGTGGGGTGCACGAGGGTACGGCGAGATACTACGAGAGAGATGAAGCCATGTGAGTGGACGTTCGCCAGAGTTGAACTGGAAGAATGGGCGGGAAATGAGGAAGATGGGAGGCAAGCTAGTTCTCCGAGGCCAACTCTTCCGCCACGCTCAGTCCCTGCTGTACATTAGCTGTTCTCACGTCGACTGCCTTTGGCTCCGTCTCCTCCATCAACACTCTTCCTTTTTGGGCTTTTAACCCCCACATCTCATCACTGGAACCGGAAATTTGAGTTGAATCGCTGGAGCGAGCCTGAATAATGTCCGACCTTCCCTCCGTTCGCCATACCGGTAGTCGTGGCAATGGTCGAATGCCTCGTACCACTGCGCCTGGTGCCATGTATACTGTCAACGATGAGCCCACCTGGTTGTCGGAAGCGACCCCGACGGAGCGCATGCGCCTGAAATACGAAGTACGCCCCTCAATCGACCCTTGCTGCTGCCTTGTGTGATTCTTCCAGCTCTTAGCTGTCCCTCATCCTCATTCTTCGGCCTACTGAGTCTTAGCGAGTCACTAACCGTCATTGGGCAGAGTTTGGACTACGACGAAATCGAGAACTATCTCTCTCTTCGACAAGCTGTCGCTCGTACCAAGTCGGTATGTTATTCTACTCTAGATTTGACTTTCCACTTGAAAATCCCACTCGTTCATGGATTGAATGTAGAGAGGAGCCATAACGTCGTCCGCGACCTTTCGACTTTTGGCTCTCCCCTTCCACCCCTTGCTGACGCTGTTTTCACGTCTTCCCATACCGCTAGTTTTTCACCAAACAAACGATCGTGAGATGGGTGATCACTCTGATGATTGGTATCCTGATTGCATTGGTGGCCTTTTCAATGGACATGGGTGTGCGTTGGTTGACGTATGCCAAGTTCTACATCACTCATTTGGTTTCTAAGAGCTGTAACGATTGTTTCTGGGAGCCGTATGTGGCCTATGTGAGCGTGACTACGAGTTTGGTGGCTATCTCTGCAATGATGGCGGTTTTGGTGGAGCCAGTGGCCGGTGGTAGTGGCATTGGTGAAATCAAGTGTTACCTGAATGGTATTAAGGTTCCGCACATCTTGAGAGTGAAGACGCTGTTGGCGAAGTTGGTAGGAACGATGTTTAGTGTGAGCGCTGGTTTGGCGGTCGGTCCCGAGGGTCCCATGATTCATATTGGTGCGATTACTGCCGCCGGTGTTTCTCAAGGCAAGAGCACTACGTTCCCGAACCTGGACTCTCACCTGCTCTCGTCTTTCCGCAATGACCGAGAGAAGCGAGACTTTGTGAACGGAGGTGCCGCTGCAGGTATGGCTGCTGCTCTCGGTACTCCTATTGGCGGCGTACTCTTCACATTGGAGGAAGGTGCTTCGTTCTGGAACCAGGCGCTCACGTGGCGTACCTTTTTCTGCTCGATGATCGGCGCCTTCGTCGTCAACGTTCTCCTGTCTGGCGTCGAGTTCAACAACTGGGGCGCTCTCTCGCAGCCCGGTCTCGTCAACTTCGGTACCTTCTCTCAACAGAAGTCTCACGGCTACACCATTGTTCAACTTCCCTTCTTCATCCTGCTCGGCATCTCCGGCGGACTCATTGGCGCACTCTTCAACTTCCTCAACAAGAAGCTCACCATCTTCCGCCTGCGCCACCTCAAGGCGCCTCCCGCACGCTTCTTCGAAGCCCTCTCCGTAGGTTTCGTCACCTCCACACTCGCATTCGTACTCTCCTACTATTTCCACAGCTGCTCCAGACTCCCGACGGATTCGCAGGGCGCAGGCGAGTCCAACCACCTGCAGTTCTTCTGCCCAAAGGGTTACTACAACGACATGGCCACCATCTTCTTCACCAGTCAGGAGGATGCGATCAAGCAACTGCTCCACAACGAGGGAGAGTTCTCCAAGTCGACGCTGCTGCTCTTCGCCTTCACCTACTTCTCACTTGCCTGCTGGACCTTCGGAGTTGCCATCCCTTCCGGACTCTTCGTACCTTCTCTCATCACTGGAGGAGCCGTGGGAAGACTGCTGGGCAATCTGCTGCTCGGATGGTTCCCAAAGATGGCTGTCAACCCCGGAACCTTCGCACTCATCGGTGCCGCTTCAGTTCTCGGAGGCAAGACTCGCATGACCATCTCTCTTACCGTCGTACTTCTTGAAGCTACAAACGATGTCACTTACGGTCTACCGCTCATGGTCACACTCATGGTGGCCAAATGGATCGGCGATTGGTTCAACCCTGGTATCTACGATATCCACATCGAATTGAAGGAGATTCCTCTCCTAGAATGGGAACCTGATCCTATTCTCCGCAAATTCAAGGCTCATCACGTCATGGCATCACCTGTAGTCACCTTCTCTCAAATCGATCGAGTTTCATCCATCTACTGGGCTCTCAAGCATACCTCGCACAACGGGTTCCCCGTACTTGACAAACAAGGACTCTTCTGCGGTCTCATCCTAAGAAGCCAACTTCTGACACTACTCAAGGAGAAGGCGTTCACAACGAGACCGGAGATTCCGAAGCGATTCTATCAGAAGGTCACTCTCGAAGACTTCAGCAAGGACTATCCAAGATTCGGAGACATTCGCAACATACAACTGGAGTCGGAAGAGTTCGACATGTTTATGGATCTGAGGCCATACATGTCTTGCAACCTCTTCGTCGTTCAGCAGGACGCTTCCATGATGCGTGTCTTCAGAGTGTTCAGATCCCTCGGTCTTCGCCATCTCATTGTAGTCAACAAGAACAATCACGTCGTTGGAATGATTACTAGAAGTACGTTCGACCTTTGTGCATCTTCGGAGTGAATCTTTCCACGACCCCTTTTCACTATCAGTGCCCTCTCCATTGGAATGTCGATATGGAAAACTTGCTAACCAGCTTCTGTTCTGATTGTGTGCTTACTGCAGAGGATTTGGTGTACTTCGAGGAGAAACTCAGGGCGAACCGTCGAGTAGGACTATGACGAGCTCCAAACTCATCTCCATCACCTCCTTCTCTCCTCTCTACTTGTCCTTCTTGTACTCTAATGTAGTCTTGGATCAATGAACTCCATGTAGTTGTCCCAGCATGAGCTCAGACTTCAATGTACGATCTACAGATTCCCTCCCCTCAAATTCCGCTGTGGCGGTTCACGTCCTGCTCTGTTTCTGTATCACAAGGGATTTTTGGCAGAGTTTTGGATAGGAAAAGGAAGAAATTCCTTGCCATAGAGCCGAGAATCGGAGTGAGTGGCGATGGGAAGTCCTGGCACCGGCACTTGATTTGCCGGTTGCAAATTGCAATCCTCCGCCTCGGCAGTCCTTGTCTACCGTCTGTCTGCTACGCAAGTTGTATGGTTTCGAAGCATAGGATCATTATCAACCTTTTTTTGATTGCATTCTTGGTACAGTCTTCGTTTGGCTGCAGTGTGGATCAAATGTTTAACGTCGTCTTGTTTGGAGCTACTGGAGCCACTGGCAAGGCCTTTGTCGATCTTCTTGTTGGTGGCAAACACGCCGCAAGTTACACTACACATTCTGGAGCTTTGCCCGCCGATGCCGCAGCGCCATCTGGAGGTAGACACCTGACAGCGTTTACACGCCGAGCTGCACTCTGGCCCGTCGTTGAGAACTCTCCCCACCCCTTTGGCGATTTCATTTTGGAGAACCAGGTAGTGAACTTTGAAGATATGGAAGGCACGTTGGCGCCAAAGCTGGCAGACTTGCAGAAGCAGCATGGTCCAGTTGACGTTGTGTTCTGCGCCCATGGTACCACGAAAGCGCTTGCCGGTACCGATGAGGCGTTCATTCACATTGATAGAGAGTTGACGGTGGAGATGGCAAGACAGGCGAAGGCAGCAGGTGTGAAGCACTTCTCGCTCGTCTCTTCGGCGATGGTTTCTACCGATTCCAAGTTCTTGTACCCCCGCACGAAGGCACAGACCATTGAGGACATCAAAGCGATTGGATTCGAGCGCTTTTCCGTCTTCAAACCTGGTCTGCTCATCACATCAGAGCCAAGACCTGACGCGAGACCCATGGAGTCGGTTGCCGTCGCTCTGGATCCCTTCTTCTCCTGGATCTCCAGAGCAACTGGTTTCGATGCTCTCAAGCCTCTTCAATCCATCGCTGTGGAAGATCTCGCCGCTGCAATGATTGCCAACGCTATGCGCCCATCACCAACGCCTGGAGTCTCCTACGAGGAGTACGAAACCTCTCCTGACATCATCTCCCTCACCCACAAGACCAAGTTTTGAGCAAATGTAGAACAGAACTCAACTCACAGGAACTGAAGCGAATTTGAGGACTTAGGCCCTTATTGGTACTTACAATTGACGGGGGAAGGGGTCTGTACATAGTGCGTGGTCTATATGGCAAAGGAAGCATGTGTATGAGTTGCAATTGGATCAGGTGATGCGCAATTAGGGTGATCGATGAGATCAATTGGCGTTGTGGCACATGGAGATGTAGTAGTGCTTCCAGATGTTCTCAGCTACGTATTTCAACTTCCACTGCATGGCACTCTCAATCAGCTTTCCCTTACTGAAGTACATCACCAAGCCAGTGTTGTTGAACTGAATTCAAAGAGAGAGAGAGAGAGAGAGAGAGAGAGAGAGAGAGAGAAAGTGGCTGTCAGCATTGGATTGAGTGGAGAGAGAGAAAGGAGAGAAACGCACCTTCTGGCCCGAGATCTTCAACAGCTCTCTGATCAGTTCTGCATCATATACTAAAGCGAATCTCAAATTTGGCCTGTTCCAGCTCTGTAGGTGATCAAGGAGTACGCCAATGTTCTGTGTTGATGGTGCGGGAGGGAAGAGAAGGTCAGCACCTGATCAGCGGTGACTGAACGTTGAGCTCATTGATGGGGTTAGACAGGGCAAATCAAGACGAATACACACCTTTAAGCTAAAATCTGAATGTTGATCAGTGACAGCGTTCGGATGGCATATCTGGAAGATGACAGTGAGACCATCTTCTTGGATGGACTTCCAGACGTGCTCTGTTGTGTTGGGACATTGTACGGTCTATATAAGGGAGCGAATAGGATGAACACATGTTGTTAGAGGAGAAAAGTGATGGATGGGGGCACAAAAGAGGAATAGAACGACGTACAGAGAGGGTTTTGGTGACGGCAGGAAAGGATTCGTCCAGCGAACCAACGAAGATGACGTGACTCTCCCACACACAGCTGTTCTCTTCATCCCTTCTATCGTCCTCTGCGTCTTCTAGCTACACAATGGCAATCGAAAACGTACCCTGTCAGTAAATAGCCAGCAAAGGAATCGAGAAATTCCGACCAGACGCGAAAAGAGAGAACGTACCCACGCGTCTTGTATCGCGTCTTTCAAACAGTAGTACTCGGCTTCCAATAGAAGCTCCTTGCGTTCCACACGATCTCGGGGCTTAGCAAGGTAACCACTGCGCATGAAGGACAGAATGCTGCCGAAATGTTTACCGTCTCGGTCTATGAACAGACTACCGTCTATCTGCTTCACAATCGGGTATTGCCCACTAAGCATTGCAGAGAAGTAGGTATTCGGTATCTTCTTCAGGGTGGAGAGTGTAGTTTTGTAGATGTGGTTGCCTATTTCGAGAACGACGGGTTCAAAGAGATCGACATGATTGGATCCACCAGACACGGCTTGCAGGACAGAATGTTCGGAAGATTGACTTTCAGGACTCGCCATCAAGAGTCACTTCCAAACCATGTGGGCGGCACGGGACTCGCGCTTGAACTGAGCCTGCCTCGCTCAGAACACTGCGACCTGCCTAACGATGCCCAGTGGCTTTGTGCAAACCAGTATCAAGGTAGAGTAGAACGAAAGGGGTAGCTTGTCTAGCAGAAGATCAGAAATATACATTGAATTGGTGCTTGGAGGGGCTCTAGATGTAGAATTCGGCCTTTCCCCAGTTGAAGGAGTCCACATTCTCCGTCGTCACTTTGTGTGACTCCAAGCTCATTCCAGTAGGGTGTTCATCTACTTCAGTACACTGATTATCGTAGAAAAGAACGCAAAGGTTAGTATTATGCGTGAAAGAGTCCTATTGAGAGATGAGAGAGGGCATAAAGGACGACGTTTCGACGAACTTTGGCTCCCCAGTTGTTAATCTCCTTTCCTGACCTCAAAACAGACACCAAATCATCTATAGCAGCATTGTCGCCACTGAGGGTAACATCAACGCGGGATTTGTCGACCTTGTGGTTGGTTGCGCCGCCCTTGAGTTTACGTTTCATCGCACCACGAATGATCGTCTGCATTCCGAGCCAATGCGTCAGTATTGGGTTGGACAATCACATCTGAAAAAGCTAGTTTGGCATGCGTACTTGGCGAAACATGACTTTCTGCACGTTTCCTCTGGCAATGAAGTAACGAACAGTCGATGTTGAAGACATGACAGCAGAGGTTCGAGTGGCTCAAAGCCTCAGCCGAACTCTCTCAGTGTCCATGACTTGACCCATTTCTCGATCCCGAGCCCAAATAGCATTCTACGTTCAATCTTCAATGTGTTGGTGCTAGAAAGAAGAGAAGAGAGAGCCAAAAGGAGGCGAGACAGCGAGTGCATTTCAAGGGTCAAGAGTCCGAGATGAAAGAGTGACAGTTTCATATGTTCAATGAGGGTTGATCCATTTGTTACCCACTTTATTTAGCAGAGCTCCTTGCCGTGGAGGGAGTTATAGATGCAAGTACGTCCGAACTTGGTGCCTTTCATGAAGAAGTCCGCCACCGGATCGAGGCAATCGCAGCAAGCAGAGAACGGCGAGATCAGCACATAGAGGAATCCACAGAGGAAGGCAAGCCACCAACCGATGATGATGAAGATCAGGAACCAAATGAGACCAAAGCAGACACAGCTAGCACTCGCCATGACGTGAGGTGGACAGAAGACTGCCGACCGGATTGCCCCGATTGACGACGAAGAGACGGACTGAAAATCTGATATAAATTCCAAGCCAGTTTCTGCGCCTCTTGCCTCTCATGGAGCCCTAAATCTTAGGAAATATACATCACAGTTCATTTGAAGCAGGTATTGTTCTGCATATTACAAGGGGAAAGCCATTAATGGTGGAAGATGAGTTCTCCGTGGGCTGTCGTAGTCGTTGGTTTAGCGACGTCGTTGTGCTCATCTGGTTCCCCGAATATTCAATCTCCCCAAATTTTGCACCAATGGCTCTATGTTGTCGTCGTCACTGTCATCCTGGAGATGCAATTGCACGGGGCGTTGATTTGGCGCTCGGGCGGCCTGGAGACGTTTCTCGGCTCGTATTGCACCTGCATCCTCGTAAAGCGCATATGAACTTCCTGCCTGCCACAGTACATCTGAAAGCGAGCTGAGGGTGCCATTATCACCCTCCACAGAGTAACAATGTAGAGGAAAATCCAACCCGAATATGGCTTGAATTCGCTCGCCGAGTCCAGCATTCATTGCGTCTTCGCCGTAATTCCAAGACAACACACATGTTTTCTTTTTGTAGGACACATCGATAACCTAGGGCCATGTAAGGTTAGTGTTAGAACGGGAAATGAAGTTCATTGAGCATCTGTGGGCTACACGTAAGAAATTCTTCTTAAATGTACGAAATAAGTCATAGTACGTCACGGCTGCAGTCTTAATTGTTGGTAAAGTGGTGCGGAAATCGTCCGAGAGGTCTTTGGGGTCGGGTTTATTGGAACCAGACCACAATCCGAGGAAAACACCTGCCACGAGGGCCCCGATGCTGTGTCTTCCGTCAACATGGCGATTGTAAATCAGCCACCGTATAAATTCAGAGTACCGCGAGAATTCACCGATCCTGCCTTCCTTCTTGAAATGACGTTTTGCAACTCCAATGAACTCCTCAGCCTCGTAGAGCCGGAGCTGTATCTGGTCCTGGTCATCACAAGCCACCACGAGACGAGGTAAGTCTTGCTCGCAGTGGGCTTGATGGTCACGCCTGACAGCCATGTGGCGACTGGGACGAGAGTTGTGTGCTTGCATGTTTGTGTGTTTGTGTCTGCAGAAAGAGAGAGCGAGAGAAACGAGAAAACCTGTGGTCCTGGTAGTGCCAGCCAGGTTGGGGGCAGAGAAACGAGAAAACCCGTGGTCCTGGTAGTGACAGCCGTGATACTTGTCCGCGAATTTTTTAGCGAAACTTTATGGCCTGACAACGCTCTTTGTTCATCTTTCTGCTTGCAGCCGCCTCCAAATTGGATCAACTCCGTCTCACGTCTTTGGCCTTTATCATCACCGTCACTTTGTCAGTCTTGGCGCTCACCAATTACACGCCCGGCGAATGCGTGACTTCTGTCCCGACCAACACCACCGCCTCGATTTACGTAATGGGTGAATTTACAACGCCATCCCCGGCTCAAAACACCTCATGGTTTTCTGCTTTGATCGCAGGAGTTGTCACTGTACTTGGATGGTCAATTACTCAAGTGCTGTTGAAGTTAGGTGACCTTTTGCCCGGAATGAAGAAGAACAGTGGCGCGTGGTATCACACAGCGTCTGCTCTTTGTGCATTCCTAAGCCTCGTGTTCGCCGCACTAACTCAAGTTAAGAAAATCTGTTCGTCCAGTATCGTCATTGTCATGTACGTGTTGGAGCCACTTTGTCTCGGTATTGCTGTGGCCTTTGCACTTGCCGCGGGCCGAGGTCCGTTCAAAAGGTGCTGTCACTGGCTGTAAGATGTAAAATGGTATTCAAAACAGAGTGTTCATTGATTTGGCTGAGATCGGTTCACCTCGTGAGGGTCACTGATATGACTCTGCTGCCAGCAGAGTCTGGAAAACATTTTCGTAACAATCATCAAAGTTGATCTGTTGGAGCATGTGTTGGTCAGCAATGAACATCTCAATTAGAAAACTTGCCCCGCCCGCCCGCTCACACAATATGCAGAACAATACCTGCTTCAAATGAACTGTGATGTATATTTCCTAAGATTTAGCGCTCCATGAGAGGCAAGAGGCGCGGAAACTGGCTTGATATCAAATTTTCAGTCCGTCTCCTCGTCATCAATCGGGGCGAATTGAGCCAACAGCCGCTTCTCCTTCTTCCGAAGTACGGAACTAAGGTGTGTACCAGCGGGAGAAGCCATGAATTTTTTGAGCAATCGCTTTGCCCGAGTCGGCGAGATTGGACCCATAAAGAGCAGCCAATGGGCATTAAACGGAGAGGTCGCACATCCAAGGAGTAGTTGGTAAAATGAATAGCAATCTTAAACAGTTTTGCTTGCTTCTCCAACTTCGACAAGTCGATGTAGGTTTCTCAAGGGTACTGGTACTACGATTGCGAATGCTATCTACATCCGGCTAGTACTAGCCGGACTATCTACGCGTTCATAGAGGATGTACCGTCGATCCAAAGTGCTGAAGCTGGTTCTTTGATAGTTGGATGCCATTAGCGAAGGAGATGGGGTCAATGACTCGTCGTCCGCTTTCGATCTGCAGGCTCTTCACTGCGAGCCAATCGCTTCGCGTTTTCACCCACAGAATGTTGTTCTGCTTGTCTAAGTTGGTGTCGCCGGCAGAAGCAGCGTTGTTGAGAGCTATTGAAGGGTCAACATCGCCAGGATGCGCCAAATCTTGAAGCAGGACGCGAACGGTTCCGTCCTCGGCGGTCTTCATGTGTTTACATCCATATAACGTCGTAGTGAGAGGTCCAAGCGCTCTCCATCGATTGTAGATTCTAGTGGCATCGTTGGAGTCCCAATGCACGAGGTAATCAATGGGTTTGAGCTTCGGAGCCTTGGTGCACTCAGTCGGTTGAGGAGTCTTCATCTTCTGCAGGCTTTCGTAGTTCTCAAGGGCTTCCACCAGTGCAATTGCGCCTAATTCAGCGAGGTCTTGACGAATCTTAGAACCAGAGGCTCGAGGATCAACATGGTACGTTTTGGAGAGAAGCGTCGCGCCCGCGTCGAACTTCGATGGAGCCACGTCCAATACAGTCACACCAGTCTCAGTATCTCCGTTCATGATCGCGTATTCCATAGGGGAGGCACCTCGGTAGGCGGGCAACAAAGAGGGATGCATCAACAGCGGCTGATGAGGAAAGGCAGCAATCAGGTTTGAGGGCAACATGTATCCGAAATCTACCACAATGCCAATGTCAAACTCAAGCTTAGCGAGGGCTATCAATTTATCCCAAGAAGATGCTGTTGAAACGCCATCAGAGGGCGAGAGAGAGCCAGAGTCCTTTTTGAGGCTGGAGGGTGGTGCGTACTCATGTACTTTGACATGCGTTGTTCCAGCCCACGATGCTGTTGGTAGAGGCTTTTTCAACTCTTTCTGAGGAGGACAGACCAGTTCGAAGCGGTGGATGAGATCTATAGAGTCGAGGAACCGGAGGGCAGAATGAGACCCAATCCGTCGTTAGTATGCATTTAAGCAGGTTGAAACCCGGAGAAATAGATGTAAATTGCAGTATATTTGAAGTTTAGACGTACCAGTCCGAGAATGGAGCAGTTTGGCAGAGCTGAGGGCCACCTGACCGGTACCAAAGAAGAGAACGCTCCAATCGCGCTTAGGAGAGTTGGAGTAACATCTGCGTGCCTGAGAAGTATGTCTATGACATAGATCTAATGCTGTTGGCCGACTAGCCGCAAGAAGCATGGTGACCAAGAATGGAAGCCCAGCGTCTTTGAAGCCAGAGTGCTCTCCTGGCGTCGCATTTCGAATCATGGCCTCGAGGCAGCTACGTCAAGCTTTGAGCGATTTCCCTCCCGAATTTCTAAGTATGAAGTCTGGTCGAAAGG
>Ga0307375_10006470_pt1 | contig 10814 bp, 7 predicted proteins | sample TR1MG_FD_202531 | JGI IMG/M metagenome (GOLD analysis project Ga0307375, IMG submission 202531) | Soil microbial communities from Risofladan, Vaasa, Finland - TR-1 | ecosystem: Environmental > Terrestrial > Soil > Coastal area > Acid sulfate soil | place: Finland: Risofladan, Vaasa | collected...
GGGATCTGCTCAACAAATTGCGGATTGATAGTTCCAAGTTTGATGGGTTAGAACCTGATGGCTTCGCACCGCGAGCGGGGGATTGAAGATCGATTGAAAAAGTTAGATTATGCGACCTCTCGCTATCCGAATAAAACTGAGAGTATTGCTTCCAGCGTATCACGGCGAGAACTGCGTTCATTGCATTCATGTCCGCTACCTGAATGTTAGCGTAGATCCCTTCTGCCTCATCGTCATGCACATCTAGGCAAGAAGCCAAGTGATCGTTCTTCTCTGGGGAGCACAGGGTAACGCGACAATTCCCGCGAACACTCATCGACTCTTCCATCTTGGTCAAACCCATACCCACGTCGATGAAAGGAATGCCAGCGTTCTTCAGAAAATTGCATATGAGCTTACGTGCTGGACCCTTATCCACGGCGACGAAGACAAAATCAAACCCTTCCAATTCAGTGATATTGGCTTCGTTGAGGTATACGGTATGCGCATGGATTTCCTTTCGCATCGGATCATACATCGCTTTAAAGTAATCAACCTTCATAGGTTCCGCCCGCAGCTGTTCAAGTGAAGCAGCTCCAGGGGATCGGAATGCGTTATACGGTTTCAGGGTGTCACCATCGTAAAGATGTATTTCTTTCACAGGCGTTTTGGCAGTTTGGTCAAGGATGTAGCTGCCTGTTCCTCCTAGCCCAATAATGGCAATGCGAGGTAACCATAGTTTCTGCGACACGGCCACAATTCCAGCACGCGCTGACGCAGAATCACCATAACGAAAAACCGAATCATCGCTTTGCGATGCCACAGCTCGTCCGGTTCTTGCATCGGCATCCTGGTCAATAAACCTTGCCTGTGCACCGAGAATATTGATGTAGTGTGTTATCTTCTCATAATAATCAGCAGGAAAATTCTCGTGATTGTCTGGCTTTAGCGAAAAGTAGTGCTGAGCCACAAAACGTTCGAATAGGGTCACAGGATTACTATTATTGATCATCTGTGTGAGCGGCTGGCCTTCTTTGTTGCAGGGAGTTGTCCCAACAAAATAGACGGTATGGTCCGGTTTCCCAGTCTCAACATACGCACAGGCTATGGTTCCATAGGCAATCATCCGGTTTGTCGTAACGTATGGAACCGCGCTGACAATCAGGAAGCTCTTGTAGACGGTGACCTCGTATTTATCGGAGACTAGCCGCTGAACGTCCGGCCTAAGAGCGATGGGAGCGTTCGACATCGAATTTCATCCAATCTACCAAATTGACCGACTCACCATCATGAAGTTGGCCATCGGGTCCATGCGGGGAGACGTACTGAATCAGGTAAATGATTTCACCTGGGTCGCCAGGGAATGCGAGATTCACCAGCTCACGATAGCTAATTTTTGGTCCAGAAACCTCAAACTCTCTCGCATTGATAGTAATTTTAAACTTTGAATCTTTGCCGTGTTCATGTGTTACCTTGTTGGACATGTGTCCATTTTCCGAATTGCTCATGATTGGATTCTCCTATAAATTGATAGTATTGAATTTCGCGCTCTCAATAGACAAGGCTCCAAAAAGTCCACCTTGCAGACAAAATGCAAAATAAATTATTTCCCGATGTCTGAATAGTTAACAAATGGAGCCTTTAGTAATAAAGGGAGCTTGCTTGAAAACCACAGAAAAACTTCAGGAAGTGCTGTCAGTAGTCGAATTCAAGACTGCGCTTGGCGCATTGCCTGAGCCAAAATGGATTAAGCTCGAAAAATCTGCTGAGTATTTATGCCTTGGATTGGCTATTGAAGGCTCGGATCTTCTGAATTTGGCATTTTGTAAGGCTTTGGAAGGTAAACGGAAGTGCCCAAGGGGCTTGGCCATCGAAGTATTCATTTATCGCGCAATGGAAAGCTTGGTTTCTGCCTATTTGAAAAAGCGTCCGCGTGATCCCCTACAACAAATAGTGCAGGCAGCAGACGAGGATGATTCCGTAGATCTCGATAACCTCCGGCCCACAATTGATACGCCAGAGGAGCTTTTATTAGCAAAACAGACGTTCGACGCGATTGACCATGCTTTGGAGGGTGATGAAGCTATGGTGGTAATGGCCCAGCTGGATGGGTATAGTCCGCAACAAATACAAGAAACTGTCGGCCTGAATTCTACGCAGTACGCAACTGCGCTTAGAGCAATTCGGCGCAAAGTGGACAAGCTGACAAAATAAGGAGTCATAAAATGACAGCAGATTCAAATGACCCGCGTATGGAACTAAACAAGATATCGAAATTATTGGTCGAGGACTTGTTAAGTATGACTGATGCAGAATTGCTGCAAGATGCTGCTAAGGATGAATCCCTGAAGGAGGCTGGTAACTTGGCCAGGAATGCATATCAAAAAGCGATTCAATCAACGGGAGCTAAAAGACTCCAGACTGCAAGGGCGGAAATGAAATCTGCGTTAGCCCAGATCCCTTTGGAAACACTCAACATAAATGCTGATGCTGCACGTAAGATAATTGCGAAATTAACTGCTGCTAATGATGCCACCCTAACTCTCGCTGCGCGTAACTTAAAAAATATTAGTGATGAAGAAGCAATAGAGTTAGTTAAGGAATTAGTTGAATTGGGTGCTTTCCAAAAGGATGAACAAGTCTGAGCATGATCTCTAGTACATCAAAGGCCGAGAGACGGTTATTGGAGCTTGGCATCTTCGATCCTTCAGCTATAGATTTAGAGGCAATTGCATGGGATGAAGGCGTTCGAGTGCAATATAAAGACTTGGTTGGGTGTGAGGCCAGGTTGGTCGGATGCAACGATCGCGCAATTATCACAATCCGCAGGGGATCAGACCCGCGAAGAAAAAGGTTTTCATTGGCGCATGAATTAGGTCATTGGAATTATCACCGGGGACGCTCCTTTGAGTGTCGTGTCGATGATTGGGTTGAAGGATATAACAGCAAGCCAACAGAGGAAAAAGAGGCTGATCAATATGCGTCTGAGCTATTGATGCCAGCCTATATGTTTGGCCCTCTGGCTAAACAAATTAAGCGCCCAACTTTTGATGGCGTGAGGGAATTGGCTGAAACATTCAATACCAGTCTAACTGCAACTGCGATTCGACTGGTCAACATGAACGTATGGCCTCTGGTGCTTGTTAGCCATTCAAAAAATGGGCGAATTTGGTTTAGTCGATCAAAAGATGTACTTGAAAGATGGTTCCCTCAAAAAGAGTTGAGCCAAGATTCAATGGCCTTTGACATGCTGTTTGGTAGTGAGGAGCGTGTGCGGCCTCAAAAAATAACTGCTGATACATGGTTCGATAATCGAGAGGCAGAACGATATGACATAATTGAAGATGCGCTACGGATATCTGACAATCAAGTGTTGTGCCTACTATGGTTGGAAAATGATGAAATGCTGGAAGACATATCTGATAAACGTTTTCGTCGCTAAATATATAGCTTGTCTGGTTGATAGTTACCAATGATGTCACTGCGGGATACATCAACATTAATCCTGAGCGGCTGCGTGCCCCTATGCAGAAAATTACCGCCCAACGGCTCAAGTGCAGGCGTGTCATCCCCTCTGCCGACATCATTACGTTACTCAAGATCCAAGCCTTTTAGGACTAAGCCATCAAAACTTTGCTTTTCGATTTTCCTATACTGTACGAAATCTATTCACAAAATTGAAATTGTTTGCTAATGTGGTGTTTGGCTGGATCGAAGCCTGCTGCCCACCTTGGCACACCCGGACGGGACGATTATCACCGTATTGCATTAGAGCTACCTAACCAGCGGGGCGCTCAGCAGTGGGCACTGAATTATTTACCCGCGCAATGGATAGGAGTATCAAAATGCGCACACAATTCATCGTCTCTTCTGCAAATGTTGAGCGACTCAAGCAAAAAGCCCGCAAGCTTAAGAAAGACAGCGGGATTCCACACCATGAAGCCCTTGATCAGATTGCACTCAAATCTGGTTTTAATCACTGGCACCACGTTTCTGAATCTGCAAAGACGTTCGAACCGACTGAGAAGGCATACTTCTTTGGCGTAATCATCGCTATGGATATTAAGGATGCACAGGATTTTCGTGACCCGACTGGCCGGTTTATTGAAGACGAATTAGCCTTTTCTCTCTGCGCCGATGACATTTATCGCTATATCCGCGAAGCGGATGAAGACGGAGTCTTGGCAGACGATGATCCGGACTACGAAGAAGACAAGCAAGAATGGATGGCGGACGGATTAATGAATTTCACCTTCTTCCGGTTCACTCCTGCCAAACTTCCTGCGAGTATTGATGATGTTGTAACGATGTCAGGAGAATGCTCGTTTTGGCTTCCCGTGTTCATCTGGTACAAAGGCGCTCTCCACGAAAGTCCTAGCGATCAGGCCCTTGATGAAAATGGAAATGTAGCCGGCATTCGGTTCAGCCTAGATTAGGAAAATTGAGGATGTGCCCTTGCTAAAAGCAATGGGAACTCACTCCACTCACTGGTGTAATTAAGTTACATCCTAGCAGCTAACAATTGGGGGTATCTTTTGGGGTATATTCGAAACCAACATAATGCGAGACGGCTAATTATGGCCCTTCAAAGAGTGATGTGATAGCCACGACGCCAATCGACTTATAACTACTCCTTCTCAAAACCCTGACTCGTAAACTTCAGCGTTCGGCTGTTCTCGGTGACAGTACGAACGACGTGATCCGGTGCGCCCGCAGGTATCACGGCATCTACCTCAAGGGTCACTGTCACTGTTGTGCCGACCAAGCCGGCTAGATGCGCGATCACTTCGTCGGCGATGCGGCTGGCGTCGCGACCTACGCGTGTCGCATCCAGTATGACCGTGCCATGAAATCGCTTTGGCTGTGTCGCACCTACCACGTTAGTCGATTCTGGTGAACTATTGCCCTGCCCTGTTGATGCCGGCCCAACGACTCCTGGAGCCGGCGCGGCCGTCGTGCCTCCTATGTTAGGTGTAACAATATCTGCTTCCAGCTGCGAACGTGCGATATCTGGCTTAACGAGCAATCCAGGTGAATCAGAGTCTACGTGTGGAACTTGTTGCCCACCTCGAAGCCCACGGTAACGGCCATCACTATCGTCAAAGCTGTCGGCAAAAGCAAAACTCTCTCTCGCCCATGTCAACAGCGCGAAGCCATCGCGAATCGCGCCAACCAATACGGTTGAATCTTTGAGTCGCGGCAGGTACAGATACTTCGCAAAATCTTCTGCTAGTTGCTTGATAGCTACATGATTACCTCGCCAGAGCGGAACCCGGTCAAGTTCCATGCGTAGTCGCGTGGCGGCAAAGCCGGTGAGCAGTAATTCGTCGCTGCGCAGCTTCTTGCTTACGCGCACTGCAAGTGCATCCTGACCTGAAAGCCGTATCGCCTGCCACTCGACTGCGGCCTGTGGATTGCTCTGAACAGGAACCAACAACCACTGATACGTCTCCGGCAGGCGAGCCGTTACGGCACTATCGGCTGCTACTTTCTGGTTCTCTGCCTGTTTCACCTGATGAGGGTCGAGATTCAGCGTCAACTTCTCAACCATGATCGAATCCCATGCAAGATAGCGGCGAGTCGCCTCATCGAGGTCCTGCAACCGAGTCTTGTCCGCCGCGAGGAATACAAGTGTGTTGCGATAGATACGTGGTGTACTGCCACGTGACTCAAAAATCGCCTTTGCAGCGGCTTCGGCCTCGCTACCAACTTCTTTACTGTAGGGGTAATCTACCCCGAGCACAACAAGACGCGCATCAAGATCGTCCGGCACATCGGCTCCGGTTGTAGGCATCGGATGAATACGGCTGAAGTCGCCCATGCGGCGCAGATCATCGCGTAGGCGTCGTTCCAACTCGTGCACAACTTTGTCAGGATCGCGCTTTAACTGCTCTGCGCGGTCATCAGCCAGTTTGGTTACCGTAGGTTGCGTCGAGTACCAGTAGTGCGGGCCATCCTGATAGAGATAAGTCGCAGCCCCAGCCAGCCGTCGCAGAGCATCTCCGAAAACCGCAGGAGATTCCCCAGGCATCACACAGCCAAGTTTGACTCGCCTATCCTCAATACCGCGATGAGCCGCCGCCGTCGTAGGCGCAGAACCCATGTATATGGTACGGGCCACGCGTCGGCATGCCGAAAACTTGCCGAGGTTAGGCACCTCGCTGTCCAACCTCAACGGCAGCGAACTCGGTCCATCGACATCCTTCTCAATTACCGGCACCCAGTTATCCGAAAGGTAGCGCGTCAATTCGGATTGCACGCGGGGGTCGTCTATCGCCACGTTAGCCGGCAGAATGAGCGGATTGCGGTCGCCCTTTTCCCACAGGCTGTGAATCACTGCAGCCATCAGTCGCAATACACCGCGTGTGCGCTGAAATTTCACCAGCGTTGACCAATCGGTATAGAGCCGGTCAAAGATTTCCGGGTGGATCGGGTACGCCATCTTGATCCGCTGCTCGTAGGCGGCTTCGCGGCACTCAGGAGGAAACTCCGCTTGCTGTGTACGGTAGAACTCGGCAAACGCACGTGCCACCACATCCCTGTCCTTGAATTGTGCCGGGTCTGACAGTGGCTGAAACAACCTCCTGCGTACTATCTCAAAACCTTCCTCCGCCGTAGCCGGACGCCATGAAGATTCGACACGCCCCACCACGTTGCGCAACCTGTCCAATGCCTCTCGTCCGCGTGTTCCACCCACTTCCACGTCATCAGCCTGGGCGTGCGGCGAGCCAGAGGTATCCGAGGCTGGTAGGCTGATTACCAGCAGGCAATTCTTAGCGAGTTTCGCCGACTCGGTCAGCACCTGGGCGAAAGTAAATTGTGTCTCGAAGCCACCTGCGGGCAGATCGCTCTGATCGTGGAGCTGTCGCGCATAGGCTACCCACTCGTCCACCAAAATCAGGCATGGGCCGTATTCGTTGAACAACTCGCGCAGCACATCGCCGGGGCTGGTAGCTTTTTCATCGTCTGCCTGCACACGGGCGAATGCTTTCTTTCCGCCCAACTGCCAAGCCAGCTCGCCCCACAGCGTGCGCACCACAGTGCCATCCGGTTTTGTGGACGGGTTGCCCGGAGAAATCTTATTGCCCACCAACACTACTCGTCGAGCTGTTGGAATTTTTGTTGCACCAGCCTCCTGCATCACTGCGTCGATGCCTACCAGTTCGGTTGGATTTGCACCAGAAAAGAGGTGATATAGCGCCAGCATCGAATGGGTCTTGCCACCCCCGAAGTTGGTCTGGAGTTGCACCACCGGATCACCGCCACCAGCGGTGAGTCGCCGGACCGCACCAACCAGCATCCCCTTCAGGCTCTCAGTCAGATAGGTGCGGCGAAAAAACTCAACCGGATTTTTATATTCGTCCGTACCCTCGCCCAGATGCACTTGCCAAAGGTCAGCGGCAAACTCCGCTTGCTGATAGCGGCCGCTGGCCACGTCCTCATGCGGCGTTACCACTTCGCGCCAAGGCTTGAGATTGCCTGTCACACCGCTCTCGATATTCACACCAGCCGACTTGCGCTTCTCGCTACGCGCCTGCTCATCAAAGCGCACACGCAGAAGCTCCGTTTTAACTTTTTCGATTTCGTCGGACTGTGGCGCCGAGATAGCAGTCAGCAACCGGCCTGCCGAATCAAGCGCACGATAAGTATCATCGCCGGAGAAGGTTTCCTGATGCGCCCAACGGTTGCGCACCGCAATCAATTCATTCACCAGGCTGCGCTCGGTCTTGCCCAAAATCTGACGAAACACATCTCCCCACTTGCGATCCATGACCACCAGCAATGCGGCGACATCGTTGATTGTCTCGTCTTTGTTATTACCCAAACGGGTGTCGGTCAATGCGTCGCGCATCTCGAACGCCCAGCCATCGCCGAACTTTGCTTTGAACTCACGCTCGACGAAAGGCGTTAATCCCGATTTGAGTAACTCCAGTGCCTTGCCGACGCGCTCGTGATTAGTGATAGCCATTGTTTTTATTCCAGTTCAAATGAATTTTGGGTGCCCGAAACAACGCTTGGTTTTTCTCGTGCAAGGCGCGTGATCTCTGGCCAGCTCTGTACTAGACCGTTATAGGCCATCGCCTCATTTGCGCGTTTCTTGCGTTCGCACAAAGTGTACAGGCGGTAGCAAAGTTCACGGGCAGTTTCGGCTTGGCTGCCGAGCTTCGCCACAATCTGCGCTGCTGCGCCTTCGCCACCCGCTTCAAGTACGCGAATCAGGTGGTGCACCATCTCCCATACGTTGAGTCGTGTGTCGGTAATGGGGTCCCAGTCAGCAGGCATTTCAGCAGGTTTGAGGAGGCGCACTTTGCCCGCTTTGGATACCAGAATGCCAGCTTCGACCAACCCCGCAACTGACGTATTTTTGGATTTTGAGAGCTGTTCGGCGACACCGTAATCGCCCTCGGCAAAACCGGACTGCTCGAACCAGGTTAGCGCCCAGCGGGTGTCAGCATCGAAGTCGCCTTCCTGTTCGGCCAGTGCTTCGTCGAGGGTCTGGTTGATGAGTGCCAACGCGGTGCGCACCGAGAGCGGCTTGCCTTCGGCATCGAGCACCTTGGCGTAACGGGTATAGACCGCCATGCCGGGGCCGATGGCAGCCTGCGCTAGGTCAACCGGCGCGATGTTTCCCGCTTGCAGATGAGCCAAGGCTTGCGGCAGTTCTGCCTTGAGCGCGGCGACTAGCTCACGTCGGGTAGCGGTAGTGGCTTTTGCAGCACGCTGACGGCAGACGAGAACGATGCTGGATGCAAGAGCGTTAGTGCCAGAGCCGATCATGCGGTTGCTCAGTTCGGTGCGCATCGGCCAAGTGCCACTTATCGCAAAACCGGCTTCGATGACGGCCGCTAAAAATGTATCCCACCCAGTATTTGTTGTCCCGTCGTCACCGTCACTTTCGGCCTGTTTGAAGGCGTAGTAGATAGTGACCGGAAAGGCCGGGTGAGCTTGCTCGGCGAGCCGGTGCATTGCCTGAGTCATTCCGTCGAGGAAGAAAGCTTCCGCTTTCTCCTTGCTGCCATGACGGTGGGGCGTAGCAACCAGTTCTTCAGCCTTGGGTACAGCGAGCGTAGTAAACATCTCCGGGAAAATAGGCTTTAGCACGCGTCGCATCCAAACGTAGAAGAAGTCCGACAAATCGGCATAACCGATGTTGTCGTAATAGGGCGGATCGGTTGAAACAACCTTGCCTTCGCTGATACTTTGAGTGGAAGCATCAGCTGAGGAAGCTGCACCAGCCAAACTGGCTGGCAATGAGCGTTCAATTACTTTCGCGATCCAGCCAACACCACCATCGAAGTTTCCCGATGCCTCGCTGAATGGGTTCCCTTCAGAATAATCCCAGCTCATTGGAAGAGCTTGGCGGCTAAATGTATTGATGATTCCACTTGCCGTAGGTGTAGGATCCCATCTGGTGAGGGTTGAGTGACGATCTGATAATTTATCGACACCGAATCCAAGATACACACTGACCGCATCTCCATATGCTTCGGCACCAGCTCCATTTTCGGAGAGAGTTTTTCCGTCTTGGGACAAACCCGCTGCAATTGCATCGAGCTTCACCAGCTCACGTGCTTCCTGCACCAGATCGGAGAAAGTCGTCAACGCTACCAACTGGCGAGCTGTAAAAAGGTCACCCCACTGCTCTAGTCCATAGGGTACGCATGTGCCGCCCGTCAAACGGGCAGGAACAGCACCTTCCGGCTTCCACTCAGGCTTGGCTTGGCGAGCGATGTCTTCCATCTCTGTTGTCGGTGCGAGGTAGACCCGCCCGCGTTCGCCCTCTGCGACGATGGCCATAAGTCGCGCTCCCATGCGCCCAGCCTTCCCTTCTGCCTTGATATAGTCCCCAGAAATCGGTGTTCCAGACATTACACACAGAAAATTTGCTCGTGGCAGTTTGGTGCCCTTTTTTACCGCCTCGGCGTCTTTAGGTTCACCAACCTTCACCGTAAAATGATAACTACCACTCTCGATCACTGGTTCAACATAAGCCTGATTGCCAACTTTAGTGAGCATGAAGGTGGAGGCGAGCGGCACATCGACGTTAGCAAAGGCCGGGTTTGGGCTTTTCACCGTGCGTGCCCACAGCCAGGCGATGACGGTGAGCTTCTGGCCCACGTATTTCTTCAGGTCCGGCCTCTCTTTAGCCATAACCTCTGTGACCTCGACTTTAGGGTAGAGATAGCCGATGCGCTTCTCCGCCGCATCTCGCATCCACTGGCCGTAGTAGCGCACGTCCTCGGCCAGGCCCTGTGCACCGTGCCAACTCTTGTCCATTTGCACTTTTTGTTTCTGCGCATCTGGGTTCACCGGCGGCCGACCGACAAACTTGGGCGGTATCTCGATCATCGCCTTGTTAATCATTACGGCAACCGGATTCAGGTCGCTGGCGTAACTCTCCAGTCCCAGCCGCTGCGCTTCCAGCGGCAACGCGCCACCACCGGCGAATGGATCGTGAAAGCCTGGCAGTTTGAATCGGTCGAACAGTTCCTTCGCACGCGGATGGTCGGCATTCTCGGCGCAGGTGTAGCGCCAGCTCTGCCAGATTTCGTCACGTGCCTGCTGCAACACTGTCTCGTTGGTGGTGTTCTCCCACTTCACCAGTTCCTCAATGATGCGGAACAACCGCTGCCGCTCTTTCTCCTGCGCCTTCTCTGTCTTGAAGATATCCGGATGTGCCGAAGGATCATCCACCATCTGCGCAAAGATCACTACAGTGGACCCCTCCGTCAAGACACTAATGCATCGAGTTTAAGAGGGTAACCTTCTTCATGCAGCGGAACGGCGCTGCCCCGGTTTTCGGTTTCTTTTTTTGTTTCTATTTCTGGGTGAGA
>Ga0307375_10006471_pt1 | contig 10814 bp, 6 predicted proteins | sample TR1MG_FD_202531 | JGI IMG/M metagenome (GOLD analysis project Ga0307375, IMG submission 202531) | Soil microbial communities from Risofladan, Vaasa, Finland - TR-1 | ecosystem: Environmental > Terrestrial > Soil > Coastal area > Acid sulfate soil | place: Finland: Risofladan, Vaasa | collected...
ACTAGTTCGTGTCCGGTCCGGGCCTGCCAGTCACTGCGTGTGACAGCATGGATCTGCTGTGGTTATTGCGTGTCGTCGAAGTACGGCGGCTCGCGGAGGTTCAGATGCCAGAGCACAGCACGACGGTTCGGAACGTTGCGGCATTGGCGGTGGCCCGGGTCGGCCGGGTCGAGGAGACCGGTGATCCGCTGCTGCCCTTCCGGCTCCTGGATGAGCAGGGCGCCGAGGTCCCCGCGGTCACGGAATTCCTGCACCACATGCTCGCCGACGATGCCAGTCCGGCGTCGCTGAGGTCGTACGCCTACGAACTGCTGGCGTGGTCCCGTTTCCTGGACGCGGTCATGGTTCCCTGGGACCTCGCTGGCCGGGTGGAGGCTCGTGACTTCGCGCTGTGGCTGAAGACCGCCAGGAAGCCGGCACGGCAGCGCCGTCCTGACGCCCCTGCTCCGGGCTCGGTGAACCCGGTCACGGGGAAGGCGGCGCCTGGCGAGAACTATGCGGCCAGGACCCGGCGGCACGCTCGCGCGGTGATCCGGTCGTTCTATGAGTACCACCGGGAGATGCACGGCAGGCCGCTGGTCAATCCGTTCCCCCAGGCCAAGGGTGCCGAAGAGGGACAGCTCAATGCCCGCCACAATCCCATGCAGCCGTTCCGGCAGCCGTCACGGCGGGCCGCCTACCAGCCGAAAGAGCCCAGGCCGGCGCCGCGGAGCATTCCCGACCAGGCGTTCAACGACCTGTTCGCGGGGTTGACGTGCAACCGGGACCGGGCGCTGATCGCGTTCTACATATCCACCGGTGCTCGCGCGTCCGAGCTGCTGGGCGTTTCCCAGGGCCTGGTCGCCCCGGAGGAGCAGACGATCGGCGTGATCCGCAAGGGCAGCCGGGCTCTGCAGCATCTGCCCGCCTCGACGGACGCGTTCGTCTGGCTGCGCCTCTGCCAGCAGGAGATGCATGGCCTGGTCCCGAAAGGGCCTGGCGAGCCATTGTGGTGGACGCTGCGCCGGCCGTTCGCGCCGTTAACGTATGACGCGGCCCGGATGGTGTTCACCCGGGTCAATCGGATGCTCGGCGCGAACTGGACATTGCATGATCTACGGCACAGTGCTGCCAAGAGAATGGTCTGCGATCCGCACTTGACCCTCGCTGACGTGCAGTGGGTCCTGGGACACGCCCACCTCACCACCACGGAGATCTATACCGCCCCGGCGCCCGACGAAGTCATCACCCACGTGCTGGCCCACCACGAGCGGCAGCGCACCCAGCAGGCGAAACCGCCGGCTCCGCCGGCGCCCGGCTACCGGCCAGAGGTACTGGCGGTGCTGTTCGGCACCTCGGCTGCCAGCGGGGAGAACCGGTGACCCTGGCTGTCCGCGGCAGAACCACCGGCACGGGGATCGCAAAGGCGGCGGAGGCGGCAGAGACCGGCCAGGCGCCGGAGTGGGAACCGCGGCCCTTCCCGCAGAGCTGGTGGCAGACCCACCAGAGTAGGGAGGTGCTGGTCGAGCGGTTGCTGTGCTTGTTCACCGACCCGGCCGCGGGCCGCACCCGGGACAAGACACGGCGGCGCGGCCTGACCAAGCTCTTGGATTGGCTGCAGCGCCAGCCCGGGGACTCATGGCAGGAGAAGTGGCTGGCCAGCGGAGCGGACGCCGCCGGGTTCGACTGGGCTGACCTGCCGCTGAAGGATCGTGTCCCGGCTCGAAGGCACCATCGCGAGGAGCTGTGCACCGGGCTGGTCCTGCTAGTGGCCGGGCAGGTGCTCCGGCCGGGCTACCGGTGGCTGCTGCGGCAGCGCCAGGCGCTGATGCTGGCCGAGGCCCGGGTGGCCATCGACCCTGACGGGTTCCGCAGTCTCGAGGTCCGCGCCCGCCCCGCGATTGGCTGGGCCCGCTCCGACGCCCTCAGCAAGCTCACCTGGATGGTGATCTGCAAAGGCGGCCTGGTCAGCGACATCACCGTCGGCGACTGCATCGAGCTGACGGCGGCTCTGCAGGAGCACCACTTCCGGGGCAGCGCTGGCAGGCCGCTGTTCTACGCGCTGCTCAAGGACACTGGCGTGCTGGCCGCCGGCGCGCCAGCGCGGTTGCGGGCGCTGCGGATCGAAGGACGACGCAGCATCCAGCAGATCGTCGACAAGTACGGCATCGAGTGCAGGCCCGTACGGGACCTGCTCGTGGAGTACTTCACCGAACGCGCGCCCGAGCTCGACCACACCTCGCTGCGCCACATCGCCGACACCATCTGCCGGCTGTTCTGGCGGGACCTGGAGATCCACAACCCCGGCATCGGCTCGCTCCGGCTGGAACCCGCGGTCGCGCAGGCATGGAAGGAACGCCTGGCCCACATCCGGGACGCCGGCGGCCAGCCGGTGCGGCCCCGGGTGAACTTCCGCAGCGAACTGGTGTTCATCCGGGCCTTCTACGAAGACATCGCCCGGTGGGCCGCTGATGATCCCGCCCGGTGGGCGCACTGGGTGGCGCCGAGCCCGGTTAAAGGCGCCGAATGCGCGACGAAGAAGTCCAGGTCACGGGTCAAGTCGCGGATGGACCAGCGGACCCGGGCACAGCTGCCGCTGCTGCCCGCGCTGCTACGGACCGTCGAGCAGCAGCGCAAGGAGGCCGAGAAGCGGATCAGCACCGCCCGCGACACCCCGGCCGGGGGCCTGTTCAGCGTCGCCGGCCAGGAGTTCCAGCGGTGCCGCCAGGGCCCGTCTGGACGGGTCTACGTCACCGAGACGAGCACCGGCAAGCGGCGCAACCTCACCCACGAGGACGAGGCCGCGTTCTGGTCATGGGCGACCGTGGAAATACTTCGCGCGACCGGCATCAGGATTGAGGAGATGCTGGAACTCGCCCACCACAGCTTCATCGCCTACGAGCTGCCGACCACCGGCGAGATCGTACCGATGCTGCAGGTCGCCCCCTCCAAGACCGACGCCGAGCGGCTTCTGCTGGTCTCCCCGGAGCTGGCCGAGGTGCTCACCGCGATCATCTTCCGGGTCCGGGCCGGGAACGCCGCCCTGCCGCTGGTGCCGGCCTGCGACGTGTTCGAGCAGACCTGGAGCGCGCCGATGCCGTTCTTGTTCCAGCGCCGGTACGGCTCGGAGGACCGCCCGATCAACCGCAGCTACATTCGCGAGTGCATGGTCACGACCTCTCGGGCCGCGCAGATCACCGTCGCTGGCCAAGCGCTGGAGTGGCGGCCCCATGACTTCCGGAGAATTCTCTCTGCTTAGTTTGCGTGTTGCGATTCCCGTTGGGCAGCTGCACTGACGTGGCGTTTCCGGTTTGCGCGGGGCCGTGTGGTGTTTCTATGGTCCTCCCTCATGATCTTGAGCTTCTTCTCTTCCCGGGGCTGCGAGTCCTGGGATCTTGAGCACCGGCCGGTGATCCCCGAGCGGATGCCGGTGCTGATCGATGACGATCTTCGGTTCGAGGACGGCCCGGCTGCGCCGCGGCCGGCGGTGGCGGTGAATCTGTGGCTGCGCAGCCTGCCGGCCAGCGGGTGCCCGGCGCCGGGTTCGTGGGCCAGCTATGCCCGGGTGGCCGCGGCGTGGATGGAGTTCCTCACCGGCCACGGTGTCGGCCTGTTTGACACGCGCGAGCGGCTGAGACACGCGCTGGGCAAGTACGCCGAGTATCGCGCGACCGGCCCGGCGGCCCGCCGGTTCGCCGCCACCACGTGGGGCCGGCATGTGAGCGTGCTGTCGCTGTTTTACCGGTGGGCGCTGGAGGAGGGCTATGCGCAGGCTGAGCCGTTCAGCTACCGGCTGGGACGGGCGTTGTTCGCCGGCACCGGCCGGCAGGTGCGGGTGAATCTGGCGGTGCGCCGCACCCCGAAGCCGCACGTGACGATCAAGTACCTCGAGCCGTCGTTCACCGCGTTGTTCCTCAACGCGCTGCGTGGCCTGAACCCAGACGGCCAGCCGGATGCGGGGTTCCGGGGCCGGGAGCTGGCGCGTAATGCCGCGATCGGCGGGCTTGCCCTGTCCACCGGACTCCGGTTGCAGGAGTTCAGCTCTCTGCTGGTGTTCGAAGTCCCGGCGCTGCCGCCCCGCCGGTCGCCGGTGCCGATCCCTTTTCCGGTGCCGGCTGGGATCACGAAAGGCGGCAAGTTCCGCACCACGTGGATCTCCTACGAGGCGCTCGCCGCGGTGCACCAGTACGCCGAACTCGACCGCGCGGCGGCCGCGGATGGGACAGCGTGGCGCCCGCCGGAACGCTGGGGTGAGCCGCTGCTGGTGACCGAGCCAGATGCCCGCGGCGGGCGGATCAACGGGGTCCGCCGCCGGTGGGAGACCCTGACCCCGCACGAGCGGCGCCGGCTGGTGGCACCGGGCGGCGGCTCGTGCCTGCTGGCGGTGAAGAGTGGCGGTGGCCCGTTCACCGCGTGGCCGTCGGTGTTCGAGCGCACCGCCAACCGGATCCGGGCACGGTTCGAGCCGCGGTTCCCGCACGTGCACCCGCACCGCCTGCGCCACTCGATGGCCATGCAGACCCTGGAGTATCTGGTCACCGGCCACTACCGGCAGGCCGCCAGGCTGGTCACGGACACCGGCCCCGACGCGGCGCTGACCTTCTATCTGTCGAAGGCGGACCCGATGCTGGTGCTGCGTGACCTGCTCGGTCACTCCTCGGTGCTGGTCACGGAAAAATACCTGCGCCGTCTGGACATGACCCGGATCTACCGCGACGCCTACGAGCAGGCCGGCGTCAGCGATGGCCTGCTCAGCGATGCAGCGGCCGCCCGGGAGGCGGCCGCGGAGTTCGATGAGAACACCGACGGCGGGGTGTGCTGATGCCCGCCGCCATCACCGGGGCTCCGCTGGGGATCGGCTGCGTGTTCAGCGACGGCGCCACCGCGCGGTTCGGCCTGGACGGCCTGCCCAACCCCGGGCTGGCCCGGGACCTGCTGGCCGGCCTGGCAGAGCTGATCCACCCGCACGGCACGGTGGACACCGCCGGCTCGGTGGGCCACTACGTGCAGTCGATCCGGGACATGACCCGCAAACTCGCCGCGACCGGGTTCACCGGCAAGGCGGGCGATCTGCGGCGCGCCCGGCTGGCCGGGTACTGGATCGGTGCCAGCGGCCCGCGGGAGGCCTGCACCCGCCGGATGCTGCAGGCCTTCCACGCGGTGACCGGCGAACTGGCGGCCGATGTCGCCGAGCTCGCGGCGGGACGCGCGTTCAACCCGCAGCGCAACCACCGCCAGCTGCCGCCGTATTCGGAGGCGGAGTGGGACCGGCTGGTCCAGACCTGCCGCAGCATCGCCGACGAGTCGTATGCCGCGCACCAGCAGGCCCTGGCGGCGGCCGGGCGCGGGCAGCATCCCCGGGCCGGCGGGTGGACGCCGGAGAACCTGCGCTGGCTGCTGGCCCGGCTGGGACCGGTGTCGAGCACGGAGTTCGGCGCCGAGGTGGGCTGCACCCAGGGCGCGGTCCAGCAGCGCGGCGGCTTCGCCCAGGCCAGCGCCGAGATGTTCCCGGCCAATGACACGCTGATCGCCTACCGGCTGCTGTTCGGCGCCTACTCCGGGATCGTGCCGGACGGCATCGACGATCTGGGGACCGGCGACATCGACTGGGCCGGCGATGCCACGATCCTGCTGTCCTACGTCAAGCGCCGCACCGCGGCGGAGAGCCTGACCCTGCCCCGGCGGGCGGTGCGGCTGCTGGAGCAGTGGCTGTCGCATTCGGCGCTGCTGCGCAGCTTCGCCGGCGAGCAGCAGCGCTGCCGGTTGTGGCTGGGGCTGTCCCAGCCGGGGCACTACGTGATCGGCATCGGTTCCTCGTCGGCGCGGACGTCTATCCAGCGGTGGGTGATCCGCTACGGGGTGAAGAACGACGACGGTGGCCCTCTGAAGATTCACCGGTCGCGGATCCGCACCACCCATCACGCGATGCGCGACAACAGAACATGGGCCGGGCACGGCCGGGCGACCATCGACCCCAACCACAGCCCGCATGTCGAAGGCGATCACTACCTGTCCGCCCCCACCGGCTCGCAGCGGCAGGCCATCGAGGCCATCGTCGAGGACGCGCAGCACGACCTGCTGCGCCGCGCCCACCCACCGGTGGTGGTCACCGAGGAACACACCGCCGCCTTGGCACGGGACTACCCGCAGCTGGTCTCCACGCTCGAACTCGGCGACACGGTGATCGCCGAACTGGCCGGCGGCGCCCGGGACGTGTTCGTCGCGGCCTGCGCCGACCAGCTGTCCGGGCTGCACGGCCCGAAAGGCAAGCCCTGCCCCGCCCGGCCATGGGTCTGCCTGCTCTGCCCGCTGGCGGTGTTCGCGCCCCGCCACGCACCCAACCTGCTGCGGCTCAAGGCGTTCTTCGCCCGCCAATGGCGGCAGATGCCAGCCGCGCAGTTCATGGCGATCTTCGGCCCCTACTCCCAGCGGATCGGCCAGGTGCTGGACCGCTTCGACCCTGCCGTGCTGGCCCACGCCAGCCGGCAGGTCACCGGCCGCGACGACGAGCTGCCGCTGCGCCCCGAGGAGACCACCCAATGACCATGACCACCGCGTTCACCCTCGCTGACCCGGCCCGCTCACCGTTCGCCGGCGCCGATGTCTGCCGGGAGGCCGGCCTCACCCTCCCCGGGGGAACCCGGCGCCCGGCGTTCGAGGACGACCGGTGGGACTTCACGCAGGTGGCCGGCCTGCCGATGCAGATGGGCCTGGCTTTGCGCCGCCTGGACTTCACCACGATCACCAACCCCCGGTGGCGGCTGGTCGCCAAGGAACAGATCATGGCCATGCTCGCGCCCCGCCACCAGGCGGTCGCGCAGCTGCCCCGCGCCTACCGGACCCCGCTGCACCTGCTCAGCGTGTCCGGGCGGCTGGCCGAGCTGACCCGGTTGCTGAACTGGCTCACCGGCCACGGCATCGCCAGCCTCGCCGAACTCGACGCCGGCTGCTGTGAGCGCTACCTGCACCACCGGCGCTACCTGCTCGACGGCAACGACGTGGTCGTGGGCGAGCGCAGCCCCGCGACCCGCCGGGCGGCCGCCCAGGCGGTCGTGGACCTGATCAACCACCGGGACCTGTTCACCACCGACCGCGTCCCAGAGGATCTGCGGCCGTGGGGTGGTGCCACGCCCTCGGCCGTCGCGGAAATGCCCAGCGGCCGCGGCCACAACAAGACCCCGCCGCTGGACGGCACCGTGCTGCAGCCGCTGCTGGCCGCCGCCACCTACCTGACGGCCACCCTCGGGCCGCACGTGGCCGGCCTTGCCGGCCTGCTGCGCGAAACCGAGCCGGTGTCGGCATACCGGGCGCGGCCGCACCCGGTTGATGCCGGCCTTGCCTCGCTGCAACCCGTGCAGCGTGTCACTGCGATCCTCAGCCAGTACGTCCAATCCGGGCAGCCGCTGCCACAGCTGCCCGACCACCTCGCGCAACGCCGCCTCGCCCGGGGCTGGGATCCGCACGATCCACTGCTGACGATGAACTGGGACCCGATCGCCCGCCAGGCCGGCTGCTGGCGGATGGAACAGCAATGGCCGGTGGCTCTTCGCCAAGCCGGTGAGGATGCCGTCGCGGCGGTGGGGATCGCTAAAAGCTGGGCCCGCGACGCCGCCCCGGTGACCAAAGCCGGCGGTGACGGGCAGGTGCCGTGGACGGTCCCGCTGACCCGGGTGGAAGCCGAAGCCCTGGCCGGCATCGTCCGGACCGCCGCGATCACGCTGCTGGCGGCCGTGTCCGGGATGCGGGCCGGGGAACTGATGGAGCTGCGCATCGGCGCATGCCGCCCACCCGGGCACTACGGTGACGGCCTCGTCCGCTACCGGCTGGCCAGCAAGGTCGTCAAAGGACAGCCACTGGGCGGCACCGACGACGAATGGGTCGTGATCGAACCCGCCTACCGGGCGGTGCAGCTGCTCGAGCAACTCCACGACCAGCCCGGCGAGGGTGCGCCACTGCTGGGCAGGTTCGCCTTCGACGTCCGCTACAAGTGGTTCCGCAACTGGGTCAACGGACCCGCCGGGCAGCGCCTCGGGCTCGCCCCGATCCCCGCACACCGCGTGACCCTGCGCGCTCTGCGCCGGACGCTGGCGATCGAGCTCGCCTATCGGCCCGGCGGCGTGCTCGCCGCGAAACTGCACCTCAAGCACATCGCCGTGGCCACCACCGAGGGCTACGCCTCCCGCCCCGGCGGCGCGCAAGCCGAGCTGCTGGCCGAGGTCAACAAGCACGAAGCCGACCGCAACCTCGAGCTGCTCTGGGCCGAGTTCCGCAACTACCAGCAGGGCATCATGCCCGCCGGCCCCGGCGCCAGCGAGCTGACCGAGTTCTTCGCCTGCATCGACGGCAAACTCGACGCCGCCGATGCCGCGCCGCCGAAGGTGCAGCGCAATGACCGGGAGGTGCTCAACCTGCTCACCAAACGCGCCCGCACGCTGCACCTGGGGACGGCGAACTACTGCTGGTTCACCGACCCCTCCCGGGCGCTCTGCCTCAAGCTTGCCGGCACCCCGGACGCCGGCCAGCCGCTGGCCGGGATGTGTGACTCCGCCCGCTGCCCACAGGCCACCCACCACCCCTGCCACCGGCCCGTCTGGGCCGAACATGCCCAGCAGACCACGGCGTTCCTCGGCGACCTCGGGCCCACCCGGAAAGCCGAACGCGCCCGGCTGCAGGCCGACCTCAACCGGGCACAACGTGTCCTGGACGCCATCGACGACGCCACGCGCACCGAGAAGAAGGAGTAGCAGTGCGGATTACCGCATCTCAGCGTCAGGCCAACGAGACCCGGATCCGTGCTGTCATCGAGCGGCTCCTGCGCGGCGAGATCCCCGCCGATGGTGGCTGCAACGTCAAAACCCTCGCCCGCGAAGCCGGAGTGGACCGCACTGCCTTCTACGGCAACCGGCCCTACGCCCACCTGCGCGCCGAGTTCGAACAGCGCCTCGCAGCACGGCAACGCGCCACCGGTGAGCGCCCCGACCCGCGCGACAGCCAGATCCACCGCCTCAAGAACGAGATCACCGCGCTGAAGCGCCGCCTCGAACAAACCACCAGCCAGCTCGACGAGCTCACCGGCTTCCGCGCACGAGCCCTCGCTCAGCTTGCCGCCCAGCACGACGAGATCATCCGCCTCCGCCAGCACGCCGACCGCACCGCCCCGGTCCGCCGGCTGCCTGCCCGCCCCCGCCCCATCGGGCCATGCAGCTGACCGCACCAGCGCTCCCGGGGAACGTGACATCGACCACACCGGGAACCCGGAAACGCAACACGCCGGACCGCATCCACGGCGAACGCGGCCACCGTCGAAGCGCCAGCCGGAATCGCACACGAACACATCCGCACACGGCGAGTGCGGGAAGAAGGCACGTCTTCGTGACCGACGCCCTTCGGTCCGGGATGCCACCGCACATCGCCGCGAAAATCTGCGGGCACGCCCTGCTGGACACCACCATGGGTTATGCCGCGATCTACCCCGAAGACGTGGTCTCCCACCACCGGGCCTTCATCGCCCGCCGCCGGGCCGAGCGGCCCAGCGAAGAATACCGCGACCTGACCCCAGGCGAATGGGACGAATTCCTCGCTCATTTCGAGCTGCGGAAGGTCGCCCTGGGGATCTGCGGCCGCGACTACGGCACCCCATGTGCGCACGAAAACGCACGAGTGCTCGTGGATGCAGCTGGTGGCGTAGGCGCGTCCGCAGTCGCCGAGGGCGAGCTTGCGGTGCTCGAAGTGGCCGAGGAACTCCTCCCATTCGGTGTCGGTCGGGGACCGGTATTCCTCGCTGGGGCGGGCGGCGCGGCGGCGGGCGATGAAGGCGCGGTGGCCGTTGATGGCCTCTTGGGGGTAGACCGCTTTGTAGCCCATGGTGGTGTTGATGTCCTGGTGGCCGAGGATGAGCTGGGCGATGTGGGGCGGCATGCCGTTGAGGATGGCGTCGGTGGTGAAGATCCGGCGGAAGTCATGGGGCTTGAAGATGAGCGGCTTGCCGTCGGTGCCGGTGATGCCGGATGTGGCGAGCGTGGTGGTGAGGATGTCGCGGATGCTGCTGATGGTGATGGGGCGGTTCTCCAGGCCGACGGGCCGCTGGAGCAGCAGGGGCATGGGCGGGTTCCAGGTGCGCTCGTGGGTGTCGTAGGCGGCGGCCAGCGGGACGGTCCCGTCGGCGGTGCGGATGCGGGTGATGATCGCGGACAGGGCGTCGGCGAGTTCGGGGCTGATGACGAGGAGCCGTTCGGCGTCGGTCTTGGACGGGGCGATGGCCAGCAGGGGGACCAGTTCCCCGGTGGCGGGGAGGCGGTACTGGACCAGGCTGTGGTGCGACAGCTCGGTCAGTTCCTCGACCCGGATGCCGGTGTGGCGCAGGACCTCGATGATCGCCCAGGCCCAGAACGCGTGGTCTTCCTCGCGGGTCAGGTCCCGCCGTTCCCCACTGCCGGGCTCTTCGGCCCAGGTGCGGGGGGACGGGTAGGCCAGGTGGGCCCGGCGGAGCTGCTGGCCGCCGGCGGTGAACGTCTCGCCGGGGGCGGTTTCGCGGGCGGCGGCGAGCCGGGCGGCGGCGTCCGTGCGGTTGCGGTCGGCGGCGGCGATAAGGGCGGGCAGGGCGGGGAGCCGCTCGCGGGTCCGGGCGTCCATCCGGGCCTTGGTCCGGCGGACCTGCTTCTTGTACTGGATGTCGCTGCCGCGGATGGGGCAGGGCACTGCCCACGACCCCCAGCGGGCGGGGTCGTCCAGGGCCCACCGGGCGAGGTCGAGGTAGAACCCGCGGATGATCATCAGGACGTCGTCGGCTGATTCCCTGGCGATGAGCTGCTCGCCGCCGTCGGGCGTGCGGACGG
>Ga0307375_10006473_pt1 | contig 10814 bp, 8 predicted proteins | sample TR1MG_FD_202531 | JGI IMG/M metagenome (GOLD analysis project Ga0307375, IMG submission 202531) | Soil microbial communities from Risofladan, Vaasa, Finland - TR-1 | ecosystem: Environmental > Terrestrial > Soil > Coastal area > Acid sulfate soil | place: Finland: Risofladan, Vaasa | collected...
CGGATCGACTCCTTTCGCCAACGCTTCCTTCGACGCAGCTTCTAACACTTCGTCTGGCTTCACATGATGGTTGTAGGTGATAGAGTCAGTGATCTCGCGCATCTTCTCCTGAGTCGCACTCTGATGAATCGCCAGGCCCTCAATCGCCGCTGCAATCGGTTTCAAATCCACCACGGCCTCTGAATGGCTAATGTTGCGAAGATTTGTCAGCAACTCATCGGTTCTCGAGAGTCTCAGGCCACTATGGTCCATCTGAATGCCCAGACGTTGCATCTCGGCGAATATGCGCTCCTTGTCAGAATCTGGGTCTCTCAAGTCGTTTCCAAGCTGCATCACCAGATTTTCGTGCTCAGCGAACTTCTTCTTCGCCTGCTGAAAGGCTGACATTCGAGAAGTGACCTGCTTCACCATATCGGCCTGCACGTTCCCGAGAAGCGCCTCTGTCTCCTTGAACTTCTGCTGATACAGTGCTCCAGCTGATTCAATCTCAGCCCTTCGTGCAATCTCTTCGGGAGTTCTATCAGAATGGGGTGTTAGTGCGTTGAATCTCAGAAAAGCAAACGCAAACACTCCGAGAAGTTGGAACCGGTTTTCTACATACCCTTGAGTCATAGACTTGTAAAAGTGGATGAACTTCGTCAAGGGACGAAAGAAGGCCTTGATAACACCCATAAGGCACTGAGAAGCGGAGGGTGGCGAGCCCTGAGGGGAGGACTGGACTCGCCGAATACTCTTGGTGGTGGACTCCCCGATCCAGGAGAGCTACGGAGACAGACACCCTCAATACGCGATGCCATGTTGACTTGGCTCCCAATTCTGCCCAAATAGATAGCGACGGCTGCACTCGTACCAGACGTGTCCTTTGATCGTTCGATTCTCCGTCCCCTTTGGATGTCATCTCGTAGCACATTAATGTTCCCAATTCCAGAGCCTTTACGTGATTTCAATACACACTCTTTATAGATACAAGTTCGATGTTTTGGGTGGGTCATCGATGGACCTGTGATTGAGAAATGCACGAGAAGCGAGAACACGGGTCTCCTTGGCCTTCTGCCCCGTCACTTCTCTGGCTTTGGCTTATCGAGGGTTAGCAAAGGATGACTCTCGGTGGCATCAAGTTCTTTAATGAGTCGAGCAACCTGCATGCGCAAGTGGTGGAACATAGCAGTGCTAACTTCGAAAGTACGGATCACGCCGTTCGTATCCGTCATCTGAACCAAAATCGAGGGCTTGAATAGCCTGTTCATGCTTGAAGTCATAATCGTGACGTCGATGCGCCACTTGAGTTGAAACAAACCTGCAATTTGAGAGGGGAACAAGGAGTCAGAAGAGGGTCCAAGAACTTGCACCAGAAATTTGCGATGATGGCACTCGTACCAGGCTGTCTGATTCTCTTTCGTAGATTGGCTCTTTCTTCTTGCGTATCTCGCCTGTGAGTGCAGGATCAGAAGCATAGGTTAGCAAGAGAAGGTGCGCGACGTGCGTTGGGACTCAAACTCAGTAATGACTGCCTGTGAAATTGCGTGAAACTGATAGAGATCAATTTACAAAAGTGCAAAGGGAGGATAGACACGATGTGCGTACCAATTTTGGATCGCTAAGCCCATCTCGACGACGAACTCCCTTGGAATCTTCAGAACATCCATGCAATCCGACGAAAAGGTCTCCATTGGTGTTCTGCTGCGAGTAGTTGATCGTACCAATGACAGAGCGCCACTAAAAACGGTTGAGAGGATGATCTCGTCCACACTGGTCGCTTCTTTGAGTTGAGCCCAGTGATGCTCGGTCACGTCGGTTCCCTTCATGTATTCGAACACAAATGCCAGCACCTTACGGAATGAAGCCTTCTCCAGGGGCGATGTGTTCAATGTAATCGAGAGTTGCTCAACTTCCAAGGGGGGTTTGATGCCCAGAAAAGTTGCCTGACCTTTCTGCTGATTCTGCGCCTTGGCAAAGGTGGCGGCCAGTGACGCCTTCTGCATAGGGTTAAGCGTCATGTCTTGCGTCCAACCAATACCTCTTTCGGACCAGACCGTACTGCCACTCGGCGCGAGACGGGAGGCGGAAGATGGCGTTGGCATAAATAGCCGAAAAGCCGGCCAGTGTTTCGAAAATTCAGCAAACAGCTGCTTCTGCCAGATTTCCAGCTCAAGGATCTGCCCACTAGCAGTCACAAGTACAGTCTCCCCCAGCAAGGACCTGTTCTTGATTGTAAAATCTCATTGTCTACAAAATGCTGGCATCAACACAGCTTGGTCGTTTCTGCCGAGTCCTCAAGAGCCCTGCGAAAGTAGCCAACACCAACAAGGTCCAAAAGCGCCATCTAAACACTCGTGGTGGTCGTAAGAGAGTGGTTACTTTGATTCCTGGAGATGGTATTGGTCCTGAGATTACAGCTAGTACGCTAGGTATCCTTCAGGCAGCCGGAGCGCCTGTTGAATTCGAGCGATTCGATGCGATTGGTGATGAGTTGCCCGTGGAGATGTTGACGAGGTATGTTGAAATTGTCGTGCTCCCTGAGTGTGGTGTGTGATTGAGTGTGTCTGTTTAGCAATCTCGAGTTGGCTGGAGCGAAGAGGTGGGTGGTCCGCCGGTGAACTTCTCGTGAGCTCCCTGGTGGTCGTCGTTGGTCACGAGCGAGGGCGAATTGGAGCTGTTTTGAGAGTGGAGCGCACAGAGTGGAGATGGAGAGAGGTAGGAGGGAGAATGGATGCAAGAGAAGAGCCGAAAACGCAGTTGGTGGCGTTGTGAGAGCGAGCGAGGTCTTTGTTTGGAGAAGAGGGCGTCTCTCCTCTCGGCTGGCCTGTGTGTGCCGAGCTCGAAATTCCCTATTAGTGCGCTTCTCATCTTGTGTCCTTCTATCAGTACTGACTGTCCCCTTGTCCCTCGTGTTGTGTTACTGTAGTGTGTCTCGTAATGGAATCTTGTTGAAGGGTCCGTTGCACACGCAACATACGCTCGGACCGATGTCGCGAAACTTGCTCATCCGACGCGCCTTCGAGCAGACCGTCGAGGTGGTCCCCATCCGTTCCTTCCCCTCGGTTCAGACTCGCCACAAGGGCATCGATATGGTAGTCATTCGTGAGCAGGTAGAAGGAGAGTACTCAGGTTTGGAGCACGAGACGGTGCCTGGCGTGGTGCAATCGCTCAAGGTCACAACCGCCGAGCAGAGCGAGAAGGTCGCGCGCTTCGCCTTCGAATACGCCAAGACGAACGGCCGCAAGAAGGTGCACGCTATTCACAAGGCGAATATCATGAAGATGACCGACGGACTCTTCTTGGACATTGCGCGATCCGTCGCCAAGGAGTACCCGGACATCCAATTCGGCGAGATGATCATCGACAACACGTGCATGCAACTCGTCTCCAACCCCGGCCAATTCGACGTACTCGTCACCCCCAACTTGTACGGAAACATCGTCACGAACGTCGCGTGCGGACTCGTCGGTGGACCCGGCGTCATCCCTGGCGCCAACTTCGGTAAACACGTCGCCATCTTCGAACCCGGCGCACGCCACGTAGGCCTCGATATTGGTGGAAAGAATGTTGCCAACCCCACTGCTTCCATCCTCTCTGCTTCCATGATGCTCCGATACATGGGCTTCACGGAACACGCCCAAAACATCGAAGAGGCCGTCAGATACGTCTACGAGCAAACGCTCCTCAGAACGCCCGACCTTGGAGGAAACGCCACCACCACTGCCTTCACTTACGAGATCATCAAGAGACTCCGCCTCAACGCTAACTAAATGAACACTCCACCTCAACGCTAACTAAATGAACACTCCACCTCACACGCAACATGTTGTCGCTATTACGACGCATGTTCCCACTCTTCCTGACCACCACCGCCACTTGTATTCACCAATATACTCCCCTTTTGCTCTCCCCTGCACTTCACACCACTTTTCTCTTCGATGGGTGTCACACTTACGTTGGCAACGGTACGCAATCGACTGATCCCTCAGCTCAGCAACCCAGCACACCCCAACCCTGGACCCACATCGGTATTCTGTGCTTAACACTTCATTATGGATGGAAACTAGTACATTTTAGTCAGCAGATTGATCTTTTGACGCACGCTGAGTGCACAACACGTCACTCACATGTTCAAGATTTACAGCGCTCTGTCCGAGTAACAGTAGCATTTGTACACATTTTCGGAAGCTTCACAAAGACGAAACTTCAGCAGAGGGTAAGAGGAAGGGGAAGTCTAGGGATGGCGGTTGGCGTTGTCAGAAGAAGAGGAGCCCTTCTGCGTCTGCTTGTCATCCTTGTCTTGATCAATCCAGTTGTCACTATGATGAATGGTATCGATTTCGATTATGATGGGTAAGTCTTCTTGATCTTCTAGTGGCACTCCGTCCTCGTCGGTCAGTTGATAGTTGAGAGCGTCGTCGATGGTTCCGAGGAGGACGAGCAGCTCGTTGTCGCTCAGCGAGCTCAGGAACGCTTCCAATGCATCTCCTGTCAGTGCCTCGTATTCTTCGTCAGAGTCCTCAGTGATTTCGCTTTCGGCGCGGCTGCGCGCCAGTTGGACCTTCCCAGTGGCTCGTTGTTTGATGGAAGAGCGGAGCACGGCGTTCATCTGCATACCCAAAGCATCCTCGTCATCTTCGCCATAGCGACCAGGTTGGGCCGATTTCTGACCTTCGTCGCCTCCTTTGCTTGCTTGCGGCACGTTACCAGGAGACATGAAGGTGATTTTGAGTGGAGAGTCCTCGCCTTCTTGGACGCGGATATGGGGATCAGCATCGATTGAGTTAGTGCGATGTGTATGTTGCTGTTTTTGATGAGGTTGCTGATGATTCTGTTGATCATGTTGTTGGGAATGGGAAGGAACTGATGAGTGTGTGGCATCGTGCGCGGGGGTGTTGGAACCAGCTGTCTCTGCAGTAGGGTCGTGTGCAGCTGAGGACTGTGCGCCTTGTGTGGTGGTAGTAGTAGTGGCGGTAGTAGTATAGAGAGAAGGCATAGAAGGTTCGTTGTCTACGAAGTAGCAGGCGATGACGTGCAACGGGGTCTCAGCAGAACGATAGGAAGGATGTTGGCATAGCAGTGGTGTGTCGACTTCTAGGATGTATTGGCAAGATGCAGGCTCTTTTATGCCTCTGATTGAAGATGAGGATGCTCCATTCGAGCAGAACCAACGTATTTCGACTTGTCGTTGCGCGCGATCCTCGATTTCGCACGGCGTTCCAAACGCATACGACTCGCTGTAGAAGAACGCATGATCTCCTCCTCGGTCCACTTTCAACGCGTCCATCCGTCTCAACAACTCCACATCATTCGTTTCCATCTCGTGAAGCAACTCGACACCCAAATTCGGATCCACCGCACGACCGAGGAAATACTCGTCCAGCTTCCCCTCCTGACTCAAATGGTACTGTCGCAACTGCTTTCCAAAGCAAAACTCATAAGTCCACCAACCATCGATATGACGCATGCACTGAGACTTGAGTGGCAGCAAATACGAGGCAACTGTTGCAGACGAGTGTTGAGCACCAAAACCATCCTCTTCTGCCTCACCAAACGAGATCAGGGGCATTTCACACAACAAAGGGATACCTGACGCAGTATAAGTCTCCATCATCATATTGCCAACCGATTCCTGGGCACGCAAAAGCAAAGAATCGAAAGCTTGTTGATCGACGCTGTGATACAACGTAGTCGCATGAATTCGTCCACCAGGAGGGTCGTAGAGGCCAGAGCGCGCCGCAACACATAGTATCCATATTGATAAGATGAACACCAGACTAAAACGGAAGCCCATCATAAAGGCATGGACGGAGAACGATCTGAGAGTTTGCTGACTGCACACTTGAGACACTCATAGTTTCCCCCTTTTCGCCACTTGTTGACAAAGAGAGGCAGGAATAAATAGCGAAATTGGGCCAGCCGATCCAACACATCGTTTCAGTCTCTTCTTGTCCGTCTTGCTTCTCGTTCTCTCCCTGAGCATCTTTTGGAAGCGTATTTAGAGTAGGATTCTCGGGTAGGTGGCTCCTCCAGACCCTGAAGAATCGTGTACTGGAGAAAGGAAGTGGTGTAGAGGTCCGCGTACTTCTCGATCGGTATATTGGTCTTGCCTCTTCTCCATTGTCTTTCATTTGGTGTGCGTTGGATAGGTTGGACCTCAGATGGCGAGTTTTGACTGGTCGTTTCCAGCTGGACAGAAGGAGAAGGATGCTGCGGTCGTAAAAGAGATGTATGGCGACAATCCTGGTCTTTTGGATCTCCCTGATCATTCAGAGCCGTTTATCCTTGGTCAATACAAAGCTTATCCTGGTGAGATGCCTGAGTGGGATAGTGATTACACGGAGGCGTTTAAAGAGGCTTCATTCCCACCGGAGAGAGTGCTTTTCGATAAGTTGTGGAATACTCGTTTGCCTGAAGACATAGTGCCTCAAGAATACGATGATATGGTGTATCGCATGGAGCTTTTGGTTCGGAATTCCCCCTATCGTGAAGGCGTGTTTCAGAGGCAGTATTCCGATGAGTTTTTGCTGAAGATCCAACGTCCCGACTACCTCTCGTCTGTGATCAACCAAAAGACTGGTGCTGCTGTTTCGTTGGTGTATAACTTTGTGGCTGGCTATGTTCCGTCTCTTCCTGGTCGATTTATGACGTTTGCATTCGAGCGAGTCCCAGCACGGTGGGAGAGTTTCAAGCTGTCGCGCCGCGAGGTTGTTCGCGCTCCTCCTGACTCTACACTGGCGCAATATCGACCTGGCGCTTCGAATGCATGGGACGTGGTGCATCCATTCGATTTGGAGGGTACAACGGCCGTGGTGACAGGCGCAAGCAGTGGTATTGGTAAGGAAGTGGCGCGTTCGCTTGCCTCTCGTGGTGCCACGCTCATCTTGCCATCTCGCGACATTCCTGCCTGTGACCAAATGGCATTTCAATGGCGCACCGAATTCTCGAATCCTGCGATACATTGTGCGAAGTGCAACCTCGCAAACATGGATTCGGTCCTCAACTTCATCGGAGAACTGAAACAGCAACGCATCGTCCCTGATCTACTCGTCAATGCCGCCGCAGTACTCAAACCATTCGTAACACTATCGCACGCAGCGACAGCGAACGTAGCCATCGGAACCAACTTGCTATCGCACATGGTATTGACTGAAGGCATCATCGGCATCGTGGACGAAGACCTCAACCCTCACCCTCTCGACGTCACCCAATCCTCCTCTTCTCTCTCCGGCCCTCCCTCTCAACTCCATCCCATCTTCGAGCGCATCACCTCCGCCCTCTACGGCAGTCCAGAGTCTTCTTCCTCCCCTTCTTCTGCTCTCTCTTCTTCTTCTTCTTCTTCTTCTTCTTCTTCTTCTTCTTCTTCTTCTTCTTCTTCTTCTTCTTCTTCTTCTTCTTTTACATCTTCTTCTTCTTCTTCAATCGGCACTCCTTATTCTTCAACCAATGGCACTAGCGGAGCCCAGAAGGTGCGCAGAATTGTGAACTTGACTTGCGATGCCTACAAACACGCTGCTCTCCGCTCCGAGGAAATTACTGCTGATGGCTTGGGCGCGCTGACCGGTGTGCGTGCCTACAATGTGAGCAAGTTGGGAATCGTGGCACACGCGCAACACCTGGCTCAATGGCTTGAGCGCACAAACCGTTCTCCGCACATCGTCATCAACTCCATCGATCCTGGATTGACATATGACACTCACCTGTTCGAAAACACCTTTCTCAAGTACTGGCACACACGTATTGGGCGATGGCTGCGCTTAGAGTCAGTGCAATCACCGGAAGTCGCCGCCGCACCCGTTCTCCGTCTCCTCCTCGATCCTGCCACGCGTTCGTCGAATGGCCTGCACTACAAGGGCTACAATGTCGCTGAATCGCCTCTTTCGATGAAATCTGCAAAATGGAAGATCAAGTTCCTCAACGCCATGGAAGACTTGAAGGAACGAGCAATCGACAACACCGTGGAATACGTATTCATGCATCACCTCCAACTGGACGAAATACAAAGGCAAAGAGAGCTCAACCCAAAACTGAGGGAGATGAGAGAATGGTATGTCAAACAAAGCGAGCAATTCGAGCGTTCGTTGGACCTCCCTATGCCCGAGATGATGCCCGCCGGTTTCCTCGAACTTCGTCCTCCGCCTCCTCACGAGTCCATCGGCTCCAAACCCCTCGGCATTGGTCCTCCTGACGCCCCTCTCATTGGAGAAGACCTAAAATCGAATTGGCACAACATCACCGACACCTATCCCGTTCAGATTCAGGAACTCGTTCGAAGACGCGATCTAGTCGCTCCTGCGCCTTCTGCTGAGGAACAAGCTCAAATCGACAAAACAAAGGCAGAGTTCGAAGCCCTCAAACGACAAATCATGTACGAACGAAGGCTCAAGTCCGAAATCACATCACAGTACGCTGAACCTCTGCCCCCGGCCGCAAGCGAGAGCTGGTGGAGTTGGATCAAGGCAAAACTCGACCACCTCACCAAACCAACTATCAACCAATAGATGCCCGATCATACTTCACATGTAAATACCACTACCATCGCAATCGTGAGCAACTTCCCCCGATGTACAGATGAACCTCCCATATATTGCCTCACCATCGTTCGTTTGGACCATCAATGACCCACAATGTTTTGGCATATGAATGCAGTGAGTACAAGATGACATAGGACAGGGGTGATCTCGAGGAAGCAGAACTTCTCCCCTCCAGTAGCTCCCTCTGTCTGAATTCAAGGGCCCTTGAATACCGTCGCCGACCGCCTGCGACAAAGCAGGATCGAGGAGTACTACATTAAGATCTAGCACTGTACATACATCCAACAAGGGCAAAGTGCGATGAGCATGTGCCAAAATGTTGGGAATAAACCCAACCACTCAAACTCAAACTCAAACTCCTCTACTGGTCTCCGTCTTCCATTTCAACCTCTTCATATGCATCATCGCTACAGCCCTTCGTTGGTCTCAGTTGCCACCGTCTTGAATGGCATCGTCCCTATTGATCGTCTCGAATTCTCGTGCGCATTGGGACCGCATCGCCGAACTCCAGTGTGGCAAGTTGGATGCCAAGTAGATTTTGGTCGTTGCCGCGTCACTATCCGGTGCTTCTCGCCTCTGGACTTCAAGGTGATAATCGAGGACGTGAACTCTCTTCCGTCATAGCCGCACAGTAAGCGCAGTACTGCCCCCATGTGACTTGCGTTCTTCAGATGTGTTATTGGTTCTCAGGGGATGGAAGAGCTGGGCTTAGAAGATGATTGAAGTGGGACGTACCGGAGCAGCGGGTGGTCCCGGTCCGAAGTTCGCGTTCTCAACAGGCGGCATCGCCCCAAACTGGCTCGCAGCACGTACGCCTTCTTGCTCCCTTCAACCCGGCCCAAACGTAGGAATTCTCATCCACAACCTTCAAAAACATCGTTTTCCTGGCAAAGCATCACACTATGACCACAACTCTGCAAACCGCCGACGAAATGTCACGTGAATCTCCCACGCTCTCAACATCAAGCATTGCAATGGCTAAGTCGACTTGTTGGAATCTAAGTATAATCAAAACACCAACCCCCGCGAAAGGGGGCAGCAGGACATCCACATGGGCGAACTTTTGCGAGCGCTTCCGAAAACCTGCCACGCTTCTCCCGAAAAGCTCCACTTTTGCGCTTCCTATGCGCTCCCTGCCTTCTCAAGCAAGCCTTTCATCCTAAAATCGTGCAGAGATCACATTTCCGGCACCTTTTCTTGATTATCGATACAATTACCTGCACTGTGGACGACACATTGACACTCTTCTTCCATCATATCTTGACTTGCTTTCGCCCAAAGCTGGTCAAAATGTATAAAATATACGCTCTATTCATATCCGAAGCACTGCAAAGGTCGAGAGACACCCCCCATCCGATGGGTTTGTTTGAGTTTGAGTGGTTGGGTTTACCCCCCATCCGATGGTTGACGCACACCTTTTTCATGATCCTCAGAAGGTCTTCAGGATCAAGACTTCCCGATGCTCCTTTCCTCCACAGAACGGTTGCTTCTGACACTACGGGAGAATGAAAATGGGAACGAAAGGGGAGATAAGAGCCATGAAAACCCCTTGGAGGATCGATTTGACCATGAATGATCCCAATTTAGAAGCTATCGTGAGTTTGCCCCAGGAGCCCCCAACGGCGCCCAACAGGACCTGAAAAGAACACGAAGCTCATATGGGGACATTGACAATGAATGTGGGGAACTGAGGGAGTCGTTGCAAAGCACTTGTTGGGTACGCAGTCGTTCGGGCACAAGCAGTACGCGTCCAAGCCCCTCTCTTGGCTGTCTTCACTTCAATGGACCGTTATGTGCGAGCTTCATGGTCGGACAAGTAATACAAGCGACTTCGATCAGATGATGGTACAGTTTGGGGTAGTTACATTGGGTTTTTGGGTGTAGAGTACAGCTGGGGCGTGCCAGTCGGATGTGAGGTTTCGCATGTTTAGGTTTGTGTATGATGAGTTGTGTATACAAAGTTGCAGGTGTGAATCGTATGTACAACCCCAATTGGGGCAAAATGAAGGGTGAGAGAGCCCGGGTTGCGTCTCGGTGATGTGTTTGTGTACGCAGTTGAAGAGGTGTGTTTGTGTCTCCTCCGTGAAGGTGATGGAATGTGATGTTTAGAGATGGAGGAGGAAGTCGGAGGCCGTGTCGGGCGGGTGTAAGAGGGAGGACGATGAAGTGTGGAGAGCGGAAGGGTCGATGGTGGCGGGCACCGATCCGTTGAGAGAAGCGTGAAGTTCGAGTCCGAGGCTGTGTAGGAGTGCGTAGTCGTCTGTTTCAGCGAGCTTTTGCCTCTTTGGGCTTGCGGCGGCG
>Ga0307375_10006474_pt1 | contig 10812 bp, 23 predicted proteins | sample TR1MG_FD_202531 | JGI IMG/M metagenome (GOLD analysis project Ga0307375, IMG submission 202531) | Soil microbial communities from Risofladan, Vaasa, Finland - TR-1 | ecosystem: Environmental > Terrestrial > Soil > Coastal area > Acid sulfate soil | place: Finland: Risofladan, Vaasa | collected...
GGACACCGGACGCCACGCCCTTGGACCAGTCTTATGTTTGAACGGAAAAGCTCGTTGAACCGGATAGAGACGTTAGAGTCAACGTCTGTCGATTCAAGTACATATACGTATGTCCCGGTAAAGATATGCTCCTCATTTGTCCGGGCGACTGCCAGGTTGACCACGATCTCATTATAAAGCTGTACCCGTTGACCCCTTAGCTCGTCAAAATTAATTCCGCCTATGTATTTTTGTTTCTCTTCTCCAATCATCGCTTCTTACCTTTCATAAAAAGAAAAACGGTAAGAGCAGCTATGCCAAGTATCAAAGGCATCGAGAGACCACCCCCGGTACTTATAACGGCAGGTCTAGCCCCGCTTGAATCTCTTTGATATGGTGTGCTTAATTGATAATTAGGACTCGGAGGGGTTGACGTTGGCATTACGAGCGATAGGCTTTCCGCACCCGCTGCTTTGACCTCCTTATAAAGTTGCACCGCTGTAGGAGCGACTTCTTTAACTTCTCCCCATACCCCCTTGATAGTACCGGTTGCCAATGATGTAGCGGTTTTTAGCCCTGCCCAAAGAGAGTCAAGAAACCCTGAGCTTTGTTGCGCTACCATTCCCCCGGAGGGGTCAAGATATGAGCCGGCATTTTCTACCTGTGACGGTGTACTTGATAGAGAAGTTTGTGACATTGAATGAGGCATTTGCGCCTCAACCGGGGGGGTAGGCATACCACCGCTACCAGAAAACAAGCCTGTAATACTATCCCATAGAGATCCTAAGCTCATTTTTTCCTTCCCTTATTAAAAACGAAATAACCTACAGCGAGACCTGCTAAAGCAAGGGGTAATGGGGAGGTTTGTTTCGCTGTCTCAGAGGTAGGGGTTGAAGCAACGGGGGATAAAGCACTTACGCCGCTTTGCCCCGTTGTCTGAATAGCGGCAAGCTTTTCACGTTCAAGCTCAAGATCTTGTTCATGCATACGCTCTTGAGCCGCTGTACTCTCCGCGCTTATATTCTCAAGACCCGTCGCGCCAGTGGCCTGACTGATACCCCCCCCTAACGTGCTGACTACCGGAGATATTATCTTATTGACGGCTGAGCCGACCCAATCAAAAAGCCCCATAAGCTCATCTCCTTATGTTACTTTTTGAATAAGAAAAAATAGGCCAATGCCGCTAGCAATATCAGGGTAGTTGAACCGCCTAAAGCCAAAATTCCGCCCGTGGTTGCGTTACCGTATGAATCTTTCGACCCGACCGGAGGTTCCGTTTCAGAGACCGTGGCTTTTATGGCAGTATCCGCCTGAAGAGCATAGGCTAGAGCGTTTGAGGCGAGCCCTACGTATTTCTTGATTTTGTCTGTAGCTGCTGACATGACCCTCCCCCTTTATGTAGGCATCGGCGGAACAATCTCACAAGGGTAAATACGCACCTTGTCAACTGCCCCGGGATTTGCAACGTCAAGAATCATTTCCAGACTGGAAAGTCTTGACGCGTCAAGCGAATCCACGAGCCGACCCTCCGGGCAAAAGTCAACATACGCATAACCGATGAACGTCTCTGCTTCAAGGTCATAGTCAATCGCGTTCTGGCCCTGGATGACGTCCATTTGCTTGGCAAAGAAAACGTCCGTTCCGCTCTTGATTGTGACCTTATTGATAATGGTGTTGACCATGCAGGCATCAGACTCTGCTTCGATTAAAAAGCCCCGGTATCGGTTCCCCACCGGCAAAAGGATTTGAAACTCCGTACTTGCCGCGTTTATTTCCTTTTCGATGTATAATTCCTTATACGCCGAATAGGGCTCGCTCTTGCCGTCCAGACGGATTGATTCGTCTATGTGGACTTCCACGTTGCAAGACGTGATAGCGTAGGTAGTTGGAGCCGTTGCAAACATGGCATTGACCGCACCATAAGTCACGCGAAGCTCTAAGGTTGATAGGAGCCCGGTATTGAGCAGGGTGTCAATCTCCCTGATTGACCTTGGCATAACCAAGGGCAGTTTGAAAACCCCACCAAACGGCCATGCCGCTGCCGTGATGCCGGTTTCGACTAGTACCGGCTTTGTGCCGAACAGGAACATATTTTTCATTCCTATGGCATCGGCGGAAAGCGATTTAAGGGTATCTCTTCCGTTGGCTACAAGCTCAATCCGTGCTATTTGCTTTAACGCCGAACCAAGCCCCCCGGTTTTGAGAACAGGTGCTCCCGCTGTCGTAATGGTGCATATCCCTTCAACGTTCAAAATGATTGAACGGTAAAGGTTTTTCCGAGGCATATCAATACTGACTGGGGTACTCACGACATAGGCTGTTGCACCGACTCGCCTTGATCGGTTGTCGAAAGATCCGCTTTCATTCAAATGCTTTGCCATGACATAGATGAAAGCCCCACTCAAGATCAAGAGAGTGAGATTGAAAATAATAAAAGGTTGCATTGCTTTTTCCTTCCTACCGTTTAGGTTAATTGCTTATGATCGGTAATGCTCAAGCCCGCCGCTAGAGATTACAGACCCACGAACGAGTTGATCTGGGGAATCCTCTTGACCGCGACTATTACGGCAAGAACTGCGGCTGCGAACATGATCCACCCTTTTGCTGATTTCGGCATGTCAACCCTCCTTTTTAGGTTGGCCTCCGCAGGAAAAAGAAAACCCTCCGCAGGGATCTCTCTCCTGCGGAGGGCTAAAGATTAAGCGACTGTGGCAAAATTACCACAGTGAAAAGTTTAATGTCAAGAGTTTTTTATCTATCTCCTGTTTGATAAAATGCATCGGTCAATCGTATGACGGTTAAACTCTCTTTGTTTCCTTGGCTATAGCCCTTATCAGCAACAACGATACTATACGGTCTTATCCCACAATCACTCGTTGCATAGAGCGTAAACTTGAGGATCCCTCCAGTTTGGAACAAACCGGCATAGTGTAAAGAGAACACAGCATAATGCCGTCCAGGGGTTACATTTTCCCCGTTCTCAATAATCAACTGTTCGTTTTGCCAAAACATCAGGCAAACCCCGATATCATACCTTTCATTGTTCACTATCTCGGTAGTGTATAAGATTAAATACGATCCCTCCTCTGGGATCTCAAATTCTCTAACCACAGTCGGCTCGGTTCCTATGGACAAGCCCCAATGAAACGACTCCCTATAACTATGAGGATTGTTTATTTGTTCTTGCTCATCACACCCGACAACCAAGAGACAAAGAAAAAAACAACATAACATTAATTTTTTCATTGTTACGCCCTCAGATTTGCCCCGTGCTAGAAGATCTCACCCAGGACAGTACCTTACTATGGATCAAAACGTGATTTTGCCCTTTTCGACTGTTCCATGCCGCCAATCCAGATACTCAAGAAGAGGGATCTGTGGCAGCTCCGTGGCCGGTTCCCCTATGATTGATCTCAAATACCGGACATCATTCGGCTCGATAGTCTTGAAACAAATGAACCGTTGAGCCTGTGACGTGATGAGCCGGTTGATCTCCGCAGGCCTGCGGGAGACCGCGATCATGGATACCCCGTAATGACGCCCGATCTTAAGAAGCCTCTTTAGCTCATAAGGGATCGTTGCGCTCGTTGCATAGGTATCAACCTCCTCCACGATAAAACAGACATTCTCCACGGCCTCCACGAGCTTGCAGACAAAGGCGAAACCCTCAGCCTCTTTGTCCTCCTCTCCCTTCTCCTCCAGGTAGTTCATTATGACCTGCAGGATGCTATCGCGCCGTTTCCAGACGTACTCGAAAAGGCCCTCCGTATCGTTCACGATCTCGAAACCGGTATAGTCGTCATTCACGGTATTCCACAGGATAAAGCGGGGGAGGGCGGGTAATTGCTGTTTTACCCATGAGGTCTTGCCCGATCCCCGCTGTCCTAGCACGACCGTTATCGGTGCATCAGGTAGTTTTGTCATGGCCCTCTAACCCGACCTCGCCCTTCACCTTGTCATGTTCTACCTGGACCTTCAATTCCCGTGTCTTTTCCCACCGTGGCGCAAAGGTAGCGACTGCCCAAGTCATGGCCCGGATCTCCTCCTGCCACTTGCCGACATACGGAGCATATTTGTTGACAAATGGAGCGCACTCGTGACCGGCCTGCTCGATCTCTTTCGGCTCCAGCTTCCAATGATTGCCGAGTCTGGGCGCGACATAACCGTTAATGATCCAGCCGATGAACCCGCCGACCGCCGACTCATCAAGACCAGGTGCACCTGGTGCACCTGGTGCACCTCCTTCCGGTGCAATGGCCTTTTCATCTTCCGCTTGCTTAAGCTCTTTTCTCCGCTTGCCAACCTCTGACATCAGCTCGCGCTTTGTCATGGTCTTGACATTCGGTAACGGGCCCCGGGATCCGACCGGCCTCCCCGTTTTGGGAGCGCCTTCCGGGTCCGGCCTGACGCCTATGGATTCGCCCAGGTATTTCAGATCGTCTGTTGTCATTTTAGTGAACCTCCTTGCGAATTTATTCAAACCAATCTTCATCAGAATTTGCTGGTGTCTCAAGGCCCTTGATCCTTTCCTTTACTACCTCGATCTCCGCTATCAAGGCATCGTTTGACGGTCGTTTTTCCAGTTCTTCAATCCGCTTTTTTGCATCGTCCAGGGCCTTGATCACCTGCTCTTTTGTCATTCCATTAGACATAGTTTCACCCCCTTTCTCATTGGATATAGACTTTCTCAAGATAGTCGGCCAGGGCTTTGGTGGCTGCCTGTTGATAGACTCGTTTGATTCTTTGCATTTGGTCATCAAACGAGTAATTCCCTAGTTCATCTAGTTCTTGATCCGTTTCAAGATTCTTAAAAAACTGTGTCTCTATCTCCTCAAAGATTTCCCTTAATACTTGCCTTCCTAAACTCATAATTTCCCTCCATTCCGAGCCTTTTCAATCAGGGCCTTAAGATCCTGATATCCTGTCCTCAGCTCGCGTTCATGGTTTCGCCCTGCCTTGGCACTGGTCATTAAATAAACATATTTGAAGGCCAAAGCTCCCTTCATCAACTCTGAAATTTTTTTGTCGACCAGGAGCGGTTTAACCTCCCGGACATATAGTTCCTTGGTTGCTTCGATAGGTGTCATTATCGCACCGCCTTATAAAGTTTCCGGTCTTGCATGCAGGCCCGTTCCCCCCTCAGCTCTTCCGGCTTGATCTGTTCAAAGGACTCGCCGGAGTCCGACCTCCTTACAAACACTTTCTCCTGAGTAATAACCTTATGCCGGTCCAGGTCATACACGTTCTCGGTCTCTCTCCTGATGTCGATGTCATAGAGCCTTTTCCAGTTCTTATCATCTTCGAACTCGTCTCGCTCGAGGCCCAGGAGATCCGCGTATTTGTCCAGGACCCGCATAAACCCGTAGGCCATACGCGCCTGTATCAATGGATTCAAGATGAACTCAAGGGCGTCTAAGATCTCCTCGCTCGTTTTCTGTGAAGGAAAATGAAGATCCCGGATCTTGTCATACCGGACACAGATCACCTCGGAGAGATCATCCTTAACCAGTTTGATCGTGCTCAAGACGTCCTCAACCTGTGAGCGGTTCGTATAGCTGAATATATGGTTGATCCGGCGCGTCTCCTTCCGGTCGATATAGCGGAGGTGAACCGTGTATTCCGGTTTAATCGCATGCTCCAGGCCATACTTTCGGAACACGCGGTCAAGGTGTGTCTTGTAGATCCGCTTGACGTGTTTGTGAGGGATGCTCTTTTGGAGCTTGACTATTTCGCCGGTCTTGTAATTGACGAGAATGGGAAGGGTGAGCACGTGGAAATGAGAGCCTTGCCGGAAGGGATCGCTTGACGAGACAGGGTGATAACTGATTTGAAACCCTGGCTGTATATTGCGTGATTTGGTATTCAGGCCAAAGATCTCTTTAATTGTGTTCGCAACGGCCTTCCGGCAATCGAGAAGAAACCCCTTTACCACAAGATCTTGTGGTTCGCCGAGCTTGGCGCCGCACAAGATCTTGTGGTCTATCCAGTTTCGCGCCTCCTGGGGAAGGGTGAACGTCCAGGAGTACAGGCCCCACAGATTATTTGCCTTTATGATCTCAAGATACTGGTTTTTTATCTCCACCCCCTGACCGTTTCGGTACCGGATCGCGTCCGGCAAATGAAACTTCCGGTGATTGCAGTAGTATCCCAGGTATCGTTTATCCTTCGATTCGGCATGTTCTTGTTTTTCCCCATGCCTTCCACAGCGCTTAATCTCCCATATCGTCTCGAGCAGGGTATCCCCCCGCTGTTTTCTCCGTGCCAGGTGTACCGATAAGAACTCAACCAGCCGGTCCTTTGCCGTCTGATACTTTAAAAACCTGAATACATTCAGACAATTATCCTTGATCCACGCCTTGAGCTGATTACGATAGTCACCGGAGAAAAAGAAGTGTTCAGCCTGGAGCGTCATAATTGTCTATCTTCAAGTTAAAGGGTGAGCTTACCGATATAATCGGCAAATCACAGGTCAAAAAAATACCGCACCGGTACGCCGAAAGCCTTGGAGAGCTTATAGATCGTCGTGACCCGCACGCCCTTGGCCCTCTTGAGCCTCGGTATGTTCTGCGCCTGCACGCCCATCTTTTCCGCCAGGGCCTTGTTGCTCAAGTTCTTCTCGGCCTGGAGCAGTTCAACCTTGAGACCGATAAACGTGTTCATGGCATCCCCTCCTGATATGGTTAAATATTATGTATATAAGTCTTTTCGGATTGTCAAGAATTTTTCTTGAGTATTTTTTTTTTCTTGACATGATATAATCCTTTATAATACTTATAGTTTGTAAAGAATAATCATGACAGGGAGGTCAATCATGGGAAACAGAAAAAGTTTTGGCGAATATATTAAATCTATGAGGCATAAGGAGGGGCTCACGTTGCAAGAGGTATCAGAGACCCTAGGGTATAAATCCGTGGGAACGCTGGTTAATGTTGAGAGAGGACTCGGCCCGCTACCCGTTGAGAAGATCCACCCGATCGCACAGGTGTATAAGATCGACGTGGAGGAGATCCTGGAGCAGCTCAAGGAATGCGAGCCGGAGCTCTACCGAAAATACATTCTACTGGAAAAGGATCTCCTGGGGTATCTCCTGGAGGGGATCAAGAGCATGGGGAACTCAAAGGCGTTCAAGCGGATCTCTCAGGCCGTGTCTGATAATATATATTATCGGAAACTAAAAACGGCTCACGTTTTCCGGGAGATCAACCGATAAGTCTTTAGGGTTTTGCGTCTCAAAAGGAGGTGGTCGGCGTGATCCCCCTGGAGCTTGTCCGGGAATTCGTGAACCGTGAAATCCCGTTCATCGAATCAAAACAGACCCTCTTTGACATCTACTTTCTGATCCTGCAAGATCGTGGCATTCCCTATCAAACGAGTCGAAGAGCCTGGTTAAAATATGGGAACAATCAACTTGATCTCTTTAGGGAGGACTAATGAAAAAATCAAAGAAATTAACCCGTTTCAAAGAATGCATCATTAGCTGGATTGGCTATATTGGCCTAGCGTTGCTTTATGGATGGGAATATTAGCGATCGCTCACACTAAGCCGGTCTTTCTCAATAATTCCGATAGGATAGATAATATTCCAGGACCATTAGCACGCTTTTAATCCAGGAGCGAAAGGGCCTTTTCGGGAACTTAATCGGATTATCCGGATAATTATCGACCATCACTTCTTGCCGAAATACTTATAGAGAAAATATCCGATCACGCCGGCGAGTATCCACGCCGGCACTCCCAGCTTTTGACAGATCTCCCCAAAATATCCTTTGCCTAATTCCGCCATTGTAGCCCTCGATCATTCTCTATGGCCCTTTAGGGTATATCTTCTCACGGCAAAGATAACAGACCGTACCTTTCCCGTGAGATCATTTCTTACGGATCTTTGCAAGATACTTTTTCCGCTTCGCGCTCTTTGGCGCACCGATCTTGCCCCACTTAACGCCTCTTTTCTTTCGCTTTTTCGCCATGGTTTATCCCTCCATTCAAAACGACCTTTGTTAAGAACCTGATTCTCCAGGTGTTATAAAGCAAGACCACTAAGATGATAACATCCAGTGGTCTCACGGTTTGTGCATAGTGCAGGATCAATGCTTCCATCAACTGTAATCCCGCCGTGGCCGGTTGAGCTGTAGAATGATGTCCTTGGATTGCCTCAAGATCCGTCTCAAATCTTTGAAATTGAATGCCGAATTGCTTTCAGCCCTCAGGATAGATCTGAGGGTTTCCAGGTGTTCGTCAACCTCTGTCTTGGTGTATTTCTTGCCCATACTTTTCCTCACTCAAAAGGGAGAAACAAACATTATTGAATCGACATAAATCGTGAAGTCATGAGTATTGCCTGTGACTTCGCCCACACGAAGCCTTTGCCAATGTACAGCGGCCCAATTAATTGTCCCTGTTGTTCCAGTAGGATTATCCAGGTCAAATTTTAGAAGATTCCAACCAACCGATAGATCAGTTTTGGCAAAGCCACAAAAAATTATATTTGATGAGTCACTGCCTATATAAAATATAAAAGGAAGGCCAGTGGAGGAAAGGTAATCTAATGTAGAAAAATAAACCCACATGTAAATCCAATCATGTTGATATTCGCTAAGATCACCCAATGATTGAGAATTATCCCATTCAGCATGATCTTCTCCGATTTTATCGGCGTCTACTCCTAGAGCCATTGAATGAGCGCCCTGCTTAATATACACCTGGTTTTCAACAGGGTTAAGCCCATCATTAGCCTCGTTCCAATCAGTTATGGTGGAAGTATCACCGCAATCATCGAGAATCTTTAAGACGTCCCCCCCGATCTCCGCTTCCTGCTCAATTATACGCTTTGAAGCCTCTATGATTTGAATCGTATCGGCCTTATTAAAACCGACATCGAGACCTTTGCTTAAAGCATCCGTAAGGCCGTTGATTTGGACCGTTAGTAAGGCCAAATAGTCATCAACCTCCGCTTTTGTATAAACCTTTATTCCCATGAATCGCTCACTTAAGCTGTTTCAGGCCCAGGTAAACCCGATCACCTATGATGAAAAATGTTGCGCTCGCCGACAACTGGTTCAAATAGTCTAATGAAAGCGGATTTTGATACGTGACCGGCAAAAAATTATAAACAAGTGCCGCTAGCACTATCAGCCCGACTGCTATATATCGAAAAGACGCCCGAAAGTCGGACACCCATTTTGAGACGTTACCGGCGGGCCGATCAAGCTCCGCCAGGGCTTTAAGCTTATCAATATCCAGTCTCTTTTCGTCAAGTCGTTCTGCAAAGGTCTGAGGTTCAACCGGAGGAGTTCCTAATATCTTGGATACCCCGGACTTAATCAAATCCGTTCCGACCGGCAATAATGCGGGCAATAAGGTAGCGAGCAAAGATAACATCTTAAACCTCTAAAGTTAACTGACCGAGTTTCGCTTGAACCTTGTCAAAATATTCTTGCTTTATGGCTCCTTTCCGTAACTGGGTTTCCCCGATGTTATAACCCATGATCCCTTTGTAGGTCCCATAGGTTTCAATCAAATGGTCAAGCTCTTTTGAGGCATAGAAGATATTGACTTCGGGTTCAAGCAGGCCATAAGGGACTCCCTCGTACCCGTGACCTTGAGCGGTCGGATACCATATTTGCATCAGGCCAAACGCTTTCCCCGCGTCCCCGATAGCTGAGGGGTTTAGATCGCTCTCAACCATAGCAACCGCCTTTGCTATCTTTGGATTTTTAGAGTGACGCACAAAAAGCGGATCAAAAGTATTTGAAGCGGGCTTCCCTGTGAATACCGCATCGACGCTCTTCATTATGAGCGCGAGCAATGCAAGAACGATAAATAATTGTGCCTTGTTATCCATGTCTAAACCCCTTTAAAAGAAATAGCCCCACCACACCTAATATGCCAAACATGGTCAAGGCCCCGGCGGGTGAAGCGACCACTTTTTCAACCTTGTCAAGTGAGAGCCAGACAAAAAGGCCCGTGCCGATAGCCCCTATAACTGCAACGACCAGAATAATGGGGAAGGGATTTTGAAGCACCTTTACCCTTATCCGCAAATGACTGTCCTGTAGATCATATTCCACGACTTGCCACCGGGGGTCGGTGTCAAGCTCCGTAACGAGGCCGTTTATTTGACCCTGCCTACCAAAGCCTGTTATTGTATAAAAGAAGTCGAAGACGTCCCCGATCTTTGCTTGTTCACTTTGTGGTACTTCGACACCCATCATTAAACCTCGTAACCATGAATGGTTATAGTTAAATTGCACGTGGCTTGTGACGTGGTTCCCCGAATTTTCCACCCTGCTGGTATTATCTTCGGACAAGCAAAATCCGAAACTACCGCGTGATTTGCGTCCTGTATGACCCGTCCATAGTGAAGTTTATACTGCTCGACGTCGGCCGCGTTACTCACAAGGCTTGTAAAATCAGCCGCGCCTGCAAAAGCATTGCTAACTATCCCGATCACTTCAAAAAGATACAGGGTTTTCCCCGCCGTAACGGTATAAAGCGTACCCACCGCCCCCGCATAAATATTGCTTGCCGCTACTTCCACCGCCCCCGGTGGGAGAGGAACAGTTGATACAAGATTTACATCGACTATCCCTGTTATACCAAGTGCCTTCCCCACGTCAAAAATCTCGAAGTCGGCGGATTCAATACCGATTACCAGCGTTATCGTTTTACCCGCCTGAGCGGTATTCGTGAGGTAAAAACGATAAAAAGGACACCGGACGCCACGCCCTTGGACCAGTCTTATGTTTGAACGGAAAAGCTCGTTGAACCGGATAGAGACGTTAGAGTCAACGTCTGTCGATTCAAGTACATATACGTATGTCCCGGTAAAGATAT
>Ga0307375_10006476_pt1 | contig 10810 bp, 7 predicted proteins | sample TR1MG_FD_202531 | JGI IMG/M metagenome (GOLD analysis project Ga0307375, IMG submission 202531) | Soil microbial communities from Risofladan, Vaasa, Finland - TR-1 | ecosystem: Environmental > Terrestrial > Soil > Coastal area > Acid sulfate soil | place: Finland: Risofladan, Vaasa | collected...
CGGATAAAGTCGAGAACTACAAGAACAAGATGCAGGTTGGCGCGAGAGGGGCCAAGATCGGCCCGGAGTGGATAGCGATTGACCTTTACGACAAGTCGGAACAAATCGATTACAACTATGATTTGCAGAATCTGCCGTTTGACGACGGTAGCTTCGACTGCATCGTCTGCAACGCGATCCTCGAGCACGTGCGTGAGGTTGAGCTGGCGATTTTCGAGATGCACCGCGTGCTGAGGCCCGGCGGCCAGATCTGGATCGAGGTGCCCTTCCTGCAGGCCTACCACGCCCACCCCAACGACTTCTGGCGATGCACACTGCCGGGCATCAGGCGCTGGTTCGAGGATTTTGATGAAGTGAACGCGGGTATCTTCGAGGGCTTTGCTCATGAAGCGCAGGTCCTCCACGACATTTTCTCGCGGGACCTGAAGATTCCCGCTGAAGAGGCCGATTCAGTCCGCGAGACGATCAAGGATTACGTCGAGCGTGCCGAAAAGAAACATGGATACTCGCAATCCGTCTACATGGCGGTTTTTTTCTGGGGAGAGAAGCCGCGGGATCGTGAGGTGGCTCCCGAGAAGCGCGCTTACTTCGAGTATCTGAAGAGCAGAATCTGAAAGAAACCGGTCGAGATCAGGAAGACACCTGCCTCTCGCCGATTACCTACTTCATTTGAAAGAAACGAAGATGCGCCATGAAGGAAGCAGAGCTTTTTAAATTCAACAGCCTCGAGCTGGAGCAGATACACATTCTCAAGCCGAACATCCGCGCAGTAGTCGGCACGAATCCGAGGGTGGAGTGGTACAGCCTGGTAGAGCTGCCCGAACGCCGCCAGGTGACGCTTGAAATCTTCACCCGGCCAGAGGAATTGCTGCGCTCCTATGACATCGGAGACGCTCGGAACTTCATCATCCAGCATCCACTGGACGACGGGGATTATCTCCTGAGGGTTTCCGTCGCCGATCTCGCCAAGGAAATCGTCTACCGATCGCGGCTTCACCAGTTCTCGGTCAATCCGGCCATTGCCAACGAAAACCGCATCAACTGCCCTCTGCCGTGGGGTTATCTCAGGATGGGCTCGTATAACGCCAACCCATGCTGTTACCTGCGGCGGGGCACCCTCTTTCCCTACAACTCGCATCTGCCCAACGACCCCTTCAACTCGCCGGGTATGATGGCTGTCAGGGAAGAGTTGCTCGGCGGCCGCGACACTTACTGCTCTCCGACGTGCAGCCACATGCAGGTCCACCAGGGCAAGGATCTCGAAGAGGTGTTCAAGCAGACCTATCGGGATGTCTACACTGACCCGAGCGTTTATCAGCGGGCGATGAGGGCGTTCGTGCGCGGCCATCTCCATCTCGATGGCCCGCTGTCGATGAGGCTGGGCGTGGGATCGGCCTGCAACCACGAGTGCATTTTCTGTCACGAGATCCATCAGAATCCTTGGGAGCAGGACGAGGCCACCTACGAGATGATCGAAAGGCTCTATCTCGGCACGCTCCAGGAAATGGAGCTTGTGGGCGGCGAACCGCTGCTGGCGGTTAAGGGATTGATCTCACGGATGGATGCGGTCCGCGAGAAGCTGCCCTATTTCAGGTTCATCGTCCTGACCAACGGCGCTCTGCTGCATAAGTATTTCGATATATTCAAGGATTGGGATGATCTGATCCTATATGTCTCTCTCAATGCCGGTACGCGTAAAACCTACGAGAAAGTGCATCTGCGCGACGACTTCGACCGCGTCTGCGAAAACCTCAAGTCGATCCGCAAGATCCGCGAGGCTGAAGGCAAGAAAACCTTTCTCAGGCTGAGCTTTGTCTATCTCAGGATGAACTACAAAGAGATCCCCGGTTACATCGAGCTCTGCCGTGAGCTGGGCGCGAACAGGGTTGGAGTCAAGGCGATGATTTACTTGCCGATGTCTACCGTCGACCCGGCGGAGACGATTTTACCCGGTGATCCCGAGGTGGAGGAACTGCAGGAAATGCGGAAATTGCTGGCAGAGCGCTGCCGCGAATACGGCATCGGCTTCGAGATGAAGATGCCGGGAGATGAAAAGCTCTGAAGAGCCTTAATCGGAAGGGATCTGACTTCTGTTCAGCCTGCCCTTCAGCATTTCGGATACCTCGAATTCAGTGCCCTTGGGCTGGTTGGTCTTCTCGCAGTGGAGGATCACCCGGTCGCGGATGAAGCGCTCGAAATAGGTCACACGGTAGCCGCTGGTTTCCAGCGCGCGGCGCAGGCCGTATTCGTTGAATCCCCACCAGTTGGAACTGTCGTTGTTGAGCTCTGAGGCCGGGAAAAACTGTGCCATGCTCGTCTTTTCCAGCTCGGGCGAGAATTCGTCGAGGGCGCGCGGCTTGCCCTCGGAGTCGACGTATCCGCGGTCGCAGACGTGCGTCTCGAGGATCAGCTGCTCCTCGAACATTTCGTGCAGACAGTCGAGCGCGAGCAGCGGGTGGCGCAGGTGATAGAGAACGCCCATGAACAGCACGATGTCGAATTTGCCCAGATCCGAGACTTTCAGTTCATAGACCGATCTGCGCATGTAGGGCACTTTCGAGCCTAGAAGCTCGCGAGCCACCTCGAAACCGCGGTTTGCCTCTATCGGCCCGACGGCGACAACCTCCGCCCCTCGGCGCTCGCATTCGAAACTGTAGGCGCCCTCGGCGGGCCCGACATCGAGCACCCTCTTGCCGGTCAGGTCGTCCGGCAGCCCGATCTTTTTCATCTTAAGGATGGTGTCGCTGAGGCCGGGAGTGAATATACCGGGCGCAATCTCGATCCGATGGAGCCAGAAGGGGACCGATGCAATTTTATCTTTGATAAACTCTGGAGTGAATTCCGGCTTTTCTTCAATCATGTTTCTTTCTGTTCAAATTGTTCAGCCGCCAATGTTAGTGACTCATAGTGAGCTTTACAAGCTGTCTTCTCAACACGGCGCACTCGGTCTTCCAACAACAACGTGGAACTTCGGTTATTAGCTTAGTATGATGATTTAGTTTCGATATTTACAGTTTCTTGGGAAGACGCTATGAATGAGCGCGATGTCTTCAATACAGTACGCGTATTCGGCTCGGTGCCGCAGCCCGAAGCGCGGCTGGTGTTCGTCGTCGGCTGCCCCCGCTCAGGCACCACCTGGGTGCTTGGGATCCTGGAGAGCCACGACGATGTGGCGATCGCAACGCCCGAAACTCTTGGGCTGAAAGACACATCAGAGCACGGCTCCAGGGAGAGCAAGCTGTTCATCGGTAAGGATTTCGACGCGATACACAAATCGCTCGGCGCCATCTATTCGCAGCGCGAGGCCAAGGAAATGGCCTTCAGTGTGGGTGCTCATGCGCTTGTAAGGTTAGCTGAGAAATCCGGGGCGAAAGTGATTGTCGAGAAGACCCCCACTCATCTCTGGCGCGCTCACGAGATCGCTCACTTCTTCCCGGAGTCCAGGTTCATTAACGTTTTGCGCGACGGTCGCGACGTCTGCGTTTCGATGCTGGAGGCGCATAAAGGGTGGGGCAGGGACTGGGCGCCGGGAACCCTTGAGGAGGCGGCAAAGCTGTGGTCCGATTCAGTAGAGTTGGCAAAGAAAATGGAGGAGAAGCTACCGCCCGAGAGATGGATAACTGTGAGGTACAAAGACCTCTTGCGGGAGCCGATTGACAGCATAATCAGACTTTTTGAGTTTGCCGGATTACCGGTCGAGAGGGGAGAAGCGGCAGCAATCCATGAGGAGAACCGCGGCGGCGCGAAGGCGTGGTTCAAGGGAGTTTTTCGCAAAGGCATCAGCGGAGAATGGAAGCGCTTCAGTGCCGAGGATCGCAAGAAATTCAATGACATCGCTGGGCGGCAATTGATCTCGAGCGGGTACGAAACCTCCGAGGAATGGATCGAGGATGCGGGAGAATAAGGCATCGCAATGAAAATTCTATTCACCAATCACCATCTCTCCGATTACGCGGGCACCGAAACATTCACCTGGACGGTCGCGCACGCGCTGAGGCGGGCCGGGCACGAGGTCGTGTTGGCGACGGCACAGAAGGGCCCCATGTCGGGAATCCTCGAGGACGAGGGCTTCGAAGTCTGCGACGATTTCGAAGAACTGAAAGGCTGCGCTTTCGATATAATCCACGCCCAGCATAACGTGATGGCCATGTTGGCGAGGCACCATTTTCCTGAAACGCCGATGATCTTCATGGGGCACGGCGTGTTCCATCCGCTGGAGCAGCCCCCGACGCTAGACTTGGGGATCGGTGGCTGGGTCACGGTCAGCGAGGAGATCGAGCAAATCTGGTCGAAGCAGCGGGGTCTGAAGGACGTGAAGATCTTCAGAAATCCGATCGATTGCCAACGATTCCGCCCTCTCAGCCCGCCCAACGACCGGCTGAAACACGTCCTTGTCATTAGCAACAACTATCCGATCAACCAGCGCAACATGATAAAGAGAGCATGCGATTTGCTTGGCTGCACATGCCGGTTTGTCGGGGGCATGTACAACGCGGCGTGGAACACCGAAGAGCTGATCAATGAGGCCGACCTGGTTGTCAGCATCGGCAGGGGAGTGCTCGAGGCGATGGCATGCGGCCGGGCCGCCCTGATTTACGACCGGCACGGTTGCGACGGTCTGATGACGCCGGAGGTCTACCAGGAATCGCGCAAGTGCAACCTGTCCGGCAGGCGTTTCGGAAGGAAACCGAATTTCGAAGGAATTATGGAATTGCTGGCCGGTTACGACAGCCGCATGGGGGAGGCCAACAGGGAATTGGTAGTCGGCCGGCATGACATCGAGAAAAACCTCCCGCAGTTGGAAAAAATCTATGCGGAGGCCATGTCCGGTCCGGTACCGGAGTCTGCACCCGAATTGCCGGTCAACGAAATCGTCGGCAGCCTGAATCGCTGGCAGTCGAGCAACCGGAATCTCCGGATTCGTTTGGAAGAGGAGGGGACCAAGCTGCGAAAACTTGTCCATCCTATCCCCACGGGCGGTTACCAAGAAAGCTATTGGATTCTGGCCGGACACTTCAAGCACAGCGAAGATTTCGAGGATCTGCTTGCTGGAACCGGAACAACTTGTCAGCCGTACAGCGAGTTCACGGCTGCGATCAAAGCAGAGAGCGCTGCGATCATCGCCGGCGGGCCGAGCGCTCGCAAGACACTTTGGAAGAACCGCCTGGCGGATTACGATATCATCTGTCGTATCAACAAGTTCTCCGGCACAGAACTCGAACACAGCACGGGCACGGGCTGCGACTTGTGGGTGACGAACGGCTACGCCATGGTTGATAGCGATTTGAGAGAAATCTACGGCAAGACCGAAGCAATTCTCTTTGCCGGCGACATGTCGCCGGCAGTCAGGGAGTACCCGCTAATAGGCTTCGCTGCCAAGCTTGCAGAAAAGCGATTCTCGTTTTTCCCGCGCGCCGGAATGGAGGAGATGATTTCCCGGCTGGACGGCGAGTTGCCGACAAACGGCTTTGTGGCATTCCGCGCTTTATGCGACTCGGGAGTCCGCGAATTCCTGCTCCTCGGTTTCGACTACTTTCTCGAACCGCCGTACGATTCACTGAAGCCTGAAGATACGCCCGCCGAGGTTCGGTTGCTTGCCGAGGAGTGCATCAGACTGAATTGCCGCGTGACCTGCCCCTCGCCGCTTCATCAATTGTTACAGGCGCAAGGGGTTCGCGAAGATCTGTTGAAAAAAGCATGAAGCAGATAGCTGGCCCTCGGCCCGAGGTCTAAAGCGGAGCCGGGCTGATCCTGCCGTCGGATTCCACAATCAAGACTTCGGGAATTTTTGCTTCACGCGCGAAGCTGAAGAATTCCTCGTAGCCTTTGCCCTCCGGATTCATGACAGGAATGATCATCCGGACACAGCCGGATATCTCGATCTTGGACTTGAGGTAATCCGTCAGTTCAGAGCCGATATAGCGAGTTGCCGAGTAGGGGATCACCGCTACGTTGTCGGGAAAGAGCTCAAAGTTATCTGAATTGGTTTCGGTTGCAACGAATTCAGCGTCATCGAATTCCTCGAGCAATTGCTTTAGCAGCGGTTGAAACAGTTTCCAGTGCATACAACGGGGTATGAAATTAAAGCGCTGGCCCCTGGCGAGGGACCTGGCGACGAGAATGCGCTGAATCTTCAGGGGGGCATCGGACACACCCATATCGAATTCCCAACGCAATTGCCGAAGATTCCCGCCGTCCAGCAACAGCGCAGCCTCTCTATTCATCCCCGGAGGTATAACGGCCTCCGGTTCGGCTGTCGGGGCGAAGCCGTTCCCGTAGTCGGCCGACAATCTGATCCTGGTATCATACTGATGGGAAAGGGTTACGCCGACCATGAAGGCTTCTCCCTTGATGTCGAGGGGGGGCGAGATGAGCCTCCTGATGCCCGATTTTTCCGGGTGGAATGTGTAAGGCTGGGCGAGAATCCAGTCGTCCTCCAAGAAAGATAAGCCTTGTTCCGATTCCCACGGCGAGATCCAGGACAGGAGTGCGTCACCGGAGACGACTATGGGCAGGGTGGTCATTGGTTCATCAGAAAGACCGTGCCCGGGGAATTGCCAGAGCTCCGCCAGCTCGAGTTTGATCCGCCCCCTCGAGTCCGGGAAAGCCAGCCTGATGCCGTTCAGCCGGGAGAACGGCATGGGAACGCAATAGTCGAAGTAGCGATCGGAACCATTGAGATCCACTTCCGTCCGCAAATCTCCAGAGAATTCTTCAGACGGCTCATTTTCCTGGTCCCAGTGGATGAAGAAGCTCCGGCCGTCTTCCGCTTTGATCCTTAAAAGCAGCAACTTCTCGCACATCGGGATTTGGCCGCCATGCAGTATCAGGCTCGCTCCGTCATAGCTGAAGAGCGTTATTGGGACGTATTGATTCATGAAAGATCGGCTGCGGAGGTTGTCCGAGATTTTCTCATCGTTCTCGGGCGACAGCCAATTGGCCAGGCGAATGATCCTCCGGCTCATGGTGGTGATCGGCTCCCCGGGGAGAGAAATCAAGGCAGCTTTGTGCAACTCGATTTCGCAATCCGGATTGCCCGATAGAAGTTTTACACCATCGCATGAGGATGCCGGCAACGGGATGAAATAGTCGGCGACGCTAACGTAATCGATCGGCAGGTATTCCGATGTCTCCTGCTGAAAGCCTTCTTCCGTCGAGAAAAAAGCTTCCAGGAGCGTCGGAATCGAGGCGCGGATCCTTAGCCATAGATACTTGCATTCGGTTTCACGTTGGAATTGGAAAACAACAGAATTGCCTAAACCATGCTCGGTTTGGATGGAACACGGCCCGGCGATCCGCCATTTTGTCTCTCTTGGCACCTGGACGACGGCGTCGGCCTGCTTGCCGCAGAGCAGATCGATGTAGCGGCTACCCGGCAATTCCCCGATCATCGCGCTATTGAGCCGGTCGTAGAAATCGCGGTAATTCATCAGCTCCCGGATGAAGCGCTGCTGTCTGAGCTGCAGGTCGAGGCGGTGTAGTTCTTTTTCGCGCTGAGTGATTTCGATCAGTTGAGATTTCCGCCGGCCTATCTCGCTTTCAAAGCGTCCCAGCAGCTCGGCGTATAGATCTTCCGCATTCTCGAGCTGCTCTTCCAGTTCAGATAAGCGCTGCCGCAGGCACTCGGTTTCTTCCGCCTCGGGTCTGCCTCGTTTACCGCCTTTTTTCATCACTCAGTCCGGCTGTCGCGTTTCGGGTTTGTCACGGAGACCGTTTTCGCAGAAGTTGTTTGAATATTCTCTCGTGCTCGGAGGCCCAGTGTGCCCAGTCGTAGGGCACCACGTGCCCGGCCAGCTCTCCCTTTCTTGCCAGATGTTCGATTTTCAATGCGGTCAAGCGCTGGCGGAGTGCCTCGAAGTCGCCGGTGGGGTACTCGATGTGGGGAAAATCGGGGATGACACCGACGGGAGGAGCGATGGCGAGCGTTCCACAGGCTAGGGCCTCCATGAAGGGAACCGGCCCACCCTCGATCAGCGCGGGCACGAGCAGGTAGTCGATCGAGCGGTAGAAATCGGCCGGTGAATCGAAGTTCCAGATGGGGACGCCCCAGTCGTCGGAGGTGGCGACAATTTGCAGTCCCTCCATCAATTCTGCGTCATTTAACAGTGCCTGCACCAGTTTGTCGCCCTTGCGGCCGCCCGGGTAGACTCTGCCGACGATCCCCAACGTCATTTTCGGGCGGAACTGCACATCCGCACCGATGAGAACAACGGAGATCCGCTCGTCGGGGACGCCGAGTTCGCGCAGCCTGTCGGCCGTCTGGTTGGAGATGGCGATGCAATGATCGGCCTCTGATGCCGCCCTCTTAAACTCTTCGGCGAGGTGATCAGGATCGTAGTGGGTGAAGTTGGCCAAGATCAGGCCGTTGGGCATCCGCTGCCGGAAGTAGCCGTAGTTGATGTAGTAATGGATGTCGGCGTCGGGCCAGTCCTCGTTGATTCTGACGTTGCGCAGGCGGTTTTGAATCTCCATCGCCATGCGGTGAAGTATCCAACACTGCTTCTCGGTAACGATCCTGATCTTCATCACAGCAATAACAGGTTACCCTACTGGATTAAGTAATTAGAACGAAAGCAGAACGATTATAAGCAGATTATTCATTTGGCGAAAGGAAGGGCTGGGCTGCCGCATTGACAGAATCGAAATCAAACACTTGTATTCAGTGCTCTCAATTCATTCATGACTCCATGGCCTTGCTCGGCCAGCACGAGGAACTGGTGGAAATCGAGGCCGATATGCACATGCCCGGGCGACATGAAAGCGCAGTTGATGCACGGCTCGTAACCGGAGACTGGAAAGGTTGAGAGATCGCGAAAATTCCCGCGCCCCGAGAGGTGTAGCGGCGAGTTCGAAGCCCCTCCCGCCGGTGGCGATTTTATCGATCCCGAGGAATCTTTGGGCAGGAAAACCTTGCAGCAAGGCTTGATACTGCCGTCCGAAAAGATGGTCAGGCCGCGGTAGAGGTGATCGCAGCCGAAGTAACGCCCCCTTGCCATCTGCTGTTTCTCCAGATCACGATACCTGCGGTGGATTTCCTCTGTGCGTTCCGCGATCACATTCTCCCGCAGGGCGAAATCACCTTTTGCGTAGTTATAGTTGAAAATGCCGCCGGGGTGGACGGAATAGGCATCAACGCCGAGGTCGCCGGCACGCTTTCTTGCGATGTCGATTTCATCCTGATTCCAAGGGAAACGCAGGTACTGCCAGCGCAGGAAGGGCGTGCGCGAACCATGACGCGTTTTCGCCGCCACAAGCCGCTCAATGTTTTTCAGGATCAGGTCGAGATCTCCATCCTTACGGTATTTCTCGTAGGTTTCCTGTGTCGCTCCGTCGATGGAGAAGGTGATTTCGTCGAGGCCTGACGTGACTAAATCGTCGATGAATTGATCGGAAAGCTGCAAGCTGAAATTAGTCGATGTCCTGACTACGCAGCGCTTTTCCTTCAACCGGCGGGTGAAAGCGATGAAGTGTTTGTTCAGCAGGGGTTCTCCCCAGTTGTAGAGGAAAGCAACTATCAGCGTATCGCCGTAATCTTCCATGATTCGATCGAAGATGGCGGTAGTCATGTTCGGCAGGTGGAAGCCCGCCTTGCGCGCGTCGCGGCCGTGGCAGTGGGGGCAGTCGAGCTGGCAGCCGAAGGCCGGATCGATGTGCAGGAATACCGGCTTCGAAGTCAACTCCACTGCGTGATTCAGCCTTTCGGCCTCGTTGAGAAAGAGGTTCTCGATCTTTTGCCCGGAGAGTTCATCCAGGCTCTGCAGCGCGGCGCTTTGCTTGAGGAAATCGCGGCTGTCGATGATTCTCAGACCTTCAATAGGCTGGTGTGCGCTCCCGGCGAGACTGAATCTTAACGTAGGATTCAGGTCTTCCAATGGCTGATTGACTTGATGGATTACGTCGAAACCGCAGCCTTCGATCGGGAGGCGCTTTCCCGGGCTCTCATACTCGCGCGCGAAATCAATCGGATATGAAGAGACGTTGCCGTCCAGTTTTAATTCTATCGACTCCGGCTTTGCCGGCCTGCCCTCAATATCTAAGTAATATGCCCATCCGTAGAGCCTGACGGCGCCTCCATTTCCCGCAGGATCAGGGAAAAACAGCGCATAATCGAAGCTGTAGTGAAAGTTTGAATTATCCATCAGCGGTAGAAGACCATTTTGGCTAGTTAATCTTTCTTTCTGAATTCGGCGATATCTTGGGAAAAAGCCGGAGCGTAGGCCAGTTCGCCGACGCGGCCGTCCTTGCCCAAAGCGAAAGCTCTTATTTCCACTTTATCCAGGTCCGGCGTCAACCAGCTGGGAATCTCAATTTCGAATCCGCAGACGCCCAGCTTCTCGTTTCCGAAGTGATCGACCACATCGCGGCGGTGTTTGTGTGGCGAGGAGGTGTTTAAACAGAGCCCGCCGGCAAATATCAGCACCTTTTCAGCCGGTATCCCGTTTCCAACATCCGCCGCCCAGCCCTTTATCAGCCAGAACTTGTCATTCTCCATCGCGCGGTCGAGATATCCCGTGAGAGCCTTGTCGTTTGGGTATTGGATGCCTTCGATGTTGTCGGATATCGTCCCGTCCTCTCCGATGGAAAAGGTACGCATCTCTGCGATGTTCAGTCGGCTGAGCATCTGTTCCTGCGCGCGCATCTCCTTTCCCATGTTGATCAGTTCATCGTTCTTTCGGCCCAGGGCGGCTATCAGGTTCGTCTTGTGCTCGCCGTGGCGTGATTCATACTTAGAGTATTCTTCCGGAAGTTTGTAGCCGTCGTCGACTACGACCGGGCGGGCGGAACAGTGGCGGCTGTTGCACACGGCGTT
>Ga0307375_10006477_pt1 | contig 10809 bp, 6 predicted proteins | sample TR1MG_FD_202531 | JGI IMG/M metagenome (GOLD analysis project Ga0307375, IMG submission 202531) | Soil microbial communities from Risofladan, Vaasa, Finland - TR-1 | ecosystem: Environmental > Terrestrial > Soil > Coastal area > Acid sulfate soil | place: Finland: Risofladan, Vaasa | collected...
GTTTCCTCAGATGCCTATTTCCTCACTACTCTCTTGATAACTCTACTTCAAATACTCTGTTCCATGCTTCCTCCTTCCATTTTACGTGCAGATAGACGGCTAGGCTCAACTTTTGTGAGATTCAAGCCCATCCTCAGCAACCTCACAATTAGACAGCGGCACCCCCCAATGGTCTCAATTATGCACGCGTTTTGGTCCAGAAACACACACTCTACTATTGTGGCTACCGATATCTCGGCATTGCTGAGCGGAATATGACGCTGGGGTAGAGTAATCGCCCGTGGAGAGTGTGACGGACCCTCTCCGCTGTCCGAAAACGTTGTGAGCTTGCGAGAGAAAATGACCTGAAGCGTTTTGGACAGAGGCGCCTCGGCAACTTCTTCCACCAAAACCACGGGCAGCGTCTCTGGAGCGCCTCCTATGTTCTCCATTTACACTTCTATCGTAGTCTTTGGACAATCTCGTTCAGCATCTCCAACCTTAGCGATCCTTCGAAGCTTGTAACGAGATCCTCGCCGAATCTCGACCCTCCTGTTCCTTTGGACCTTCGTTTGCCTGGTTCTGTACTGAACTCAGATCAATCCATTTTCCATTCCTTTTTGTATCATAATATACCAGTCGGCGACTCAACTATGACTTATGCGGAAAGAGAACGCAGAGTTTCACTGGAGAACACTCCACGAGCACATTCGCCTCTGTGCTTTCATTCCGTACAGACCGCCATGAATTCTGTTGCTTTTGGCGTACGTTGCGTTTTACCATCCATGTTCTCTCTTCCTATCCTCACATCATTGATAATGAAACCGAGGAGGGTCCGAATGTGTGTTCTGAATTAACAAGATCGAATCCTCTGCTGAATTGAATCATGTGTGTCCTTCACGATAGATTGCCATGCGCTACGGAGCTGCACGCTCATTGGAGCGCCGTATTACTAGTGTTTCGCGCTCTGCTTTCTGTGCTACGAGCGTTTCAAGGTCGCTCGTCGAATCTTCGCGCAAATGTGCCGTTTCTGCCCATAATGCACCCTCTCTCAAGAAGTTGGTGTCGTCAAAGACTCGCTGGTACAGCACTCAGGCCAAACCGATTGCGGAGCGTATCGCTGAACAGGTCAAGGCAGCGCCGGTGGTGGTGTACATGAAGGGCACTCCCAAGTCGCCTCAATGTGGTTTCTCGCGTGCCGTAGTTGACGTGTTGAGAAGAGAGCATCTCGCAAAGTACGATTACTACAATATATTGGAGGATGAGGAGTTGCGACAGGGCATCAAGGACTATTCAAACTGGCCCACCATTCCTCAAGTTTACATCGGAGGCGAGTTCGTCGGTGGCTGCGACATCATTCTTGACATGCATGGAGAGGGTACTCTTATGGAGGCACTTCAAAAGGCAGGTGCTGACATTCAGGAGCACTAAAAACAGGCGACATGTGTCCATCGAGGGAACCTCCATCCATCTCGACTCAGTCGGTACGCATCTCCGTATACCTCAGCGAATCGAACTCCCCCATATAGCAATGCACCCGATGTTGTGTGAATGTAACTCGATCTCCAGCCAACAGGCACCTCCATCCTCTCCAGGTGGTTCAAATACATCTCTTTTGTATTCACAAGTTCTATACACAGTACGGTGTGTAAGACACCCTAATATGCTGAAGACTACATGTATGATGATGGTGATGGTGATTGGAATGGTGATGGGGAAGGAGTGAGTTGAGGCGGAAGTTTCATCGTCGTTTCCCTCAACAGTCCTCTCCTTTTGCAGTCTCTATCTGGCATGCTGTTGTTCGTAGGTCTAATCGTCTTTTTCTTTGTCTTCTTTGGCAAGAGGTTGCCATTTCTCATGTCGAGAGAGAGTGAGGGTTGTTGGAGATGTTGACATGAGGGCTTTGGTGGTCGTTGTTTCTTGAGGGGGTAGTAGTATTGAGGAGTGTTGAGTTTGGATACCCGACAGGTTGATTTGAACGACTAACTGTCCGCAAGAAGAGAGAGAGAGAAGGAAGGTGAAGATCGGTGTTGCGTTTCGACTGCTTGTACCTGCTGTTGCTGCTGTGGTTGTACCTGTTGCTGTTGCTGCTGCTGCTGCTGCTGCTGCTGCTGCGTGTGTTGTAACTGCTGTTGATGAGGAGGTTGTTGGGAGTGATGGTTCTGCTGCTGATGTTGATAGTGTTGTTGAAGATGATGCTGCTGGTGTTGCTGATGTTGTTGCTGTTGAAGGTGAGGTGGAATGTGTTGTTGTCCGATGGGCATGGGGGTGTTGATGGGTGAGAGAGGCGTTTGGTAGGTGCCTGTGGCGGTGTTTGGTGCGGCAATGGATAGTCCGGAGAATTCGTGCGAAAACCGTCTTCCCAGTCCCATGCTGAGTTCTGCAAAGTCCGGTGGTAGATCGTTTTCGCCTACGGTGAATGAGCCGCGAGGGGAGGTGTAGGGTGAGGGGAAGAGGTAGTTGGCGTCCGCATAACCGGGCGTGGTGAATCCGAGTGAGCTGTAGCCCTCGGTGTTGACGACTTGGTACGGGACGAAGGTGAAGGGCACGTAGGGGTTGAGCGCGACCTGTGCGAAGGCGAGGGAGCCGCGGGGAGAGGAATTGGGCGACGCGTGCAAGTGCGCCGCGGTGGCCTGTCCGACCGCGAGCGGCGGCACCGTGGCCTTCTTGGGCTCTGCGCGTTTCACGTCCACCGATTTGCCATCCAAACGGTGTTCTGGCACGCTGAGCACCTTGCTCACGCTATCGTCGTCCTCGAACGTCACGAAACCAAAGCCACGCGATCTCCCGCGCACACGGTCCTTCATGATCTGCGCCTCGGCAATCGGACCATATTTCGCAAAACACTCGCGCAATGATTCATTCGTAGAGGTCGGAGGCACACCACCTACGAAGACTTTGCGACTCTTCGTCTTCACCTCGCCACGCGGAATTGCTCGCTTCACCTCCACCGTTCGGCCATCCAATTGATGCTTCGGCGATACCAACGACTTCTCCAGGGACTCCAGGTCTTCAAACGTCAAAAAGCCAAAGCCACGCGATCGACCCGTCGTCTTCTCGCGCATCACGCTCACCTCGTCAATGGGGCCGAATTGTCCAAAGTACTCCTTCAATTGCTCTACGCACACGCACGAGAAACACAAAAGACACACATACTCATGCATCAGCAACACCACCAAGCGCAGATTGACCGGAATTTCACATGCAAACTCTCCCCACCTCACCACCGTCACACAGTCGGCGAGTCACAACATATAAAGAGAGGAAACACATTTCCACAGAGACAAAGAAGCAAACGCGGACACTTAGGAAGCGGAACATACCCTCGGTAGTCGAAGGGGCCAATCCTCCAACGAAGGCCTTGAGGGCCTGACTAGAGCTCGGATTTCTGCAATTCAATGGGTCAGCTTCGCTCAGTAACACATGCTCTTCGACTCATCAATGCACGGTGCACCATATCTGCGTAGAGACACAGCTACAGGGTCACACTAAAGGCAACAAGGGACAACAACACAATTCGAGTCGTCAATACGTACTCCTGATCACTCGCATCCATTATCTGAGCAATTCTCCAACAACTTTCTTGGTCAATGGCTAACGCTAATGTACAAGAAGGCGCTCAAGCACCCGCAATGTTGACGTAAGGAGCGTCGAAAGTGGACTGCTATTCGCAAGTCGGTACGTTGAATCACACTCGGTCAATACTACCTTACTTGACCTCCAACTCAGAAGAACATATCGACAGAAGGCAGAGAAAATTGCATATGAATATGCAACGGCAGGATCGCACCTCAAAAAATGGCAGTCTAAGGGAGAAAGTGCCCTAGCAAATGGAGAAGGCGAAAGCTTTGGGAACTCTCCCATTCTCCCTGAGGTGCAGCTTATTGGCAGACTACCATCTTCACAAATGACACAAGAATAGGATGCCATTCCAGGATCGGCACGCCATATTGCGTTGTGGCTCGTCTCCCGCAAGTTGCCCAATCTCCTCCTTGCTGCCGGAGCCTCGGGCGGGAGTCTCATGTCGCTATTGTTGGATTACACGCCCTCACATGTGCCAAATCCTCGGAAAACTCAAGTTCTCCTCTCCTTAGATCTGTTATGAGACGATGGGTCCAACCAGTGTTGACAGTGATCCACAACGGTTGCGTCGGTTCCTCCGACGAACTTTGACTGTCCGTTTGGGCCGTGTGTTCAGTAACTCGGTGCTCTCAAATCGATCCCATTTCCTGTATTTCAGCGGTAAGGGTCAATGTCATCTCAAGATTGCGACTCTTTCGAGTGCACATCGAACACGGAGCGAAGGACCAGCATGCATCGTCCAGATAGCTTCAAGGTGGATTCCAATACCACCTTTCAGAATGCAGCAAAGAGATATATGAAGTGAGGTTTGGGTTCATCCAGATGTGGCTGTTTCGGGGAAATTGCAGGAGGCTTTTTTGGGAGCGCGTCTCGGGCCCTTGTTCGCACCTTCGAGCTTTCCATCAGTCGTGACTAGAGCGAGCCTCGCCTCATCATGTCCTCCACCTTGAGTACGCCATTTTGTACTATTTGACCGCTTTCACCATTCTTCCCGCTATGCATGGTCTTGCAGGCCTCTCTGATGGAGATCCCACGCTTGCTGACAACCCCCTCGCTCGTTCTCGCATTCTCTTACCTGGACAGAGCAAATTTACGCCCCTGTGCCGTTGCCCACGCGCGCACAACCCATCCACATCGGTGGAGACCCGAAGGGTGTCAACATCCTCTACTGCGTCGGTAACTCTGTTGTCACTCGCAACACTCAGGTATGTGCCCTTCTACCTGCACCTCTCGATTTCATTCATTCAAATGCTGACCCTAATGAATTACTGTCGCATGAAGAACATCTCGATCGCCGAGTTGTACCAACAGCACGCCCAAAACCCGACGGTTGCGAGATACGCTCCTTCTGGCTTCTACATTGCCTCCGCTGGTGCGTCCCCCAATAGCTGCTTTCACCAACGCAAATGCTCATTTCTCCTAGAACCCTCTTCTTTCTTTGCCATGATGGATTCTAACCCGCTTTCTTCGATCATCTTGGCTCAATGGATGCTCTCGTCTCCCAAACCGTGCGCTTGCTGTCTTTGTCTCTCTCGCTCCATTCTCTCTCCATTCTCTCCATTCTCTCTCCTGCCTGTCCCGCTTTTTCCCAATTTGGATGTCCCATTGCCTTGTTCGTCGTCTTCTGGAACAGATGCCTCCGGCAAGGTTCGCATTTGGGACACCACTCAGGCCGAGCACATCCTGAAGAACGAATTCCATCTGTTGGGTGGTCCCATTTTGGATATGGCCTGGTCTGACGATAGCAAGCGTATTGCGGTGGTTGGTCAAGGAAAGGAGAAGTTCGGTGCGGTGGTGTTCAGTGATACTGGTGCTAGTGTTGGTGAGATTAGTGGTCATTCTAAGACGGTGAGTACTGTTGATTTGAAACAGACTCGCCCCTACCGTTTGATTACTGGTTCTGAGGATTTGGCGGTAAACTTCTTTGAGGGCCCTCCCTTCAAGTTCAAGAAGGCGTTCAAGGAGCATCAGCGTTTCGTGAATGCGGTTCGTTTCTCGCCCAATGGAGAGAAGTTCATTTCTGTCTCTTCCGATAAGTCGTGCTTCTTGTTCGATGGAAAGACTGGAGATAAGTTGGGTCAATTGGACGCGAGCGAGGGTCACAAGAGCGGCGTGTATGATGCTGCATGGTCCCCTGATTCTGATAAGGTGTTGACTGTGAGTGCCGATAAGACTGCCAAGTTGTGGGATGCGACGACGTACAAGTGCCTGGCGACCTTCCCGCTAGGAAACGACACCGACGATCAGCAGCTCGGTTGCATCTGGAATGGTGCCTCTGGTGAGGTGGTCACCATCTCCCTCTCCGGATACATCAACTTCTTGGACATCAACACTCCCGACAAGCCGAAGAAGATTGTGCGCGGCCACAACAAGCTCATCACCGCTCTGGCGTACGATCGCGTTGGTCGCAAGGTCTACTCTGGAGACTTCGGAGCTCGCCTCCTCGAATGGGACGTCGACAGCGCCGAGACCTCAGTGTTCAGTGGAAAGGGACACGAGAACCAAATCTCTGCAGCAGTAGTCTCTGGAGACAAGCTCTACACCATCTCCATGGACGACTCTCTCAAGATCTCCTCCATCGCCGATAAGACCTGGGGCGAGAGCTTGGCTCTGGACTTGCAACCCTCTGGACTCGCCGTATCCTCCTCCGGATCCGGACTCTCTGTGGTCGTCGGTGGAAACACTATCATCGTCGTCAAGGGCGGCAAGATTGCCTCCCGCACCACCGTCAAATTCGACGTCACCAAGGTCGCTATCAACTCTGACGATACCGAGGTCGCTGTTGGAGGAAAGGACTTCAAGGTTCACGTCTACGCCATCAACGCCGGAACCAACGCCGTGGACCACAAGTACGACCTCACCGACCACCGCGGAGAGATCACCGCCCTCGAGTACTCCCACGATGGACAATACTTGGCCGTTGGAGACGGAAACCGCGAAGTCATCGCTTGGAGAGGACAGGAGCGCAAGTCCAACGGATGGGTCTTCCACACCACTCGCATCAACTCCATCTCCTGGTCACCTGATAACATCCACATCGCCTCCGTCGGAACTGACTCCAATCTCATCGTCTGGAACGTCGCTGAGCCCAACAGCCGCATCGTCACCAAGAACGCACACTACGGAGGTGCCACCGAAGTCGTCTGGATCGACGGAAACACCGCTCTCACTGGTGGACAGGACTGTTCCCTCAAGGCATGGACCTTCAAGTACTAAAAACACATGGGAAACTTGCAAAACAGACATGCACGCTCATTGCTGGAAGACTGGATCGAACAAGTTGAGAAAGAACCACACGAGACCACCCTCCCCTTCATCTCTCTCATCATCCTCCTCGCCCATTTGTCAATGAAGCAATCCAACTCATCTGTTACACCCTTAACTATACATAGAAGTGGACGTTGGGAGGAATCCATATGCACGCTGACTGCAAGCGGTCCCGGCTGGAGTTCCAGTTGCTCCAGTTAATTGCAATCTCTCGACTTCGTAGACACTTCAATGACCAGCCTATGACTCTTCTGCACTGATAGATTTGATGGGACTCGTTATATTACAGTTTGGTAGTATACTGGAGATGCCACGTTGGATACATTACGTGGCTTTGGGTTTGTAGAACTTGAGTTGAAGACTGCTGAGAACCACACTGACTGATGATAGTGCCATAGCAGCTCCAGCGATCCAAGGGGGCAGCGTTTTGTGAATCCATGGGAAGAAGACTCCAGCAGCAATAGGGATGGCGATGACGTTGTAGGCGAAGGCCCAGCCGAAGTTGATTTTGATGCGGTTGTATGTCTTGCGTGCAATCGAAAATGCGACGTGAATGTCCCCCAGATTGGATGACATCAGAACGATATCCGCGGATTCAATGGCGATGTCGGTGCCGCTGCCAATTGCGATTCCAACGTCGCTCTGCGCCAGTGCTGGACTATCGTTGATGCCATCTCCTACGAATGCCACGGTATGACCTTCTTCTTGCAACTTCTTCACAATCTTCCTTTTGTGCTTCGGGAGGACTTCTGAGAACATACGATCGATGTTGAGGATGTCGGAGATGTGCTTCACCGTTCTCTTGTTGTCTCCAGACACTACAGCCACCAATAGACCTTTCTTCTTCAATTTTGATATAACTCTGAGCGCTTCGTCTCTAGGAGGGTCAGAGATGGCAACGGCACCAAGGAGAAGTGAGTTACGAGAGACTAGCACGCAAGTTTTACCTTCCTTTTCCCACTTCACTAGCATCCTATGAGCTCCCTTGGCGATAGAAACCTGATTGTCAAGCATAAGCAATCGATTGCCAACCAGTATGACCGATTCATCCTGAAGGAGGCACTTGACGCCCCTTCCGGAGATGGCTTCAAATGTGACCACAGGAATGACCACCGAATGTAGAGCAGAGGAGTCGAAAGTAGGAGATATTGATGAAGAAGAGGATGGCGATGATGATGATGTCGAAGGGAGGGGAGAGAGCAACTCTCGAGCAGCCACTTGAAGGATTGCTTGAGCGAGCGGATGTTCGCTCGAAATTTCAGCGGAAGCAAGGTATTTCCAGAAGAATGAAGTAACAGCGTCATCAGAATCATCGGCAATAGCAGGATCAGTGTTGTTGGTAGTGTTGACAGTGGTGGTGGCATTGGAAGAGTCTCCGTTCTGCGGTAGTTGACGCTTGTCTTGTTTGTCCTCTGTCCCTGCTGCTTTGGCTTGCATAGACTTGATTTGCTTAGAGATGGATTCCGTGAAGAGATGGGTATCAGTAATGGTGGGATTTCCGATGGTGAGAGTGCCAGTCTTGTCGAAGAGGATGGCGGTGGTTTTGGATGCCTTTTCTAGTACTGCTCCTCCCTTGACGAGGACGTGATGCGTGGCAGCGAGTCCAGTTCCTACCATGACGGCCGTTGGAGTGGCCAGTCCGAGTGCACATGGGCAAGCGATGACGATGACGGAAATGGCGAGTTGGATGCAAAACACGCTCTTGTCCGTTCCATTCGGTATCCATTTCGCTGGTATGGCTCCTGAGTACACTAATATCAGCCATATTGCCAAATCGAATCCTGCAAGGAAGATGATGCACGGTACAAAGTAGGTGGAGATGCGGTCCGCAAACGCCTGGATTTCCGGTTTCGAATTCTGCGCGTCTTCCACCAGCTTCGCCATCTTGGCCAAGGTAGTATCACTGCCCTTCTTCGTCACTTTCACTCGAAGCAATCCAGCGATGTTCACAGACCCAGCAACGACGCTATCGCCAACACACTTCTTCACGGGCATCGACTCACCTGTAATCATCGCCTGGTTCACCGAAGAGGTACCCAATACAATCTCTCCATCGGCAGGCATCGTTTGGCCGGGAAGAACTCTGAGAATGTCACCAATTTCAAGCAGGTCGGAATCGATATCGGACTCACCCAGAACTTCTCCGCTTTCGTCACATGTGAGCAGTGTCGCTACCGGCGCCTTCAATGCCAACAGCTTCGTAATCGCATCGCTTGTGCGACCTTTGGCGAGATTCTCCAAATAACGGCCAAGAAACACAAAACAGATGAGCAGAACGGAGACCTCGAAAAACGTCTCCACCACGAAACCACGGCGACTCATACCGACAATCACAGAGAAGAGAGAGTAAAAGAAGGCCGCATTCGTGCCAATAAAGATGAGAACGTCCATATTGGCGCGCAGATGACGAAGGGCGCGGAACGAATTCACATAAAACGACCTACCGAACCAGAACTGCACAGGGGCGGCAATGAGTATCAAAAGCGCATTGTTGATAGAGAGGCCACGCCAAAGCTCCTTGTACAAGGACTTTTTTAGATCGGGGAAGAGCATGATGAGCATTCCAAAGTACACCGCCGGAATAGCGAACAACAAGCTCCAAATGAACAACCATTTATACTTCTGAACTTCTTTAAGTCTAGCAAGACTTTCCTTAGTTTGATCAGCCTTGTAGAGGGTTACACAAAGACCAGGAAAACTCGCCAAAAAGTCGTTCGCCAAATCGATCAACTCACGCGCCTTCATCGAGGTAGAATCGTATTCTACAGATAAGATAGATTCAACCGTATCAAGAGAACAGGAAGAGATGGCTGAATGGCTCTCAAGATGCGAGACAAGGTCGGTTTGGATGTGAGAAGTGGAGGGAGAAAAGCCAAGCAGTTTCAGGCTCACGTGCCCGTCAGAGTTGCGAACAATCAGCTTTGCGGGGTATCCAAGTTCAGTGACTTCACGTTCGATGATAGAAGAGTCCACTTGATCGGGATGGTACACCACGAGAGCGCGTTTAGAGAGAAGGTTCACGCTTGCAGACTGCACGCCGTCGACTGCGTTGGTCAAGTAGGATTCGATAGAAGCCACACAACTGGCACAGGTCATACCATCAACACTCAGTTCACAAGTCTTTAGTGCCGGAGGGGCGTCGGCAGTTGAAGGCGCCTCATCTGCAGCGATTAGCTGCACATCAATCGTTGTCTTCTTGGCTTGCGCACGATTCCTATGTTTGCGAAGTGTAGGCAAATGCTTTGAGCGAGAAGGGGAGTTGCGAGAAGCCGACGTGTCTTGGCGGGAGGGCAGGAGAATTCGCGACGAACCGTTGAGAGATTCTGGTCTTTTCCCACGACAGGTGCAGGACGCTGAACATGAAAAAGCGAGAAGGATAGGAAAGGGAGGTGTTAGAATGGAAACTGGGGCGAAGGGAGAGGGAGGAGCAGGAGGGAAGGGGAAGGAAGCAAGAGACGACAGCGATTGACAACGCACAGTGCAGGGACTCGCGGTCGGCTTCGCGCGGCGTGGATTCGCACTCGCACTGATCACCACAGTGGCAAATCGTCTCCTCTTGATGAGACTCTTCGAGAGGGGGCGTGTGCATAGATGACGAGAGGGCTCAGATGGTACTGACAGAGGTGGATGGCTCCAAGGGCAGCACATGACCTCGAAGCAAGAGCGCGTGTTCTGGCACCACGCACGCGACCCCCGCCACGTGCCGGTTCAGAGAACGTCTGATTACTGCCCACTGACACATATCTCGGTTGGAGTTCCTGTTGAGAGTGATGATGCAATCACTTCTTCAGCAAGAAGCGACCTCAATCAAGCAGAGAAGATCATACATGTCAATTGCGTACTGCGTTGGCGCTACAACTGTCCGAAGTTGTCCGGGGCGGATTCACTCACTCGTGTGAAGGAAGTAGAAAGGGGCTGATAAGTAAGGTGTATACTGTTTATTAGGGTAGAGTAGATTCACAACTCGTTCCGAACGATTTC
>Ga0307375_10006478_pt1 | contig 10808 bp, 8 predicted proteins | sample TR1MG_FD_202531 | JGI IMG/M metagenome (GOLD analysis project Ga0307375, IMG submission 202531) | Soil microbial communities from Risofladan, Vaasa, Finland - TR-1 | ecosystem: Environmental > Terrestrial > Soil > Coastal area > Acid sulfate soil | place: Finland: Risofladan, Vaasa | collected...
CAGGGAGCGCTCGTCGATCAGGCAGCGCTGAATCCACTGGGCCGCGGCGTCCAATACCGGAGCGACATTGTGATCTGGGTTGAAACGTGACATTCCCTGGTCCTTTCGTGAATGCGAACGTGGGTTCCAAGCGAGGCCGCTAGGCGGCGAGCTTTTCCACCGATGCGAGTGCCTCGTGCAGCGGTGCGTCGAGAAGGCTGCGGCGGGTAGATTCGCTGGTGGGGAGACTAAAGACCGCCGTTTCCTTGTGCGTCATTAGCGTTCCCCATTTTTGGCTCGCTACGCCCTGGCCAGGCCTCCCGACTTTATCAGGATCTGACCGGGTTCCGGTTCACTGGCTGCGCAAGGCACTGGCTCGCTTCAGTCAGCAGCGGCGTAACTCGGCCGAGAAGTACAAGGCGTGGAGATGGAATCTGGCGAACTGGGGCGTTCTGACCACCTCCTCCAGCTACGGAACGATATCCAGCGGGCGCCAGAACGAGATTGTGCGGAAGATGGGAACGCTTGGGCGCGCCGACCGGTCCAACATTGCAACGCGCATAAAAAGATGCAGGAAATTGCGACCAACATGATCTATGGGTAACACTGACAACTCGTGGTACGTGCCAGCACGCAAACCATGACCACTAGTGGAGCCGATGGCGCCGCGCCTCCTCAGCTCATGGTCAGACGGAAGGCATGGGGCGTGGTGGCCAACGCTCCACGCCGAAAACCTGACGATGATCGCCCCAAAGGTTTCGCGATGATCGGCGGGCGCTTACAGTAGCGGTCTCAGTGCAACAGGTGAAGGAACCACGATGTCTGATCTGACCGTCGCCGCGCTTCGGCAAGCCATGCTTGCGGCCATCCCCTCCGACGGCACTCCCATAGGCAATATTCGCCTCCGCGCGGAGCTTACCCAGGCCTTGGGCAAAGACGTGCCAGAGACGCTCTACAGCCGCGCACGCGATGCTTTGATCGACGAGGGCATCCTCGCCAAAGGACAGGGCCGCGGCGGTTCTGTGCGGCTGCTCGAAGCTACCGAGGAAGCCGTGCTGACGCTGGAGGCCCAAGAGGTTCCTGAGGACGCCCAGCGGCCAAAGCCGAAGCAGGCCGGGCTGCCTATCGGCAAGCGGCAGGTGGGGCAAGCCACCAAGGCCAAGGCGCGCGCTGCGGAGTCGGAAGAGAAGGTAGTGGCCTACCAGCACAAGGACCATCGCACCAACAATCCCGAGGTCGGCCTGGTTACCCCAGACGATGATCCGGACCAGCCGAAGACCACCTGGGCCTACGACCCGCACATCGACCCCGCGCTCCAGTTCGACATTGGCCGCGCCCAGGTCGAGCGCCTGATTGACGATGCGCTGGCTAGCGGGGACGAGGCCGTTTTGCGCGCCGCGCTGGAGCAGCTGCGCAAGCAATCCGAGCCCTACCTCAACTGGACCGGTAAGGCCGAGCGCACCAGCTTTGCAGTGGATACCGTGTCGCTGCATGTGCACGAGCGCATCGACCCGGCCACCATCCTGGGCCGGATCAAGAAACGGATGCAGGATGGCAAGCAAGGCAAGGCTGGCCCACAGCTGCAGGACGACATGTTCCGCGCCTGGTTCGACCAGCCGCTGAGCTACCGCGAGGCCATCGAGTTCTACAAGCACGACCGTGGCTGGGCCAACCGCCTGATCGCGGGCGACTCGCTACAGGTGATGAACAGCCTGCTGCAGAAGGAGAGCATGGCCGGGCAGGTGCAGATGATCTACATCGACCCGCCCTACGGCATCAAGTACGGCAGCAACTTCCAACCGTTCGTCAATAAGCGCGATGTGAAGGACCGCAGTGATCAGGATCTGACCCAGGAGCCGGAGATGATCAAGGCGTTCCGGGACACTTGGGAGCTGGGCATTCACTCCTATCTAACCTACCTGCGCGATCGGCTGCTGTTGGCGAAGGAGCTGCTGCATGAGTCGGGGAGTGTATTTGTGCAGATCTCCGATGAAAATGTTCATCATGTTCGCGAGGTATTGGACGACCTATTCGGTGCGACTAACTTCATTTCGCAAATTGCGTTCACAACGACAACAAGCGAAAAGACCAATCGGGTTGCTGGCATTTGTGACTACCTGGTCTGGTATGCGAAGGACGAGAGCAAATTGAAGTTCCGCCCCCTTTTCACAGAGAAGGAACTTGGGGGCGATGGTGGTTCCAAATACCGCTCCTTTCTAACGCCCAGCGGCCAACTACTTACTGCTGCGGAGTTGGCCGGACAGTCAGAAGCTGACCGAGCGGCCGTCCGTGCCTACAGGCTGGACACGATCACATCTCAGAGGCCGGGTGGCCGGTATCCAGTCCAACTTGACGGAAGCATTTTCAATCCGGAGCCTGGTTACTGGAAGCCAAGTGAGGAGGGTTTCGGACGTCTTGTTCGAGCCAACCGAGTTCGATTGGAAGGCAAGCGCCCGGCATACGTCCGATACTTCGATGATTTCATGGGCTACCGAATCACCAACGTCTGGAATGACCTATCCGGTATTCAGAGCCGAAGTGATTCGAAGGTCTACGCAGTTCAAACTCCTGCGACACCCATTGAACGCTGCATACTGATGACCACCGATGCAGGGGACCTAGTGCTCGATCCCACCTGTGGTTCGGGTACTACCGCCTTTGTCTCCGAGAAGTGGGGCCGCCGCTGGATTACCTGCGACACGTCGCGCGTAGCGGTGACGCTGGCCAAGCAGCGCCTGATGACCGCCAGCTATGACTACTACGAGCTGAAGTACCCGCACGAGGGCCTCAAGGCCGGCTTCATATACAAGACGGTGCCTCACGTCATGCTGAAGTCGATCGCGAACAACACGGAGATCGACACGATCTACGAGCGTGACCACCCCGCCATCGCGACCGCGCTGGCGGCACTCAACGCTACGCTGCACGCGGCTCCATCCAAGGAGCGCTCCAAGGTGACCGAGGGCGGCCGCAAGGGCGAGTTGCTGGACTTTGCTAAGGGCGCCGCACTGCAGGAGTGGGAGGTGCCGTTTGACTACCCGGTGAGCTGGCCCGCGGCAGCCCACGATGCCTTCGATGCCTTCCACCGTGCGCGTCAGGCCATGCAACATCGCATGGATGCCTCCATCGCCGCCCATGCGGATCAGGAGACGCTGTACGACCAGCCCCAGGTTTCCAAGTCCCGCCTGCGCATCACTGGGCCATTCACGGTGGAGGCGGTGCCGTTTCCCTCGGTGGCCTCGCTGGACGAGGCGGAGAACGCACAAACCGCCGAGGCGGACACCAGCATCGCGCGTTCAGGCGAATCATTGCGCCAGCACTCCTACCGCGACGAATTGATGAAGACCGGCATTCGCGGCAAGGGCGGCCAGATGCTGAAGTTCGCCTCGCTTGAGACCGTGCCTGAGCTGCGCTACATCCACGCGACGGGCACGCTGGCCGACACGGGCGAGCGCGTGGTGGTGAGCTTCGGTCCCGAGTACGCGGCGCTGGAGCAACGCCAAGTGGAAATGGCGATGCGCGAGGCTGGCGAGCTGTTTCCGCGGCCCAAGATGATCGTATTTGCTGCATTCACCTTCGACCCCGAAGCGGCCAAGGATATAGACAACACGAAGGGCGTCACCGCGCTGAAGGCGCAGATGAACACCGACCTGTTGACCGAGGACCTGAAGAAGAAGCAGCGCGGCAACCAGAGCTTCTGGCTGATGGGTCAGCCAGACGTGGAGTTGCGTCAGCTGAAGGATGGCCACTATCAAGTGGAGGTACACGGCTTCGACTACTTCGACACCAACAAGGGTGATCTCGTATCTGGCGGCAAGGGCAAGATCGCCATGTGGTCGCTGGATACCGACTACGACGAGCGCTCGCTGTTCCCGAGCCAGGTGTTCTTCCCAATGGCAGGCAAGAAAGATGGCTGGGAGAAGCTGAAGAAGAACATCAAGGCCGAGCTGGACGAGTCGCTGCTGGGACAGTTCCACGGTACCGTGAGCCTGCCGTTTGAGCCCGGCGACAACCGCAAGGTGGCGGTGAAGATCGTGGACGACCGCGGCATCGAGTCGCTCAAGATCATCGTGATTGACTGAGGAGCAGACCATGACTGCACCGAAGTCGCTGATCATCAATTCACCTTTCGTACGCCCGGCTCGCCACTGGGCCGACAAGGACGGTCGTCTGCAGCTGGCGGAGGGGCGCCGCCAGGCCGGCTACGACATCATCGACACGCGCGAGAACACGCGCCGCACCGAGTCGCTGGATGACGTGATGCGCATTCGCGAACGGGTTGATGCCTGGCGCGAGGTGGACTACCCCGGCATCACCAGCGTTACGCGCAGCCTGCTTGAGCACTGGTACGACCGCGAGGCGCGGCAGCATCCGTTCTACTTCTGTCAGCTGGAGGCCATTGAGACGTTGATCTGGTGGGTGGAGGCCGCCGCGGAATACAAGCAAGGGATCTACGTACCAGGCGATGGCGGCCCGTGGCCGCGCCTGTGCAACAAGATGGCAACCGGCAGCGGCAAGACCGCGGTGATGGCGATGATCATCACCTGGCAGGTGTTGAACGCCCAGGCCTACCCGAAGCGCAACAAGGACTTCTCCAGCGCGATCTTCATCGTAGCGCCTGGCCTGACGGTGCGTGAACGCCTTCAGGTGCTGATGCCTGGCAACCCCGCCAATGCCTACGACGAATTCGGCATGTGTCCGACCGATGCCCAGCGACAGCGATTGAATCGCGCCGAGCTGCTGGTGGAGAACTGGCACACCCTGATGCCGTTGAAGGAGCCCACGCGCTCAGTCGTGCGCAAAGGGAAGGAATCCGACGAAGCGTTCACCCGGCGCGTGCTCGGCAAGCTGGCGGGTTACAAAGACTTGGTGGTGATCAATGACGAGGCGCACCATGCCTATCGCATGAGTGCCGACGACAAGCGCGATAGCGCGACCAAGAAGCGCGCGGCTGAGATGGGCCTGGACATGGAGGAGGCGACCCGCTGGATCGAGGGGCTCGACCGTATCCACAAGACGCGCCGCGTGCAGCGTTGCTTCGACCTCTCGGCAACACCGTTTGCACCCACCGGCCGATCCAATACCGAGAAAGGATTGTTTGGCTGGATCGTCTCGGACTTTGGGCTGAACGATGCGATTGAGGCCGGTCTGGTGAAGACGCCTCGCGTTGTGGTGCGCGACGATGCATTGCCCAATGCCGCCACGCTGCGGTCGAAGTTGTATCACCTCTACCGCGAACCTGAGGTGGGCGAGGATCTCAATCGGCGCGGAGCCCAGCCGCATGAGGCGTTGCCGAAGCTGGTGCAGGATGCCTTCACCCTGCTGGGTGCCGATTGGCGTGCCGCCCTGCATAGCTGGCAGGAATTGGGCCACAGCTCCCCACCTGTGATGCTGACGGTATGCAACAAGACAGAGACGGCTGCGCGCATCGAGCACTACTTCGCCAGTGGTAACGCCTTCTGGCCCGAGTTGCACGACAAGGACCGCCTGCTGAGGGTGGACTCGCGGGTGCTGGAGAAGGCCGAGGTGGGTGAGAACGCGCCCGCTGACAAGGACTACGAGGCACGCCTGCAGGCGATTGTGGAGTCTTCAGGGCTCTCTGAGCAGCGCAAAGCGGAACTGCTGACCCAGAAGAAGGAAGAGGTGCTTCGGGCCATTGTGGATAACGTGGGCAAGCCTGGCAGTGCCGGCCAGAACCTGCAAAACGTGATCTCGGTGGCGATGCTGTCCGAAGGCTGGGACGCAAAGAACGTCACTCACATCATGGGTCTGCGCGCCTTTACCAGTCAGCTGTTGTGCGAGCAGGTGATCGGCCGCGGCCTCCGGCGCGTGAGTTATGAGATGGACGACGACGGACTGTTTCTGCCGGAATACGTCAACATCTTCGGCGTGCCGCTCTCGATCTTCCAGGACGTCGGCGACGGTGGCGAGGCACCACCACCACCCAAGCCAAGCAAGATGATCGAGTCACTGGATGAGCGCAACGCGCTGGAAATCCGCTGGCCGAACGTGCTGCGCGTCGATCCCGTGGTCAAGCCTGTGCTCGATGTGAAGTGGGACGAGCTGGAGCCGCTGGAGCTCGATCCGGCACAGACTCCGATCAGCGCCGACCTGGCGCCCGCGCTGGGCAGTGCTTCGGATCTGAGCAAGGTGGAGCGCATTGACCTGGAGTTGATCCCTGAGGCCTTCCGGTTGCAGCGACTGTTGTTCCTGTCGGCCCGCAACGCATTCGACGAGATGCGCGGAAAGTTCCAAGGCAACCCGGAGTACCTCGTTGCACAGCTGGTCCGCCTGCTGGAGAAGTTCTTCGACTCCGACAAGCTGGTGATCCCGTCGCTGTATCACAGCGAGCCGTTGCGCAAGCGCATCCTGCTTGCACTCAATCGTGACCTCGTTGTGCAGCATCTGCTTCGGCATGTGTACTCAAAGAATTCCGAACGCATGGAGCCGATCTTCGACGAAGAGTTTCCGATCGGATCGACCCGCTACATGCGCACCTGGTACACCACTAAGCCCACGATTGATGCTGTGAAGTCGCAGATCAACCGCATGGTCGGTGACAGCGGCTGGGAGGGCCACGCAGCCAACCTGTTCGAGACCAGCCCGTTGGTGGAGGCTTATGCCAAGAACGACCATCTCGGGTTTCAGGTGTACTACCTGTGGAACGGTGCCCGCCGCCGCTTCATTCCCGACTTCCTGGTGCGCCTGACCAACGGCAAGACGCTGGTGCTGGAGATCAAGGGCGAGGACAGCGAACAGAACAAGGCCAAGCGAGCCGCGCTCGATGCTTGGGTGCAAGGCGTGAACCAGAAGGGTGGTTTCGGGTTGTGGTGCTGGGATGTGGCGTTTGCACCGGCGCAGGTACAGGACATTGTTGGCCGCCATAGCGCCAACCAGACAGGACAGCCTAGGGAGAGCATGTATGAAGCGACAGAGCTTTGAAGCCGAGATTGTTGAGTATCTAGCAGGCGAGTTCTTTGATGGAGATCTCGGGGCGATTGCCGAGCGCACCGGGTACTCCAAGCAACAGATTGACTCGTGGGTGAAGGGAAAGCGCAAGCCTCGTAAGGCTACTGTCAGGTGGATTCTCTACAGCACGATTGCACCGGAATTCAGGGTTGTAGCCGAATTCGCGCCCGTCGATATCCACTCCGAGAATAAGATACGAGAGCACTTAAGAAGTGTTCTCGGCGGCCATAAGGGCAATGCAGGCGTCTACTCGTTCTATGACTCCATGTGCAACGTGCTCTACGTAGGCAAGGCCAGTGGTTCGTTCCTGGAGGAGATGTATCAGCAGCTTCGCGCGCCACTCGGAATTACCTTTCCGAAAGCTGTCGCGCATGCCCCCTCTAAACGGTGGAACGTCGTCAAGTATGTCTCTGCATACGAAGTCCCACATGTAGATCACCTGGATTACCCCAAGCACGTTGAGTCCCTCGTTTTGCGGCTCTCCAAGCCCGTCGGCAACAAGGTGCTTGGAAGTCTGAAACGCTCGTCCCCGCCGAAAGAGGAGTGACGGCTAGCTCGCTAGCCGTGTTTTAAGGTTGCGCACGGACGACTTGTGCCAGCGCCCTTCGCGTGGCGTGAGCATCCCTCGTTCATTCAATGCCGCCGCCACGGCACCAAGACTGGTGATGCCCTCCTCGGCCAAGGCTGCGATGACTGGGCGCAGGTTGTGCGCGTGGTCATCCGCATGAGCTCGGATGGCCTGCACGCTCGCCGCGTTGCCCCGCCCGGCGCGCCGCAATGCTTCCGCTCCGTTAGGGTTGCCCAAACGGACACCTCGGGCCTTGGCGGCCCCCAACGCATCCTTGGTGCGCTTGGAGATAGCCTCGCGTTCCTGCTGGGCGACGAGGGCCATGATGCCGACCGTGAGGTCATTCGCATCCGGCATGTCCGCCGCCACGAACCGCACGCCGCTGTCGCGCAGCGTGAGCAAGAAGGCCGCATTGCGGGAGAGCCGGTCCAGCTTGGCAATCACCAGTGTGGCCCCGGTGACCTTGGCGAGGTGTAGCGCCTTCAGCAGCTCCGGCCGCGTGTTGACCTTGCCGCTCTCGATCTCGGTGAAGGTCTCGATGACCCTTGCCTGTCGCTGCGCTGCGTAGGCATCAATTGCCGTCCGCTGGGCTTCCAGGCCCAGGCCACTGTTGCCTTGTTTGCGGGTAGAGACGCGCAGGTAGCTGACGATCTTCATGGGTTCCCTTCATGGGTACAGAATGACGTAACATTCGTTAGGCCATTCTGTACCAAAGCAAACGTAACCGCAAGAACCTGCTAGCACCTGGTTTGCTTGTCATAGATCATGACCCTTCGGCACAAGTGAGCAGGAGCACACATGACCAACGTAAATGAGCTGGCGGACCTTGCAGGTGCGCTCGGGGCAGAACTACAGGCGCAAGAACTGGCTGATAGCCTCAAGCTCCGGTCCTTGCCCGCTAGAGAGCGCACCATCAATCGTGACGCGTCCGCGCTAGCAGCCGTCCTCAAACCCCCACAAGGCATCTCCTCGGGACTAGAGGCGCTTGAATGGTTTCGCACTGCGATGGAGAGGGTGCTCGAGGCTGCAGAGGTAATTCCGCACGATCCCCGTAACCGTGCCGGGCATCAGGGCGATCGTGCCCTTTGCCCTCTGTGTGGGACAGGTGCGCGCGGCAACATCAACCCTCTTGAGCCCGGCTACGCCTTGGACGAGGGGCTCTGGTATCACCTCATGGGCGAGCGCAACTCTCCCATGTGTGAAATCGCAGCAGGCGTGCTTGAACAGGCTCATCGGTGTTGGAAGGTGCCTGTGGCCTGACACTCTTGGCGGATTTCAATGTGGACGACTCATTCGCGCACTACGCCGGCTGCTATTGAGCGACAGCGAACAGCGCTTCGCTCTTGTCACGAAGAGCATTGAGCGTGATCGCCCTATTGGGTGCTTCTGAATGCGGCAACGATTCAATTGATTCGTCTACGGCCGCCGCCATCTGCTTCCTGTCCCGATGGAATTGATGGATGTTGAAGTCGATCTTCCAGATCCTTCTGCTAGATTTCCCCACCATGGCATGACCGTACCTACCAAGCTTGAGTAGCACCAGCTTCTCAGCTTCGATGTATCGGAAATCAATGCGCACCACACCGGTACTGTGGCAGTAAGACGATCGGACGTGGCTCGGGACGTCGTAGGGTGACGGCATTTCGACGGCCCACGCGGCACCATCGGCGGGTGCTGAAGGGGCGATGATTTCGCGGTTCAGTGGAATCCAATCTGACTCAGCCATGATCACTTCCCCTTGAGATAACTAGAGAGGGTCGGAGCAATGTTGTCGAAGACTTGTTTCACAGCTCTAGCATTGATCTTCTGATGGGCGGAATCAATCACAATGACGCCCCACTTCTTGCCGCCGACCTCTACCGGAATTCCGAACAGAGACAGGGGACGTGGCGCCTTCTTCTTGATCCTCTCGATCGGATAGAAAGACATCGTCGCGTACCTTTGCTGTGCAGCCTCGCTGTTATCGACAGACAGGTCCGGCAGCGAGTCGATGGACACGTTCCTTCTTCGTGACCAAGTCATGCCTGCGACACCCTGGCAGGCCTCCCCGTTGTCTGGAGCAGCAAACACCGTATCAGTCTTCCGAGTTGATTCGCCTGATCGTTCAACCGGCACGAGATAGCCGCCCCAAAAGTGGAGCTTTCCGAAGAAGAAGTATTGATGTCGGAAAAGCGTAACTCTTCGATGCTGCTCGTGCAGGAACCTCTCGTTCTTGAACGTAGCATCACAGATTTGGTCCAAGAGTCCGTGAACGCTATCGAGGTGGCTGTCGTCGAACTTCCTGCGCACTGCGATGACCAGCGGCGTAGCGATAAGTACAACCGGAATGACCCACCCGGTTTGGATGCTCCGGATCACATTGCCCATAGCGTCCGGGAACTTCTGGGGGGAAGCCTTCGCGAAGCTGCCAACCACGAGGCTGGCACACCACATTGACAACTCCGTGCCCCTCAATAGTTTGTTTTTCCAGCGTCCTCGACCGATCTGCACCAGAGCTCCCCTGCTCTCTACTTGGCAGGGATCATAACCAACACTGGCGAGGCGCGGGGCGGAATGATGTGGCGGGGGGAGGGTTGGCCGCTGGTTTCCTGAAGGGCTGCGCTGGCATCTCCGTGGAAAGCGCAGGGAGCGACAGTGCGTGGTAACCAAGACCGCCTTCGATCAGGCCTCTAAGTCGTCGCCAATCGCCTCGCAACTACCCCCCCACGGGGGGGATCTGGGGCGACTCGATCTATCGATGGGGCTCCAGAAATTTTCGTCAATTCGGGCTCGACGTTGGAGGGCACAAAGTGGTCCGTGGTTCGAGTCCACGTTTTTTGCATCAGGTGACTCAGATCGATGGACTGCTACAGGAAATGGGGCCTTTACTGCTACAGTGAACGCTCTGCGGCTAGTTGAGAAGGCCCGGAAACACTAGCTTCGTGGGTTTTGTGGGCGCGATCTGTCGTATCCACCCATAGCCACCACTTTCTATTGGCGAATCAAGCCATTGGATGATGTCAGATAACCCCGCGTAATTGCGGGGTTTTTTGTGCCTAGAGCCCCGGCGTGAGTCCCATTGTCGGCCTCTTGGGAGCGGGGCAACGGGTGTGCGCTCGGACGCTCTTTTTGGTCCCTGTGACCATTCTGTGACCAACTTTTGTGACCACGGCCCCTTCAACGGGGGTGTTTTGAGCACAGCACTACTTCTGGGACTGAGCTTGCCCACGAGAAACGTATCCCTTGACGTGTGATTCAATCCACGCAAGGAGAACGACATGACGAAAGCGACACGGGCACGCTACACACTGGA
>Ga0307375_10006482_pt1 | contig 10806 bp, 5 predicted proteins | sample TR1MG_FD_202531 | JGI IMG/M metagenome (GOLD analysis project Ga0307375, IMG submission 202531) | Soil microbial communities from Risofladan, Vaasa, Finland - TR-1 | ecosystem: Environmental > Terrestrial > Soil > Coastal area > Acid sulfate soil | place: Finland: Risofladan, Vaasa | collected...
GACTGTAAAGATTATGAATACGAGGATTAGAGCAAGCATATTCCATCTTGCAATACCGGCCTGTCGCTTCGCATTACCTATAGTAGTTGTGTGAAACAACCCGAAAAGCACAGATCATTTGATTGCCCTTAGCATAGGTGGTGCACCGCATGACCCGCGTAACCTTTGGCCTGAGCCACGTAAAAGTGAGTGGAATGCCAAGAAGAAAGACCAACTAGAGTTTGTGCTTTATAAAATGGTGTGCAGGGATGAGATTTCCCTAAAGGATGCCCAGGATGAAATGGCAACGAATTGGATCGAGGCTTGGAAGAAGTATGTCCATGCTAGTGGGAAAAGGCGGAGGCGTGGTTTTGGGTACGTGGATTGATGGACGCGAAGGTTGTGTTTGTTAGCATCATCTAAATTTTAGTTCGATTGCACTTCCAAGGTTGCTTAGTGGAAAGTTTATGAATATCGGGGGGGTCGGGTGGTATATGGAGATGTATGACATTCCGCTTTCGTGCCATAAGAGGAACATCATTTCTCTTTGCCCTGTCCGTATCATCAAAACATGTCCCAACGAAACTGTCATATGAATAACTGTTATACGTAGCAATATAATTTGAATGAGGCACAATTGACAAACAAACACCCTCTGTTTGGTGTAGCCATAACGGAAGCTGAATATGCAAATGAATGGGAGGAAAATTCACGCTATTTCTCCGATAACGGACACTACATGTGGATGCTCGAGCAACTCGGTGGAGCGGAACTTGTGTTGGAGATTGGCTGCGGCGCAGGGTTAAGCACCATCAATTTAGCAACTGCAGGCAAGAAGGTAATCTCAATAGAAGTTAATAAGGCCGCGTCAATTTCTGCCAAGACAAAGTTAGAAAAAAATGGCATTTCAGTTGAGCTGATTCATTTGGAGGATTTGCAGCACCCAATATCTTGGAGTGGATGTCAGGTAAAAATCCTTCACTGCGATGTTTTTGATGAAGGGGTGCTGAAGGTAATTCAACGTGATTCCGTTGATGCAATAATTTGCTGGATGACTGGTTCGTATCCTGAACACATAGCAAATGTACTAGACATAGACTACAGAAGTTTTGAAGGCGGAGAAATGGCAGAGTATCGAACCAAAATTCAAAGACGTTGCTATGAGCTTGGTAGCACAACTCTCAAGATCGGTGGCATCGTCCATATTGTTGATCGAACTACGATGATGTCGTGGAACGACAAAGATATACTGAGAGGTGTTCTTGTAGAAAGACAGAGCGAGCTGGCTGGAAACTCATACTCCATCTCAAAGCCAGATACTTTTTTTTCGTAAAATGACCAACAACTTTGCTACCTCACAAATTCAGTACGTAGCACAGGCAGAAACAAAACAAGCCACGATTAACGCTCTATCTTCATCTAAGGCAAGCAGAACGACGTGAGGAGCTGAGTAAGAATGGAAAACGTGGCACGACAACCGAACATGCTGCGTTCAAATATATTTCGCCAAGCTCAATATTCTTTGGGATGCCGACCTCCCAATTCATTGTGAAGAGATATTTAGTAAGTTTAAATAGTGTCCCAATTAAACCTAATATCATATTGCTCGACTAATTCAGTTTTTATGTCCATCGTTACGATATGAGGTTGACCGTGATTAGCTAGAATACTTTGAATTACTTCGGAAGCAGGGTGGTTGTTTTTGGGGTCGATGGAATAATCTGAAGTGATAACCTGACGGCTACCAACATCAGCCAGTCGTGGGTTGAAATCTTCTCGAGATCCATGATGCGGAATAGTTACAGTGTCAACATACTCCAGTAAATGTCCAAAATGCTTTTCAAACATTGAGAATTTCATGTCCCCTTTCAGCTTGGCGTCAGCAGTCCCCAACCATCCAATACATCTGTGTTGGTCTCTAGACAATAGTGAGAAAAAGTTCCACCGCGGTAAATTTAACTGAAATGACAAATCAACGATGTAATGTAGATCTGGTCCTGAGAACATGGATAATGAAGTCGTATTTGGGTTTTTGGATATGGTTTTGAAACACCCTTTCAATTTCTCCCAATTGGTATGAATCCAATTATCGTCTTGTAGGTTGGCAAGCATTATTTTGATTAATTGCTCACCCTTCGGTAAGTCCGGAAAAGCTTTGGCAAGAGCTTTCAACAATTGATTTGTATTAGTTGAATCTTCGGAGCAATAAAACTTGAATGCCCATACTGGGCATTTTGTATTGAACACTGTGATTTGGTCAGCATCACTCATTGATCCAGCTTTGGATGGAATTGACCACCCATTGTCATTCTGGAGTGGCTGAGTTTGATTTCCTCCCTCTTCATGCTTTACTCGAATGATTTCTGTATCACTGCCAAAACCTTTAGCCCAATTCTCGGAATCCACAACCAGGAGGGAAAGTGATTTCCATGTTTCTTGATTTTCAAATGCCATTGATGCCAGCTGAAATAGAGCAACTATTTGGGAATCCTGAGATAAATACGGTATAACTAGTCGACGTATATGAAAGTGTTTCATTAGGTGGGGAATTCCCTTCATATGGTCTACATGAAAATGTGAAATGACGACCATGTCAATTTCAGTCTTTTTTGCCGAATCTGAAATGACTGCTGTTTTTTCATTTTTGCAAAACTGATCAACATTGTTATTGATTAGTTCAACCGAAGCCTGAGTCCCACAATCGTAAACATAGCAAAACCTATTTCGATTTATTGAAACGCTTGCTGTATGGAAAAAGCCGTGCCCCACTGCCCACTGGTGACGAGAATGACGAACTCTTAACATCAACTGCTCCAATTAAATTAAAGAATTCAATTGTTACATAGTCTAGATATTAATATATCAGCTGATAATGTAACTAGCCCAAATGCTATGTTAGGCTACAAAAAGATTTTATTAACGTTTCTCCAAGTGCAGTCCTGCGAACAAAACATGTAATACGCCCCATATGTGTCAGGCTTTGGCTAAGATTGCTTAACCGCGACATCCAGCCTTGGCAACGCCTTCACGATTTTCATCGTTTCGAGGCTCACGGTAATTACCCGCTGGAATATCTTGAGTGGGTATGCCGCATCATGCATAGTTTCGATTGCCCAAAGATTTGCATCGTTGACGATTCCGCTATCCTTATGGGTAGTCACTGCTTGCCGCTCAATCACCCACTCTAATGCAGGTTTCCCATTTACAACGTATTCGTAAGCCTCAAGCGGGATATGGGTCATGGTAATTTTGTGGTTGTAAATCACCGTGGACTTGTCGATCACCCTTCCAGATTTCCCAAATTTCATTTGTTCGACATGGTAATCTTTATCCACGAAGTTATCCCTGAACAAAGAGCCACCTGCATAATCGACGTTATAAGGTTCAATCGATTCATAGTTGATGTGTAATTCAGCCAGGCTGCGGCCTGCCTTGCTGAATGCCCAGAAATCCTTTACTTTCTTCACACAAGGAATACGTGGCAATTCTTTGGTAAGATTATCGGCATACTTGCTTTTATAATCTTCAGAGTGAAGCAAGCCATAAATGTAATAAAATAAATCCTCTTTGGTGATGGTTTCATTTGGATAGGCCGATTGGAAATGCGCCAAGCCTTCGTCCGTGATGCCGTCTTTTATTGAGTATTCACCATTGTTTGTTGTTGCTGCGGCCGTTGGGGAATTGGCAAACATGTCATCTTGTGCATTATTTATTTCATGCGATTCATCCTGATCTGAAATTTTTTCGTACAGTTTTAAAGGGTAGCACTGTCCGTTAGCTTGAATCTGAATGTCAGGCAACGTGTCCGCAATTATTGCCGAGAACACTTTAGGTGTTCCTAAGCCAGTGATACAAATCACTCGGTTGAGTGCTGTCGCATCAGGAAACATACGGGGCATTTGCCCAACACGATGAGTGAAGTCGTTACCGAAATAAGTCCATTGTTTTGAGTATGGACGATATATTCCCACCATTAATTTGGCCGGACTAAACGAGTGAAGAAAAAACTTCTTTGCGTCATCCTTCAGGCTTGATGTCCAACTAATTTTAGTTGGGTCATTGCTTACAAAATTATCCAAATTCGGATGATCGGATTTTATTAAGCCATTGCAAATTAATTTATACCGTGTGACTTCATTGTTGTAGAAATCAATCATGACCTTGATTCTGCTGGCCAAGATACTTTTTGAGAAGTTGTAGCACCAAGCATCTCTTCCAGTTTCTGCACCTCTTGAGTAGTTCTCGAAAATAACGTGAGCACTTTTGCTTTTCTTATCCCCCAGACTAATGAACTCACCAAAACTGTCATCACGCTGACCAATCCAATCATGATGTTTGTCTGGAGTTAACGGCATCCAGCCATTGGCATCTGTGATTCCGCTGAGACTTCTAAATTCACTAATTCTGGTGAGCTTGTCCTCACGGCTCAAATAATCACCAATGTCGTGCATGCAAATTCGACCATGTTCTTCCGAATTAGGGTTTTTAATTAGAATGCTGATGGCAATTGGTGTTCTAGTGCCTTGCCCAAAAACATTGTCCTTTTCTTTCCTACGCAATTCGCCGGAGGTACGGGCATTCCCCCTCAAATGAAATACATAGATACTGCTAAATTCATTTGCCAAGCATTTTCGTAAACCATCGCCAGTGTTGGCATCAATAAATCCTGCATTGCTCACAAACCCAATTACACCGCTGTTACCGATTCGATTGCTTGCCCAGCGTATGGCACGAATGTAGGAGTCATACAAAGCATTCTTATTGGTTGCTGTTGAATGTGCGGCGTAGGTCGAGCGTATGCTTTCGTCAAGCTTGGGGTAGGCGACATTGGCATTGTTATCATTTTCACTACTCTGCCCAGCCGAATATGGTGGATTTCCAATAATCACCCGAATATCCAATGCTTTCTGCTTTTTGCGACGGCTGCTGTTGGCTTCCATCATGTGGCTCACCAAATCTTCCTTTTCATGGAGCTGAAAGGTGTCAGTCAAGCAAATGCCATTAAAGGGTTGGTAATCACCACCCATAATGCTGTGGTATACCGCTTCTATATTGATTGCTGCAATGTAGTAAGCCAGCAATACTATTTCATTGGCGTGAATTTCATTTTGGTATTTATAAGCTAATTGGTCTTTGCTGATTAAGCCGCTTTGTAGCAGCCTTGTAATGAATGTGCCTGTACCTGTAAATGGATCTATGATATGAACATTCTTACTGCCTAAAGTCTGACTGAATTCATTTTGCAGTGCTTCGTTGACGCTATGGATGATGAAATCAACTACTTCGACTGGGGTGTAAACAATCCCAAGCCGTTCGGTCATTTTAGGAAAAGCGTTCTTAAAGAACTTGTCGTATAACTCAACGATTATGCGCTGTTTTCCCGTGGCGTTATCTATGCCAGTTGCACGCATTTTGACGCTCTCGTAAAACTTTTGAAGCGTCTCAGTTTCTTTCTCAAGGTTTTGCTTTTGCAATACATCCAAAACACCTTGCAATGCAAGTGATACCGGGTTGTGTTGCGTGAAGCTATACCCCTCAAACAGGGCATCAAATACTGGCTTAGTGATAATGTGTTGCGCCAACATCTCGATGGCTTCTGATTCGGTTATGGACTCATTCAAGTCATCACGCAACTCTTCAAGGAACGAAGCAAATGCTTGGTATTCCTTGCTTTGTTTATCCTGCAACAGTGCCGTTATTCGGGTAACGTGAGTTTGAGCAATACGAGCAATGTCATTAGCCCAGTTTTCCCAATAATCACGTTTACCGCACTTCTGAACGATTTTTGAATAGATGGCCTTCTGGAATTCATCGAATACGAATGAAGATTGTCCAGGCAATGGTTTCTTTTCGGTTCCATCGAAGGTTTCACCCTCATCCTTACCGCTGCCACCACCCCCAACGCCAATATTCGTGCCAGGTTTCTTTGGTTCTTGCTTTTCAGGCAAGGTATTGCTGACCGCAATGATTTCTATATGGTCGCTTACATCGACACCCAAATCCATCCTGTTAATCGTTGCATCGAATCTGTCATCGTGTGCCCGGAGAGCATTCAGAATTTGCCAAACGACCTTATATTTCTCGTTGTTGTTGAGGGCTTCTTCCGGTGCAATGCCGGCAGGTACGCCGATAGGTAGAATCACATACCCCATGTTCTTACCTTCTACTTTTCGCATTACACGGCCAACAGACTGAACGACATCAATCTGTGATTTTCTTGGATGTAGGAAAAGGATGGCATCGAGAGCGGGAACATCCACACCTTCAGACAAACAACGAGCATTACTCAATATCCTGCAAGTGTTTTCAGGTATATCCGCCTTCAACCAACTTAGAAGGCTATTCCGAGCGGTTGCGTTGTAGGTGCCATCCACATGATCAACCTCGCATAAAAGGGCTTTATGGTCATCTTCTGGCAGTGTCTTGAGATATTCATTCACCACCAAAGAAAATTCAGCCTTAATCGCTTTGGAGCTCTTTATGTCACGGCAAAAAGCGACAGCTCGTTTCATTGGTTTGGGGTCGGCAACGACATCAGCCTTCACATCCAGCTTGCTGAGCGCCCGATAACAACCGATGATTTTGGTGGCATCATCCAGAACGAGTTCGCTGTCATTGTCCGTCAATCGCTTCTGAACCCCGGCACTGACCAAGGATTCATCAACTGCCAGTACCAGAACCTTGTAATCGGTTAATAAGCCCTTTTGAACGGCATATGAGAAGCTGAGTTCGTAAAGGGTCTCGCCATACAATGCGGGGTTGTCCATTGATGCCAGTGTTGCATCAGCCTCTTTAGCCTTTGACTTAATGGCATCTCCGAAAATTCTAGGCGTGGCAGTCATGTAAAGCCGTTTAGCCCCTGCGATGTAACTCTGGTCATGGATACGGACGAAATTTGATTCATACTCTCCTTCTAAGGTTGCACCGGTAGTGCGATGTGCTTCGTCGCAGAGAATGAAATCAAAGGCAGGTAATCCGTACTTCTTCTGTGCTTCGGAGATGACCTGGATGGACTGGTAGGTCGAGAAGACGACGGTCATTTCGCCATCATGCTTATGGGCTATTTTTTCAGCCAGTTTCTTCGCATTGGTTGTGGCGGGATATGCCAAGTCGTGGACATTGATATCCGCCAAATCATCACTGCTTTTTCGCTTGCCGACCTGGTTGTCAGAGCAGACTGCGAAAGAACGAAGTGGAATCTTGCTTTCAATCGTCCATTCGGTGATGGTTTGGGACATCAGGGAAAGTGAAGGCACCAGGAATAACACCTGTTTGCCAGATCCTGCAATTCCTTCAGCAATCTTCAGGCCAGTGAAGGTCTTCCCAGTGCCACAAGCCATAATCAGCTTGCCACGATCTGCTTCAGCTAGACCTTTCATTACCGATTCAACTGCGGAAACCTGATGTTCTCTAAGTTGTTTCTTGGCTTTGAGTTTAACCTTATTTGGGGTGTAAACACTCCAATCAATCGGACTGTTTTCCAGCTCGTTCAATCCAATCCTGAGGGTATCTACAGTTTGTCCGATTAATGCGGTTTCGGCATGCTCACTCCAGTCACGACGGGTCGAATCAACAATAATGCGCCGGGAAAATTCTTTCTTTCCTGATGCAGTGAAGAACGAATCAAGATCTGACTTTTGGATTTTGTAATTTTCATCGAAGAACTTACACTGAATGGCACAAAAACCATCTTCTTCACTGAGCTTAGCTACGAGATCAATTCCAGTGTCTCGGGTATCCAAATCATGAAGCTTTGCCCATTCTGCATACGTCCAAACATCAGAGAATTGAGGGGAATAGGTGGGGTCGTGCTTGAGGAAGTCTTTTATAAGCAGTTCAAAATAAGTGCCTTTTTCTCGCTCGGTTTTTGATTCATTTCTGTAGCTTGTTAGCAAATCGAGTAAAGCTGACATTATTTCCCCAAGTGAGATTTTGTTATTGCCGTATTCTAGCTAGACATTGAAACAATGTGGAAACTATGATCGTACGCAACCAAAAAAAGAACCCCGCAAACAGCACGGAGTTCTCCATTACATCCCCACACAAAATCACGACCGAAAGAACCTGGCTATAACTACCAGCACTCCCACAAACACCAAGTAGACAATTAAAGGTGTTACTGCCACCCAAAACAGCAAGGTAATCATGATCAAAACACCAGATGCCAAAGCCACATCAAACCGATGCTGGTCAATACCCAGGGAAAAGCAATGATCCATAACATTGTTTTTAGAATCATGCTGCCTCCCCAGCCAACTTGTTCGTCGGCCTGGTCTGGACAGTGCTCTTTCTCGCTATTCTTGTTAGCTCATTCACCCATGCTGGCGAGTCTTTTCTTGGATCTATTCTGATCGACATCGTGACCACCACGAAACCATCGTCGATGACAGACAAACCTGATTTATCTCCGTTGGGGGCAATACCGGCGAAGAACTTGTAGCCCAGGATGGAACAGGCCTTGTCGATTCGATTCACAAATCGAGGATCATACTGGGCGACCGTACCGTCCGTTTTGTCGGGAACTACACGTCGGTAGTCTGGATATTTTCCGTCCAGTTCCTTGGCTGTGGTGGTTGTTTCGCCAAATGTCAGCGTAATGTCACGGGGCACGAACATTCCTTTGACATTGTCCTGGTCCTTGTACTGCTTGTTACCTTTGGCGAAATCCAGTGTCACGAACTGGGGTGATTTAGCTTTCGATTTAACCGCAGCGACCAGACTGCCTGGAATGATGATTGAAGACACCGGAAACTCGCCTTCGATTTTTGCCACAGCAAGTTGATGGCCATCGCAACCGACCAGTCTGGCACCGGATTTACCGGTTTCGAGATACAGGCCGTTCAGGTAATAGCGAACGTCGTTGATGCCACGAAAGAGCGATACTGCGACGAAAATATCCGCCTTGATTTTGATGTTCATTTTATTCTCCTTAAATTAGTTAGTTTGGGAAGCCGCTAATCCGGCCTCCACAGGACTTTGTTCACCCCGCCAACTTGTTCGTCAGCTTGGTCGGTATCGGTACCACCACTCCCGTCTTGCCAGTACCTTCGCCCGTCTCGGAATAAAACTCCTCGACAATGGCAGGTACATCGTCGTCAGTATCCTCGAATGAACCATTGCCAAGGCCTGTTCTAGCCACTTGTTCCAGTGCCTTGATACCGACACCAGCCTGTTCGCTTTTGAGGGCTTCAGCGATGGCCTGAGTGACTGCATCTTCAAGGCTGATACCGTCCCGTAAGCAGAGATCCACATAGTAGACCGGTGCCCGGTGGGATTGAGTCGTGGATTTAGCCCTGAGTTTTAACTGCAATGGCAGGTAGCGAGTATTACCGCCACTGACCGCTTCGAAGTATTGCAACCTGGCAGTTAACGTGCGAATGGAATTAAAACCCGTGGTGCGGAACACGAACGACGACAGCTCTTCGTCCTGGCCGTCGATGGCAACATTGAGCCTGCCATACGGTTTGCAACCGCCGGACTTGGCCAAAGCACAACCATCAGGCGAGGCACAGGCAACTTCGCTTATTCCCTCGGCCGTTACCCGCTTGGCAGTCTCGCCATTACCGACGCAGATTGGCCTTCCCGTGGTCCGGTCGAACAGGCTGTATTCCGCCCGAAGATTCAAGTCGCTGCTGTTAAACAGGACCTTTACCGGAATTGCTCGGATCTTGCCATTGGCCGCACCCTCGGTCAGCTTGGCATGTAGCGGGTGAAGCAGCCAGCCCTCCTTTTGCTGGACCTGTGTGGTGATCGTGAAGCAGTCATCTTTTTCCGGCAGGCGCTTGCCGTTTTTCTCGACCACTTTACCGATTGAAATCCGACCTATCACGGGGGGTGTAATCGCTAAACCTTTAATCATGGTATTTCTCCTTATAAATGCCCCCGCCAAAACTGAACGGGGGCAATGAACGACAACTAAATCTGCACTACAAAGCGTCGAGTACCAGGCTTGGGAATTTCATACAGCTTTACCCAGTCAGGATGCTCCTCACTCAGACGCTTGAAGTCCGTCGTGGTGGAGTCCTTTGATTTTCGCCAACTGATCTTGCCGGAATCCAGAACAGCGCCGCTGGCAAAGCCCAAACGTTCCTGCAACCGTTGTTTGAGCAGGTTTTCCTGATCCTCGGCTGCCTGGCGTTGCTGGCGATATGCCCAGTAGTCCGAAAACAGCTTGTTCATGTCGCTATCTTCGGTACAGTCGAGGACTTCGCCCTTGTCAGCCGGGTACATGCTGACCAGTGCCTTGCCACTGGATTCAGATCCGTCCACGGCAGGTGGAATGTCCTGAACCACGGATTGCCAGAACTGCTCTTCACGCTGGATCAAGTCTGCGATCTTGGCATCGTCCCGAATGACCCGGTAAATGCGAAAGTCCTGTCCGCCAATCAGCACCGCTACGTCACACCATTCCTTGCCCGTTACTGCGAGCTGGTGAAGTACCTGGCACTGGTAACTGTCCGGTACGCCTTCCTCCCAGAACTGGGCTGAGTGCAGACCGGCGGTTTTGACTTCAAGAATGCCATTGCCGTCCGTTGGGTGTTGAACGACACGATCCAGATTAGCCAGCATGAACAGGTACTCGGGATGTTGCAGTACCGCATTGACCTTCCTGACCTTTGCACCGGTCCGTTCGGCATAGACGTTGGCTATGATGTGTTCCAGGGTGGAACCCCAGAAAACAGCGTCGTTATCTGACAAGTCCGGTGCTGGTTGCCGATTGGTCTTTTCAAGCCAGAGTTCCAGGGGGCTTTTGTACGGTGAAATGCCGACTGCTACTGCGGCATCACTACTGCCTATGCCATTACCCCGGACGCTGAGCCATTCTTC
>Ga0307375_10006483_pt1 | contig 10806 bp, 9 predicted proteins | sample TR1MG_FD_202531 | JGI IMG/M metagenome (GOLD analysis project Ga0307375, IMG submission 202531) | Soil microbial communities from Risofladan, Vaasa, Finland - TR-1 | ecosystem: Environmental > Terrestrial > Soil > Coastal area > Acid sulfate soil | place: Finland: Risofladan, Vaasa | collected...
CTTTTCAACAAATATAAAAAAAAAATTAGGAAGGTCTTACCCTCTTACCTTCTCCATTTTATCTTTATGTAATTCGGCAAGTTTTTCTTTCATCTCTAATACTTTCTTCTTTGAGAAGGGATAGAAATATAGACAAACTAAGGAAATTCCTAAAGCAATTGCAGGCACAATTACAAATAAAAATCTTAATCCAAATATCACATCAACTCCAGGATTTGGAACATATTCTTCCCAACCAGTTTCGGTGAAGACAAGACTTATTGTTGTAATTGAAAGAACCATTGAAAGTCGCATAAAGAAATTAGCAATACCAAAAAAACTTCCCTCTCTTCTGACACCCGTTTTTAACTCGTCATCGTCAATACAATCTGCAACGATGTACCAGATAAAGTACAACATTCCTCCAAAACCGATCCCCATTAATATTACTACTATAATTGCCGGTATATACGAAGATATAAAGAGCATAGGGATGGTTGCTATAACATAGGCGATTATCGAGAGTCCATATCCTACTTTTCCCCCTAGTTTAACATCTAGTTTTTTCCATAGAAACATTGATACAATCCCAACGATATACAATAATCCCATGAGGATCGAAGTTTCGAATGCTGAAGTAGTTCCAAGGACTTCTGCAGAGAAAAGTGGAACGATAGTAGCGAGCAACAATAGGATATACTCATATAGGAAGAACATTATAATATAGAGCACGAATCCTTTGTTTTTAAAGGTGTGTTTTAAAGATTGGAAGTAACTAAACCCTTGTTGGTAGTCTAATTTAAATTCTTCTCTTTCTACTGCGCCCCATTTAATGTAGATTACCATTCCTACTCCAACGATTATGGCAGTAACAATCCCGTTCATCAAATACCCATCTCTTGTGCTTTGATCTCCAATAAAAATTCCTGGAACAAGAGCTGCTAAAATTAAACCTATGGCAGCTAGGATTTGACGTATTGTGTTAACTTGGGTTCTTTCTTCTACTGTGGTATACAATTCTGGAAACAAAGAATCTGTAGGAAGTGCAATTAGAGTATAGGCAGTATCGTATAATAATAACATGATCAATAAATAGAAGAATTGCGCCATTTCGCCACTAAAAGGTGGTAACCAGATTAAAATCTCTAAGACTAAAACGGGGATTACCCCGATCATAATATAGATTCTTCTTCGACCCCATCTAGAATGCGTCCTGTCGGAAAGGTATCCTATTAAAGGATCATTAATTGCATTCCAAATTGTCCAAATAATGAACGCTCCTCTAATCAAGTTCACATCTAACTTTACTGCAGCGAAATAAAAGGTAAATACCCACAGGTTAAAAGCACTATTTATGAACCATGTTAAGCCATTTCCTAAAGAAAAACTCCATTTCTGACCTTTACTAAATCGTGTACTCATTTGAAACAACCTTATTTAAAAATAAAATTAATAGTGAATTTAATTTTCAGTACTATTTTAAATTGATTATAATACTCACTAAAAAGAGTTATTTGTTGATCGGCAAAACACTGTATGGTTAATGATTACGCTCGAGAATATTTCTCTATGATGTAGTTTTGTAAAGACCATGCATATTTTTCAAGATTTAAGAGCAACACTTTTTGTTGAATTTCTCTTAAATACGGCACATCTAAATTCTCAAATAAATGTTCTAAATGTTCAATAGTATCAAAAATATTTACGATTGTTTTCCAATCTCTTTCCCATTCCTTATCTTTTAATTCTAATTGGTTCATTATAGGAGATAATAAATTTATAATTATTATTATGATTTCTTTATCAATTCAATAGGAACTTAGATATAAAAATGTTTAGATATATCCGAATTAGTAATTTAATTATTAATATCGATTAGGTATACAATTGAAAATGTTTTTCGACTAGTTCTTTTACATCGATAAATTCAGAAATATTGATTAAACGGTTTAAATCTTGAATATCTAATAGTTTATTTTTGTATTTACTATTGAAGTCGTTCGAGAAATTTAACATAAGGTCTTCTATAATATCATTTTTTTGATTAGTGATAACCACTAAAGCATATCCGTGGTCATTTTCATACCTAACAACGATATCTGCTTTCTTTGTTTGGATCACATCGATTTTATCAGTTTTATCGATGAACTCGTTAAGTATATGGTTTAACCCTATAATAATGGTGCCCCATCTTGCTGACTTGATTTTGTAATCTGTTGCATTATCAAAATTATATGAATAAAGCACGATCCCTGATTTATGGTAAATATTTACTGAATAAATTCTGTTTGGTAAAATGAAAAACATCTCTGGTTTCTTAATAAGCATTATGTCAACAGCAAAAGATGAGACCCACCATATTATAATATACATTTCTCTATAGAGAGTTTCTTGAAGTGATATATAAAGCAACAGCATCATTATCGAAATAGAAATAAGCATTGTATTTAACAAGAGCGGTGAGCTTTGTTCTTTACTTTTTGTTTTGTCGTGAATTATAGCCGCGCTATAGAGAAAATAAATCGTAATAAACAATTCGAATAGAATCCCTACAATACTGGTGACTAAATTAAATTCGAAATTTATGTTAGAAGGATTCATTATTGAAAACATGGGTGGAGGTGGACCATTTAATGTTAATGTTATTGAATCAGGAGTTGCCAAAGCGCCAATTAATAGCCCAAACAGAAGAGTAAAATAAATGAAAGGAAAAAGTTTATTTTTTTTATATTCATTAAAAAAAGAATAAATTATGGAAGTAAATAATAAGGTTATAAAACCAATTACTAATAATGTTTTCCATATTAAGATATTAATATCATAAGATATGAAAATAACTACTGAAAACATAAAAAATGTAGAGAATAAAATTCCTGCTATAAAGGTATTTGCGATATTTAAGAATGCCATTAAATCTGTACCATATTTATTACGATGTCGAAAAATTTGAATTATGGTATTAGTGCTTAAGATTAAGATGAGGATATAACCAATTATTAAAGAATTTGAGATCGTGTAATTCATATTGTAAAGTGTAAAAAGTATCTTCTTATTAACTTATTGAAATACGAAAATCTATGAGATTTCGAAGAGGCATAAAATAAAAATATACCTATTTAAATAAAGAAGAAACATTCATTTTTAAGAATTACTCAAGAATCATTCAAAGAAGAGATAAAAAAGAATAGTAAATATTTTTATAATAAAATAGTCTTTTAACACATTCAAAGTGCTATTCCTATATATTGTTCAACTCTGCTATATATTAGTTAGAATATTTACGCCTCTGTTAAATAGTGGCTAAAATTTTTGATGACAAGTTTATTAGCATTATTAAACTTAGAAACATCAATTAAACGGTTTAAATTTAATAAATTTTCTTCATTAATTTTGGAAAAATCTAGCATAAATCTCTCTACAGCAGATTCCAGAATTTTATTTCTATGTTTGGCAATTAATAAGGCAGCATAACCTAATTGTGTATTAAAATTAAAAACTATAGTGCGATCTTTCATTTTTATGTGAGTTACTTGAGTTTCTACATTAGCAAGGTTAGCCAAAATATGACTTACCCCGATAAGAATACTTCCTTTTAATAGACTTTCATCAACTTCTTCTCTTGTTTGAAAGTTAAAAGAATAAAGTAGAATCCCTGACTTATGGAAAATAATTAAATCATATATTTTATTTGTAAAAACCGCAAATAGGTTAGGTTTTTTAATAGAAATACCGATAAAATACCCAATACTAATAAGATACACTATAGAATGAAGTATCCTTAAGTAGATATCTAGTGTAATAAGATATAAACTGTAAAAAAAAATGTTTAGGCTAAAAAGGAGGATAAAGATATAATAAAATTTACCTAATTTCTTGTCAGCAAAATTATGATATCCTGTTATTTGTATAATCCAAGAAAACAATATGATACAAGAATTAAATAGGATAATTGAGGTTAGTAATCCAATGTTATTAAATAAGTAGAAATATTCAAAATCTTTCTGGATAACAGTAAAAGAATCGGGAACGAAGAGTAGACTCAAAAAAATTCCTCCTATAAAAATATAAATCAGCGCGGGTAAAAATCTTACTTTACTGTCTTTGTTTAACTCAAGGTTATGTATTGAAGCAGTCATTCCTACTGAAATAATTCTTGTAATAATTGAAATATACCAAATTATCAATGCTAAGGGGATGTCGAAGAAAATTTCTGCTGATAAATTAAACGAAATAAAGTAGGTTACTTCGCTTATGAAGAATAGTATAAGTAAAATAAAAAATCCTAATTCTGCTTCATATTTTTGTTTATTTAATATTATATAAATTATGTCAATTAAATAGATTATAACAAAAATACTAATAAATATGCTTGCAATCATCTATTCTATTAGAAATGTTTATTAATGAATTCCGTTTACTTTTTTGTCAAAATAGATTGACAAAGTCAGCTACAAACATATAATGGTCTAGCAAGGTATAAGAAGTTTTACATGAGAAGTAAGATAAAAAATTGATTTATCAACTTACTTTCCTTTTTATACGGCCTTCTAACCAACCTTTTTTCTCCGTTTCTCGAATATCGAACTGGGAAATGTATGGCTTGATATCTATTACAGGCGTTTTATCTAAAATATCTAAATTGTTGACAAATATAATATTTTCCTTAATCTCAATAAGTTCTAGAATAGAGAAACCTATAGGATTTGGTCTAAAGGGTGTTCGGATGGCAAAGACTCCCTTAATCTCATCTACCAAAAAAGGTTTAGATTGTAATGGAACAGGGAGTTTCACCATGTCAAAAAAGTAGATGCAAATTATATGAGAAAAGCCATCTAAATCTTTCAGCGCTTTTTGATATCGTTGAAATATCTCTATTTTTCCTTTCGCATCAGACATGGTTGATTGAATAGGGATTCCCTTTAATTCTGTAAAAGGAGAACGGACAATTCCTATGGGTTGAAAACATATCTCGTCTGGGAATTTTCTTTCATTTGGATCAATTAATTCTCTTTTGTTGATTTCCATATTCTTGAAGAACTCATAATTAAATATAAAACTTTATTCTGGTTAATAAGAATATAAATAATTAATTTTTAAACTGGATCGAGGTTTTTAGAGTATACTTTTATGATTGAGTTTGAAGAATTCCTAATTGATAAAGGTTTACTTGCAAACTTAATGGAACGATATGGAATCGATCAAAGAGACAAAGAGATTTATAAATTTTTTTATGAACTCGTAAAAAAATTATCAAACTATAAAACGGAACAATCTCGAAACAATACTAAAAAAAGATCTGATTTTTTTGATCTCGACATAGTTGCATCAATCTATGAGGAGAATATTCCTCATTGCATAAGAAAAAGAACTGGTGAATTTTATACTCCAAAATCTGTCGTTAACTATATACTCAACGGTATTGGATATACTACAAGAGATAATATCATTACCAGAAAAATTATAGACTTAAGTTGTGGATCAGGGAGTTTTTTAATTAAAGCAGTCAAAATACTATACGAAAAGCTATGTAATCAAATTAATGTGAAAGAAGTATCAAAAATTCCTTCGGAACAAGTAATGAATATTATTAAAACAATCAAAAATAATATTTTTGGAATTGATGTTAATCCAATTGCTTGTGTTTTATGTCAAATCAATTTATATTTCACTCTTTTTGAGCTCTTCAAGATTATTTCTGAGGATAGTAAAAATTATTCAGTTATAATGTTCAATATCTATAATAAGAACACTATTCATATAGAATTAGATTGCAAATTTGATTATGTGGTTGGAAATCCGCCATATTTGTTTATCCGAGCGATTCCATTAGATATGAAGAGAGAAATAGAAAAATTAATTCTTGAAACAAACAAGGGACAATATGATTTATATCAGATCTTTATCGAAATTGGTCTTAAAATATTGAGAGAAGGAGGATTACTAGGATATATTGTCCCTGATTCTATATTAGCGTTAACAAACAGGAAATTATTAAGAAAATTTATCTTTAATTCAACCAAGATCAAAGAATTATGTCATCTGGGTCCGGCATTCAGAAATCCAAAAGTTTCTAATCTAATCTTGATATTACAAAAAGAATTAAACTTGAAAAAAAGATTAAATAATAAAATTTCAATTAAAAAATCATTGAATAACAACTCTCAAATTTCATATATAAAACAAGAAGCCATTAAAAAACACGATTATAAGTTTGTTATTAACTTGAATCAGAGAGACGTAGAAATTTTAGATTACTTGAAGTCAAATTTTCCAAAACTATCAGATTTAATGAATGATACTCGATTTAGTATATCACTGAAACGAGGAGTAGAGATTGGCAAGGAAGGTTATGTTGTTTACTGTGAGACATGCCAAATATACCAGCCTCTTCCAAAAAAACATTTAGTTTGTAAAATCTGCGGATCTCCTTTAAATGAAAAATTTCTTGATAAAATTATATTAGAAAGCATTCCAGAAGGATTAGAAGATAAATTTCAACCTTTTTTATATTCAATAAATAGGTATTCCGCAAAAATTTTTAAATATATTAGACTTGGGATGGAAGGGATTAATTACAAAGGTGAAGACACTTTTAAAAAACGAATTGTAATTAGGCAATTAAGTCAGGAGAACCAAATATGTGCCACTTATAATGAAAATGCTTGGACATCTCAATCAATTTATAATCTTGAAATAATAAGAACTCCAGTTTTGGAATTTAATCATCATTACCTTCTTGGTCTTATAAACTCCCACTTACTCTCATATTATTTTTTAAAATCGTTTGGATCTTATAAAATCTTTTTTCCAAGAATTCTTATTGAAAAACTAAAAAATTTGCCAATTAAAGTTCCGCAAAGCCATATTGAAAAAGAATTATCAGAAGAGATCAAGGAAAAAGTTCTCAAATTACTTCAAATCATTCAAAAAAATAGTATAGAAGCAAAAAATCTAGCGAACCAAGTAGAAGTTATTGTTCAAAAACTATATAAAATTCCTCAGACTGATTTACAATATATAATAAGATCAACAATGGGATTAAATATTAAAAATTAACAATTAGATGCTATTAAAATTGAGAATCTAATAACGAAGGATTACTTAATTCCTTCTTACCAGCATACATTTTTAAGATAGTATCCCATTTTTCTGCCAAATCTTTTAAACCCGTTTTTTCAAAAAGATTTACAGCTCTAAACATGATCTCTTCTATTTTGTTCTCTTCAGACCTACTGTCTCTTAAATGTAAATTATCTACCATAAAATAATGAAGAAATAATTTGAATAAAAAGAGGAATAATATTGTGATATAACCTAAAAAATTGGATTCTAATTTCTCTGAGAAGACCCTACTACCTTAAAAAAAGATATTGTATGATAAGTCAGAAGAGATGGTTATTTCTATATCTTTTATAGCTATATTTATATTATTTAAAACAATAATATTTTTAATAAGACGTACTTAGAAGTTGAATTCAATGGAAAGTTTACCCAATATTGATTTACTTGAATCATTATTAGAAAATTACATGTTTGATATCGATGGAGCTATTGCAGTGGCAATTTGCGACAGAGATGGTTTTATTATAGCTTCGGATAGCAAAGAAAAAGCGGGAAAAGAATCTGATTCGGTGATGGGAGCAATATCAGCTTTTTTAGACATCTATATCGATCGGATAAAAAACGAGTTCCAGACACAGAGTAACTTCTTCAACATAACATCTATGCAAGATAAGAAATTTGCTTATTGCTCGATGGGTTCACGTTCGATTTTAACAACTATCGCGGATCCTACAACATCTGATTTAGAGTTAAGAATATATTCTGAATATATAGCAGGGAAAGTGGAACTTGTTCTTGAGGGATTTGATAATGTTTCTACAGAAATACCTGAGATAATTCGCGTTTTATCAAAAAGAAGGGAAGGAAAATTACCAAAAGGTCAATTCACATCGAAATTAATACTAACCGGCGATTTTAGAGTGGGGAAATCATCTCTTATTAAAAGGTTTATCGAAAACCGGTTTGACGAAAATTACATAGCTACCATTGGGGTAGATATTTTAAAAAAGTCAGTGGTAATGGACGAAGAAACCATTGTTAACTTTGTTTTGTGGGATATCGGTGGGCAAATCAACTCAATGTCACCATATAGACATAGGTTTTACGAAGGAGCGAGCGCAGCATTCATTGTAATAGATAGAACCCGATTAAATAATTTAGAAAGTGTAAAAACCTGGTATAAGGAAATTAAAAAATCAGTCTCACGTGATATACCGGTAGTGATAGTAGGTAATAAATCAGATTTACAGAATGAATTAGTAATCAGCGAAGAAGAAATAAAAGTAGTTGCTAGAGAACTCGGTTTCCACTATATTTTAACATCAGCACTAACGGGGGAAAATGTTAACGAAGCGTTCCTTTATATTGCTTATAGATTCATAGAGAAAGCGTAAATCATTATAAACAAAATTTTTAATTCTCATACTAATTCTTAAATTAGTAAGATCACAATTGAATTTTAAAAATAAAATAGTTAATAAAAATCAAAGGAGGTTATTAAAAAATAGTACTAAAAGTTATATTCAACGAGATATTGGCTGCTTGAAACCAATCTGGCTACTTAATGGGTTTTTCTATTAAAGAATTAACATATAAAGGGAAAAAACTTATAGAACTGACAGAACAAGTGTTTGCTGGTCCGTGGTTTAGTTTTAAACTTAAAAACAAGAGTTTAGAGCCTATTGGTGTGCTCCTAAAAAATGTCGAATCAACTCCGATCTATAAAATGGTTAATAGTCGTACTGGAACCACAATTGATCGTATTACACTTGATTTTGATATAAGGGAATACCTAAGAAAATTAATTGCACTGAAAAAGATCAAACCAATTGCTCTCAGTGAACAAAATTCTCTGATTCGGTTATACATTGATGTATTCAATCGCCCTAATGTTCCCTATATTAATGCATTCTTTACGATAAAAAACATCTCAGATTATGATTTATTAGATTTTTCGTTATATTTCGTCTTTGATTTTGATATCAATGGGTTAGACGGTTTTGATAACGATTTATCAGGATACGATGAAAAGAACGATGTAATTTATCAATATGATGACACTAATTTATATGGAGGGTTTTCTCCAATATCTAGATCAACATATTATGAAACTTGTTTAACTAAAGATTTCAATATTAGCAGTGAAAGATTAAATCTATCTAATACTCTATACGATCAACCAGGAGAAATTTTATCTGCTTTACAAATCGAATTTAAAACTTTAAAACCGGATCAGTCGTTTCAGACATCTCTAACTATTTCTGGAGCATTAAGTAAGGAGGAACTTATGAAAAGCATCAACGAAGGTAAAATCAACGCAATGAAGTTTTTGTCTCAAGTAAACAGATCGGTTAAATCGAAACAGAGAAACGAACAAGAAGAAGCTTTCATTAAACTTAATCTCAAAGAAGCCGTTGATTGTAATGATTAAACCGAATTTAATGATTCAAATAAAAAAATCCGAAATGGAAAGTTATTTGATGAATACTCTGCGAGAGGTGGGTTTAATAAAATTCTTGATTACATTTTATAGGAAAAAAGATGATGTATTAAAATCATCTAAGAGAAAATCACTAATCGTAATAAGCTTAATTTTATCAATTAGATTTGCTTTGTTCAGGTATGCTTTCAAAAATGGTTTCAAATTTATATCTTTATCAAATTTAGAGTTTATTAAAATTATATAGCTTTTTATCTTTTTATCAATTAGAATCCCTTCTAGATATCTAAGTACAGTATTTTCTTTTAGTTTTGCATTTAGTTCATTATTTATCTTAACTTGATTAAAGATTTCCTCTTCGATTAAGAGATAATCTAATATAACTTCTATTTCTTCTGCACTTTTAAGGTAGACTACCCCCTTTTGTTTCTGTTTTTCAATTTGAATCTTAATTTTTTCGCTTCGAGCTTTTTCGTATAATTTATACATCACAAACTGATAATCTCTAAAAATGCCAGGTTTACTATTTTCAACTTTGTCATCGACTATATTCTTATAGTCTTTATTCAACTCGTAACCGATGCCATTTCTAAAAAGACTCTTTGCTACTCTTAACGTTGTACCAGAACCTAAGAATGGATCCAAGACAGTATCACCAATGTAGGAGAACATTCTTATTATTCTATATGGAAGCTCTTCAGGAAACATTGCGATATGTTCTTTTTGTACCACTCCCGGGAATTTCCAATGCCCAGTGAACCATTTTTTCCACTCACTCAAAGGAATTTTTGACATCTCTCTTATAATCGGATCAACTTTCCTGTTGTTTTTACCTTGATATTTTTTAAAAATAAGAATGTGCTCATAATCGTAAGTAAGCAATCCATTTCTTGGGTAATAGATGGATCCCATTAAGGTACAGCCTCCCGTAGTGTTAGTAGTACTAATTTTTTGCCATATTATATCTCCAAGAAAATCGAAACCTAAATCCAAACAATCGGTTATAATTTTACTGGCGATTGATAAAACCCGATATCTTCCAAATTCAGAAGTTCTTAGGTATTGATCTCCTATATTTATAACCATTCTACATTGAGGCTCGAGGACTCGATAACATTCAGACCAAACTTGTTTTAGCCTTTTAAAATAGTCATCAAAAGTACCAAAAAAACCTATTTGATTCTGATTACCATAATCTTTAATTTTACCATATGGAGGTGATGTAACTATTAATTGAATGGAGTCATCTAAAACCTCCCCCATAGTTTCTGAAGATTTAAAATAGACTTTAGGCTCTTGAGTTTTAAACAAGTTTCCTGCGTTCA
>Ga0307375_10006484_pt1 | contig 10804 bp, 8 predicted proteins | sample TR1MG_FD_202531 | JGI IMG/M metagenome (GOLD analysis project Ga0307375, IMG submission 202531) | Soil microbial communities from Risofladan, Vaasa, Finland - TR-1 | ecosystem: Environmental > Terrestrial > Soil > Coastal area > Acid sulfate soil | place: Finland: Risofladan, Vaasa | collected...
AATAGGCGTATGTCATAAAGTTCTGTGGAGTACTTAAAATGAAACCACTTGGCAAATAAGCTATGGCCAGTTTTAAATCATCCATAGTATTTAGTTGAACAGGATATTGTAAACCCTTTATACCACCATCTTTACTGCCTGGCTTCCAATCTGTACGCCTTTGATACCCAATCCCACCAGGAGTTGCAGGCTTCTCAGGAGATGATACTCCTGGTATTCCAGGAACCTCTTCTACTTTGCCCTTTTGAGGAAGACCACGATCTCTGATCTGCTTTAATAATGAAACTATACTTGCTTTTAATGCGCTAAGCATTTGTGGGCCATGATAGTTCTCAATAAAAGCTCCCTCTTCTCCACTCAACTTCTTGTATATATTGACAAAAGCCATCCATACGGCTTTTACATATTCATTATCATGCATCTCATCACGATTAAAACCGTAATTACGATCCATAGCGGTTAGAGCACTCGTAAGATCAGCAAAATCTCCAGAGTTAAACTCTTTGCCATCAACTTGAAATTTAACATCTTGTTGTTTTACAGTCTTAGCAAGAGCATACGCAAATCTTGTTGCTCTGTCAAATTGCGGCTTCAAACTATTATAGTCTTTTGTGGCAGCACTCAAGCCAGCTCTAGGAACCATACTTCTAAGTTTTTCCCATCCCTGCATAGTTTCTCCACCCCACTTACCATCATCTTTAAATTTTGTTAATGGTATACCAGCAGACATCATTGCCTGCTGTAGTTTTTTCACTTGTGGGTCTTCTTTAGAAACTCTGCCAACACCGGGCCTGCGTAATTTTCTAGCAGCATTATCCATATCTTTTTTATGTTTAGTTTGAGCCTGCTCAGGCGTCATTGGAGGTGCTGTTTTAGGTTGTACGGTAACAGGAGGCCCACCCAGTTTTGATATCATAGTTGGTATAAAAGAGGATACTTTCACGCCATATGTTTGTAGTGGCTTGATTAACGTATTATATAACTCATCATTTTTATCACCAGCTTGTACCTCATCATATGGTGTTCTCAATTCCTTAGCAACCCAATTTTTTAATTGTACTACTTTTCTACGAGCCTTAGATCTATCTTTATCTAAAACCTTTAACAATTCATTACTTTGGTCGTTTAGAGCATCTGAAAGTCTATTTAATGCATGACGATAATTATTAAGGCTTTTAGATTCGGCTTGCTGTGATTCGTCAGAAGGCTGTTTGGTGGTTTTTAGGCCCACACTTTGAGCTGTATGTATGGTATCCTGGAGAGCCTTTATAGATCCATATACATCATAAAACTTTTTTAAAAACAAAGATTTTTCTACCACATCAACCCGTTTGGAAAGATCTTGTATAGGGCTCCAAAGCGCCAGATAAACCGGCGTAAACTGTTTTATTACCTCATATGTTTTATTAACATTTTCTCTTTCAGTAAGATTAAGATTTTCAACCTCTTTGAACAAATCAATAAATGGACTCACTTTTCCTATCATGTCTTTTATAATAGGCACATATTGTTTATCAGTAATTTTCAATCTTTTCATACCAAGAACAAGGTCTCTCAAATCTGTACTTACACTTTCTTGTATGAAAGCTTCTTTTACCGAGGCATTGTTGTCCTTGGAGCCAGCGGCCTCGAAAGCTGCGCTCCTATTCACGAAAGGGTTTGACTTCCTTAAATCATTGATAGTCTTATCAACGATTTTGGCAGCCTCAAACTCACCTTCATCTTCCAGCTTATTAGCAGTAGCAATAAGTTTTGCCATTGTTGAAGCATATTTGCCAGTAGGTGGCTTCGTAGCCTTATCTATCATTTTCTTATTCTCTTCAACAATAGTCTCAACCTTACCACCTTCATCCTGTGCGGGCACAATAGTTGGGCCGCCGCCCGGATGACACTGATTAATAAGTTGTTCACCAGTTTCGCCAGTTATATCATAAAGTTTTTTAACGGAAGCAGCATAGGATCTAATCTGATGATCAACAAACATAGCAGCTTTTTCCTCGCCAAGAGAATCAAGATCGTTGGCTAAAGAAGCAAGTTCATTTACTACCGAAGCAGTAACATCATCAGACTTGGCCCACTCTGGAACCTTAGGAACAAAAGGCTGAGGCTTTCTGGCCTGCATGCTACGATTCTCCCTTACCTGCTTTAATGCTTGCATATATTGATTCTTATCCTTAACCGGGCCAGACAGTCCCTGTTGCCTTAGTAATCTCATCGCAGACAAATGCTCCGCTTCAGAAACATCATCAGGAATGCCACGAACGCCCCTATATCTACTGCGCCAGTCAGTAGGAGATACAGAAATATCTCCCGGCTGTTGTCCTGGAGTCTTACCATGCATTTTTTTAAGAACGTCTTCAGATGTTGGAATCTTTATATCTGTATCTTCAGGAGATAGCTCAGGCATATTTGATGCCCACTCTTTATAAGGATCGTTTGCTTCTGACATCATATCATCAGCCTTTAGATCAAGTTTTGGATTGGAAAGAACATATCGAACACTTTCTGCTCTTGGTAGTTCTTTTCCACTCTCATCTACAGGATCAACAACAAGCGGCCCACCTGGAGTAGTATATTTCTCAACATACTTATTCCATGCAGCCGCAGACATTGGCCCCCATGATCCATCTGGTCCACCTAAAAATTCACTTTTAGGATTGCTCACTGGCATGCCAGTAGCCTTAAATAAAAGTGCTTGTATCGAACCAATAAGGCGTGGGCTCATCCGAGAGGGCTTTGGCTCAAGATTCTCCGGTTGCTCCGGCTGATCCACCTTAACCTGTGAAGGATCAAAAGTTACATCTCCCTTAGGGTCCTGCAACTTTTTATATTCCGTCATAATAGCTACCCATTTTAGTTCTACTTTATCCATTAAATCAGAAAAAGACATCTCACTCCATCCTGGAATAACGGTGTCTTTTATATTAGATGGAAGAGAGCCCCAAAACTTTTCCACTTCACTGTGGGATATGGCTTCTTTTTGAATTGCCCATCCTTTTTCTTTGGCTATTCTATAAAACTCGTCCATCCAGGATCCGCCAAGATTAACATTTCGCATTATATTTCCTCCCGCAATAAAGCTTTTAGTTCCTGTACAGCTCTCTCTACTCTATATGCGGCTTTAATATTAGATTTGTCTGCAAGTTGTTCTGCTAATTTTTCAAGCCCATATAACAATTTTTTATTATAAGCAACACACAGCTCCTCTTCAAAAGAGTTATCATTTGCATTAAGCAGCTCATCTGCCGCATCAATAAGCTTTTTTTCATCACTCCAATCTTCCTCTTCCCATGTTTTTTGTCCCTCTATGGAAATAGGTTGATAGGCTTCTGCTGGAGGATTAAGCACATCATCAGCAAATCTTTCAAACTCTTGCATAATTTCGCTGTTTTCCCATGCAGCCTGATCTTCTTTTGAAAAAGTCATTATGCCTCCGTTTATAACCACATGAATTCTAAAGTGCCATCCAGCGCGTTTGGTGGTCCTAATACTAAAGCAACGCCCGGATGATTGGCAGTCAACTGCCTAGTTGTAAACTTTCCAGATTCATTAACAAATAATGTAGCATTTAATGGATAACGCTGTAGAGAATCAAACTGATCTGTAGCAAAGATACCTCTTTGAAACCAAATGGTTAATCTATTGCTACCAATCGTTGTATCATCTCCTGGCAAACTTGGCACTTGATAAACATAATTAACAATAGTTTTTACACTATCGTAAAGGCCGTCGCCATTTTCATCCCAGTTAAGCACACTATTTTCTGGAAGAGTTAAAATTCCATTTATTGGATTAAGAATTAAACCTTCATAATCAGCAACAAAACTGGACGCTAAAAGCCCAGCGTTGTTTAATTCTTGCTTCGCATCTTTCCCAGTATAAAAATTATACCCATCACTATAAACATCTACCCCACGTATTATAACAATTTCATTATAGATAGTTTGAGTAAAAGCTGCAGTACGAATATCATCAATTATTCCCAATGGAGCCGTACCGTCTGACAGACCAACAACAAGATCTTGCCCTACAAGTTTCATTTGGCCAATTTGGCCAGGCTGAAATGTAGACGAAATATCAACGGGATAAGAAGTTGGGAGTGCATTTCCAGCTTGAATGATCTTTAACATATCACACTCCTAAAATAATTACTTAGTTTGGTTCTTGGTGTTTTTTGCGAGATTCTGTAGAGCTTCGTCTACAAGATTCGCTACAGCAGAAAAACCCTTACCATCAAGAGCATCTGCAACCTTAACCAAATGCTGCATAGCAAAATCAGCAGCAACAGAAGTTTGCGCATCCCAAGCCATTGGCTCTGCCTCTTCCCCACCAGCAGGCATAAGGTCTGGCTCTTTTTCTTGCTTGATTTTCTGGCCGCAAAGTTCACATTTTGGACAATCGGCTTCTTGCATATCATCAGCCATTGGAGTAGCATATCCTGGAAGACCAAGTTCACTGGCTTTTGCAGCCTGCAACTTAAGAGCTTCATCAGTACTTTCTTCTTGATTTAAATCGTCCTGAGACCTATTCCAAAGGTTTTTAAGACTATCTTCATCAGCTATACCAGCAAGTGCTGACTGATAGGCAACTAGCGCTGGACCTGCAGCGGTCTTTATAAAATTACTACCAAGAGCTTCAGCCATTGCTTCAGCGATTTCATTAGCACATTGTACTTTAAGACTGGTGGACATTTTCACGCCTCCTAAAATTTGTTATTTACAATTTTCACAAATTAGCGCAGCAAACTTCTGAAGCTCTTCATCCAGCATATTTGCTACATCGACAAAGCCATTTTTGTCTAACTCATCAGCAATTTTTGTAATATATTGTATGGCAAAATTGACAGCGATCTTATCATCAGCAGAAAGGCCACAACCCTTTTTGGCAAGGATCTTTTTATAAATTTTAGCTTTTTCAAAATTTTCGGCCCCAGGAACCCTGGCACGATCAGGCTGATGATTTTTTAACTGATTACAATCCATATTTTTAAGAACTTCTTCATAATCTGTTAAAGATATATAAGCAAGTTTTTTAAGCTCATGTTCCATATCAAACAAAATATCATCGTTATATTTCGAGTTAATGTTTACCATTAAACCTTTTCCGCCTTTTTTCGACTATTGATCATCATTATCTTTCTTTTCTTTGGCTTATTTAAAGCCAACTCTTCATTATAAAAATCAAAATATCCTTCAATTTCCTCAGGTAATAATCCAAATCCCTTTAGTGATAGGATCTCCAACTCTTGTTCTTGTTTAGTTAATTTCATGGCAGCCTCAGAAATAAGGAAAGAGCCTCGGGAGTTTTTACACTCCCGAGGCTTTAGATATTACCCAAATAGTTTATTAAGTTGATCTGTCAAATTAACAGGACTGTCTACACCCTCACCCAATTCATCCGAACCCATTCCAACATTAAGAGCAGGAGCAGCGGTCTTTGTGTGCGATGTCTTGCTTACACGAGAAAGAGCGCGCTTGTACGATTCGAAGCTCTTGTCGTCAAAAGTCATGATCTCGTCAACCTGAGCGTGTAGGGCAGAAACGTCATCAGAGATGAGTCCCTTATCCTGCATACTAAGCGCGATATCATAAGCCCGACGCATTCTTACCTTCTCCTCATCCAGGCTTGCCTTAATCTTCTTATTGGTGTATTCCTTGGTAAGTTCAGTACCAAACTGCTTGCACTGCTTGTCGCCCTCACCAAAATAACTCTTCCAATATTTAGCTGCCTCAGGATCAACAGCTAGTGCCTTCAGCTTATTAGCATCTTCAAGATCTGCAAGTTTAAGCTGACCGGACTTAAGTAGGCCACCAAGGTGTTCCATAGCCTCTCTTACCTTCGGAAGATTCTGAACTTGCTTTAGAATCTCTTCATGCATTTCTACAATACCCTCTACCACAGCCTCATCATGCTTGGTATCAAGTTGTCCAAGAGGAAAGCTCTTTCCAATAGGCATATCGGTATCAACGGTAGTCTGGGAGTCCAGAGACATCTGATACTTCGCACCAACTTCAGACGCTACTTTTTCACGCCAGGCACGACGAGCAGAAGCTTGAGTCTCAAGAGCATCGTCAGCTTCAAAATCATCTAACATCTGAGCAAGCTCAGCATCCAGTGCGTCCATGTCTTCAACCTCCTCTTCCCCAACTTCTAGCATCGTTCCCTCAGGACCATGCTCCTCTTCCTCTTTCTCTTCGGAAACAAATCCATCAGGTCCACCAAGTGGAGCAAAAAGCTCTTCGAGCTTCTTCTCAATAAGCGCCTCAATCTTGGCCTCATCAAGACCGCCCTCAGCCGCTTCTCTTGCGAGTCCGCGACGGCTATTGGCACGAGCCCTCAGAAGGTCTTCTACAAGAAGTTCAGCCTTGCTCTTTTTACCCTTCTTGTCGTCTTTTTCTTCATCTTCCTTATCACTCTTCTTTCCCTTCTCAAAAGGAAACTTCTTCTCTTCTTTGTCGCTCTTCTTTCCCTTCTCAAAAGGAAACTTCTTCTCTTCTTTGTCACTCTTCTTGTCGTCTTTCTTGTCGTCTTTCTTGTCTTCCTTCTTATCACTCTTCTTGTCATCTTTCTTCTCGCTCTTCTTGTCGTCTTTCTTGTCGCTCTTCTTGTCTTCCTTATCACTCTTCTTCTCACTCTTCTTCTCTTCATCTTCTTTTTTACCCTTCTTAGCGTTTATAAAAAGAGAAGCTTGACTGCGAAGCTCGGTGCTGGCCTCAACTGCCTCTTCGGTAAGACGTAGTAGCTCAGCGGTGATTGGGTCATCGATGCTACGTCCACTCTTAAGACGGCCATCAAGTGACTCTGCTAACATAGCGAGTTCATCCGCACTCTCATCGAGTCCAGAATATAGTTCTTTAAAATCGACAGTGGCGCCATCATCGGCTTCAGAAAGACCAACGGTATCAAGATCGGCTTCATCACTCTTTTCACCGGATTTTTCTTCATAAGCCTTTTCCAGATCGCCAAGAGACTTCTCAACTTCCTCAAGATGCTCACTGGCTGCGCTCAGAGCTGCCTTAATAGGATCTTCATCCACTGGCTTCTCATCTTTCTCTGGAGCGTCTTCTGGGCCACCTGGAAGGGGTCCTTCGGGCCCTGGGCCAGCATCTGGACCTGGCATTGGTGGAAGACCTGGCATTGGAGGTTGAGCTTCTTTAGTAAAACCCTCACCCTTAAGATAGAAAGCTACCTTTCCAAGACCATCTTCGCGGATCGCACGAAGAACTTCGCGTCCCCACTTCTTGCTGGCCAGAACTTCCCAATTATCCTCTAGCTCATCCTCGTAGATTTCTCTACCAGTTGCCTCTAGAATCTTTTCGGGGCCGGCATAAATCTCCCAGCGGGAATTTTCCTTGTCGATTACAGTTTTATCTTCGTTGTTATAGGCCACAATAAACTTGGCACGGAGCTGAGCACGAAGCAACTTCTTCTTAAGAGCCTCTTCATTGCCATAGCTCTGGTAGCCAGGATGCATACCATCATTTCCTGGTTCCATTCCCTGACCTTCCATCTGCTTGTCGCCCTTGGTCTTGAGTTGATCATTCAGGCCGTCTACTGGATAAGTCTGAGGCTCATTTACGCCGCCCCCTCCCTGCCAATAAGCTTCCTTCTTGGCGCCCTTTCCAACAGCCTTGAGAATATCTCTGGCAGTTTGAATCTGAGCATCATCGATCTCCTGGAAAGTACCATCATCATTATTCAGCATGACAACTTTGCCATCCGGAAGTTTTGCGATAGTATTACCATTCTGAGTCTTTTTGGTATCAAGCTCTTCAGCCTGACCCTCCGCCTCTTTCATTAAAGAATGGCGAGCGGCCTTACGACCGTCTAACTCTGCCCTTGAAAGCTTTTTCTTCAAGGATTCTTCGGACTCTCCGAAACTATCATACCCTGGGTGGAGACCATCGTTGCCCGGCTCCATACCCTGGCCCTCCATTTGCTTATCACCTTTGGTCTTCAACTTTTCGTTGAGTGGATCCACTGGGTATGGAAGACTAGCAGGATCGTTAACCCCACCGCCGCCAAGATGATAGGCGCTCTTATTAAACATTGCACGTCGGGCTGCAGCCCTTTCACGAAGCTCTTTTCCAGACATTGATTGCTCCTCCTTATGTTTTGTAGCTTCTTGGACGCCTATCGCCATATCCCGAAGTGCAAGCTCCATGGCGCCCAGTTTATTGTTTATATTTGTTATTACATGATCTAGACCCGTACTAGCAAGTCTGTTTCCTTCCATAGACCATTCGGGTGGTCCGGTATCATTTCCTTGTCCAACATAGCCCTTTCCAGTATCGCCCATTTCTACGGTGCTTTGTGTAGCACTAGTAGGCTGTACCTCTACAGGCTTTTCTGTATTACCAGTTAATAATCTATCCAACGCTGCCAATAGGTTTTTTCTGGCCTCCTCAGATAGATCTGAATTTTGTAGAAGAGTATTTACTCTTGTAGCTTCATCGAGATTTGGCACAACATTAATTGCTGCTGCTTTAGACATTGCCCCATTAAAAGATCTCTTAAGATCTTCTAACTCTCTTTCAAGTTTCTCAAGCTCGACCGGTGTGACACACCCTGCCTTCCTAAGATCTTGAATTCTATCATTTTTTTCTTCAGAGTATTTGTTGAGGCTAGCAATAACATTTTTAAGTTGTGCCCTTGGATCAGCTCCCGTTACAACAAGACTTAACTCAATCGGAGAAAGATCAACATTTATTTCTCCATAAGTTGTTCTGTTTCTAACGTGCTCACAATAATCTGCTTCAACCTTGGCAATGTTGCCACACTCAAAACAGATAGATCTTCCAACAGCAGTTCCCATAGAAACATTTGTAGCGTATCCGGTTGAAACTTTTCTTGCAAGATCGGGATAATTAATTTTATCTAAAGCACACAATGCGATAACGCGCTTTCTTTTATCATCATAGTATGTATCGACAATAATGCCCCTAATACCATCTACTGATCCGCTCTGATGGTCTTTACATAGTGGCCGACCGATCCATTTACGATATGCCAGTTTTAGTTCGGATTCTGGGAAAATATCGCCATTGTTATTTTTGTATGGTCTAATGTTTGGATTAGAACATTTCCATTTCCATGACCCACTCTTTTTGTGAATTTCCCATTCAGAATTTAATGGTGTGCCTTCATGGATAATAAGTTCGCCAGTGTTTTGGTCAACCAATGCGGCTTCGGCAGCGTGCATCATAATGGCTGAAAAATAAAGGAAATCTTTTGCCCTTGGAGCAACCTTTTTCAATGTATGAGCAAACTTCATAAAGCGCTGACGAATTTTTTCATCAGACTTAGCCATATTTGATTGCAACAAAACATCCTGAAAAAGCATTTCAGATTTTGTAAAATCCAAATGTTGTATTTCTTGTGATGTAAATTGTGTTTCAGCATATTTAATTATTGGCATTAAGCAAATCTCCAATTTTATTTAATATCCATTCTTTATTTTTCCAATTATCTTTACATGAAATTCTAATTAAAGTAATATTAGCATTAAAACACAAATGATCTTTTATATTATCCAAATATTTTGTATACATAAAAGTTTTTTTACCATATATAGTTTCATCAAAATGATGTTCCCCATCATACTCAAGTGCTAAGTTTAAATTAGGACACCAAATATCTAATTCCATAGGATAGTTTGTATCAGGATTTTTTATAATACTTCTATCATTATATTTCCACACAAATTGACAAAACTTTTGTTTTAACATATTATATATAAATCTTTGTGGATAAGAAGAGCCACGATCCAAATGTTTATTATTAATTTTCGTAATTTCTTTATAATATACCAAATCACGTTGCTTTTTGTATTTATCTCTACATTCTTTATCACAACAATGTTGTATTTTAGAAGAAAAGAAAAAATTATTACAAATTATGCATTTCTGTTCTATAGGCTTTTTTCTTCTACATCTTCTATTAATAGAAAGTTTATTTTTATACTGGCATTTTTTACAATATTGTTGTGTTGGACTACTTGGTTTAAAACTTTTTTCACACAATTTACAACATTTTATTTTAAACCCAGGCATTTAATTCCCCTTTGGTGTTGGTTTTTGTTCTTCCTGCTCCTTAAGAGGTTTATTCTTTGCGCCCACCTTTTCCTCGACCTTTTCCTCGACCTTTTCCTCGACCTTTTCTTCGACCTTATCTTGTTTCTTATCTTGTTTATTATCTAAACTTTTCCACTCATCGTTAGTATAAATAGAATCTATACTTCCTTGGGAATGCTTAATAATCATTGACGCCCTCCAACATATCAATTAAACGAGCACGTCTTTTGATACAACTCCGCAAATCACTGATCTTTTTTTGACCTAAAATGTTTCGCTCAAAGTGTACTCGCATCTGCTTTTCAATAATGTTTTCAATACTTTGAATTATCTTTTCAGCTTTTTTTGCTGTAAGCTTAATTTCTTTTACTTGATCTTTTGAATTAAAATCTTCAAACGCCTCAAGAAATTCTTCCATAAACTCAGCAAGTTGCTGCATCGCATCTTGTAAGGCAATTTTAATCTGCCTAGTTATTGTATCATTTTCCAGAGGTGATAGAAGACTAATAATTCCTGGAGTTACAGGATTAAAATTAGCATCTTTTTTACCAGAAAACAAAGCAATAAGATGAGTATATTTATCTTTTGTTTCTTTTTGAAATTTACGCAGGAGATGCCGTATCTCAAAAAGAGCTGCAGGATCTACATCTTCGGCTTTATCAAGAACGTTAAGAAGACGCTCATCATGTTGCCTGGCAGACCAAAGTTCTTTAAGAAATTTATCAAAAGCC
>Ga0307375_10006487_pt1 | contig 10801 bp, 8 predicted proteins | sample TR1MG_FD_202531 | JGI IMG/M metagenome (GOLD analysis project Ga0307375, IMG submission 202531) | Soil microbial communities from Risofladan, Vaasa, Finland - TR-1 | ecosystem: Environmental > Terrestrial > Soil > Coastal area > Acid sulfate soil | place: Finland: Risofladan, Vaasa | collected...
TTTTTATTGCCTTTAGTGTCCCAAAGGGTAACGTCGTCCCATAGCACCCGGCACTTCCTGGGAGTAACTACAGGGATAAATCACGACGTTATAAGCCCAGTTCACCATGAGATCCGAGCCGCACAAGCCGTAGGGTATCAGCATCGGGTTTCTGGTAAATCAACACGAGGTCAGGCCTGATATGACAGTCGCGGTGATCCTTCCAGTCACCCGTCAACGCGTGGTCGCGGTATTTTGCATCCAGCGCCTCATCGGATGCCAGCGTCTTAACGATGACCACGAAACTGCCTTGAAGGGGCTTGCGATACGGTCCCTTGGCCTCTCGTTTAAAATCACGCTTGAACTGGCTGGTTTGCTTAATCGTCCGCATCAAGAACGGCTTGCAAGTCGTCCAGGGTTACGGTCTCCAGGTCGCCGCGCCGCGCCTCTTTCATGGCCGCTATCGTTTCGGCATTGGGAACCAGGAGATCGAATGGCAGAGCGTGCTCCCGCGCGACCTTAGTCAGCAACAGCCGCACCGCGTCAGACACGGTCAGCCCCATAGCCGCCAACACAATGGAGGCTTCTTCTTTGATGGCCCCGTCGACGCGGGCCTGTACAATCCGATTGGCAGCCATAATAACTTCTCCTGGAACGCATTGAATGACATTGTAATTCACTGGAAAGGGTAAGGGAAGAAAAAAGTTGGGGGCAATACATCTTACTTAGTTGGGGGCAACTTTGGGGGCAACTGTCGATTTCGTCTTTTAGTAACTCATTGTGTTTCAATATGTTGCGTGTTTTATTTGGTAGAGGCCGTCCCACCAATAAAAAACCCCAACCGTTCTCGGTTGGGGTTTTTTCGTGTCTGATCACGCCAGTTCCCGCGTGTTGTTTGGGGTTCCTGCTGAAACTTGCGGACTTCGCCGGTCAGTCACTCATCCCGTCTTTCGCAACATTTCTTTCCCCAGACCATTCTTCTCTCCGACCTCGCTCTCCGAATGTGACCCGAAGTCCACAAAGGCCGAAAGCAAGCCCAATACAGATTAATAAGTTACGCGCGGACGAATCAAGCGGTTGGATTGCAGCATCGGATAGCAAAGGAAACCGTTGCTGTTGTGTTTTGTCGGTAGATATTGACAACTACCGACGTAATGCAACATCATGGAGGCATGGGAAGTTCGCATCAGACCATTCTGGATCTCGCCGCCCAGCGCGGCCTAATACGCCCGCGTGATCTCGATGCGCTGGGTCTGCCCAGTGTCGCCCTCACGCGGCTGGTTCAGCAGGGCCTACTCACCCGCGTGGGTCGCGGTCTGTATGCCCGTCCTGATCGCAGCATATCCGAACATGGCACGCTGGCCGAGGTGGCACGCAAACACCCACAAGCCATCGTCTGCCTACTGTCGGCACTGCGGGTGCACGACCTCACCACGCAGTCACCGTTCGAGGTCTGGCTCGCCATTCCCAACAAAGCTCGTGCGCCGAAGATGGATTACTCGCCGCTGCGCATCGTGCGCTTCTCGGGTGCCGCACTGACCGATGGGATTGAAGATCACCAGATCGACGGCGTGACGGTGCGCGTGACCAACGTCGCTCGCACCGTGGCTGACTGTTTCAAGTTTCGCAACAAGATCGGCCTCGATGTGGCGATGGAAGCGCTGCAGGAGGCTTGGCGAGCCAAGCGGGTCAGCATGGACGAACTCTGGCGCTATGCCACGCTGTGTCGCGTGGCCAATGTGATGCGCCCCTACATGGAAAGCCTGTCATGAATGAACGAAACGTGGCGGCATCAGTACGTGCCCGTCTGCTCAACCGCGCCCGCGAGACCAAGCAGGACTTCAACTTGGTCCTCACGCGCTACGCGATTGAGCGATTGCTGTACCGGATCAGCATCTCGCAGCACGCAGATCAATTTCTTCTGAAAGGCGCACTGCTTTTTGGCCTGTGGTTCGATATCCCACACCGCCCAACCCGTGATGCCGATTTTCTAGGATTCGGGTCATCGGAGCTGCCGCGCATCGAAGCCGTATTCACAGAAATCTGCACGATCGAAACGCACGACGGCGTGGCGTTTCAACCCGACACCGTGCATGCCGCCGAGATTCGCAAAGAGGCGAACTATCCTGGTGTGCGCGTCATGTTGCTCGGCGTGATCGATGGCGCGCGCTGCCAGATCCAGATCGATATTGGATTCGGCGACGCCGTCACGCCTGGTCCGGAGGATGGCGAATACCCTGTCATGCTGTCGGAATTCGCGGCACCAAAGCTGCGGGTCTATCCGCGCTACACCGTGGTGGCCGAGAAATTCGAGACGCTGTCATCTCTTGGCATCGCCAACAGTCGCATGAAGGACTATTTCGATCTGTGGATATTGGCGCAGCACACCGACTTCGATGGTGACACCCTTCGCCAAGCCGTGCATGCAACCTTCGATCGACGTAAGACCACTCTGACTGGTGAGACCCCATTCGGCCTCACCGATGCTTTTGCGCAAGATGTGCAAAAGCAGATGCAGTGGCAGGCTTTCCTGAAAAAGAACCGGCTGGAAGCGCTGGCGTTGACTGACATAATCGCAGCGCTGGCCACCTTCATGCTGCCAGTCATCAAGGCGGCCAATGCCAACGCGGTGTTTTCAGCCCGCTGGAGGGCAGGTGGTCCGTGGTCGCCTGCAGACACGGGTTGATTTTCAGCACGGAAACCCGGCTCGCTCCCGCTGCTCATCCCACAGCGCCGGCGGGTCGACCGCCAGATCGAACAGCGTGACGTGGTTCGGCAGTGCGTCGTCCAAGATGGCCGCCACGATGTCTGGTACCAGCGTGGTCAGGTTGACCACGCGGCTCACATAGCTGTTATCGATCCCCCCTGTGTCAACATACTTGTCGTATGGTTTTTAACGAAGATCTATCCTCAGGGGACGGTAAAAAGAGAGTCACATGGCCGCTGGATCCGAGCCTCGACGACGCGGCCTTGAGTGCCCAGTTATTCCCCGCATCCGTCACCCCTGCCAAAGCCCTCCGACGAGGCCTACCGGATGGCCCGACCCTCCACCAAGAGTTGAAGCGCAAGGGCATGACCCTGCAGCTCTTGTGGGAGGAATATCGGGCTCATCATCCCAATGGCTATAGCTACCCGCAGTTCTGCGTCCATTATCGGCACTTCAAGAAGGGGCTTAAACGCAGCCTCCGCCAGACCCATGTGGCAGGCGAGAAGTGCTTTGGCTTTGCCCGCAGAGCGACGGATTACGCTGGTCCTACCGTCCCTATCGTCTGCGCAGTAAGTTCAGCTTCCGCAATCGTGGCGCCTGTACGGATAGGAAACGAACATCACACCGCTGTTTTTTCGATTTCACGGAAGACTATTCAGGACGTCCTGATACAACGTCTGGATCTCCTCGCCAGGCGACAGACCGAGCTCGGTCATCAACATTTTCCTGCAGCGATGGTACACGGCAATTGCCGCAGTGTGATGCCGCAGTTGCCGATGACATTGCATCAGGCTGTAGTAAATCTTTTCCCCGAGGGGCTCGATTTCGATGCCCCACTCGTACCATTCGATTGCTCGATCCAGTGCGCCAGCCTGCTCCAGGGACTCTCCCGCCCGCCTATGGTAACGTTGGAACTTCGATCGTAACCGTTCACGCGTGCTCAAACCCCACGAGACTTGTTCATGGGCGAGGAACTCGCCTTGATATAATTTCAGCGTTTCCTCCTGGGGGGCGCCGTAACGCGCGTCGTGCGTTACTGGGGCATCCAAGTGGCTAGCAGGATCCAGGCGCCGTTCAAAAGTCCACATATCCAGCCACACGATCCGACTATCGAGCGAGAGACAGCTGTTTTCCAGGCGCAGTGCCTGTCCCTGCCCGAGCAGCCGGCGCAAACGGTGAAGCGTGGTCGCAAAGGCCTGCTGCGCGGTATCGCCATCCGTATCCGGCCAAAGCACCTCCGCTAGCCGCTGCTCCGGCACAGAGCGGCCGCCAAAGGCAATCAGCACCTTGAGGAGTTCAAGTGGTTTTATCTGGCCCTTGCCGCTGAACTTGGGCGGTCGGCCACCAATTTCGAGACGGAAACGTCCCAGGGTATAAATCTTCACTGGCCATGGCCACGCATCGGTCGCGAGCGAGGAGTCCTCGGGGAGCAATCCTTGCCGGTCGATCAGCGATCGGACATGGTCGATCTCAATATTATGGGCAAGCGCCAAGTTACACAGGCGGGTCATCATTAGGCGCTGCCCCGTGCCCCAGACATTGGTGTAACTGTGGCGCTTGCCGAGCGCGAGCGCATCGCGTAGCGACAGACAGGCCGCAGCTTCGTTACCTTGTTGAAGTTGGCAGTTGGCCTGAGCCAACAGGCCGACGTACTGTAAAATATGACTCTTCATGGCGGAGCCGATGCGCAGGGCCGCCACAATGTGCGGCATGGCCGTGCCGCATTCATGTCGCGCCACCAGAACGAATCCCAGGAAAGCATGGCACAGCGCCCGCGGGAATACGGCCCCGGCCTTGTTGGCGAGCGCCAAAGCCTCCCGGCCGTGACTCTCTGCCTGTCGCAGGTCTCGGGTGAGCAGATGAAACCAGGATAGCGCGTGATAATTGTGCGAAGTATTGAGACGTCGGGACAGGTCTAGCGTGGCCCCGAAGTGGGACACGATGGCCGCGCTGCCGGCCGCATCTTCCATGCCCAGCCGGGCAAACAAACCCTGAGCGGCGATCTGTTGGTCAAAGGTACGCACACCGGACGCAACACTCAATACCTGCGCCTCAGCCACCACCTTCAAGCAGCGCGCGAACTCCCCGGTGTACCAGCAATACGCGGCCTCGAGGATCAGAAATATCAGTTGGTGAACTGTCGCGGTGGACTTTGAACTCATCGCGCCCCGGAGCTGATCGACCAACCGTCCGGCTGCCACTAGGTCTCCAGTCCATGCCGCATGAAGAAACAGAGGAGTTGCGATGCCGATGCGCTCACCTGTCGTAGGCAACAGGTCCCATAGGCGGGCCACCCATACCCCCGTCTCCGGGTGCTGCGGACGCCGGTGCAAAAGCAACATAACCAAACAGCTGACGACACGCCGTTCGATCTGCAGAGAGGGGAATTGTTCAGGGCTTTGGACCAACGATTCGAATTGCGCGAGCCACGGATCGCAGGACGCAAACTCGTCCCAAAGCAGGCAGTAGCTTTCAGCAATACCCGCCAAGGACAACAGTTGACCACTCAAATCGTTGCCCGTACGGAACAGCTCGAACGCTTTGACAAAGTGGCGCCGCGCCGGATCCAGTGGATTGTGGTGCATACCGAGCCAGTAGAGTAGCCATGGAGAAGTTTCTTGGACGTGCTCCGGCAATGTATGGATCCAGGCAACGAGCGTTTGCCCGCGCCCCTGCGCCAACAGCGACTCGGCATTGGCAATACACAGGCGCGCAAGCGCGGGCCAGGCGCGCGCCTCACTCAGCAGGGCCACCGCCGATTCGATCTCATTGGTCTCGATGAGCACGCCACTGGTCGCGATGCGTAGTGCATCAAGTTGTTCCGGCGCAAGCGTGTCGCGGACGCGGGCTTGCAGGAATCCACGGAACAAGGCGTGATACTCATAGCCGGGGTTCGGACCGGTGTGCGCCACGGTGAAATAACTGCGGCGGGCGAGATCGTTCAGAATCCGGAGGGCACCCGATGCACCCGTGAGCCTCTCGGCTGCGGCCGGTGTCACCTTGGGCAGAAAGGCTGTGCTCAACAGGAGGTGTCGTGCCGCCGGATCCATCTGGCTGAAAACCTCGTTTGCGAAGTAGTCAAACATCAATCTGTGGGTGTGCCCCGCAAATGCCGGCAGTCGCGACTGCGGTGTACGTCGCGCCTCGAGCAACAGCGTCAGACCGGCCGCCCAGCCGCGGGTTTCGTCATGCAACTCGTCCAATTCAGTCGGATTGAGTGAAACGCGATGCGTGCGTGCGATGGCCCGCGCCTCGGCGTGCGTCACAGCAAGTTCGGCGCCATCAATTACGGTGAATTGCCCATGCACCGCGAGCCGCCCCAGTGCCGCCGGGGGTTCGGTGCGGCTGATAATCACGACGCTGATGCCAGCCGGAATAACGCTAAAGCCATCGTACAGAAATGTCGGTACCGAACTGTCCTCGGGAAACTCCTGAAAGTTATCGAATACCCACAGGCACGGTGGTTTGAGCCTTGCTGCCACCAACTCAAAGAAACGGCGCGCAAACACCGGTATACCGTAGGCGTATTCTGGGGTCAGCGCCGGCAGCGGTTGCCGCTGGCGCGGGTTCGCGCGCCGGGCCGCCCCTCCCAGGTAGTGGAAGAATGTCGCCGGGTCGGTATCGTACCGGTCCACCTGGAACCACAGGCAAGGCAGCTTGCGTGCCGTCACGTAGCTGCTAACCAAAGTGGTCTTACCGGCACCCGGGGGCGCTTGAATCCAGATGATTCCGTGCTTGCGGCCGACATCCAGGCGCCGGAACAGCCGGGCGCGCATTAACGTGCCGGGCGGGGATTGCGGTCGCGTGATCTTGACGGGCGCAGGAGGTTTTTGCATGCCATTCAGCCGGTGAACCCGGGCCGCAGGGGCGGACCGATGGTCTTTGCGGTGTTTCTGTTTCTTCTTATCACCACACCCGGAATACCCGGTGTAACCCGCCAACCCCTTAAATATCTGGAACTTATTATCAGGGCCTGCGCCCTATCTGCGGCCGTTTCCCTATTCCCGCCTAGGACGGATGTCCGTTCTGTACCCTATCTGTAAGGCCACGATCACTAGTATGTCCCGCCATGGGTCATCGCGCAACGCGTGCATACACGGAAATACCGCCAACCGGTGAATCGTCGCTGGGGCGAGGAACAGCAATGCACGGCGCATCACAACGGGTATTGCGGCACCCGTTTTGCCGCGCGACGCAATTCGACGCCCGCAAAGACACATAGAACCCTATTTTCAGTCCGGTCTCCCGCCATCGATCAATGGCAGGAATGGCGGGAACAACACGGCAGCGTGACCCGGTTCACGGACTCAGAGAGGGGCTTGCGTGTTCAATCGCGCAAGCCGGAGAAGAATAACCGAACAACAACTATAAATAGGCAAATGAGGGGTAATCCAATGAACGCCATGAGCCCACGACGCATTGTCCTGACGATAATTCCGGCCGCCCTGGCGGTGTTTCTGGTGGCCTGCGGGGGAGGTAGCAGTAGCAGTAGCGGTAGTAGCAGTAGCAGTAGCGGAGGCGGAGGTTCGACGCCAACCAGCGGCATAACGCCCATCTACCCACGTTTCGCCTATGTCACCAATTCGAGTTCCAATACCGTCTCTGAATACACCGTGGATGCGGTTACCGGGCGATGGTACGGCTGGGGTACGGGCTCGGTCGTCGCGACCGGGGCGAATCCCCAATCCGTCACGGTCGACCCATCGGGCAAATTCGCCTATGTCGCAAATTACAACGATAACGATGTCTCAGCTTACACCATCAATTCGAGCACGGGGGCACTCAGTCCGGTTAACTGCGGGGGTGGCGCCGGTTGCAATTTGAATAACTTCACGGCGGGGACCTATCCTCAATCCGTCACGGTCGATCCCGTGGGGTCCTATGTTTATGTGGCGAATATCAATTCAGGCGACATTTCGGCCTACACCATCAATTCGAGCACGGGGGCACTCAGTCCGATTAACTGCGGGGGTGGCGCCGGGTGTAATGGCAATAACTTTGCGGCAGGCAACAGCCCTCACGGCGTCACCGTCGACCCGAGCGGGAAGTACGCCTATGTGGCGAATTACACCAGCGGCACGATCTCAGAGTACACGATCGGCACGAACGGGGCCTTGACCGCAATGACACCTGCGACCGTGTCTGGATTAGCGGGGGCTATTGCCGTCACTGTTGACCCCAGCGGACGCTACGCTTACGTCGCGAATCTCGGCGGCACCGTCTCCGAATTCGCCCTCGGCACAAACGGAGTCCTAACCGCAATAGGCCCGGCGGTCACAGCCGGAAGCGGTTCGGACTCCGTTACCGTCGATCCCTCTGGGCATTATGCCTATGTCGCGAATTTCAATGCCAACACCGTTTCCGCCTACTCCATTACCGGGACCGGGGCGCTGAGCCAGATCAACTGCGGCGGCGGTGCCGGCTGCAGCGGTGCTGACTTTGCGGTCGGGGGGGGTCCCAACGCCGTCACCGTCGACTCATCGGGGCATTATGTCTACGTCGCGAATACCAGCGACAATACCGTTTCCCAATACCTGATCGGGACAGCCGGCGCGCTGACGCGGGCAGATGCCACGGTAACGTCAGCCACGGTCGCGCCCCCCCTGGTCACTACCCAGACTGCCCCGGTGGCGATCGCGATGGTGCACGTCACCACTCCCGTCACCTACCAAATGGGCGGTGCAATCCAGGGGAGCGGGACAGCAGGACAGGGGATCGCGGGGTTTGCGCTTAATGTTTCCCCCTATATCACAACCAGCGCTCCTAACGCATTTAATCTACCGTATGGCGTCACTTCCGATGGCATCAACCTTTATGTGGCCGCTTCAAACACCAATGCCGTCTACAAAATCGACGCCAATGGCGCCGTGACGACAATCGCGTCCGGCTTAAGCACTCCGTGGGGTATCACCACCGATGGCACTAACCTCTACGTCGCGGATTATGGTGGCGACATTATTCAGGTCGTCATTTCCACCGGAGCCGTCACGACCCTAGCGACGGGGCTCGGCCATCCGGAAGGCATAACTACCGATGGCACTAACCTTTATGTGGCGGATGAAGGAAACAATGTCATTGACAAGATCGTGATCAGTACCGGGGTCATGACGACATACGCGGGTTCTGGCACAGACGGCCATGTTGATGCTACCGGTGTCTCGGCGCAGTTTGGTCAGCCCTCCGGCATCACCACCGACGGCACGAATCTCTACGTCGCGGATTCGGACAGCACTTTTGGTGAGACCATCCGCCAGATCGTTATCACGCCCGGTTCGACCTCCGGGGCGGTAACGACGATCGCAGGTCTGGTCGGTAACACAAACTCCAAACAGTATCTTGATGGCACCGGCACTTCGGCGCAGTTCGATTATCCGGCTGCGATCACCACCGATGGCACGAATCTCTACGTCGCGGATTCGGGCAACGATGCCATCCGCCAGATTGTCATCAAGACCGGAGTCGTGACAACGATTGCAGGTGAGGTGCCGGACCCCACAACCGGTACCCTATACACTAGCGGGTGGCAAGATGGCACGGGGCCTTACTCAAGCACCAACACCTCGGGGTCGCTGTTTTATAATCCGTTCGGCATTACCACCGACGGCACGAATCTCTATGTAGCCGATATGACCAATCAGCGCATCCGCAAGATATCGGCCCACTAGCCGGGGGTGAGATTTCGACCGACTTCAGCATAAGCCGTGGGGACTACCGTGGTCTGTCACTTTGGACAGATCACGGTGGCGCCTCCTTATTGCTCCCGCGCGCCTTCAAACCGCCGCAGCGTGATACAGACCTATATCTCGCTATTCTGAAGCGGTGCTCTGGTGGCTAAAAAATGCAACCGGCCGACACGCCACAGCATTATTGTTGCGGACGCGGATTCGATTGCGAAATGCGAATCACAACTTATGTCCCCCATTTCCGATGTATCGAGCCCTCAAACATCTGATGCGCGAATGACGAATTGGGGGATTTTTCGCGAATATTCGTAGGACCTTTTTTAACCCATAAAGAACCAAGCTTGCTATAGGTGGTGCGGGTTGCTGACCCACTACTACCTTGTTTACCAGCGCCCAGTAACATAGTCGCACCGATATCGAGGGTGCGACATGGTGGGCCGCATGGCCCAGGCCGACCCTGTCTATCCCATCCCGCGTACCGTGAGCCGGCGCACGCTTGAATAACCCTTAAGGCGTCCCGGCGCTGGCGGGGCGCGGAGGGGAAAGCCGCGATAGGGGCCACAAAAAACAACACCTCCTCAAACGGGCTCGTTTATTGTATAGTTAGTTTGCAAACTAACTACTCCAGAGGCCCAATGAATAATAAGGCGATGGTAAATAGGGTAGCCGTCACGACAGGTCTATGGCTCACCGGCATGGTAGCCGCCCATGCGGCATTGGTCATGGCGACGGGATTAGGCATTGCGAATGAGCCAGGGCCGAAATTTGGGGTGGCCGCCATGCTTTATTATGCCGGACCGCAATGGGAAATCGGTTACCTAAATGAAGGGGTCAATCACGGAACGGATGGCGTCTTTGTGGAATACCGACTGACCCGCGCTATCACAGAAAAGCTTCATATCGGCGCGGCCTTAGGTCCGGAGGTCCTCAACACAATACACAGCATAGGGCCGGACATCTGGACGAATGGGTACCACGCCTCCCTTCTCGTATCGCTGTCGACGTCTTATCGCATCGCCAAAAGGTGGCGCGTAGGCCTTCGCTGGAATCACATCACCTTCCAACAATCAGCCGCCTATGGCTATAGAGATGCGGATATGATCGTGATGACGGTGGGCTATGGTCGGTAAAAGTTCCCGGCGTGTTAGGCTTCCGCCTCGGCTGGCGCACATCGAACAGTCGCCAACCAAGCGATCAATCCTTCGGGCCTATCATTTGCTTCGAACGAGCAAGGCGTGCCTACTCAGAGATGGCTTAGCATGAAGCTCAACAGACTTCTCCCGCTCGCGCTGTGCGTCTTCGGTCTGCACGCCTCCAGTGCGCAGGCCCTCAATCTGGAGACGCTTTTTGCCAAGGCCCAGCATTATGACATGCGTTTTGCGCAATCCGGGGCCGACTATCAAGAGGCGCGCACCCTGGGGCCTTTGGCCCG
>Ga0307375_10006488_pt1 | contig 10799 bp, 7 predicted proteins | sample TR1MG_FD_202531 | JGI IMG/M metagenome (GOLD analysis project Ga0307375, IMG submission 202531) | Soil microbial communities from Risofladan, Vaasa, Finland - TR-1 | ecosystem: Environmental > Terrestrial > Soil > Coastal area > Acid sulfate soil | place: Finland: Risofladan, Vaasa | collected...
TGTCGACGAAGCTGCTCGCCAGGGAGAGGCTCGTCGCCCCGGCGTCGGTCTGGAAGATGTCGAGCCCGTTATACTGCGAAAGACAGGCCAGATTGCCTCTAGTCTCGATGTACCTCCCCCCGTTGCCGATATTGGAGTCGCCAATCGTCCGCTTGGACGTGAGGGTCTTCGCCGAAAGATCGAAATCGACTAGCTCCACCCTCGGGCTGCTGTTCCAGGTGAACTCGCTGAGCCAGATGCGAAGTATGCCCACGGCGCCGGTATCCGCGGGCTCGCCGATGGCGAGACCGATAGGCTCGAGATCGGTGAGGTAGCTTCCGCTCGCGTTGGCGTCGTAGCCCGCCACTTCGACGGGGGCTGCGGGATTGCTGACGTCTATGACGGAGGTACGCCCGTAGTTGATATTTGTGCCGTCGTCGGCTCCGGCTATGGCGACGAGATAGCCCTCGGTCGAGGCGCGGAGCTGGAGCCAAGGCATGACGGTGGGCGTATAGACGTACGAGCCCCCCGTCGGCAGATCCGAATAGGCGTTGTGCGATGGAGCCGGCAGGCTACCGACCCTGATCGGCGACGACGGCGTGGAGAGGTCATAGATCGCGATGGTACCGTCTTCGATGGCGTATAGCTTCGTCTTGTCGGCAGAGAGCGCGAACTTGGAGACCGTGCCGGAGGGCAGGCTGGCCAGTTCTCTCCTCGAATCGGGGGGCAGCGGCACGGGGCTAACGGAGGTCGAATAACTCTTGATATCCGAATAGAGGGCCGGTTGCACGGCGTAGTAGTAGGTCGTGCCAGGCGTCACCGCCTCGTCCACGAAGCTGGAGCCCTGGATGGTGCCGGACACGTTGAGCATCGACGCCTCGACGGGGCTCGTCCCTTTCCATACTTCGTAGCCGGTCGACGAGGGAAGGGGGAGCCAGCTCAAGGCGATCGAGCCGTAGCCGGGAACCGCCGTAGGGACGAGCTGGACCTTCGAAAGGGGTATGGCCTTCTGCGGAGCCGACCAATTGGAAGGAGCCCCCGATCCGGCGACGGGAACGGATTTGAGAAGGAAGGAATGCACCTTGCCGTTGCTGAGACCCGACAGGACGTAGGGCGAGGTGACCGGGCTCACCTTCTTCGAAAACTGCTCGCTCGGCAGGATATCGCTGGTTTCGTAATAGAGCTCGTAATGGTCGACCAAGGGAACGGACGACCAGGCAAGGCTGACCTGGCCGCTCGTGGCCAGGGCGGCGAAATCGGGGATTCCGTTGCCGCTGTCGATCAGGGAAACGCTCGCCGTCCCCTCGTTGCCGTTCCAGTCCACCGCGGTCAACTTGACGGTGACGCCCCCGCTCAGACCCGAGGCGAGGAAGGTGAAGTCGTAACTGCCGTCGGCGGCGAGGGGGACATTGCCGGACAGGGTGGAGGCGAGCACCTCGTATCTGAGGCTCGTCACCTGGCCAGGATCGCCAGCGGCGTCGGCCGCGTCGCTCACCTTGCCCTTGATTTGGATGGCGGACGAGTAAGGGCTGCCTGTCTGGGGGCTCGCAATGGTCGCGACGGGGGCCATGCGGTCCTCGACCCGCCGAGCGACGCCCGTGTCGAAGGCGTGGCCGCAGGATGCCGAGAGGAGGAGGGCCAGAACGGCGGCCGCGATATTGCGGCCGACATGGCGATCGGGAGCGTCCATCAGTTGTCCTCCGCGTAGTTGATCGATGAGAGGGCGTCCGTCGCGATGGAGGCCCTGGTCCCCGTGGTTCCGAGAGGGATCGCGCCGAGGGATTTCACCCGATTGGCATCAAGGGAGCTCGCGAGGGCGAGGTAGGACTCCGACTTCTGCGGATTCTTCATGGCCGCCCAGGCCTTCGAGAGATTGACGAGCGTGAGCACCTTCGTCCCCGCGGCCAGGCTCCCCTTGTCGGGGCTCCCCAATATCGTCAAAGCGGCCTGGTACGAATCGACGGCCTTGGCGAAGTCCCCCCTGGCGAAGCTCAGGTTGGCCAAGTTGACTAGGGCGTTCGCGTAGCGGGGATCGATCTTGAGAGCCTTGCCGAAGGCCGCCTCCGCGTCCGACAACTTGCCGAAGCGGGCAGCCACGGTGCCGAGTTTGTTGTAGTCCTTCTTGTCCCTGCTGGCATCGGCCGCGGAGGCGTACCCCGCGAGCACGACGCCCGTCTGGACCTCGAGGTCGTGCCGGAAATACGCGGCCAAGGCCGTCGCGTCCCCGTACTGGAGCCCCAGGTCCTGATCCTCGACAGCGACCGGGGAGAAGACCGACTGGGCTTCGCTCGTGCGATAAAAGGCCCGCTTCCCCTCGTACTGCTTCCATTCATCGATGGCTTGCCGCCAAACCGCCAGAAAGTCGCTGCGCCCATCGAGCATAGTGACTTCGACGGGCACCCAGAGGCTGTCGCCGAGAGCCAGGCTCATCGTCCGATCCGGGCTCAGCTCCCTCCACTCCGTCGCCGGAATCCCCGTGTCGACGACCGGATAGATGTGGCCGGGCACCGTGATAAAACCGGTGTGGAGGCCGCGGACCTCGAGGAGGCTGCAGAAGAGAACGGTGAGGTTCTTGCAATCTCCGTAGTGCCGCTTGAGGGTCAGACGGGGCATGCTGATGAAATCGACGATACTGGGATCCGACTGCACCCGAGTGAAGGGCGCCGTCGGGTCCTCCTGGTAGAACATGCCTATCGCGCGAAGCGCGTCGTAGGTCAGTATCGTGGTCTGGATAGCCTTGTTGTAGCCTGCGAGATAGCTGGGCTTCCCCGCCTCGCCGATGAACGCCGCGTAGTTCTGGAGCGCGCTGTCGAGGGTCGTGATGAATGCCGCCGCCTTGCGGTCGTCGTCCCAGGTCATCGCCGTCTTGTCGTAGAGGTCGTAATTGACGGCGACGCGCTGCTCGACCGGCCGGCCCCCCCGCTTGTAGGCTACGATGACTTCGCCGGTCATGGGTTTGAACCCACCCGAAAGCTTGAACACCTCGGCGTTGAAGACCGCCTTGAGCGGAACCCTGGCGCTGGCTCCCGCATCGAGCCTCGGCAAGGAAAACGATGGCGTCGGCGCGTCCATGTAGCCCTTCTGGTCGAAGGAAACCTCGATATCCGTGATGGCTTGTCTCTCCGTGTTGACAAGAGTCACCTTGCCGATGGGGTTTTTCGAGTAGTAACTCTGCATGGAGCTGAAGGCCGGGGGAATTTCGGCGTTCTCGAAGCGGATGCTCCTGATCGTCGCCTGAGGCGCGTCCGGATCCTCCCCGAAGCGGTAGTGCAGCGAGAAGCCCACATTGAAAGATGCCCCGTCGAAACCCGTGTACCCCCCAAAGGACTGAAGCCAGGTGAAGCCGGGGGTCAGGTCGACGCTGAGCGAATAGGAAGGCGCGAGGGAGAGCCGGAGCCCCGCTCGCGCTATGACGTAATCGAGGGTGACGAGTCCCATATCGGGCGCGAGATCCTGAAAGAGGGCACGCGACCAGCCGCCCCAAGCCTCGGCGCCGACCTCGAAATTCCTCGCGAAGCGCTTCGCCCAAGCGAGGCCCGTGGCCACGTAGAGATTGTCGTGGGTCCAGGTGAGGGGGGCGAGCGGATCGCGGGAACCGAAGCGGATCAAGCCAAAACGGACAAGAGGGCGCAGGGACGGAGGCGTGAAGGCGGGAACCTGAATATCGGCGGCCGCCTCGAAGACATCGAAATTCGAGGCGTAATTTCCCAGGGGGGACCAGACGAGATACTCGGCCCCGACCGAGGCGGGATATTGATAATATTTAGTCCAATCAGGATCCCCCTGCGAAACGACGCCACCGAGAAGAAAAGAGGCAAAAAGCACGATAAACACATGTTTCTTCATATTGCTCACCTCACAAAGCGAGTTGTGGGGAGCATAGCGCGCGTGAGTCAGGATTTCAACTTTTCCGCCGACAGGGCTTGCATGCCGCGCCTAATGCGTACGGTATCGAACGCCGGCTCGAAACCCGATACCGCGGAAGAGGCTTTGCAGCGGGCATGCCGCCTTGCCCGATTCTGGTTGGACCTTTGAACACTCGCAGGGTCGCCGGCATGCGAAGGCGACTCTGGCGCCGGTGTGCGAAAGTAGCCACCCTCGGCCTATCCACGGCGCGAGGAGTGCGAAACGATGAAGGACGTCTTCGAAATACGCGATCCCGATTACCGACTCAGCCCCTTCACGGGGATGGCGAGAAGGCACTAGGTCGACCTCGCGACCTACCTCCTCGAACGGACCTTCACCCTCGCGGGCCCCCTCATCCACGAGGACCCCGAGACGAGGATCCGCGGGATCAGGCTCAGGGACTACTATTGCCTCCACATCTACCGGGCCTTCAGCCCCGGCCACGCCACTTCGCTGCCCCTGCCGGAGGAGCTCCCCGACGCGACCTACCAGTTCACCTGCGAATTCGGCGGTCTTTTCAAGACCCTCCTCCTCATGCCCGAGACGATCTGGCCCCATTTCACCAAGTCCCAGCGCGACGAGATGGCCCTCACCGTATCCAAGGGGCCACCATCGGACTACCCAGAACAATTGGAGGATCTTCAACATCATCGCCCTGTCCTTCCTGAAAAAGGAGAGCTACGCCATCGACGACGAGCTCCTCAAGAGCCATCTCCTGTGGGTGGCCTCCTACCATTCGGGCGACGGCTGGTACCTGGAACAGACCTACAACTACTACACGATCAGCCTCGAGGGCGGCGCCCCCCTCGATCCGGGCTGGGCCAGGAGACTCTGCTCAGGCTCCCTCCTCCAGTTCGTCACCCGCGAGGACTTTTTCGAAAACGACATCCCCAGCCTCGGGTTCTACGCCCACCGCGAGTACGCCCTTCTGGACTGCCACGGAGAACGAGGGCTTCTGGCCAGGGCTGGGGAATGAATCGAAATGGACGGCGCTCGAACGACCCGGTCTCGTCCTCGTGAACCACGGCGGGACCGGCTGCTCCGAAATCCTTCCCGGCAAGGTCTACTACGACGATCACAATTACTCGAAACTGGCCTACAACACCCACTTCCCCTGGGAGGACCACGACCCCTCGGGCGGCACCGCGATGTCCTACAGCTTCCGCAGCCTCGACCCCCGCGACCTTCGCGGCGACGACGTCAACTTCTACCTGACCGGGGCTAGACTCGCCAACGACGCCGAAAAGAACCGCTCCTTCGGCGGCGCCCAAAGCCTGCTTTACAACGGCCTACGCGAGGGAGTCCTCTATCGCCAGGCCATCATGCGCAAGCCGCCCAACAACGGGGTGGGCTACATCATCGACCTAGCGGAAATCGGCCTTTCGGGAGGCCTGCTCAGGGTCGATAGATCCCGGCTGGCCTTCGAGCACGAGTTGACCCTCGGACATTACGGCCTCCCCCACCTCAGCGGCCGGGCCGCCGAGCTCCGTCGCTTCGACGAGGGGGGGCGGACGATAATCACCGCGAGGATCCCGGGTCGGAGGCTCGCCCTCATCGCCTACGCGGGCTGGGACGAGGTCGGGAGCCTCCGTCACGCCGGACGCAACGCCGAGGCCGGGGAGAGCACCGTCCTCCACGTCCGCAAAAGAAGAACCGCGAAGAACCCGGCGATGGAACTCATGATCGTCGCCCTCCTTCATCGGAGGGACGACGACGAATGGACGGAGGAAGAACTGTCGCCGATCAGGAAGCTCGAGGTCATGGACATCGCCCCCTCTCTATCGGCCCTGGGAGCGAGGATCGGTCTCGCCGACGGTCGCGTGTTCGAGATCGACTTCAAGGACATCGACGGCCACCGCTCTTGCTAGACTAGACCCCGCCATTCTCCGCCTTCCACTTGTCCTCGATGGCCCGAATGACGTCATGGATCTCGAAGAAGATCTCGACGATCTCCGGGTCGAGCTGCTTCCCCGCCTCCTGTCGGAGATAGTGGAAGACCTTCTCCTCTTCCCAGGCGTCCTTGTAGACGCGTTTGTTGAGGAGGGCGTCGTAGACGTCGGCCAGGGCGACGATGCGGGCCGAGAGGGGTATCTCGTTGCCCCTCTTTCCCTCGCCACCCTCCTTGCCCGGATAGCCGTGGCCGTCCCAGCGCTCATGGTGGTTGAGCATGATCTCCCTGGCCAGGCGCTCCCAGTCCGAATTGGCGTTCTCGAAGAGTTGGGCGCCGAAGACCGGGTGCAGCTTGATGACGGCGAACTCCTCCTCCGTCAGCTTGCCCTGCTTCCGGAGGATGGAGTCGGGAATGCCGACCTTGCCCGCGTCGTGGAGCATCGCCGCTATCCTGAGCATGTCCTTCATTTTGTCGCTCTCGGCCCTCGGCACCGAATGGCGCTCGGCCCAGCGCAGGTAGATCTCCGTGGCGCAGGCGCTCACCCTATAGACATGGGCGGCGGTCTCCTCCGGGTCGCGCAGCTCCGCGAGCTTGACGATGCGGAGGACCTGGTCGCGGAGGGTGAGGGCGCGCTCGATGGCCACGGCGGCGTGGAAGGCGAACTGGGCCACGAAGAGGGTCATCTCCTCCGAGAAGGGAATGATCGCCCCCCCTTCGTCGGCCGCGTTGATGAGCTGGATGACCCCCACCACCTCCTCGGTGCTCGACTTGAGGGGCACTATGAGCATCGATTTCGTCCGGTAGGTGGAGATCTCGTCGAAGCTCCGGTTGAAGGCATAGGGTGCCTCGCCCGTTATCGCGTAGGCGTCGTCGATGACGAGGGGGCTGCCGCTCTTGGCCACCCAGCCCGCCAGGGACCTCTCGTCGATCTCGATCTCCTGGTTCGAGTAGATGTACTTGTTGCACAGGAGGTCGTTCCGGAAGAGGGTCTCGTTCTGCACATAGCTGAAGCGCAGGTTCGAGCCGCTCCGCAGGTAGATCGAGCCCGCGTCCGCTCGTGTAAAGGTCCGGCTCTCCAAGAGAATGCTGTCGAGGAGGGTATGCAGGTCCCTGATATGGTGAAGACGTTCGAGAGTCTCGAGAAGGAGACTGAGATTGTCCGCCCTCGCCCCATGTTTGAATCGATGTTCCATTTTGGCCTCTCGGCCTCAAACAGTAGCCCTCCTCCGGGCTCCCGTCCACTGCCGCTCGAGGCGCCTCGACAGCGGCTGCCCGCCCATCTCCGCCGACCGGCCCCAGCTCAGACCGGCCCAATTGCCGCTCAGTCGTCGATGCTGAGCGGGAGATCGCTCTGTTCCGCCGCCTTCCCTCCCTGATCGGCCGAGGCGAGGTAGGCGAAGTCCTTGAGGCGGCCCGGATCGATGGCGTCGGCCTTAGCGAAGGCGGCCTTCGCCTCCCCGAAATTCTTGAGCCCAGCCCAGGACTTGGAGATGTTGACGAGAACCGCCTGCTGGGCGGCCGAGCCGCCTCGGCCCTGGGCGGCGAGGCTGCCCGAGGCGTTCTGATAGTAGCCCAGGGCAGCCTTGTAATCGCGTTGCAGGTAGGCGATGTTGCCGAGATTGACGAGGGCGCTCGCGAAGCCCGGGTCGATCTTCGTCGCCCTGGCGAAGGCGGTTTCGGCGTCCTTGTAGCGCCCGTAGCGGACGGCCGCGAGGCCGAGGGCGTTCCAGTCGCGCTTGTCCTTGCTCGACTTGGTCACGGCGCTCAGGTCGGCGATGAAGGAATCGCCCATCCTGGACAGCTCCTGTTTGAAGGAGGCTTCCAAGGCGTCGCGGCTGCCGTACTGGAGGCCGAGGTCCGATTCCGTGAGGGTCACCGGTCCGAAGAGCTCCTGGGCCTTCGCCGTCCGCGTCAGAATGCGCTTGGCGGGATCGTCATCGTACTCGTGCCAGAGCTCGGCTCCCTTGCGCCAAGCCTCGAAGAAGCCCTGCTTCCCCACGAGGGTCACCTCGACGGGGAACCAGAGCTGCCCGTCGATGGGAATGCCGAGACTTCGATCGGTCGCGAGGTCGCGCCAGGAGCCCGAGGGGACGAGGGAATTCACGACGGGGAAGATATGGCCGGGCACGGTGACATAGCCCGTCTGGACCCCCGTCGTCTCGAGGAGGCTGGCGAAGAGAACGGTAAGGTCGTCGCAATCCCCCGTCCCGCGCACGAGGGTGTCCCGCCCGACATTGATTGAATCGACCAGCACGGGATCGCCTTGGGCCCGGACGAAGGGCGAACTCGGGTCGGCCTGATACAGGAGGCCGAGGGCGGCGAGGCCCGAATAGACTTCGGTCGCGGCTTGTAGGGGCGCGGGAAGGAAGGGCAGAGTGTCGGGCTGCAGGGTCTTCCGGAGGTAGCTCACGTAGTTCCTCAACGCCGAGTCGGCGGGCGTGATGAAGGCCCCGACCTTGCGGTCGTCGTCCCAGGTGATGGAGGTGCGATCGTAGAGGTCGTAGGACAGGCCCTGAAGCTGCTCCACGGCCTTCCCCCTCAACCTGTACTTCACCGAGAGGGTCCCGGCGAGGGGTGTCATGCCTTCGGTCTTGAAGACCTCGCGATTGAAGGCGGCCAGGATGCCGATTTTCGCGCTCGCTCCCGGAGCGAGGGAACTCAAGGTAGCCACGGTACTGGGCGAGTCCATGTAGCCGGGTTGAAAGAAGCTCACCTCGACATCCGTGAGGGGGACCCGCTCGGAATTTTTCATTTCAATTGTGCCCAAGGGATTCCGCGAGTAGTAGCCCTGCATCGCGGCGAAGGCCGGGGCTAGGCGCGAAGCCGAGAAGGCCAGGCTCCGCACCGCTCCGGCGGGTGCGTCTGGATCGTCGCCGAGGCGCCAAAGCGCGACGAGACCGATGCCGTAGGAGAAGCCGTCGAACTCGTCGAGCGGCCCGGTCGACCTTCGGTACATGAGGCCGGGCTTGAGTTCGAGGCTGAAATTGAAGGAGGGGATGAGGGCTATGCGCAGACCCGCCTCGGCGAGGACGTCGAGGCTGCCGGCGGCTCCCCCGCTTACGAGGCTTGGGAAGCTGCTTTGCCCGATGCCGCCGGCGAGGTCGGCGCCGATTTCGAAATTCTTCGCGTAGCGGATCGAGTAACCAAGCCCCGCTTCGGCATGGTAGAGGCTGTGGTCCCAGGCGCTCGGCGATGAGGCACCGAGCAGGCTCACGCCGATGAGACCTGCTCGAATGAAGGCTTGAAGCGAAGGCAGGGCGGGAAGGGGAATGCGAGCCTCCGCCGAGATGTCGCGATACTGGAAACCCGAGGCGAATCCCGAGAAGGCGGAATAGCTCGAATAGCCGCCACCCGTCTCGACCGGGCTGTAGTAGTAGGAATCGAGGGAGCTTCCCCGAGCCTGGTCTTTGACCTGGGCCGGAGATTGGGCCTGGGCGTCGACCGCCCAGCAGAGCGAGACACAGGCGAAAAGAAGGAGGGGGCTGTAGTGCGTCGGTCCTTTCATGAATTGCCTCGCTTTCAGGGGGTGAGGTCGACCGCGTACAGCGTGCCGGCCCCGTCGAGGGCGTAGAGGGCACCCTTGTAGACGGCGATCTTCGTCGGGGAGAAGCCCCCGATCGTCCCCGAAAGGACGGGAACCCTCGGGTTGGAAATGTCCCATATGTCGAGACCCGCGGCGCCTCGCGCCACGTAGGCGTGGGAACCGCTCACCTTCACGTCGTAGGCCGGACCCGTCGATGACCAGATGGGCAGGACGGCGGCACTCCAGGAACGCGCGTTGGCGGCGTCGAACACGAGGAAGCCGCCGTTCAAGCCCGTTCCCGAGTCGGCGCAGAGGACATAGTCCCCATAGAGGGCGACGGCCTCGGTCGACGCGTAACCCGCCGTCGCGAAGCCCTCGCAGGAAAGGGCGATCATGTACGTGGGATCGGAAACGTCCACCACGCGGAGACCTCCCTGCTCGTTCGCGACAAAGGCCAGGCCGTCGTCGCGGATGGCGATGTCGCGCAACTCGTAGTTGGCGCCGACGGTGGGCTGGGTGACCACCGGGGCGCTCACGCTCGCGGTACCGTCGCGGGTCAGGTCGAGGGAAACCAGCCAGGAATTGGCCGTCCCGACGAAGGCGTAGGGCCCCGCGATGGCGATGGACCAGACATTGCCTCCCGGCACCGAGTAGTAGGTGCCGAGGGGAGCGGGGGCTGCGGGATTGGCGACGTTCCACATCGTGACGCCAGAGCGCTCGGCGGCGATGACGGCCCAGTCGCCGGCGAAGGCGTAGGCGTAGGGCGAGTAGGAAGGGCTGATCGTCAGGCCGGAGTAGCTCATTCCAAGCGGCGAAGGAGCGTCGTAGAGGCGGGGGTAGGCGTCGAAATTGCCGCCCACCGAATTGTTGTAGTCCGTTACGAAGAGCTTGTCTCGCCAAGGGGCTATCGTCGCCCCGGCCACCATCCCCGTGAGACTGCGAACGACGGTTATACCGCTGGTGTCGCCGGCGCCGAAGACCGAGACGGGGCCATTGTTGCCGCCCGCCACATAGGCGTAGCCCCCACCCTCGACGATTCCGACCGAACCGCCCTGTACCGTAATGGTCGAAAGAGCCGAAGGCGTGGCGGGCGACGACACGTCGATGGTCGAGAAGCCATAGTCCCGCAACGAGGCGTAGACGCGGGTGCCGACGACATCGATCGACTGAACGGGAGCGACGGACTGGGTGACTGCGTACGAGGCGATGGCGCTCGGAGAGGACAGGCTCGTCGTATCCCAAATGGCGAGGTTCCAGCTCGACGCGAAGAACAAGGACGTCCCGGAGAACTCGCCGTCCGATCCATAAGGCAGGGCCGTCGATTGCCTGGTCAAGGTCGGAGAGGCTGGGCTACCGGTTAGGTTGTACAGCACCGTGTGAGAATTGCCGAAAGGGGGTGCGGACATTTTCTTGGATAACTATACTACCATCCCAAGACTCAACCGGTACTGAACGGGGCTCATTCCGCCCAGCGACATCTTGATTCGTTTATTATTATAC
>Ga0307375_10006489_pt1 | contig 10798 bp, 7 predicted proteins | sample TR1MG_FD_202531 | JGI IMG/M metagenome (GOLD analysis project Ga0307375, IMG submission 202531) | Soil microbial communities from Risofladan, Vaasa, Finland - TR-1 | ecosystem: Environmental > Terrestrial > Soil > Coastal area > Acid sulfate soil | place: Finland: Risofladan, Vaasa | collected...
AGCCAACGAAGGGACTGCTGACGCGGTCAATCAGCGACTCGAAGCCCCCTCAATTCCGAAGTGCCATTATTGGAGTGAAGCAAGGGATAGGACGTAGTATTTCCATTTGCGGAGAGTCATTGAAACGCTCTTAACCTCACATCTCCGCCACGGTGAATCGAGGTTAAAATTTGTTGAATCAGAGGGGCGGCTATATCGTGAGTTACTTGGATGATCATCCGCTTTCCTGGCGCCACCTGCTCGAGGCACTTCCCGAAGGTATCGTCCTCATCGATGAGGAAGGAGTAATCCGTCACGCGAACGAACGCTTTGAGGTGATGACCGGCTACTCGAACGACGAGCTCGTCGGCCAGGCCACCGAAATACTCGTGCCGTTGCGATACCGCGATGTGCACGTCACACATCGCCGCGAATACGCCCGGGACTCGAGCACGCGGGAGATTGGTGCCGACTTGTATCTCACGCTCCTGTGCCAAGACGGCAGCGAGTTGTCGGTCGACGTCGCCCTCTCGCCCCTCGCACTTGACGGCAAGTCGTGGGTCATCGCGACGATCCGAGATAACCGCGCCCAAAGAGAAGCAGAGCACGCCCTCACCGAGTCCGAGCAGCGCTTCCGCCTCGCATTCGAGGAGAATATGGCCCCCATGATTTTCAGCGATCTCGAAGACCTGGCCATCGCGGTCAATGAGGCCTTCTGTCAAATGGTCGGATTCACCAAGGAGGAACTCCTTGGTCACGACTCGAGACAATTCACATATCCCGAGGACGTTGGCATCACGGAAAAGACACATCTGCGTCTGACCTCCGGCGAGGTCGACCAGGTCCGCTACGTAAAGCGCTACTTGCGTAAGGACGGTCGGACGGTCGTCTCCGAGGTGTCGAGGTCCGCGGCGCGAGACGCCGCAGGAAGCACGCTCTACTTTGTCGCGTCGGAACGCGACATCACCGAAGAGCGTGCTCTCAGCGCTCAACTCTCGCACCAGGCTCTTCACGACCCGCTCACGGGACTGGCCAACCGGGCACTCTTCGAGGACCGGCTCTCCCAGGCGCAGGAGAGGGCCGTTCGCCTCGGCGGGCTGGGGGCCGTGCTACTGATCGACCTCGATGACTTCAAGTGCGTGAACGACACCCATGGCCACTTCATTGGTGACCAACTGCTCGCAGCGATTGCGTATCGCTTAGGACAGGTGACTCGCTCTTCGGACACGCTGTGTCGCTTCGGGGGCGACGAGTTCCTTTACCTGGCCGAGGGGCTGGCGTCACCGACCGAGTCTGAGCAGGTGGCCACGCGCCTGTTGGACGTGCTCGCCAAGCCGTTCTTGATTACGGGGACGCACATCGCACAGCACGCGAGCATCGGGATCGTGGTGTGGGATGGCTCGAGCAAGGACAGTTCCGAAGTTATCAAGGACGCCGACGTGGCTCTCTACGAGGCCAAGCGCGCGGGCAAGGGCCACCACGTGGTCTTTGCCCCCAGCATGCACGACCAGGCGGCCAACCGCCTGACGACCATCCAAGAGCTGCGGGACTCTTTCCGCTCCGGTGAGATCTCGATGCACTACCAGCCCATCATCGATCTTGCAACGAGCGAGGTGGTGGGCTTCGAAGCGCTGATGCGCTGGCGTCACCCCGAGCGTGGATGGATATCACCCAGCCTGTTCCTCCCGCTCGCGGAACAGAGTGACCTCATTCTGGAACTCGGCTGCTTCGCGCTGCGCGAAGCCGTTGCCACCGCCAGCTCGTGGGAACCACATGGCGCCCAAGACGGTCGTCCGTACGTGTCGGTAAACTTCTCGGCACACCAGTTCCACGACCCGGGCTTGGTGTCGATGATCGAACACGCACTCGCCCAAAGTGGACTCGCCCCCGAGCGGCTCGTCATCGAGATCACTGAGAGCGTGGCACTGCTCGACGTTGCCAAAACGATAAGCGTGGTGGAACACCTCAATCGCCTCGGGATTGGACTCGCGCTTGACGACTTCGGTACCGGCTTCGCCTCACTCTCGCACCTCGTGCTTTTGCACCCGAGATTCATCAAGATCGATCAGTCCTTCGTGCGCCCACGCCACGAGAGCGTCCACAACGACACGCTGCTCGAAGCGATCGTCTCGCTTGGCAACAAGCTCAACATGACCATGCTCGCCGAGGGCATCGAGACTCCGGGACAGCTCGAGCGCCTGCGCCACCCCGGCTGCGAACTCGGCCAGGGCTACCTCTTCTCGCCCGCCGTGCCCGCCGACGAGGTAGCGTCCGTGCTCGGCCGGATGTCGGGTAACTGGGTCCAGGACGCTGGCGCCGTCAGTCCCGGCTGAACCTCTCCTCCCGCGTCGCTACGAGCATCCAGTTCGTGGCGACATTGCTCACGGGGAACGGCTCGCCACGCAGTGGGTGGGTGCCACCTTTAATGGCCCTTCAGATTTCAGCGGGGTGCGCGGTTCGCGCATATTGGCATTCGATGCCAGGTGGACCGGAACGTGCCGCGGTGGTCCGGCAGCGTTATGGGTCGCGCTCATTGGTGACTCCGATCCACTCCTGCAGCATCATGGTTCACATGACGTTGGTCACATGGCAAACGCCCGCACGTAGCCGACGGTGATTCCCTCGTCAAGTGCAACCGTGACCATCAGCGCTTCGATACTGGCGGGTGCCATTAAGTCGGTGGACACGGGCGCTCTAAACGCTGAAGGCGCTGGGCATCACATTAGTGCCCCATGCTTCACACTTGAATCCGCCTCCCGATCATTTCAGTTGCACGACTTGAATCCTAGAGTTACCTTTATGTTCTACATGCAGAGTGCTTTCTGCACGGATGCTCAGCAAGTAATTGCTCGTCCGCACTGATCGTCGACTAAGACCGGGGGGGTATTTAGAATGGGTGATGACATAGACGATCGCCGGCACGAAAGATTGCCAAAAGCTCCTTCTCAGGGGACGAAGTGGTTCCGACTGGGCCGAATTTCATTGGCTCTGCTACTTGTAATATCAGCGGTAACAATCACCCTTTCCTTCATGGTTCGTAACGTAGTCGCCGATCAGGGGCGCAAGATCCTCCACGAGCGTGGGGGCCTGCTTGCACTCGTGCTTAATCAATCTCTACAGAACATCGGTACATTGCTTCCAATTGCTGCAGCCACTGCGTCATCTTCCGCGGGTTCTCATTCTTCTTTTGAACTGGTCACCGCGTCACTCGTTCAAAGTGGAACGAGCTCGGTTGTCGTTGCGCGTAAGCAGGGCGATACGTTCAACGTGATTGACAAGGCCGGCAAGGAAGTTGTCGCACCCACCATTACGGGTTCCGAAGCGGCGTTGCTGCTGCGGGCATCTTCAACGCACGGTCTTGTTACCGGAATTATTCACAGTGGCAATAAGCGACAATTGGCCATCGCGACGAGCGCGCCGGGTGGTCTTGTCATTGTCTATAACTCGATAATTCAATCTACGAAAGTGGCAACACCGGCAGCAGGATCGCCCTTCAGCGACGTCAATATCGCGCTCTACGCGTCGTCTCGGGCAACCCCCTCTGATCTCCTGGTGGTCTCAGGCGCCATCCCATCCGGTCAGGTCGATCGTCAATTCCTCACCATCGGCAATGACCGTTGGCTGCTCCTCACGAGTGCCAGACAGCCGTTAGTGGGTTCAATCGCGGCGTGGTCCGCTTGGGTGTTGCTTCTCGTCGGGCTCATAACAGCGCTACTCGTGACTGCGCTCGTTGAGGGACTTACTCGCCGGCGAACCTACGCTTTGGGTCTAGTTCAAGTGCGAACGGCACAGCTCGAGGGAGCACTCAGTGAGCGCCGTCGTCTCCAGGAAGCCGAACAACGAGCACGCGAAGAAGCAGAAGAAGCCAACCGATACAAGAATCAGTTCATCTCGCGCATGAGCCACGAACTTCGCACGCCGCTCAACGCGGTGGTCGGGTTTGGTCAGTTGCTGAAACTAGACGAGTTGACCGATGATCAACGGGACTCGGTCGATCACATCTTGAAGGGGGGACAGCACCTCCTGACCCTCATCAACGAGGTTCTGGATATCGCGCGAATCGAGACTGGTGACCTCGCGCTCTCGTCCGAGCCAGTACTGGTGAGCGACGTACTTGACGACGTCCTGGGGCTCATCCGCCCGTTGGCGACGCAACGCACGATCCACCTCATTGGTGGCCGGGATACGGCCTGTTCAGAGTATGTGCTCGCCGATCGCCATCGGCTCCAGCAGATCTTGCTCAACCTGCTTTCGAACGCAGTGAAGTACAACCGCCTTGGTGGCACAGTCGCAGTGTCGTGCGAACCTTCGAGTCCAACTCGATTGCGGATCAAGGTTTCCGACACTGGCAATGGAATCCCTCAGGAGCAACTCGGACGACTCTTCACACCCTTCGAGCGACTCGGTGCTGAACGGAGCGAGATCGAAGGTACCGGGATCGGCCTTTCGTTGTCGCGACAATTGGCCGAGGCCATGGGAGGAGTTCTCGGTGTCGAGACGGTCATTGGCGAGGGCAGCACGTTCTGGGTTGAGCTACCTCTAGTTGAAGGGCCCGTCGATCGCTACGAGCGTCTTAACACCCGGGGTGGATCCGATCCCGACGTCGCGCCGGCAAAGAATCACCGTTCGGTGCTCTACATCGAGGACAATCTCGCGAACGTCAGCCTTGTTCAACGAATCGTGGCCCAGCGTGAGGGCGTTGAGATAATTCCTGCGATGCAGGGACGCCTTGGTCTTGAACTTGCCCGAGAGCACCTGCCGGCCCTGGTCCTGCTTGACTTGCACCTACCCGACATCAGCGGTGATGAGGTGCTTCAGCGGCTTCGCGACGACCCGATCACGGCAAGGATTCCCGTCGTCATCGTCAGCGCTGATGCAACGTCTGGTCAAATTCAACGACTGCTCAACGCTGGTGCGTTGGCGTACCTCACTAAACCCATTGACGTCGCCGAGTTGCTGGGCATACTTGATGATCACCTTTCGACAGATGATTATTGATCGAAGTCTGAGTGTCGCTCCGGCTGCGTGCCTTCGCGCCCTTGCGATTCCGAGCACCCGGCCCGGGATCCGGCTGGCTTCGATCGGGGCTTGGAAAGGCCGATTCTCGCGTTCGCTACTTCGACCTTCACCATGACCCAACAAGCAAGGCGAGGCGGTTACAAATTGAGATCGGCGCCCTCGACCTCGAGATCAACCTTGTGAGCCACTTGCGTAGTAGCGATGTCGGAGGTCAAGTCCCTTTACTCACGCGAACCCTATGGTTCTGCACTTAGACGATTTGGAGCCTCGCCTTTCACCCAAGCCGTCAGATCAAGCGGGCCCACAAGGAGCTGTTGACAGTCCGGACTCGCCCTGTCGTTCGCCGCGGAACGGAACTCAATGATTCGCGTGTCGTGAAAGAGCCGCTGGTGCCAGCATGTGCCCAACAAGATCGTCGACGAGCAACCTGAAATACGCCGGGCGTAGGTCGGACAGGTCTGCTCCGCTGCGCCGATTGATGTGACGACACTCTCGTTAAGATCACCTCAGCGGGGCCGGTCATAGACTCACGAATAGCCGGGGGGAAACAATGGTGAATTCCGCACTCGTGCGGTGTCGCATCATGATCGTTGATGACGAGGACGCGAACGTCCATCTCATGAAGCGCATTTTGCAGACCGCGGGCTACGTAGACATCAAAGAGATTACCGACGCCCGTGAGGTACTCGCCGCGGTGCGGGACTGGTCGCCCGACTTGGTGTTGCTCGACTTACACATGCCGCACATCGACGGGGTTTCCCTGCTGCTCGCGATCGGGGCGGAGCGATCGTCGTCGGAGTTCCTGCCGGTGCTCGTGTTGACCGCCGACGCCTCTCGCGAGACCCTCATACGAGCGATGAACGCGGGTGCGAACGATTACCTGACCAAGCCAGTCGACATCGACGAAGTGCTCCTACGGGTCCGCAACTTGCTTGCGTTCCGGCTCTCCCACGAGGCCCTGAGGAACAGTAACGGCGCACTTGCCACGACGCTCCAGCAGCAGATGCAGTCCGAAGAATACCAATCGGTGAATCGCAATGACCGCATCAAAGCGGTGCGAGCGGTCATCGCGAGCGGTCCAACCATGGTGTTCCAACCGATTATCGCGTTGGACACGAACCATCCCGTAGGGTTCGAAGCACTCGCCCGATTCGATTCAAGTCGGCCGCCTGACAACTGGTTCGCCGAAGCGACGTCGCTTGGGTTGGGGGCCGAACTCGAACTCTCCGCCGTCAACGCGGCGTTCGAACACTTCGACCTTTTCGCCGCCGAAGAGTTCATGGCGGTGAACGTCTCGCCTGCCGTCATGCTCGATGATCGTTTCTACGACCTCGTTCGCGAACACGGACGAGATCGAGTCATCATTGAAATCACGGAACATCAACCCGTGGACAACTACGACAACCTCAAGAGCATTTGTGCGGGTCTTCGCCGCGACGGGCTTCGTATTGCAATCGATGACGCTGGCGCTGGCTACGCCAGCTTGCACCACATTTTGATGCTCGAGCCCGACATCATCAAGTTTGACATTTCGCTCACCCGTGATATTGATCGCGATCCCGTCAAGCGCGCTCTGGCTACGTCACTGCTTCAGTTCGCCCGAGAAATCAATGCGACTGTAACCGCCGAAGGTATCGAAACCGCAACCGAACTCGTTACCCTTCGTACCCTCGGGGTACCGTGGGGACAGGGTTTCCACATTGGGCACCCCGAGTCATTCAACTCCAGTACTAGGGCGATATTCCCAGTTAGTTGACGCACACAGCAGCGAACGTTATCCTGATATTCGATGTATCCTCTGTCACGTCGGGGGGTGATCCCGTTTCTCGTGGCCCCATTGGACCTGCCGTGGTTTCGGGACGACACTCTGGTCAAGGTGTCGATTGGTAAACGCATTACACGCGCCGATTAAATGCAGCCAATCACTTCATTCTAATTTGATCTTCCACATCCGCTCTGATTCGGTCTGAACCGACTTGGACTCAAGGTACCGGAGATTGTTGGTGTTGGAGGCCCGACGTAGGTTTGCAACCTTGTGTCAGCCCAACCTCGTCCAGGGCGACCGTGAAGGGCGGTGCGCCCGCCACTTCAACGGTGATTCGGTCTGGGTAGATGCTGACCGAATCCGCTAAGTCCTCGACCAGCGTGCGTCGCTCCGAGACGGTCGCCGTATCCCAGATGCGTTCGGAGCCCGTCACGGCCAAGAGCGCGGCCACCTCGTCGTCGCTCTTCACCCGGTTTCGGCCGTCGCTGATTCGCGAGGACCCCGACGTGACAATGGACACGCTGGCTTCAGCGCAACCCGGCCAATTGCTGAACTTCCAGCCAGAAGTCTGCAAGAGACGACGATCTGGTTTCACGAGTTGCGTTCTTAAGTCAAGTAAAGAGCGGTCGCTACGCGACGCCTCGGGGATTTCGTTCTGCATGAGCCAGGCTTCAGATCGAACCAATGGGTTCCGCAATGTGGGCGGCCAAGAGCAACCCAAGCTGCGGGTTGCCCGTTACTTCTCGTCTCAAATCGGGCTGCCTTCGAGAGTCTTGACTTCCAGGCATCTACTTCTTTTGGCAGGATCACTACCGTTCACCGAGAATCAGCACCATCTAGGACCAAATGGTTCCGTACCTCTTTGCCGGTCAGCCACTCTCTTGAATAGATCTCTCGGTTTCTGTCCTAGGCCCTGCGACTGGGCCTAATCCCGAATACCATTCATTTCATGTCATGGCATCACAGGGTTAGCCACACGGATGTAGTTCGCGCAAGGGGTCAGTTTGAGAAGTAGTTCACGAGGCACCCGCGGGCCGGGTCGGAACCCGCGACGTCCCCGGCCTCGAATACCTTGCGGTTTCGTGTCTAATCCCCTGCGTCCGGGGTGAACCGGTCTCCGGTATGGCCGACGTTATGCTGGCCTTTTGTTCAACGTATTGGGGGGCCAGCGAACCGTGATATCTCCTGGAATTCGTCGTTTCGCGTGGCGACGCTCAGTGCTGGGGCGATCCGTTGCAGCAGTCCTCCACGATGGTCGCATCCCCGTTCGCCGTTCGATGAACCCGCTTCACATTCGAAGCGGTGTCGCTCGTCTCGGACCCCTTGGCTGATCCGTGCAACGATCTGATCCCTCGACCGCGCGCACGAGCGTCGATGGATCGCGCGACCGGGCCGTGGGCGTGACCGAACTTGAGGGCGCGCCCAGCGCTCGAGGGACCGATGGGCCCGCGTGAGAAAGTCCTCACTCGAGCGTGGTTCTGGCGCGGACACCGCGGGCAGCGAGGAGCTCTATCGGCTCGGGTTCGAGAAGAACATGGCTCCGATGATCTTTACCGATCTCGAGGACCGGATCATTGCCGCCAATGACGCATTCTGCTCCCTGATCGGACGCTCTCGTGAAGAGGTCCTCGGATTCGACTCAAAGCCATACACCCATCCCGAAGACGTGGGCATCAGCGAATCGGTGCACGAACGAATCACCCACGGCGATGCGGAGCAATTGCGCTACGTCAAGCGCTACCTGCACAAGGACGGTCGGCTGATCATCGTCGAGGTGTCCAAGTCCGCCGCGCGAGGTGCTGGCGGAGAGATCCTCTACTACGTCTTGTCGGAACGCGACATCACCGATCGAACGCGCCAGGACCAGGTGCTGGAGCTTCGAGCGGGCGTCAACCGACTCGCGATTGTCGCTTCCAGCGAAGACGTGTTCCTGCGCCAGCTGTGCGATCTTCTGGTCCAAGACGGGGGATACTCGCTGGCGTGGGTCGGGGTCATCGCCGACGGCGAAGAGGGCGGTGTCGACGTGGTCTGTGCCGCGGGCGACACCGACTACCTCTACGGTGACATGGCCAATTGGTGGGGATCGCGGGACAGCGGCTCGGGCCACGCCGGGATGGCACTTCGGACCGGACATCGTCGCGTGATCGGCGACCTCGCGCTCGAAGCGCCTGGAGAGACCTGGCGCGACCGCGCCCTGCAGTTCGGATTCGGTTCCTCTGCCGCGATCCCGTTCAATTCGGCGACCCAGGGTTTGGTGCTGTCGATCTACGCGACACAGGTGTTCGCGTTCGATGAGGTCACGGTCAAGGGGCTCGAGGAGATCGGTTCTGAGGTCGGTCTGGCCATCCGACACGTGCGATCGATGCAGGTGACTAAAGACGCCCTCGACGCCCTGACGCTCGCCAACGAAGCGCTCCAGGAGACCGAGCAGCGCTTCCGGCTGGCGTTCGAAGACAACATGGCGCCGATGATATTCACCAATCTCGACAGCCACGTCGTCGCCGCGAACGACGCGTTCTGTCGCCTGATCGGCTACGAGCGTGAAGAGATACTCGGTCGCAGTCCCGCGCACTTCACCCATGCCGACGATCTCGAGGTCGTCGACGACCCGCAGCGTCGATTGATCGCCGGCGAGGTCGATCAGGTGGCCTTCACCAAGCGCTACCTGAGCAAAGACGGTCGGATCATCATCATCAGCTCGTTCAAGTCCGCGGCGCGCAACTCCGAAGGTGAGATTCTCTACTTCGTCAGTTCCCAGCGCGACATCACCGAAGAGCGTGCGCTGGCCGAACAGCTGTCGCACCAGGCGCTCCACGACCCACTCACCGGCTTGGCCAATCGCGCGCTTTTCGAGGATCGACTGGCCCAGGCCCACGAACGACTCATTCGCAAGGGTGGATTCTCGGCCGTGATGCTGCTCGACCTCGATGACTTCAAGGGCGTCAATGACACCTACGGCCACTTCGTCGGCGACCAGCTGCTCATGGGGGTGAGCCAGCGACTGGAGATCGTCACCCGTTCGTTGGACACCCTGTGTCGCTTCGGCGGCGACGAGTTCCTCTACCTTGCCGAGGGGCTGACCTCGCCGAGCCAAGTCGAGGAGGTTGCCACTCGTCTCCTCGATGCGCTGGTCGAACCGTTCTGCTTCGACCAACTGGTCATCAAGCAACACGCGAGCATCGGCATCGTCGTGTGCGACGGCACGGCCTCGGCCCCGAGCGAATGCGTGCAAGAGGCCGACGTGGCCCTGTACGAAGCCAAGCGCACCAAGCGAGGTCGTCACGTCGTCTTCAGCTCGAGCATGCAGCAATAGGGGACCGATCGCTTCTCGCTCGTCCAGGAACTGCGTCAGGTGCTCCAGGCCGACGACCTCTCGATGCACTACCAGCCCTTCGTGGATCTCACGGCACTCGACGTCGTCGGTTTCGAGGCGCTGATGCTCTGGCGGCATCCCAAACGAGGCTGGATTTATCCCGACATGCTCATTCCACTGGCCAAACAGAGTTGATACTCGAACTTGGCTCGTTCACCCACGCCAAGCCGCGCGAGCGGCGAATACGTGGGGACCCGAGGACGCGAACGCCCCGGCGCCTTTTATTACCGTGAACTTCTCCGCGCACCAGGTTCCACCACGCGGGCCTCTTGGCGACGATCAACGAGGCCCGGGGGCCCGACGTGTACCCGCACGCTGAACGTTTGCGCGGACTCGAAAATCCCACGCTATTTCCCACAGACCATTCCGACACCACCAGACCGATCCGACACCACCGGACAGATATTCCTTGTTTCTCGGACAAATCCGATCCCACCAGACCGATCCGACCATCCGCATCCCTCTTTTAATCCCAAGGTGCCGGGATCGAGACCCGGGCGGCCCACCAGTGATTGCAAGGGTTTCGGGGCCGTTGGCTCTCCGGGACCACGAAGTAGGCCTCCGATTTATCCCACGCAATGTGTTGCGCTGGTCGATGATTAAGTTGCCTCGTCAAGAGCGCCGACTATTCGGGCCCCGCTGTAGGCCTTATCTCTCTCGCA
>Ga0307375_10006490_pt1 | contig 10795 bp, 6 predicted proteins | sample TR1MG_FD_202531 | JGI IMG/M metagenome (GOLD analysis project Ga0307375, IMG submission 202531) | Soil microbial communities from Risofladan, Vaasa, Finland - TR-1 | ecosystem: Environmental > Terrestrial > Soil > Coastal area > Acid sulfate soil | place: Finland: Risofladan, Vaasa | collected...
TTGAACTGCCGGGTGCAGCCTTTCGAACCCTTCGTCGGCATCTGGATGCGCGTCGGTCACAAATCGAGCTCGATGTCATCCGGAGAGATCACACGCTGCTCGTCTTTCGTCAATTCCGAGGCGGCAATGCTGATGTCATAGTCGCGGCGTGGATCGAAATCGGGAAACTGATCTATGCGATCAAGCACTTCGGAGACAAGCTTTTTCAGGAAAATGCGAGGAGCCACACCTACCTTGCCACCTAGCTTTCCGGCAACGGTCGCCGCCAGGTCGCGCAACAAGGCATCATCTCCCCGACGCAATATTCGCTCCGGGCTCGCGCTTCGCGACACGAACAGCTGACGCACGTTCTGGCCGACCTCGACCAGCCGATCGAAGTCAAAAGGGCGAAGCCGGATCTGCACAGCACGTGGATTATCAAAACGCGCGTCGCGACCAAACTCGACGTGCAGCCGCTGCGCGAGAGGTGGTAGTCGTTGCACCCCCTGTGGGCCGTCGAAGAATGCTGGCGTTCCCGTGATCATGAGGTACAGCCCCGGAAACCTGCCGGCGTCGATCTCGTCCATGAATTGCCGCAGCGCATTCAAGCTCTTTTCGCGCACATCACCACGAACACGCTGAAGTGTCTCAACCTCATCCAAGATCAACACGAGGCCGGCAAACCCACTGTCGCGCAGGATCAGCAACAGACCCTGTAGAAATCCCAGTGCACCAAAGTGGTCGATATCACCCTTGATTCCCGCCGCGCGCTTCACCGAGGCGGCCACGTTGGGCTGACCTGACATCCAGGCGATCAAACCACTAGCAAGGTCTTCATTGCCTTCGGCTACGGCGCGCCGATAGCAGCGAAGGCAGGCACCAAATGCGGGTGCTTGCCGTTCAATTACACGAAGCCGCTCGCCCATCAAATGGTCAGTAGCTTCGAGCAACACCTGCTCGGAGCAGTCGCCCCGACGGTTGACCACTTCTTCTTCAAGCGCGTAGAACCAGCCATCAATGATGGAGCGCAAAGCACCCCGCTGAGACTCGGCCGATGTCAGGTGCTCCGCAAGTCGACGGTAGACCGTCTCGAGCTTGTGCAGCGGTGTTTCTGTCTCAGATATTTGCACTTCCGACGTCGCGAAACCTTCGCTGCGGGCCACACCTTGGAACCAGCGAGCAAAAAACGTCTTGCCGGTTCCGTACTCCCCTCTTACCGCCTTGAACCAGCCGCGCCCGGTCGCACACTGCTGCAACTCCGCTCGCAGGGTGTCGCGGTATGGCTCAAGCCCCACCGCAAAGGCGTCGAGCGCTGATTCAGGCACGGTGCCCCGACGCAACGCGTCGAGAACTTCATCGGCGCGGGCTGGCGATAAGGGTGTCATGCCAGGAACTGTGCCTTGAGCAAAGAAATGTCCAAGTGGACAGTGCCAGTACCCTGCTCAAGCGAAACGATCGGGAAGCCATCAAGATTGAGCATGCGCTCCATGGCTGAAATGACACCACGCATTCGCATTACGGGCTGTTGGATGGCCGCTGCCAACTGTTCGATGCTGCAGCGCCCGCTTTGCTGCTGAAGCTTGCTCACCAAGATGCGCAGACGTTGCGGATCCAACGCCATTCGTCCCGCCCGCTCGCGCTGACGTGACAGCAAGGGGCTGGACATAAACCGATCCAACCAATCATCGACCGGAGCTGCCTCGAACAAATCGCCGGCGAGGACGGCGGAGGCGCCGCGGCGCACCGAATGGCGGACCAAAGCTACTGACTTGGGCTCGTCGCTGGAGGTCCACCAAGTGGGCATGGCCGGGTAAGCGGAATTCCATTCGGCTCCATCAGATTCTGGCTCAAATCCAGATGTCCAGATGCCCAGGGGGACCAGCATCTCCTGGCGGGAAACGCCGCCGTGATAACCGTTCTTTTTACTGGCGTAACGGATGCTCTCCGACCATGGGAGCACCAACGAGGCTCCCATCATCGCCTCAACGCGCGGACCGGTGATGGTGATTTCACCTTGCTCAACAGGCGGACCACTGTGGCGCCAGCGTTCTCCTTCGCCATCCGGTCGCATAGCGGACTGGCGCTCCAGCACATGACCGTGATCACTGGTGATCACCACGGTACGGCCCGCTCGCCGCGCCTGTTCGAGAACTTCAGCAAGCAGCGGTACCGACTCCAACGTCCAATCGATACGTACTTGCTCCGATTTTGCCAAAGCATCGTCGATCGCGTTGATCACGAGACCAACGACTCGTTGGTCAGAGTCTGCAATGGAGCTTGTCGCTTCCTGAGTCAGCTGGTGGCTATTTTCAAGTCCTGCCTTGTGCAGCAGAACGGGGGGTTTGCCCGCGCGAGAAGCGCGCTTGAGATCCTCGTATTGGGCAAAGGCCTGCTTTTCGTGGCTTGCGACGCCCCGAGTCAACCGGCCAGCGAGCAAGCTGGCTCGGCTGCACTCCGTGACCGATGGCGTGGTCGCTAGAAGCGCGCGTGGCAGGCCATCGCGCGACCAGGAAGACCAGCCACGATGTATCAGTGAGTCGGCGATGGCCAGGTAAACATCCAGGCTCATGCCATCCATGATCACCATGAGAATGGCGTTGTGGCGGGCAAGCGGGGCGACTACCTCATGCAAAGTCGATTCGATTGGCAATGTGCCGGCGGGACATTCGCCCAACGCCGCCTTTTGTGCGAGCGTCATCGCAAATGCTTCATCCGACGCCATTCGATGCATAGCAACCCGATCCAGCAACTTGGTCACGGCCCGCGCAAGCTTCTCAGGACGAGCTCCACGCAGTGTCCGGCGCGTCCAGTCCTCCCAAGCACCATTGTTTAGATAGTCCACGACCAGATCGGCGGCCGGCACCGACGCGCCAGACATTGCCTCGCGACGACACAGCCGCACCACCATTCGCGCGCATTCGGGGCCAGGGTGATCACTTGGCGGCATCCTGTGCGCCAGCACTTGTTGAGTTGCGATCTCCACGTCCGCCAGTGCAGCAGGCGACCGCATAAACTTTGTAATGGCTTCACCAAGTTCTTCGAGTCGTTGCTCCAATGACTCCGGCAGTACCGTGCCGATTCTCACGTATTCCGCTGCGCCGACGGCATCCAGCAAATCCATGGCCAGACGGAAGTCCTGTTGCCGTTTCGTCAAACTGCGCTGCTGAAGCAGCTGGATGGCGAGCTCCGACCATTGCCTGCCATCCACATCCTTAAGCCGGAATCCCTGGAGTCTCTGCTCCAGCCGAACCCGCGCATCGCGCAGCTCCAGTGTCCGAGTTGACATGGGGGAATAGAGAATTTCACAGACCAATCCCATGCCCAACACCGCGTGCCCGCTACCTGCTTCCATGGCAGCGAGCAGTGCCCCCGCCAAAGGGCCAAGGCAGGCGATCATGTGCTTGCGGAACAATTCCCTCGGTTCCACGGCCAGATCAAGCCAGCGCTGGCTTGCACCCTCGCAAGCCAGTAATAGCGCATCGAGATCAAGCGGCCCCGAGGACAGGCCCAATACCGACGCCAGACAATTCTCGATGGCCTCATCGTAGGTCAGAACCGTCGCTGATGAGATGCGCTGTTGCGGTACTGCGACCAACAGCAAGTCAGGCAGCCAGGTCAGAGGAAACAGCCGTGGGTCGATCTGATGAACGCCGTAAGCATCCTGTACCAACTGCCAGTGATCGACGTGCAGCAGGCGATGCCGGAAGATACGTCCCAAGACATCCTGACCCAGGCGATTTTCTGGAATCGATACCAACAAGACACGCGAGCAGGTTTGCTCGGAACTGAGTGCTTCACGCAACTCAAGCGGTGAAGCGCAGTAACTCAACGGCAACACCCGCCCGTCCACGGTGATGCAGTCGCCGCCGCTCCAACTTTGTGGCCATGCGTAGGCCATCGTGACCGGGCCTTGCACGTGCTGAAGGGCCTTGGCAGCGTGAGTTGCCAGCTGCGACAGCGACAAGCTCACGAGATTGAATCTCCCTCGGTACCGGGCCGGTAGAGCCGGCAATCAATGTCGGCGCGCAACTCAGGGTCCGCCGCCAAAGCCTTCTCGACCTCCTGCAGCGCCTCGCGAACAGCCGCTGCACCCACCGATCGCCGTTGTACCTGGCGAACGCCTGGCGCATCTGAAGCAGCAGGCGTGGGAACTGGCGTTGTCACCACTACCGGCGCCGGAGCGGGTTGTACGGATTCCTCCATCAACTGCAACGCTAGACGATGCTGGGCGACCAGTTGCTGCTCCAACGTCGTGACGTGCTCATCTGCATTGAGCGCGGCGACGACTGCCTCAATGATGGACTTTGCCTTGGCATCGAACTGGCTGCGCCGGCGGATCAGTTCCAGCAGATCCCATTGAGGTGATTGCAGCGACTTGTGCAGCGTATCCGCGCGGGACATGACCGTGCCCATTGCCGCGGTTGATGTTTCCACTCGGGCATCAGCCAACGCGGCAATTCTGTCCGAGGCATTCCCCGGCGCCAGCGAAAGCAAGAGGTCGAGACTGGCTTCGGCGGTCCGAAAGCGGGCGCCACCATGACCCATGGCCCAGGCATCCAGCCGCCTCACCAGCGCCTGCTGATAGTCGCGCAACGCAGTAATTCTGTTGCTGGACTGGCTACCGAGCGCTTGAGCCAGCGTCGACACATTGCCAGCGTTGCGGCCCGCACCGCTGCCGGCCTCGCCGAAAATTTCGCTGGCGTTACGCACTGCTCGCGTCCACTGCACTTCCGGCGGCAATGCCTGCTCGCGCAGCTCGCACTCGCGGTTGAGGTTTCCTACCTCCACCGGAATCGCCGTGCCGTGCAGGTAGGCGCTGCGCCCACTCTGCGCAGCCCAGGTCAGAATGATGAGATCCGATACGTCATCCGACAGTCCCATCGCCCGTGGCTCGTCCATCCACTGGCGTAATTGCCGCACGCTCGGATTAGTGATCCCGGCCGCCGCCATCTTCTGCAGGAAGTGATTGCGCCAGTGGTCGCTGAGCGATAGATGCGCCTCGCCGCAGGTAGCCAGATTCAGCGGCTGCACGATGCGCCGTATCTCGTCACGCTGATTGCGCTCCATACCAGCCCGACCATCGGCCGAATCGACAGCTCTTTCAAGCACGTCCCAGGCATGGCGCAAGCCGATCCGGCGGATCTCACCTTCGAACTTGGGATGGCCGGGATATTGGCTGGCTAACGCCTGATCCAACAAGTGTTCGATACTTTCCTTGAAGCTTCCGCCGGGTGGCGGCAACAAGCGCAGGCCGCTGAACAGCGACTGGAAGTGTTCGTCCAGGGCATGGGTGGTATGGATCGCCGTATCGGCACCTTGGGCGATCCCGTAGGCCTGTTTCAAAGAGGCGCGCACCCGCTGGTCGAGCTGATCACGCTGGTTCTTCAATGTGGCACGGGCTTCCGAGCGCTCCACCGGTTGCAGGTGGGCACCGTATTCTTCCAGCCGATTGCCCGACAGCACGTGGTTGAGTGTGACCAGCCGCCCAAGATCCTCCAAGGCTCGCTCATTGAGGAAGGAGGGGATCCACACGATCGTCCGCTCGGAGGCTCCTTGATCACGAAACTGGTCAATACGAGCGCGGTCATCAGACGGGCTGCAGGCGTCATCCTCATCGAACGGATAGTCGACCACCACCCGCCACACTCCATCACTGGGTCGGAAGTTGTCATCCGAGCATTGCCGCACGTTGTGCAGCAGCAGCTCCGCCCGCCGCGAGGTGCCTCGCCATAGCCAGCTGTATTCCGGCGCCAGCACCGTTGTCGTGACGGTATCGATGCCAATATCGCCAAACAGCATATCCTTGACCGTGCGCACGCGGTTGCCAAAATTGTCGATGCTGCGCGCGTTCTCAAGCACCCCCTCCACGTCCACGCCGCTTAGCTGCATGCTGATCAACGGATTGCCAGCTTCGTTGCTGATCTGAATTTCGCCAGCGTGGCTTGCCCAGCCGCGAACTTTGCTGAGTACCGTGCTGGCCTCACCGTTGGGTAGCGGCGAACGAATGGTGCCGTGGTTCAATGCAGCCAAGCGCGCCGGGGTGAGATTGCGCAACGACTCCACTTCAGGAGTCAGTGACGAAAGCAGCAAGGTCTTGAGCAAGCCCGCGTCAGCACGATAGCGACGGATCACCGCGGGGTCCGCCGTACAATCACGGACATCCTGATCCGCAACGTTGTGCTCAGCCTCAAGCAAGGGCACAAATTTGCGCGTCCACACCTCGCGGGCGCGGTCGAACAGGTTTTTGATCACCGGCGTAAAGGGTTCGTCGCCTTCGATGATCACGTCAAACAAGTCGCCCACCGGGATCACGTCACCCACCAGCAGTCGATCCTTGTTCTGCACCAGTAGCTGCAACATCAGCTTGAGCGCTGTGCGCTCGCGCTGCAGCAAGCCGGACAACGCCACCAGCGTTTGCACGAGCGCGGGACTGAACGGGTAGACCTGCTCAAACATCTGCCGGTCGCCTTCATGCGTCAGCAAGATATCGAGCACGTCCTGGCGAACCTTGGCGGTTCGTTCAAAGGCTTGCTTGAGTTCCTGCCTCTGCTCAGGGCCCTTCACCCGCAGCAGACGACGTTCAATGATGGCAGGCAGGTTGCGATCCTCCAGCACGATCTTGTCGAAGCGTGCCTCCCACCACTGCAGTACGTCGGCAAACGCAAGTTGTTGGGCACCAGGAACAGAGGCACCCACCAGCTCACGCAAGTCGCGCTGACGGGCAATGAAGCTCACGATTGGAATCGGTCGGTCGGCATCGCCTGCCTCGACGAGTTTGGAAACCTTCTGCCCTTCTCGGTTCAGAAAGGCCTGATCCTGCGAGTGGCTGGCAAGCCACAGGATCAACTCATCGAGAAACAGCACTACGGCGGTATAGCCAAGATCGTTGGCATGCCGCGATAAAATGGCCAGTCCGCGATCAAGGCTGACGTAATTCCCAGCGCCAGCGTCAATTCTCAAATGGCTGAAGAATGCGTCTACCAGATCACCCACCAACCGCTGGTGCTCGCTATCCTCCGGCGCCGCCCGCGCGGCAACGTCATAGCTCAACGCATCCCATCCGCCACCAATCGATCCCCAGCCATCGCTGCCGCTGCCAGTGTCGGCCAGCGCGGCAAAGAACCGCTCGTCACCCATCTGCTGGCGAAGACGGTTCGCGTCGGCGAGCAGCTCACCGCTGCGATAGAACCCCGGGGTAGGTGCATCGGGGTGATGCAGGCGAACATAGGCCGCGTAGCCGCCAAGAATGGCCGCCTCCATGCTTTCAGCACCGATCATGTGGAAGGGCACGACCAGGTATTTGCCGCCTTCCCACCAACGATTCTGTTTGCTGATCACCGATGCCAGCTCGGGTATTGATCGGGCGTCGGCATCCCCCTCCAGAATCAGATCAAGCACAGCCATGAAATGGCTTTTGCCGCTGCCGAAGCTACCATGCAGGTAAGCCCCTTTGGAGCTGTTGCCCGTGACCGCACTGCCGATCAGCGAAAGCGCTTGGTCAAAACACTGCACCAACTGAGGAGTGACGACGTAGTCAAGCAAAGTCTGCTTGCGGCGCTCGGCTTTCAGGCCCTCGGCGAGCCGCAGCACAAAGTCACCCTGATGGACGGCCTCGGGGATGACAAAGATGTCGCCAATGGTGGTAGCAGTAGCTGTGTTCATGGTGCGAAATTCTCCCTGAAGCACCTATATTCGCATGTCATTCCCGGTGATTCACGGCAATGCCGGTCCGACACGAGATCAAGTGCGGATTCCTGCTCGAAGGCCCCCGCCCACCGTCAGGGCTTGTTGATACTCAAGGATCGCTTAAGCACCAGACTCGGGCTGACTCGAGTAACAGGATCACTGACACGCAAACGGTAACCCTTCTCCAGATAGGTCAACGCGACCTCCGGGGAAGCAACATGAACGTAATCCCGTACGTAACGCGTCTTGCTGACGACGTAAGTGCCATCGGCATAGCGATGCGGTGTATGAAGTGCACCAGCTTTTGATCCATTGCTTGACGCGATACTCAATCTTCAAAAAATCGCCGTTACGCTGATCCGGGACTGCCATGCGACCGGATATCGGCTCATGGTGCCGACTTGGCCCTGGGCTTGGATACGCGGGGCTTGCTTTGCTTCACCTTGGGCAATGCCCCTTCAGCCCGCTGTTTGCGCAGATCCTGAAAATGTACCGTGGGAAGTGTGGCAAGCCCCAGAGGCATGCGAGCCGTCAGATTGCAGACTTGCTCCCGGATCGCCGACCACAGCACAGAGGTGCCGTTAACCAGCACAATATCGTCGATGTCGCTGAGCACCTCTGCTCCCTTGGCGACGCGAACAACCGCGCCGGCCTCAATGTCGACGAGATACGGCACTGGCTTGGGTGCGCCGCCTTCTGCGCTGGCCTTGTCATCAATCACCACCCGCAAAGTCAACAAGAAGCTCTTTCCAGCGGATTTCGGTTGATCAATAGGCGAGAAATGCACGTGCGTTGCAACCAGCACCCCGTCGAAAGCCAGGTTTTTGTCGGCCTCGCCCAGCCCGTCCGTCTCCAACACTGCTGCATTCAATTCGACGCTCACGCGCCGGAACGTCAATTGATGCAATTGGAATGGTGCTGCTTTCATCCGTATGCAGCCTCCGACGAATAGTGCTCGTCGTTAGCGGGATCGCCAACCCATTCCGCTCCACTCCTGCGATTGGCAAATGGCCACAGGCGATCATCGCCGCTTGCGCGACTGCCGCTTCCCGCCAGTTCCTTCTCCGCCCAACGGCGCGCCACCTGATCAGGTGCGCCCTCGAAGATCACGCGCACCTTGACCCCGCGTTCATCCTCGCAACGTGCATCCCACAAAGGCAAATCCACGCCCGCTTCGTCCGCGAGAAACTTCAACACATCGGGCTTCTGGATAGCCACCTTGAGTAGTTTGGTGGTGCTCTCGTCCGGGTAGCTGGTCTCGTTTTCATAGCGAGAAAACGCAATCTTTCCCTTGCCAAAGACCTTCGCCGCCTGTTGCTGCGTGATGCCGTAACGGCGACGTAGGCCCAAGATTTCCTCGCCCAGCAGCAGGTCGCCGTATTGGGCCTTGCGTGCCTTCAGACGGCCGAGATTCTCGGTGTGTTGGGCAGCGCTGGTAACCTCAGCACCACAGGACGGGCAGCGGGAGGTCAGCAATTCCACTGCGACAGGCTTGCCATGCGGCTGAAACTCGCGCACATAACTCGTGGGTTCCAGTTCTGCGCCTCGGCAAACGAGGCAACGACGCTTCTTTTCGCTATTCATGTTCATTCGATTCTCGTCGGGGACGCTCAGTGGCTCAGATGCGTGCTGATCATGATCAGCGTCAGCGAACCATCTTCATCAATCGAAAATTTCAGATAGAACTCAAGACCGTGCGAACTGCGGCACCGGCGCTTTTCATCGTAATGAATCGCATAAGCATCACACGCCAACCACTGGCCAGCACCGTTCTCACACCAATGGGCGCCACGATGGTCCGCGGAGCATAGGCACTGGATGCAGTCGAGCAGGTCTTCGATAGCCCACTCCAGGGTTTGCATGCCTTTGTTGCAGCCGCGGGTTGCGAGCAAGACATCGTCATCACCCAGTGCTCCTTCATGAATGGCATCCTGCAACCCGGCCAAATTGAACAGTGGCTTGCGGCTGATCTTCCGAGCCTTGCCGGACGGTTTTGGCAGGGCGGTCGGATCCACTAGCCATAGCGTGGCCATCTAATTTATCACCATGATAAGTAATTTGCATCCTTTGCGCATATTCGGGGACCGCTTCCGTTCAGTCAAGCGCCTGTACACGCGGATCCTTTGGGGGATGGACGGTACCGTTGAACCGCGGCCCACCCCGGCCTTTCGGGCTCACTGTCGGCTGGCGGGAGCGCCTTCATGACGCCTGGCGAGCACGGCGACCCCGGGCAACACCGGCCGGCTTCCACTCATTCAGGGTTTCCAGCGTCCAGCCGTGGCGGTTGAGCTGTTCGCCCAGCCAATCGCGGAAGTAGTCGCCAGGGCGGACGTCCGTCTCGGGGTCTATGGCGTTGTGCCATTGCAGCACCCACGGCAACTCCTCCTGGATCGCGGCCAGCAGCGGGATCAGGTGGATCGTGTCCGCACCGCTGCTTTGCTCGGCGTGGATATAAGCGCCGGCCAAGGCTCGCACGCGTTGAGCCGGGTTCCAGCCGGCCCAGCCGTAGAGCCAGTCGCTGGGCGACTCGGGATCGGGCACGCTGAAGAAGCGCTCCTTGGCCACATCCAAGCCGCCGCGTAGCCGCCACAGGGTCGTGTTGAGAAAGTCGGTGCTGGCGTACTTGGGTGGCGCAGGAATCGGGCCGATCTCGGCGGCCTTGCGCTGATCCTGTTGCGGTTTGATGCGTGCCTGCCATTCGGCCTCTGGCTCGTCGTCGAAGCGCGGATGGGCGGCGGCTACCTCGGCATCGATGGCATCTTCGTGGCGTTGCTGCTGCCAAGTCTGCTCCCAGTCGGCGCGCTTGCGCAGGCCGGATTCCTTGTAACGCAGCAACTTGAGTGCGGGCACGGATTCGTCCTTGAGCAGGGCGAGGATCAGGGCCGATACATCGAACGCCGGCTGCCCGGTGTAGAGCGCGGCCACCGCCATGAAGTCAGCATCGCGCTCGGCGTGAGCGGCGAGGTCGGCGACACGCAGCAACGCCGGTTCGGGCCAGTTGCCCGTGGTTTCCAGCCGATCTAGCAGCCAACCCTTCAGCGCGGCTTGCTCCAGTTCGTCCCAGCCAGGCTGATTCCAGCGTCGCTTGTATTCGGGACGTTCGAGCAGGCCGATCCACTCGTTGGACTCG
>Ga0307375_10006491_pt1 | contig 10795 bp, 13 predicted proteins | sample TR1MG_FD_202531 | JGI IMG/M metagenome (GOLD analysis project Ga0307375, IMG submission 202531) | Soil microbial communities from Risofladan, Vaasa, Finland - TR-1 | ecosystem: Environmental > Terrestrial > Soil > Coastal area > Acid sulfate soil | place: Finland: Risofladan, Vaasa | collected...
TTTTTAACATTAATAATCCTTTCTTGTTTTTCTTGGCCTTCTTTAAAAGCTCTTGAAATTTTTCTGCTTGTCTTTCCATGATTTTATAGATAAAAAAAGGGAACCATCTTTCGATGATCCCCTTTTTGTGATTAGCTTATTTAGTTAGTTCACCAAAGTCGGTGCTTCGTTTTTTGTTACAGTTGCTGTAAATGGAACTGCTTCTTTTCCTTCTGTAGAAGCTGCTGTTTTAGAATCTTCAGCTTCTTCATCTTCTTTCTTAAAGAATGCTGCATAATCAAACTCTTTATGGTTAATAGCAAACATGTTTACAAATGCCGCTATCTCATCTAAAGTTAAAAGTTCATACTCATTCCAGCTTTCTTCTAATCGTCTTTCTTGTTTGATAGGAATTTCTCCTTCCTTTAACTTTTTGTCTTTTTTATATTCAATGTTTCCATCAGCATCCAGCTTTGGAACCATACTGTAAGTGTTTTTCTTAAATTGCCCTACTATTCCTAAGGCTTTTCCTTTTGGATCAAAAACTGCCTCTATGTAAGGGCATTCTTTGTTTACAGGAATCATTCTGAAAGTTGCTACTTTGTTTCCAGTATTCCGGTCCATAATTAGACCTTTTACTAGTACCATTGATTGTGTCATTTTGTGTTGGTTTTAGAGTTTAGCAAATCTAACGATTTATCTGAAACCTCAACATCCTTTATCTCCATTTTGAGACGTTCTTTGTTGAAATCTGGTTTATCGCATAGCTCACCACCCTTTAAAACACTCACTGGAACACGTAATAGTTCTGAATAAATTTCATAATACTTCTTTGGGTTAACAAAGCTGTCTACATAAACAGAATTTGCATTATTATTATTATAATAATTACTAATTCTAGTTTTAGCTTCTGATTTAAAATTGGAATATTTTCCTTTTAAAAAGGTATCCCAATCTACTGCAAATTTATCAAAGTTGAAAATGTAAATTCCTACTCCATCAGGAGCCTCTTTAAAATCTTCAAATAAAGGATTCCCAAACAGGAGTCCCTTCTCAAAGTTTTTAAAATCCACATCATCTCTTAAGTAAAATGTACACATCAGTCTTCTATCAGCAGGAGCAAACCTACCTTCCCAACTAACAAAAGTTTGTATAGGGGTGACAGCACCCGTTTTTTTGGTCTCTAGGATAGGATAAAGAAATACTCTCGATTTCTGAAAGTATGTTTCACCCTTTGTCCCTGTATATAATGTTTCAATCACTGTTTTTTACCAAATTGTTATAATATTACTGTTTCTACTTCAAATTTATATGGTAATTCAAACTTACGATTCTCATAGTGCCATTTAGCTTTTTTAAGAACCTCATCTAACTTAGTATTCCATTTTTCCATGGTTTCTTTGCTTACTTCAAATGCGTATACTTGTTGATACTTATCTATAACAATAAAGTTAAACTGAAACTCGTAATCAGCCGGAATTAAATCTACAGCTAATCTTCTATAGATAGCAGCTTGAAGCCAATAGTTATAATACTCTACTGTTTCTTCAAAATCTTCTATAGTTTTTCCAGTTGTTTTAACATCATTGATTATTGCTTTCTTATTTTCATCGTCTATAACTACATTATCCAAGATTCCTTTAAGGCCAAATGGGACATTGTCTTCAGCCATTCTTTTGGCTTTTATTTCATTATGGACTGCTATTTTCTTATTTGTATTGCCCAGTTTAAGTAGATCTGCAATCTTAGCATTTTCTCTTAATCTTTCTGAAGCTTCCTTACATCTTTCTAACATTTCCACATCTATTACATCCTTACCATCTTTCTCCAATAGAAATTCCCAGTATATATCGATATCTGGTGTAAGTATTTTCTTAATTCTCTGCTCATCTGTTTTTAAAGATTGATGCAGATTTATTTCTTCTAGAGTTTCTAGAATATTCTTAGTGTAATCAGCTAGCTTAGTGGATTGTCTTCCTTCAGCTTCAGATCTTTTTCTGAAAACTGTATCTATTACTGATCGAGTACTTGCTGTGGGAAGTTTCCCTGGAAGTACTGTAAAATTCTTAGCAAAGTTGTCTTCATCTAATAGTAAAGCATGTATTACTTTTCCCTCTACAAGGTGTGCATCTGTGCGCTCTTCTCTATCCTGAAGTACATAGTGCTTATACCATAGACGAGGTGAAAATAATAACTTATTTAATCCACTGTATGAAAAAAAGAAAGGTGTTGAAAAAAACTTTTCTTCCATTGTTACTGTATCAGTCATGCTTCTTCTAAGTTTAATTTATATTGTGATTTTTCTTCTTTATCCCAAATTACTTGCTTTTTAAACTCATCTTTGAGATCGATGTTTACAAGGATCCAGTTACTTTCATGACCATACCCATCCTCTTTTTCTTTATTTACATAAGCTTTTGTGATATCTAGTATCAGCTTATAATTTGACTCGGTCATTAATCCCTTATCAATTACAGACTTAATCAGATCATCCATCCCTTCCTCATTTCTTGGCTCGTAGTTAAGATACTTTCTTAAAGACTTAAAAGACACATGAGTTCTAGTAACATTATTTCCTATTGTTTCAGGATAATAAAGTCTCATTAGTTGTAAGAGGTAAACTATACTTTTTTTGTAGTTTGAATTAGCCATAATCTCCATAGCAACTGTGGTATTTTCAGTTTGCTTGCTATTCAGCATATCACAGAGCCTCTTAAACATTATCTCATCTATTACAACACCACCTATTGCATCTAAAATAACATCTTGAGAATAATACTTAGAATCAGGAGCTGTTATAAGATTAAACATTTTAGGATCTTCTACACACACATAGTGTACTTGGGTAGCATCATCCTCTCTTTTTTCTAAACCAAAATCATGAAGAGGACTAAACTCATCAAATAATACTATTTCAGAATCACAAGCTTCTAGAGCAGGAATTATCTCTGATATAAGATTCCTAGTATATCGAAACTTTTTCATTCTAGCTATTACCTTAGATTTTTTACAGTAATCTTGTGAAGTAGAAAAAATCATATTTTTTACAAGGTCTTCTCCATATATTATTACATCGGCTTTAGTTGAATCTCTAAGTACTTTAATATTATGTTTTTCACAAAAAGCACCCATTTTAAATCTTGGTAAATTACAGCTATCATCATAGTGAATAGTCTTTACTTTTGACCAATCAATAGTTCTAGAATCTAATGCATTGCGTATACTTTTAATATAAGCATCATCCTCTCCTTCACCTATTTGTATATAATCTATAAAATCTTCAGGATCATCATCTTTTTCAAGAATAAGATCTTTGATTTCACCTGCTCTTACTGTTACCATTTCTATTTCATAATAGGTTTTACCAGTAGTGTTTGTAGATAAGCCTTTATTTATTTCTTGAACTGTTGGTATAAGTTGTGTTTTAATCATTGATATAAGATTAATTTTCCTCACCGAGAGGATTCATTTTTATTTCCTTATTATAACCTTGTTCACCCATTATAGCAACAATTTCAGGTCTTACTTCGTATCTTACTTGGAATATACTTGATGCAGTATTCTTAAGACCTGTTTCAAAAGCTCTTGAGATTGTAGGCATTAAATAATCCAATGCTTCTTTATTTAATTTATCATGTTCATATAGATAATTTACCATACTTTCCTCACTCATAAAATAAAACTTTCCAATGTTAGATTCTTCTAGAAATAATCTAATATTTTTATAGCGAGAATGAGATAGTCCAGAGAACATGTGTTTGGCTAATTTATAGATATAAAACTCCGCATCTTTATAATCTGAGTTAGCTAGTATTTCATGAGCTACTTTGTGATTATCCTCATCACTACTTTTTGCCATTGCTATTAATTGATTACACAAATCGGCATCTAGTTTAGATGAATTTGGAAGTTGCTTCATCAAACACTCATCACTAATAGTAGGTATTTTTCTAGATAATAGTTCGTATGCTACATTGGCTACATAAGGAGTAATACAATACATACTTTCTAATCCACCATACCTAATGCTTGTATCCTGATTATATGTAGCTGCTAGTTTACTGAACCTAAAACTTTTAGGTAATGCTTCTGAATAATATTGCATATAAACCTCATCCCTTTGATAAATTGTAGGAATTGGTGATGAATCTTCATCTTCTTCTTGTGTGGCATTATAATAACTCATCTTCATAACCATACTTAAGCTATTTAGTTGATGAGCTTCATATTCAGAATGATGTTGAAAAACTCTATCGTTTCCTACAAATAGAGTAGCTGCTGTAATATCTCCGGTCATGATTGCACCTTTAGTTCTTAAGAAATCTTTTATCTTAAATTGAGGTATTTTACATCCCGATAGTACATAAACCCTATCACCTTTCCCAATCATCTTTTCATCTTTTCCACCAAGTAACTTTGTAAGTTTTGTATAACTAGATTCACTTATCTCGTGAATTACACCTAGTCTTGATATGTGTTTTTGATTCAGATAAGCAAAAGGATAACTCCCCATAATGAAGGGGAGTTTATCCGATTTAGCTTTATCTACCTTTTGGTATTGTTCTATTGCCATTATTTAGCTGACATTTTTATAATTCCTTCATTCAACATAAGTTTCTGAAACTTCTTCTTGTTTTTGTTTAGGAATTCTTTGATTATTATGAATTTTAAATCCACAGCAAGTAGATCCTTATCTGTGGTTATTGCAATAATTCGGTCAATCATTTTCTGATCTACAGGATTCTTCTCTGCATAGTACAATCCCCAGTTAATGATCCTGGTTGTAATAATACTAGCGATATCCGGTCTGTAAGTACCATTTGTATTAGTACCACATATTGCTTCTAACTCACCTTTTACAAACTTCCAGTCTTTAGATAGAATATCCTTTGGACTGATAATCTTATCTAGACGGTTATTGATAAAGGTTGTGAATAGAGTAGTTACATCATGACCTACACTGCTTTCTCCTATCTGCTGAATCATTGGAAGATGCTTCTCAAAATCATCAAATGAGCTGATACTGTTAAAGAAATTGGTTATACTTCGTGGATTGATACCTTCTTTAAGATTCTCATCCTTCATTATTTCTGGTGATTGAAGTAAGAAATTGATACATCTGCCATCAATTTGCTCCTTCTCTGCCTGTCTAGCCCAGCATTCTACATCCCACTTCATGATGATAGTGCTATACCTGCTCTGATGAGCCATATCCTGACTGTTAACCATGTAATGGCCATTATCAGGATTACTGCTCATAATGATGTGCCAGTCCTTAGGAAGCTTCCAAGAAATATACTGCTGTCTGTTAATAATCTCCATTGCTGCTTGAATCATTCTAGAATCCGCTCTTGAAAAGTCGTCTAGAAACAAGATTCCTCCTGAAGATTCAGAGACCCATTCTGGCGGAGCATAACTCATCTGCTTCTTACCGGTGAATGAGTATCCTTGTTTAGTATATTCATTTACAGCATGCTCATCGATCCATAAGCATTCCTTGGCCTCACCCTCTCCTTTACACATTTGAAACTGTCTCAATGGAAATCCTACAAGATCTCCTAATTCCTCAATTTCTGCAAGATTTCGCTTAACACATTGCATTTTCTTCTTAGGAACATTATTCTTTATTTCTTCCTCTGTCTGAAGTTGATCCATTTCATTGGCCAATTGTATTACTATACTTGTTTTTCCAAGACCTGCCTCACCTTCTATATTTAACCCAATAGGAACCTTTCCCTGTGCTTGAATGTGTCTGTTATTATTAATAAGATGCTTGAGATGTATCTTGATCTCATCTGCATTAAGCTTAACCTCCATTTTCTCTTTCTTTGATGCCATAACCTTTCTAAGTTTAAATTTTTAATGTAAATATTATAAGTTTAATTTTCAAATATTATCCTGTATCCTGGAAGATCTGGATTATCATTACCACCTGATAACACCCACAAAAGTTTCTCTTTTGGTGGATTCTGTGGTGGACTACACTCTCCGTCAGTGAAATAGATCATACAAGAGAACTCTTTACTGTGCTCATTGAAATAATCTATTGGTGGATCAAAATCGGTACCTCCTCTTCCATAAACAGCTATTTTGCTATCTTTAGCATTAATCTTCATTCCCGGCTTATATTTAGTGATGTTGCTAATAGAAGAATCACATTGACAAACCGTGATTTCTGTTCCAGTTCTAGTGATATGATTGATTTCTTGAAAGAATATTCTCAATTCATCATCACTTACTGATCCTGAAGTATCAATAGCAAGGAAAATATGCTTCCTCTGCTTAATACGGAGCCCAGGGTTGTCCTCAAAGCGTTTATTGTACTTACGCCTCAACTTCTTAGTGTAAGTCTTTACAGAGCCTCCTGAGAAGCGTCTAAGGTATGCTCTCCAATTGAATTTAGCTGGTTCTTCATTATCCAAACCATCTAAATAGCCTTGAATATTGCCAGGAACAACTCCTCTAGATTTTTTTACTTGTTGAGCTACTTCTCTCAATTGATAATCTAGTTGATTGTTCAGTAGCTTCTTTTCCGCTTCACTTAGTTTTTCAAACTCTTTCCAGAGATCATGACCCATGGGACCATTACCATCACACATTTTGTTATCTAGTAATGATTTTAGAAATTTACTCTTTCCTTCACCTTTATCATCTTTTCCACCTCGGCCATCCTTCATCAGCTTATCATAATAATACTGAATTCCTTCTCTAGCCTTCAGCTTTAATTCCTTGAAATCCTCAAGATACACCCCTCTAGGTGGAATCTGATGCATTGCTGCTTTAGCTTCTACTCCAGTAATTCGGTTTTCTTGAAGATCTTTTTGAATCTTTTGCATTATGGGAGTAGAGATTTTCTCATACTCTTCTTTGCTCATATCCTTACAAGGCAACCATTCTGCTCTACAGTCTTGATTTACTACTATATCAGCTGCAATATTAGCGACTTCCTTATCTGGAAAATCACCCCATCTTTCTAGATGGTGATAGCCTATATGGATTGCTTCATGTTGAAGAATTCCTTTTCTCCAATCTTCATTAGCTAAACCTTCCCAAAATCCAGGATTAATATTAAGACCATAATTAATTCCATTTTTACTTACACAAGCTGTGGATATTTTCTCATCCCAGCTCTTCCGAAATCCTATTAGGAACAAACCCCAAAATGGTTCTGCCCACATAAGATCTTTTACTGTTTTTGCTAGATTTTCGCTTTTATCCATTTTTCATTGTTATTTTAATATCTACATCAGGCATTATATTAGCATAACCCCAATTCTTTAACATCACACGTAGGCTATAGGTAAATCTATCTAGAAAGACTGCCATTTCATCTTTACTAGAGGTTTTTTTCATCTGATCATAGATGGATGTAAAACTTAAAACATCATCTAGTTTTAGATTCTTAATATTTTTTACTACATCTGGGCAATGTTCTTCCCAAAGCTCTTTATTAAGTGAATCTTTATAAAGTAGCACCATGTACATCTTTGATTTTGTAAAATCCATTTGAGCAATGGTCATAAGTCCTACAGCCGCATTCTCCTCATCAGGGCTATTGAGCATTTTGCTTATGTTCTCAAAGCTTTCAGGATTTAATACTATTTTTTCGCTGTTCATAATTAAATAATTGTTTTGTTGTTAATTGATATTTATGTACTAGGAGTTCTTCTCCTACACTCCCTATTTGATAAAGATCTACTTGTACTTCAGTATACATAGTAAGCCTACTTCGTTTTAAAATAGTTACTGATTTATGAAAAGTTTTATTTGATCGTGGTGTATTATATTTATGTATATAGTTGTAAGAAGCTTCATCTATTATTTTTTTTGCCACCTCCTCAAAAAGTATTTTCTCTAAAGGAGATGGATATTCTCGCGTCTTTTTATTTATTAGTATCTCAATATCAGAAGTTCCTCCAAAAGTATTTAAGACTATTTCAATTACCATTCCTTCAGTTATTGCGGTTTGGATAGCAAACTTTAAGAGACCTTCATCTTGAGGTTTATCTTTCTTTTTACCATGACCCTCCATAGCTTTTCGTATTGCCTTCATCCCAGCTTCACCTGTATATATTACATGTTGATTTGATTGAAGCCTGTACATTATAATTTCCTTTTAGCATACTCACTCATAAGAAGAGCATCCACTAGACCATCATGTGGTTTAGTAGCTCTTTCACCAAAAGTGAGTTTTACTTGAGGAAACATCTGCTTAGCTGCTACCAGAGCCATGGCCTTAGTATCTCTACTTTTTCCACTTTTAGCTTTACTGGGTTTACTGATATCGCTGATACCAGTGAACATTTCTTTCTGCCACATCTTAGCCGGTACCTTCACAAAAGGAATACTAAGTCCTACACAAGCCATCTCTATAGCCCCGGCCTGATGACCCATACTAAATGCTGTTGATTTACTTGTACCAAAGATTACTCCTAGTTTTTCAAATACTATTATACCTCTTCCTGCTTCATAAGGCATTAAGATTTCATGATATAATTTTACATAATCTAATTCTGTTCCTATCATAGGCATCTTCATTTCGTTAATGCTAATATGATTTGTAGAAGTTTTTTCTTGAATTACTATTGCTCCATGTTTTCCTATGTCTATTCCTATCCAAAAATTTTTATCATCTACCATTTTTTATTAATTTTTTTAGTTGTGGATGTAATTCTGCCATTACTGTTTCTACTCCATGATCTTTTACTGAATCTGATAAGTCCTTTGAGAGCTTTAACTGAATAGAGGGAATATTAAACTCCTTTTTATATTTAGCTGCAGCTTTAACTCCTGGCTCATCATTATCAAATAACACTACTATTAAGTTATACTTGTGTCTCCAAGTCTCAATCATTTCTTTCCTAATCATGGTGTTCTCACTCCCTGGAGCTACTACCTCAATTGGCCATTCAAATGAATTAAATGATAAAATATCCTTCATAGAAGACCCTATTAAAAGAGTTGGGTTAGCATATTTTAATTGATCCGTCCCTTGAACATGATCTTTTACATTTAGAAATTTCTTCTCTCGAATTTTTGGTTGATAGACTTTATACAGATCCCCATTAGTTCTAAAATAACCATAGATATATTGACCGCTGATATTAAGCTCCTTGACTTCTTTATCCTCGCTTTTTTCCATTTTATAAAAGCTTAATGGATATACCCAAGCTTCTTCTAGTTGTTTTGATCCAATGTTATACTGTATCCAATAATCTTGATCTAGTACATTCCAGTCCCTTTTACAAAATTCTGTAATCCGGTATCTTGAATGAACTTTAAACTTTCCTAATGCATAATCACCATTATTCATAGTATACTCATTGTACTCTTCTATAATTTTCATAGAAGCTTGACCGTAGGTTAAACCATGAATTCCCATTACTAAATCAACACCACTACCACCATTACCATTAGAGAAATCCTTGAACTTATACTTTCCCTGCTTATGGTATATTACTAATGATGGAATCTTATCTGTGGTATTAAACAGAGACTTGATTTTTACATCTTGACCTATAAGCTTTTCTGAGAGTTTCCCATAATGTTCAAAAATCCAAGTTTCTGGAACTTCTGTAATGGAACTTATTAGTGCTTTTGTGCTTAGCATTTCTGTTATATAAAAATAGGGAGACCTCTTGTGAAGATCCCCCTATTTGGATGAATGTTTAAAGACTAAATTGATCCTTGGTTTTCTGGGTTACTGGTGTATCTGCTTTAAAGCTTTTAGTGGCTTTAGGCTTCTTCTCAGTAATGTGAATCAAAGGATCAAACACTGCTAATTTACTCATTGCTTCTGGTACACTTTCAGATTCAAATGCAAAACCAAGTTTATTTGGTCTTGGTAAAAATAAATCATGATTAGTATAACCTTGTAGATTCTGGTACTTCTTACCTCCTATACACATTCTTAAAAACTTTCCTTCATAAAGCTTATCTGCGTTGAACTTGTCTATAAAAGATTGAATGGTAGGATGTTTTCCATCTTGTTCTTGTATCCAAGATAGCTCACCTAAAGCAAGGCATAGATTTTTAATGAACTTCATTATTTCTCTATCTCGGAAAATCTTAGTACCATCATCAAATTCCTTATCTGCAAATGGGTACTCTGATGCTCTTAATCTTCCTATTTGACCTTTATGATATCCTTTACTAGGATTGTCTTTGTCTATGAAAAATCCTTTAAATTTGTCTCCAAGATCTGGTCCTTCTACTTGTAAAATTAAATTACAAGCATCCTTATCATAAGGCATTGTTTGTAGAGTTATACTTAGAATTTTACAAGTATGATTCCCAGGTTGGATCATTTTAGAAGGTTTCTTATTATCTGATAAATCTTTCGTGCTTAACATATCTTATTGAGAGTTAGGAGTGACTTCTTCGGTTGTTTCTTCTGCTTGATTATTATCAAAATACAAATCTAAATAGGCCTTTAATTCCTTATCCATCTCAATAGCCTTTTCTTCAGCCATTTTATCTGCAGGAACTTTTTCAAAAACTGGAATTTTGTATTTAGTAACACCTTTCTTTCCATCTTTCATTGTAGCTACAGTAATAGCATCTTTATAGATATCTGTTACTTTTCCAAAATCTATCCAAGCTTTAAGAGCAGCTCCTTTCATTTGGATATTTCCCATAATAGATTCACCGTTCATTTTAAAAGCAATATATACAGATTGGCAAAACTTTGCTCCAGTAGTAGCTTTATTAGCCATTATTTCTGAATAGGTTCCTTGTGCCACTATACCACTTTTAATGGAAGAGGTACATGCACCTTTTCACCTTTTTCTCCTTTACTTTTATCAAAGTAATGAAA
>Ga0307375_10006492_pt1 | contig 10794 bp, 4 predicted proteins | sample TR1MG_FD_202531 | JGI IMG/M metagenome (GOLD analysis project Ga0307375, IMG submission 202531) | Soil microbial communities from Risofladan, Vaasa, Finland - TR-1 | ecosystem: Environmental > Terrestrial > Soil > Coastal area > Acid sulfate soil | place: Finland: Risofladan, Vaasa | collected...
CGGCAGCCACCTTGGGCGCAATGTCGTCGCGGATGCGCCTTGCAACGCGATCGGCATCGTCGAACAGCGTGCCGAAACTCTCGTTGAATGACTTGAGGATGCTGCTCAGCCGGTCGAGTTCAGGCTCGGGCCGGTGCCCGCCAGCATCTGTCGGCACGGGATCAATTTCCGCGTTCTCGTCTGTCAGCGCAATCTTCAACACTGCCTTCTTTTCGACCCGGTAGCTATCCATGTCGATGGACTCGAGAATCCCCTGGGTGAGGTCGGGGTTCTTGGGCGGGGGGAGCTTGTTGATCAGCAGGTTTAACAGGATTGAAAGGCGCTCCCACTCCATGTTGGTGTAGGGAATGATCGACGACAGGAATGCATACGTGCGGCAAAAGACCTTGGCCTTCCCCTTGAAGTCCACCTGCTGATCTTCATCGAGGGCATTGGTGTACACCTCGACGCAAGCAATGAGTATGGGCTCCAGTTCATCACGCTCAGCGCTTCCAACAAAGAGTGAAGCGAAGGTCTCAACCTGCTCCGGTGAATAGACCTGAGCATTGTCCAGCGCCGTCTTGAGGTCGTGCAGCTTGTTCGGGTCCGTCTCCTCGGCCAGCAAGGTGGTGCGGTAATAGTCTTGGAAAGCCAGCTCGATTGCCTTGCTGTTGTTTTGGAAGTCGAGAACGAAACAATCTTTCTTCTGTGGGTGCGATCGGTTCAGTCGCGACAGCGTCTGCACCGCCTTGATCCCGGAAAGTGCCTTGTCCACATACATCGTGTGCAACAGCGGCTCGTCGTAGCCCGTCTGAAACTTGTCGGCGCAGATCAGAAAGCGATAGGGGTCATCCTTGATCGTCTCGGCAATCTTGTTGCTCGAGAATCCGTTGAGTGATGCCTCGCTGACTTTGGCGCCGTGATATTCGTGCTCGCCAGAGAACGCGACGATGGCGCGATAGGGGCTCTTTCGCTCCAGCAGATAGGCCTTGATGGCGTGAAAGTACTGGATCGCTCTCTCGATCCCGCTGGTCACCACCATCGCGCGCGCCTGCCCACCGATCTTCCCGACAGCGATGACCTGTTCGTGAAAATGGTCCACCATGATTTCGGCCTTCAGCCGGATAGCATGATGATGGCTTTCCACGTAGTGCCGCAGCTTCTTGTTCGCCTTCTTGGCGTCGAACTCCGGGTCGTCCTCAACCTTCTTCACCAGCTTGTAGTAGCTATCTACCGGGGTGTAATGCTTGAGCACGTCCTTGATGAAGTCTTCCTCGATCGCCTGTTTCATTGTGTACGCGTGAAACGGGCGATGTTTGACCTTACCCTCAGTATCGGGTGGCATGGCCTCGCCAAACATCTCCAGAGTCTTGTTCTTTGGTGTTGCGGTGAAGGCAAAATAGCTGGCATTCGTGAGCATCTTTCGTGCGGCCATGCGCTTCTCCAGCGCGGCGTTCACGGTGTCCTCGGGATCGTCCTGCTCGTCCTCAGGTTCATCACTCAGCACCTGGCTCATTGCAGCCGAGGTTTTTCCGCCTTGGCTGGAATGCGCTTCGTCGATCACGATGGCGAAGGCTTTGCCGGCCTCCGTAGCAATTTCATCCAGGATGTGGGGAAATTTCTGCACCGTCGAAACGATGATCTTCTTACCCTGCTCGATGAATTTCCGAAGGTCGCCCGAGTGCTGCGCATGCCCCACCGTCGCTCCCACTTGCATGAACTGCTTGATCGTCTTCTGGATCTGATCGTCAAGAATCCGCCGATCCGTGATCACGATGATCGAATCGAAGGCCTCCTTGCCCGCGTGCTTCACGCCAACCAACTGATGGGAGAGCCAGGCGATGGAGTTTGACTTGCCACTGCCGGCCGAGTGCTGGATCAGATATCGCTGGCCAATCCCATGTTCCTGTACGTGCTCCAGGGCTTGGCGCACGACCCCGAGCTGGTGATAGCGCGGCCACACCTGGGTCTGCTTCTTCTTGCCGGTCCGTGGGTCCTTCTCTTCAACGATCTGCGCGTAGTTTTCGAGGATGTTGGTCAGGCCGGCAGGGGTAAGCACGTCCTTCCACAGGTAGTCGGTCTTCAGGCCCTGCGGATTGGGTGGGTTGCCCGCTCCGTCGTTGTAGCCCTTGTTGAAGGGCAGGAACCAAGAGTCCTTGCCCTTCAAGGTGGTGCACATGCGCACCTCGTTTTCGTCAACTGCAAAATGCACCGCACAGCGACCAAAGCCGAATAGCTTCTCCCGAGGATCACGATCACGCTTGTATTGCGCAATGGCATCCAGCACTGATTGTTTGGTGAGGTTGTTCTTCAGCTCGAACGTCGCAATCGGCAGCCCATTGATAAACAGGCCCAAGTCGAGCGCGCGGCGCGTCTCGTCCATGCTGTAGGCAAACTGGCGCGTGATTGAGAAGCGGTTGAGCAAATGAAGTGCCTGCGCCTTGGCATTGCCCTCGGAGGGCGTCCCGTAGAACAGGTCAAAGTGCAGTGGGCCATGCGCAACTCCTTTGCGCAGCACATCGATGACGCCACGCTTGCCGATCTCAGACGACAGGCGCGTGAGGAATTTCAGGCGATTGATGTCTCTGGGGTCGCTGGCGTTTGCCATCGCCAGCTTCTTGAACGCCTCAGGCTGCGTACTATCCAGAAAGGTGAAGAGCTTCGGCACGTCGATCGCGTGGGCGCGGTCGTAGTCCTTCGGGCTGCCGGCAAGGTAGCCGGTTCCATCGGGGAGGGCCGCCTCGGCCACCTTGCTGTGCGGCACCGCCAATCCATCCGCACCCGTCATGTGCCGCATGATGAGTGTTTCCAGGCCCTTCTCGCTGGTATCCGTGGTCATGATGGTGTCCTTTCATCAAATTGGTGCACCCGCCTCAACGCTTCATCCACCTCAGGGAAGGACTGCGTCAAGCTCGACTCCTGCTCGAAGTGATACGACACGAAGTGCGCACCACTCGGTTCGCTCCGGCTGAATATGAAGCAAGCCATCGCCTTCTTGTTCGGCGAAGGCATCACCTGGATGAACGGCCGCAGCAGCAGACCTCGCTGGCTACTGGCATCAAACAAGTACAAGCGATCGCTCTCCATCGGCTGCACCGACTCGCACTGCACGGTCTCAAAGGGGGTGTTACGCGTCCCCATGATCCGCTTGGCTTGATAGTGGTGGACCCCACCCGAGTATCGGCCTTCGGCAGGTTGAACAAGCTCGTAATCGCGCCAGGATCTGCCGAAGACGGATCTGATGGTGTCAACCAGGCTTTTCAGCTCAGCATGAATGCCCTGCACCTCCTCAGGGCCAAACGCTCCGCCGTGGCCGATCGTCTGATTGCGAATCTTGTTGGATCGCTGCAGCACCTCAAGCAGCGCCGGCCTGCAGAGCATCTGGATGTCGCCGATATTCGAGGTACCGTACAAGCGCTTGCACGTCTCCTCTCCGCCCTCGTCCGACAGGAGTTTCTTGCACTGGCTAGCAAGGAACTCCACCGTCAGCTTCCAAGCGCCAAACGTCGCGCGATCCAGGGATAAATGTTGTTTGGCGAGTCGCTGTTGGAGTCCGTGCCCTACGGTGCTCCAGACTTCGTCGTCGCTCATCAAGGCGCTCAGATGCACGGTAGCGACGAAGGCTGCGGTGGCCTCGAAAAAGTGAAGCAGAACTTCAAGTTGCTCACGGTCTGAACCACCGCCCGCGTGGTGACGCCACAAGATGGACGCGAGCGGAAAAGGCAAGGTGTCAATCCAGTCCTCGTAGCGATCCTCCTGATTAATTGTCCGTATCTGTTGCACCAGTTGATCGGTCTGGCCGGTGCCGCTGGAAAGCGCCTCCTCCAGTTCGGCAGCTTCTGCCCGTACCTTCGTCAGGTACTCCAAACCTCGCAGTATCTGGCGTTGCTCCGCCAGCGTCGGCAGATGCAGGTGTGATGCCAGCAAAGCGTGCATGTCAAGGCTGGTTGTGACACCGCCACGGCTGGCTGCTTGAAGCGTGGCCTGACCCATCTGACTGTCATTAAACCAATGCACCATGTAGCGGGCCTCAGCCAGATCCGGCGCAATGTCCAACAGCATGCAGCGCCGAGCGTTCTGGCCGGACATCTCTTCAGTAACAAGCGAGGCAACCATGCGTCCATCTAGTCGCAGATAGAGGCTGTTGGGACTCGCCTCGGGATCGGCTCGTGTAGGGAGAAGGCGTGTGGCGTTGACGATTACCGAACTAGCAGCTATTGGCAGCCAACTGGATTCCTTGAGCAGGCGACCCAGGCGCTCCTGCGCTCCAAGCGCCTCGAAGCCTCGAAAGCTGTCCAGCGAACAAAGTCGGCCCAAGGACAATTGCGGCCCTGACTTGCGACGCTGATAAAACCTGATAAGGGTGTCTTGATGCTCTGCGTTGTCGGCGAACTGCCCGATGAACACATCGCGCTGGGTACCTCGCTCAAACACCACCAAGTAGCTAGGGATTCCGGTATTGCCCAGGGAGCCACCAGGCAGATGGATCAGAGCATCTATACGGCATCCAAGGGTGTGCACCGCCTTCACCAACGCACTTCCACGCTGATTGAACAGTAATGATGGCGCCAAGACCAACATCACTCTTCCCCCCTCGCTCAAACGCGCACAGGACCACGCCGCCAGCGCGAGTGTCAGGTCGCCGGAATAGTGATCGCCGAGACCGGGCACCGCCAGTGGATGTCGCATCCTGGTACCCAGCGGCGGGTGCGTCACGATGAGGTCGTATTCAGGCAAAAGTCCCACGGGTGACGACAGCGCATCGCCTGGGAAGATCGTCGCTCGATCACCCAGCATCGCCTGCGCGATGGCGCAGCACTCCGCGTTCACGTCGATTCCGTGAACGGTCGGCGCGTGGGTGGAGGCAGCCACCGATTGCAGCAGTAGGCCACGGCCGCAGGTCGGGTCGAGCACGCGCGTGGCCGGTCTCATGCCGACCAGCTTGTCGATAAAATCGATCAGCGGCTTCGGTGTCCCGTGCTCCCACCACTCCGGTGTGTAACGCATGACATCGATGGCATGCAGCAGTGCCGGAGTAATAGCGCCGGGCGTATTCCGTGTAATCCGCTCGCGTAGCCACTCCGATACCAGGCGCGGTACGGGAGCCCGATCGCGGCCCTCCTCGATGAAGCGGTGGAGATCCGCCAGCGCATGCTCCACCTTGGTCATACCGCCTCCTCGTCCGCCACATCGATGTCGTCGATGGCCTCCATGTCGTCATTATCGGCTCCATGTTGAGGCTCGTCAGGCAAGCATGCCGCCGCTTGGCGCACATCGAGCTTGCCGGTGACCACGTCGGCGACAAGGCGCATGCGGTATTCGCGAAGGAGGTCGATTTCGCGTTCGAGGCGAGAGATAGCGTCTGACATTGGCTTGGTGGCTGATTTCACAAAATTTAATATCTGTTCCTGTTCATCGCGCGGCGGAACCGGAATCGCGAAATTGCCAAGGTCCGCCATTGATAAATTTGGCTGCGCTGACTGGACGGCGTTCAGCCAGATAAGCTCCTTAATTCGCGGCGACTGAAGCCAAAGTTCCAGAAAGCTGGGAACAACAACGCTATTCGGACGGATAAAAGCGACAGCTTGGTTCGTATTTGCAGGAAGGTGTTCAGCCGAAACCACAGCCGTCTTACCAAGAGTAGCGCCAGCTATGACGAACAGAATGTCATTCTCTTTGAGTTGAGAACGGCGAATCATGTGGTTCGTGACTTCATCAATGAAATAGAGTGGCTTGTCCGTGATGAGTCCCGCGCTTATGTTCTCAGCTTTCAGAAAGCGTACTGGGCCATATTCCAGAATCTCGCGTCCCTCGGTCGAAGGAGTGGTCCCTTTTGATATCTTCCAAGCACACTGTTTTACCCTTGGAGCCGTCCAAAGCTTCGGGATGTCGCCGAGCCAGGGAATGCCAGAGGGTTTGAGGCGGACGGAGGGGTCGAGGCCGCGGGTGACGGCGCGGTGGATGATGGCCTGCTTCTGCTCGTTGAGCAGCGCAATCACCTTCCGCTTCGCCCGGATCGCCCGCTCCAGCCGTCCGTTTGCCCAGTCCAGAAACTGCACAATCGCCGCCTGCTCGTCAGGCGGAGGTTGCGGGGTCTTCGTTCCCAGAAGCCTCTCCGCTTGAATCGTGTTCCTCAGCCCAGAATAGAGCGGGCTGAGCAGCTTGCGGTCGTCCATGGCTCGATAGAACAACTCGAAATACTCCGAGCTGCCTCTTCCAAGCGATTCGAATACCGAGTATGCGCCAGTGATCATCCCGTCATGACGCGAGAGGCCCACCGTCCGTGGGGTCTCTGGCACATCAAACAGGCAGAACACGAGATCTCCGTTACGCACCTCTTGCGACGTACCCATATCCGATGAGAATTTGCCCTTTCCCGTCGAGATATCTCGAACGATTACGCCCTGCTTGGTGAGGGAAAGCAGCCGGTAGGCGCCATGATGCTTTCCGACGAGCAGCTTCCTTCTGCGTATAAGGCCACGATTTGGGACAAGGCCCCAATGCCCCGGCACCTGCCCGAGCCACGGCAGCCCTGACTCCTTGTACTCCGCATACGGTTTGAGGTCGGCGATCATGCCTGCCCTCCGTCGCCCATCTGGCGTTCATACGACTGGCGCACGAGGCCCATGACGTAGGGTAGCTCGTCGAGCGACTTGAGGCTGACCTCCACATCGCCGTTGCCGTAGTGCCCGACGTTCGTGACGTCCCGGCACAGGCCCTTCGGATCGTTCAGCTCAGCAAAAGGCATATTGAGCGTGAGCTTCATGCGCTTGGCCTGCGACACCACGTCCACGAAGTTGGTCTCGGCCTTGTAGGCCACATAGGGCTTGTAGAACTCCTCGGTCACACACGGATCCAGCGCCAGCACCTCCTTGCGGAAGGCTTCGAACACTTCGCACAAACCCGAAGCAAGCAGGTACGGGTGGTCGCTTATGGTGTAGCCGCTGGCGGTTGGCAGCTTCTCCGGAAGGTAGGTGGCGAGCGTCGCCACATCGAGTTTGGGCGCGGTCCACACTGTGAGCGCCTGATCGGCGAGACGCCCCGCGCGCTCCTGGATGGCTGTCTCGCTCCAGGCGTCAAGCTGGCCGAGGCCGACGTTGAGTTTGAGCGGACTCTCTTTGAAGCCGCCTGTGATGTCGCGCTTCTGGGCGAAGGGGCGGTCGCTGTACTCGGCGTTGTAGCCGGTGAGCGTGAGGTTGCCGAGGGTATGCAGCCACTGCTGCTGCACGCGCTGCCACTCCGGTCCGAGCGCCTGCTTCCACGCCGATGGGAGGGCGGGGTTCTGCGGCAGGATGTGCTCGATGGTGTATTCGTCCACCGGCACGCGCTCTTTGCGGCCGTGGTTTTCCAGCCGGCGCAGCCAGTAGCTGCGGCTGCGGAAGTTGTAGAGGTCGCGGGTTTGCAGATCGCGGCGAAACTCGTCGTCCGCAGGGAAGCGGCGATACGACGGCAGCGTCAGGAAGTGCGCCTGGATGCTCTCGAGGTAGCGGTCCTTCTTGAATGCCTTGCTGAAGGTGGCGAAGGTTTTGTTCATCGAGTTGGTGGGGATCGCGCAGATGGCACGGCGGAACACGTAGGCCTCCACCAACCGCACCGCGGCGGCGAAGTCGGCGGCGCTGAGCATGTCAGTCGCATAGTCGTGGTAGAGCTCCAGCAGAAACGGGTAGGCAACCTCGACCTTCAGCTCGCGCAGGTCATGGAAGGCCATGCCGAGCGCCGCATCCTGCTCGCGGCCCAGCGCGAGGGCACAGAAGTAGCGGGCAAAAGCGCGAATCTCCTCTACCAGCGCCTCGATGCCTGCATCGCGCACGGGCGTGGTGCGGGAGTAGTCCTTGAACGCCTCGTAGACTTCGCGCTCGCGAGGGATGTCGCCGGTGCGCACGGTGAGGTAGTGCCGCATGAAGCTGTCGAATTGCGTGCCGTAGGCCTCCTGCCCGAACTCCTGCTCCATCGGTCGCCAGTATTCTTCGTACAGGCGCGTCTGCAGCCCAGGCTCAAGGCCCATGAGGATGTAGTTGCGGATCAAGTCAGCCTGGCTCAACTCCTTGCCGGTGGAGTTCATGCTCTCGAAGATCAGCTGCGGGTTGTCCTGATCGCGGCTGAGCGCGATGTCCACCACCACCAACTTGGCAAGGCCACGGCAGACGTGAGCAAAGTCACCTTTTTGCTCTTTGAGAAGGTCGGTGAACAAGTCGAAGTTCTGCGTCACGCGTAGCGATGGTTCCGGCGGTTGCTCCGTGTGCTTGATGACGGCCTTGAGCGACGCGTTGTCGGTCTGCGAGAGCAGCAGCTTGAAGTAGCGATCGCCGCTTTCGAGCGGGTTACTCAGGTAGTAGTGGCGAAGCTTGGCGGCCGAGAAGCCATCGACAGGCTCGCCGTCGCCCAGCGCGCGAGCCAAAGCCTCGATGAGCAACGATACGGTGGTCAGGCGCTGCTGGCCGTCGATCACGAGCAGGGGCGCTTGGTGCGTAACCTGGGACAGCCCCTGCTCGACATAGACGATCGAACCGATGAAGTGGACGGCGATGGTGTCGCTCGACCCGGCGCGCAGAATGTCCTCCCACAACTGGCGGCACTGCTTGTCCGTCCATGAGTAGGTGCGCTGGTAGATCGGGATGATGAACTGCGGCGACTTCTGTAGGAAGGCCAGCAACTTGGCTTCGGTGGCTTTCATTTCTTCCCCCGCGGCTTCGTAGCACTGGGCTTGCGCTTGCGGCCCAACGCGATGGCGCTTACGGCCGGGGCATTCTGTACCTGAGCCACCGCTCGCACGATATGGGCGCGTGATCTAGCGCGGTTTGCGACATTGGCTTCCTCGTTCGTTTGCCGAAGCCACTCGAAGAATCGTTGCACCCCGTGTCGCGTATTCGCTTCATCCCGGCAGTTCGTAATGAATGCAAACTGCACCTTCTGCACAGGATCGGCCACGAAGACGCCGAAGGGGGCCGACACGATTGTCGCATCGGGGAACCCAAGCAGTTTCACCGCTTGGGATTCAGTTGCCGTCCTGTGGCAAGCGATGACATGTAGCGGACCGCCCACTTCCGCCTCGAGGCTCTGCGAAAGCTCGTGGTCGCGAAGGAATGGCTGCCCCACCATTTCGCGTGCGGGTCCAACGGTCAGAGCTGCCGGAATGGCATGGACTTCAACGAGCACGTTACGGCCGTTGAGGCTGACGAAGATGCGGCCGCCTGCTTCTTTGGACGCTTGGCGCGCCAGTAGCGCTTCTCGGACGATCGAAACCATCCGGTCTTGTCGCGCGCGAAAGTCGAGCCGCGACCAGTCGAGAGCAGCACCGCTGTCATACTTCCCTCTCGCCGCATCGGCAACTCCCGCCTGGGCTAGTGCGACGACAGCATCGTACAGAGCTTCAAAGATGCGCGATTTCAGGGCGGCTTCGTCGTTCACCGCGCCGCCGCGAAAGAGGGTCTGCTTCCCGACCTCCTCCTGAAAGCGCTGATTGCGCTGACCAGCTTCGCCGGGTGCGACTGGCACATTTGGAAGGGCGATTAGTCGGACCTTTGCGGGTGCAAGCGAAAGCCCCGTCATCATCTCGGCATGGCAAATCCCTAACTCACCCCCATTCGCTGCCCAGCCTGCCTCACCGTTGCTGACGACGAGAAGGATGTCGCAGTCTTTGACTGCCTTGATGCACTGATCCCACGAATCCCGTGTCCCGGCTTTTGGCGGAGCTGACTCATTGATGAAGACTTCGAACAGCTTGCGGCCGTCAATTTCTATCGCCTCGATATCGCGTTTCAAGTCTTTGCGGATGTCCGATAGTTTCCTTCCTGTCTTCAAGGGAAACTGCGTTTCACAGCGGCTCGAGATCATCACCGTAAGTTTTGAGGAACGTGCCATGTTCAGTGGGCTCCTTTCAACAAGCCATCCAGCAGCCCCTCGGCCTCCTTCTCGATGGCGATGATGTCGGCGCTGATCTCCTCCAGCGTGCGTAGCGGCTGCGGCTTGTAGAAGTGGCGGGTGAAGCTGACCTCATAGCCCACCTTGGTCGCGCCTTCCTTGACCCACGCATCAGGTGTGTAGGGCAGTACTTCGCGACGGATGAAGGCTTCAATACCGCCCTCCTCCAGCAAGGGCACCTGCTCGGTGTCACGCAGGTCGGAATCGATCTCGTATTCGACTACGACGGCCTTGCCGCCAACGCGATGCTCGTACAGGCCGTGAAGCGGGTCCGCCGTGGCCTTGCCCGGCTTGTGTACTTTGGCAATCACGGGCGGCGCGGATTCTTCACGCCAGCTGACCGCCTTGAGCAGCAGCTTGAGGTCCGCCGCGGGCAGCTTGAGATCCGCCTTTTTCAGTGCGGCATCGACGCTATCGCGAAAGGCGTTGTGATCCTCGAACAACTGGTCTCCCAGAGCATCGCGCAGTTGCGTTGCCACGGCGACCAGTCGACCGTCCCGCTCCCAGGTCTTGGCGTCGAGCAGTTTCTTTTTCTTCTTTTCGGGAAGGCCTTTCTTCGCGGGGGCGCCTTCATCCTCGTCGTCACCCTCATCCTCGTCGTTGCCCCAGTCGGCAAGACGCTTCTCCAAAGCTGCTGCCACCTTCGCAAAGTTTTCGAACAGTGCGTCGCCAAAATCCTCAAAGAGCGTGGCGCGCAACTCTTCATCGCCCGAGGCAAAGCGCAAGCTCTCGATCGCCTTGCGTGAAATCTGGCTATGCAGTCGCAGCGGTCGCTCGACCGTGACCTTCCAATAGCCGAATGCCGCATTGGGGAAGATCTTGGACTCGGGCGTTTCCTTGAAGTCAAGAAACGTCTGACTGATGCGTTCGATGTCCTCGGGCGACAGCTCGCAG
>Ga0307375_10006493_pt1 | contig 10793 bp, 12 predicted proteins | sample TR1MG_FD_202531 | JGI IMG/M metagenome (GOLD analysis project Ga0307375, IMG submission 202531) | Soil microbial communities from Risofladan, Vaasa, Finland - TR-1 | ecosystem: Environmental > Terrestrial > Soil > Coastal area > Acid sulfate soil | place: Finland: Risofladan, Vaasa | collected...
ACGTGTCGAAACTGGCATAAGTACCACAGCCGTACTGAATTATCTCGGTGGAGAGAGTGGGCAGGGATCGTGGCGCGTGCAATGTTCAGCCGTTCGTCACTCGTGCAGCGAACTACCCGGTCCACAAGGGTGTGGTCATGTTGCCCAAAATCGTGTGGAGCGACATGCGACGGCCTACCAAGGAGCCCACTGCACTCAGTCTTTTGGAGTTTCGTCAACATCTCGCCAAAGGGTGTTTACGAAAGTGGACCCCACCTTGTTACGAAAGTCGCCGGCCGCAGCCGAAATAGGGCGCGGACGCGTCAAAGCGGGTTGACGGTGGCCTCAATGAGGGAAGAGTCACGGTGTCGGTGCGCCGAGTGAGCCTCCGGGAGCAACGAGATAGCCCACCGGACGTGACTCGTCCCGCGGGCTTCTCTTGGCTTTGCTCGCTCGCCTACGCGGCAAGTTCGTCAGGTGGATTGTCGAAGTCGAAGGGCTCAGCGAGCGCGATCTGGCCATGCCGTCGAGTTCCTCGAAGCCGAAGTGCTCGGCAATGAGTTCACTGAGCGGATCGGTGACGTCACTCGTACGCCGCGACCACTGGCGGATGAGACGAATGTTGGCCGCCATTGCCTGGAAGCTCAACATCAGGCCCGTCTTCACGAGACCGACCACGCGGCAGAACCCGCGCTTGATGTTGAAGTTGAGGCTGGAGGTCGCCACCGAACGGGTTTCGGTGCCCTGGGAGCAAGACGGACTTGTGCGGGGCTCCGATCTCCACATCGCGGTGCGACCGCCCGGATGCGGCTGGCTCGCGGGGATGAGTCGGGGTGGCAATGCGAAGTCAGTGACCGTATCCATCGACGGACTGGTCCCTGAAGAGATGTTCACGGCGTTCTGTCCTTTTCCTGCGACGGTCCGCAAGGTGATCCACCTGGGGCCGCCGAGCAATCCCGGGGCACCGCCGCCTGTCGCGACGTCGACGACCAAGATCCTGCACGCCAAGACCGGCCCCATCCGCGCAACGCGCTAATCCAGAGCCACACGATCTTCCCGAGGTGTACTAGTGTACTAGGACATGAGTGAGGACCAGCCAAGTATTCTCTTCCGCCTTGATCCACGAAGCGGCGTCGCGCCGTATCGACAGTTGGTCGATCAGGTCCGGCAGGCCGTCGAAACGGGGCGACTTCGCGGGGGTGACCAGTTGCCTTCCGTGCGCGAGGTCGTGACTCAGGTGACGATCAATCCCAACACCGTGCACCGCGCGTACCGCGAACTCGAACACCTGGCCCTGGCCGAAGGCCGCCTTGGCCTCGGCACGTTCATCACTGAGAACCCCGAAGTTCACGCCACGGAGGCCGGGAATACCGAGTTGTCACGGCAGTTGCAGCTCTGGGCTCAGCGCGCACGAACCGCTGGCCTCGACGAGGATGACATGCTCGAACTCCTTCGTCGAATCCTCAGCCGTGACGAGCGGGTGCTCTCATGACGACACCGGTCGTTGAGACCATTGGTCTCGCCAAGCGCTTCGGCCGCAAATGGGGCCTGCGCGACTGCACTCTCTCGATCCCATCGGGCAAGGTCGCGGCGCTCGTCGGACCCAACGGCGCGGGGAAGTCGACTTTGCTGAGAATGGCGGCTGGGCTCTCGCGCCCCACTTCCGGGGTCATCAGGGTCCTCGGTGACGTACCGAGCGGCAACGACGCCCCTCTCCTCAAGCGCGTGGGATATCTGGACCAGGAGCGGCCCCTCTACCGGGGCTTCCGGGTCGAGGAGATGTTCCGGTTCGGAGAGGGGACCAACCCGACGTGGAACATGACGACCGCCCACACCTACATCGACCAGTTGGGCATCTCACTGCGCGATCGAGTGAACAGCCTCTCGGGCGGCCAACAGGCCCAAGTCGCCCTCACGATGTGCCTCGCGAAGCAACCGGAACTTCTGATCCTTGACGAGCCGGCGGCCGAGCTCGACCCCGTCGCCCGAGAAGATCTGTTGCGACTCTTGATGCGCGAGGTCGCCGAGCGCGGCACCAGTGTCGTGCTCTCCACGCATGCGCTTGGTGACGTTGGATCGATCTGCGACTACCTCGTCATCCTGTCGCACTCGAAGGTCGTTCTCCACGACGATCTGGAGTTCGTCGTGGAGAGTCACCGACTCCTCAGCGCATCGTCGTCGAGCACGCCGGCTCTACCCGACGGAGTCACCGTCATCGACACCCGGATCGGCAGCCGCGACGTGACGCACCTGGTCCGTCTGACCCTGCCCCTCGTCGAGGAAGCGTGGGGCATCACTGAACCGACATTGGACGAGATCATCATGGCCTATCTGCGACTCGGTACAGACTCCGCCTCGTCCCAGGCTCACGTCTCCGCCCCTTCTCCTCGTGGAGGAATCTCGTGACGTGGATGGCGTGGCGCCTGCAGCGCAGTGTCTACCTCTTCTTCGTGGCCGTGGGTCTGATCCTCATCGCCTACGCCATCTTGAACGGACTCCACATCGAAGCGGTGCGCCATCAATGGCTTGGCCAGCCCTGCCACGGCGGTAACGGTTTCGCCTCGAAGTACCAAGCCTTCTGTCAGGCGCAGAACAATGAATACCTCAACGCGGTCGGCTCCGGCGTCTATGTCCATTGGATTGCGGTACTGCCCACGACGGTCCTCGGACTGTTGCTCGGCGCCAACACGGTAGCTGGCGAGGTCGACCGCAATACGGTGCGCACCGCGTGGACCCAGTCGATCACGAGGGGCCGTTGGTTCATGACCAAGGTCGCCGTGGGACTCGGGTCGCTCGCCCTGCTCGCGATTCCGCTCTGCGTGACGATTTCGTGGTGGCTCAGCGCCTCGGAGTGGACACCGCGGCTTTCGACGAATGGCTTCACCTACGCCGGCTGGATGCCGCTGGCGACCGGCGTCTTCGCCTTCGCCGTGGCGACGGTCGTCGGCACGATCCTGCGGCGTCCCGGCTGGACCGTCGCTGTCGGTGCAGCGGTGATGGTACTCATCCCGTGGGTCATGCAGACCGACGTGCGAACGAACCTCGTGCCGCTGCGCTCGACAACCCTCTCGGTGTCACCGATCACGAAGGGGGATGTCACAGTCGGCGCACCCACTGGCATGGCGCCCGCGAACGCGTGGGTCATCTTCAGTGGCTACGTGCCGGTCGGTCACGGCAACACCCTCCCAACCTGGGGCCAAGAGACACCGTGGCTCAACGCCGCCATGCGGTGCCCGTCGAATGTGACCAGTCCCAATGGATACGCGGCGTGTCTCAGGAAGCTCGGCCTTCACGACGTCGAGCTGTACGTGACTGACAATCGATACTGGGAATTGCAGTTCCTCGAGGGCAGTCTCTACCTCGCGGGCGCGGCGCTGCTACTGGGCGCGAGCCTGCTGCTGGTCCGCCGAACAAGATCGTAAGGCGTGTGTCCGATGTGGACCCACCGGTTTGCCTTGACCAACTGAACCAATTCGCCCGGCTTGTTGCGCTGACCCCTTGAATCCGCCCTCGTTGATGAAGGAGAACCCCGACCGGGACAGCGAAGAGGTTGACGGTTCGCACGAGTGACCGTCGACCGAAGACGATTCTCACCCAGCCGATCAGGCACCCGGTTCACCAGTACACTCCGCTTACGTGACATCGTTCGGTACCCGACGGTGGCGTCTAGGTCTGGAGGCCTCATGGTCATGGGCATTGTTCTCGCCATCATCGCGGCGATCGTCGTCTTGCTGGTCATCGCGGTGGTCGTTAAGTCGGTGCGAATCGTCCAACAGGGCTACGAGGGGGTGGTCACGCGCTTCGGTGAGTTCAAGGACATCAAGAATCCGGGCCTAACCTTCATCTTTCCCTTCATCGAGCAGATGCGGATCATCGACGTGCGTGAGACCCCACGCACCGGTGATCGACAGCAAGTCATCACGCGCGACAACGTCGCGGTGATCGTGAACGCGACCATCTTCAGCCAGGTCGTCGACGTGCGCCTCGCGCTCTTCACCAACTCGGACTACCTCGTCAGCGTCGACAACCTCGCGCGCACTTCGGTGCGTGCGGTCTTTGGCAGTATCACCCTCGACGAGGCGTTCTCCCAGCGCGAGCGGATCGGCACGTTGCTCCAGACCCAGATGGAGGAGGCGACCGACAAGTGGGGGGTGCGGATCAACCGAGTCGAAGTGCTCGAGATCACCCCACCGGAGCAGATCCTCCAGGCAATGGCGTTGCAGAAGCAGGCGGATCAGGAGAAGCGCGCGCGGATTCTCGAATCCGAAGGCCAGCAGCAGTCCGCTGTGAACGTCGCCGATGGCCAGCGCCAGGCCGCGATCAAAGAAGCCGAGGGTGCCCAACAGTCGGCGATTCTGCGTGCCGAGGGCCAGCGACAGGCGCAAATCCTCGAGGCCGAGGGCCGGGCCCAAGCCATTACGTCGGTCTACGCCGCCATCGCCCAACAGAACCCGAGCCCGTCGCTGATCGCGATCCTCCAGCTCGACACGCTGGCGAAGTTCGCCGCGAGCGAGAACACCAAGTTGATCATCCCCGCCGAGAGCGCCGCCTTGCTCGGCGCCGCGCAGGCCATCAAGAGCGTGATGAACGACGTGCCCGGCGCGGTCACGACCCCGGGCGTCTAGGCCCTAGCCCGTCTCGGTCGGCTCGACCCACAGGGTCGTGCCATAGGCCTTGGTGACGATTATCCGAGCACCGCTCGCGATGGGCACCGACCGATCGGTGACCGCTCGCCACGACTCGCCCTTGATCTTGACCCGACCCGGGTGTCCCTCGTCGCCCACCACTTCCTCGACGAAGCCTGTCATGTTGGCGAGACTGCTCGGGGCGGGGATGGTGAGGTCCACCACATCAGTTCGCGCGAAACGGCGCATGACGGTAGGGCGCAGGGTAAACAATGTGAGGGCCGTCACAACTACGAAGACGACCGCCTCCACCGCGAATGGCACCCCCGCGAGCGCGAGGAAGAAGGCAACGATCGAGCCCACTGCGATGAAGACCGCGACGAAGGCTTGAGTGTGAATCTCAGCGAAGATGCAGACCAGCAGGATGACCAACCAGAAAAGTATCGCCATGAGCGGCAGTATACGGCGGACCTCCGGAACGTTCCGTCGGATTGTCACGATGTCCAGTGGTCTGGCTTCACTACTCGTCGAGCGGACTCACGACCGGATAGCCGCCACCTCCCACCGAAAATGGGGTCGAACATCTCGATTCGGGCTAACGGTGAGCCGCGTGACTGAATGGCCGCGGTGACTGCGCGCAGCACTTCGAGAATGAGAGCTCCGGGGCATCAATGTCACCCCACCAACCTTGACGCCCCCTCGCTGAGTCCTCATCACGCGCGGATTCAGCGTAACCCGCACCGTTGACACTGGACGCAACGTCAAACCGGATGGAAGGTTCAGGTGTTCGGGCCAGGGTGTCGACGTATCGTAAGTGGGTGAGCTCCTGGTCGAAGGACGTAGTGTCGCGCACGCGCAGGGCGCTCGAAGGCGTCGCCGACCCCTCCAAGAGCGCGGCCATGCAGTCGTACATGAAGCATGTCGCGCCGTTCCTTGGAGTCCAAGCCGTACCCCGCAGGCGGGTCCTTCGGGTGGAATGGCGCGATCTTCGAACGCCATCCAGCGCCGAGCTGGGGCGAGCATCGCTGGATCTCATGGCGCAGGAAACGCGCGAATGTCACTATGCGGCCGCCGACCTCGTCAATCGGTACATCGACGTGGCGAACGAGAACTTCTGTCCTCGTTATGTCACGCGCCTGCTGAACACGAAGCCTTGGTGGGACACGGTTGACAGCTTCGTCTCGGTGGCGGTGAGTCCGCTCACTCGCCGCTACGACCACGATGATCTGATTGATCAATGGTCTGAGTCGGAGAATCTCTGGCTCATTCGTGCCGCGTTGGGGCACCAGAGAGGTTGGAAGGAGCACACTGACGTAGGCCGGGTGATCGGGCTCTGTGATCGACACTGGGCCAATCCAGAGTTCTTCGTGGCCAAGGCCATTGGCTGGGCGCTACGCGACCTCACAGCAATCGACGCCGGGGCCGTTCGCCGTTTTCTCTCGTTGCGAACTCAGCGAAACGCGGTCGCCGAACGCGAGGCCCGCCGCGGGCTCGAGCGAGTGGGTGGGATCGCACTTCGCGGCCGCGGAGCCTCAACCCGGTAGTTCGCGATGTCCCGTATGGCAGCGTGCATTGCCCTACCGGCCGCGATGCACCGGCGTTGGATCATCCGGCACGTGGCTGGATGGAGCCGCCCTCCAATGTCGGGCCGCTGAGAGCCATCCCACGCCCGAAACCGGCCGACTCCGCCACGGCGACCGTCGACGAAGGTTCGGCGTCCCCCAGTTCGGGGACTCCTTGAAGTGAGCCGCCGCATGGCGCAGTGTCCTAGTCATCTTGAAACCTTCCAATAGGCGGCCGTCTCAGTTGCGCTGCGAAGGGCCAGACTGTGAATTCGGTACTGCGGCGAAATCCGTCCAAACGACGTAGCGATCGAACCACATGTCGTCCATCAGCCCCGCGACCTACGCCGGAGTACGGTGACCACGCTGCCGATCACCGCCCAATCGGACGACGCGAGGCTGGCGCTGTCAAACTCGAGCCGTCATCGCACCATTAGGTAGATGATGACCACGAGCAGGATCACGATTACGGTGGTGGACTTGATCCGCATGCTCAGTACGACCCGCGACGGGCGTAGGTTGTCTCGTCCTCCATCCGCAGACGAAGTTCTTCGACTTCGCTCAGCAATTCGCGCCGGATTCGATCGGCCACCGACTCCTCGTGATCGAGGAGTACATCACTTACTTTGTTCATGAACCGAACTCGTATTTCCCTGCGTGTCGGTCACTTCGCGGTCGAGTGAATGCCTATTAGAGCCAATCGATCCGCGCGACACGCCAAAGACGACGGCCGACGTAACGAAACCAAAGATTCCGACGACCATGAGGATGACGCCAACAGTGGATATTCGAAATCCAGAACCTTGATAGGTGATGGCCCAATACATGATTGCCCCTGCGGCGGTTGCGATGGCACTGAGTACCATTCCGGGAAGACCCATTTCACACTCTCTTCACTATTCCCTGACCAACGGTCAGGTGAGAAGGAGGCGAGGTCTTGACGTCCTGGTGTGGACCCTACCGTGGGTTTCGTCAGTTGTGACCGTCGATTTCCTGGCTCGCGACGGCGTGACACCGAGCAAACGTCGTCATTCTCAGTAAATGGCCCACAAGTTGCGAATCTATTCACAAGTCAACCACCTTGGCGTGCCGACTCACGGCGTTGATTCTGAACACTCGGACCTAGTGCTGGCGTTGAATACCTCTCGAGGTTCCGAACCTCGACCAGTTCACTTCTTCACTGGAAGGTCGAGGTCGGCGACCAGCATTGAACTCTGCACAATGGACGCAGCCACCTCGGTGAGACGCTGGTTGTGATTGCGCGCATGTGCGCGCAGGCGCTCGAATGACGCGTCCATGTCGCACTGGGCGGCCTGGCTGATCATGCCCTTGGCTTGCTCAATGACGATGCGGCTGTTGAGGGCGAAGCCGAGTTGGTCGTTCAACGTCTTGGCGTCGAGCGACGTCCGGTGTTGAAGTATGGCAATGGTCGCGATGTCCGCCAAGCCCTGGGTGGCGAAGATGTCGTCGCCGTCGAGCACGCTCGACTCATTGCAGAAGAGATTGAGTCCCCCGATGGTGCGCCCCCGCAAGTGCATCGGCAGACAATGCACGGTGCGAAATCCTTGCGCGATGGCCTGCGGCGTGAACTGGGGCCAGCGCGCGTCGGGATTGGCGAGCGTGTAATTCACAATTGCCGCACCGTCGAGGAAACAGTCCATCGACGGCCCCTCATTGGTCTGGATCTGGAATAACTCCATGATTCGCATCGACTCGCTCGATGAGGCGATGAACTGCAACTCACCACCAGGCTGCGCCAGCATCACGCCAGCCGCGGTCACATCGACGAGTTGGACGCAACGGTCACTCAGCATCGTCAGAATCTCGATGACGTCATAGTTGCCAACGAGATTGTCGGCGAGTTCCACCAATGTGGTCACAAGTAGCGACTCTCTAGCCATTGTGCAGCCTATCCACTAATCGTGTGTTGCCCTTCCAGGAAGGTGAGGTGCCCAACCCGACCGATGGTATCGGTGGAATTGATGATATCGGCATCATCACCGTGTTCATCGCCTGATCGCTTGCCACGACTGATCGGTTGGTTCGTAGCGCATTCGTCGAGTGATCACGCTGACCGCGACGTCCGCGAGCTGCGAATCGATGGCGAATGCCCTCGCTCGCAGGACAATGAGGGCGTCGCTAGTGGTCATTGCGCCTTGCACGGCAACCATCCCGGCCGCCTGATGGAGAGAGAAGTCGAACATCGCTTCGCGTTGCAGTGACTGTGAGAGGACGCCGTAGGGAGCTCCGGCCTGCAATGCCAGCAGCGACCTCGCGATGACCGACGCCATCAGGTGGCCGTCGGTTGACTGGGCCACCGTCAGTTCGCCCGGCTCATCACGGAAGCAGCTCAACGCGCCCATCCGAATCACACCAATATGAAGTGGGAACGCGAAGACCGCGCGGGCACCCAACTCGAGCGCTGATGGCACGTACGTTGTCCATCGGGGGTTCAACGATGATCGGAGGTCACCCTCCTCGACCACCTCGTCCAAGGCGGCCGCGTCGGTGCACGGTCCCTCGCCCAGCGTGATCTCGAGATCCATCAGCGACTGCGCCACATGCATATTCGAGCAGAAGCTTGTCAATCGCTGGCCTTCGGGCACCAGACCAATTGCGGCTCCACTGAGTTGGAGGACATCGGCGGCGACCAGGCACAGAACCCCACGCTCGCCATCGGTTCGCTCGTGGTGCGCCATGAGTTCAAAGATGGCCATCAGGCGCTCAGCAGGCATGGCTTCCGCGAATCATCGTGGTGGCGCCGGTCACGCTCGAGGTTTCGTTCGTCGCCATCAAGGCTCTCCTAAGAAACACGAGGATGGTCGACGGGATCCAGATCTGGCGCACCCAAGCCCGGAAGCCGGACTTGACCTCACCCTACCGCCCTCGGTGACTATTCCTACAGTGAAAGTCTCGTCTGGCCCTAGTCTTCGTGCTCATAGGGTGTGACCCACGAGAACTCCAAGGGTGGTCACGGGCCCATTCGGCGTCATTACCGGATGAAGTACGTCGTCGAGTCCACTCGCAATTCCTGCAAACCGCGCAGGAAGAAATGTGGTCGATAGGTCGGGATGAACTCAGCGGCGAGGCGCAAGTCGGGAAAGTCGCGCACCAGCGCGGTCAGTGCCACGCGGAGTTCCATGCGCGCGAGCGGAGCGCCGATGCAGTAGTGAACCCCTCGACCGAAGGCAAGGTGTAGTCGATTTGCCCGGGCCACGTCTATCTCATTGGGGTGGTCGTACCGAGCTGGGTCGAGGTTGCCCGACCAGTACGACAGGTACAGTCGGCTGCCCGCCGGAACACTGACGCCGGCGATTACGCAATCCTCGGTGACATTTCGCCACAGACCGAACACTGGACTGTCGACGCGCAGCATTTCTTCGACCACCGAGTCGATCGTGCTGGGATCGTCGACCAACGCCCACCAGCGGCGTCGATCGGATAACAGGTGCAGGAGCCCCATGGCGAGTGATTGGGCGGTCGTCTCATGCCCGGCGAGGAAGAGTCCGGGCACCAGACTGAGCATCTCATGACGCGTGAGGTTTTCGCTCTCTTCACGCGCCACGATCTCACTCAGCAGGTCATTGCGCGGCCGACGACGACGCTCGTCGAACAACTGGTCGACGCGCACGTGTAGCCCGATGATGCGCCGAGCCAGCGTCAGCTGATGCTCCAGATCAGCCCCCATGATGTACGCCGTACTGAGCTCTGACCAGTCCTCGACGCCCTGGCGGCACATGGAGATCTCATCGTCGGGGATACCAATCAGACGCGAGATCGTCCACAACGGCAACGAGTAGCAGAGCTCGCTCACCAGATCGGCGCTCCCGCGACGGCGAAAGTCCGTCAGGAGTTCGTCGGTCAGCGCGGTCACACCGACTTCGAGTTCGGCGATGCGCTTGGTCGTGAAGGCGTGGTTGAGCACGCGGCGCAGTCGAGTGTGCATCTCGCCGTCGACCCCGATGAGCGTTCCTTCCATGGGAATTCGGTCACCGACGAGTTCGCGGACTTCCGGACTCAGCAGATCGGCGATGGACAGGATGTCCTTGGAGGTGAAGCGACCCGGGTCACGCAGTATCGCCTCGACATCCTCGAATCGTGTGACCACCCAGGCGTTGACCGCCGGACTGAAGAAGACCGGCGCCTCACGCCGGGCGTAGTCGAGTAAGGGGACGGGGTCCTGAATGAACTCGGGGTCGAAGGGGTTGAACCCCTCCGTCACGTTGTATTCGATCAACTTCGTGGGCACGGTTCCCCTCTGGTGACTGCGTCTACGTTGAGGCGATACTAAAGGCCCGCGGAGCGCCCGGCGGGTACTTCGCGGTCCAAACATCCGGGTCAACGAATCTGGTCGATCCGCCCGCCAACCGAGTCCCCGGTGGCCTTAACGATCAGCGTGAAGTCAGCGAGTCAAAGCCCAGCAGATCAACGACCGAGTTCACGACCCGGTCGGCGCCACTCGCCACCAGTCGTGGCTCGTCGTCGGTACCCGACAGCACGCCGATGCACCACCCCACACCCGCGCGTTGGCCCGCCTGCATGTCCGAGGCGGTGTCCCCCACGACCATCAACGTGCCCATCGAACTCACCTGAGCCCGCAATGCGCAGGTCAACAGCATGTCGGGCG
>Ga0307375_10006494_pt1 | contig 10793 bp, 10 predicted proteins | sample TR1MG_FD_202531 | JGI IMG/M metagenome (GOLD analysis project Ga0307375, IMG submission 202531) | Soil microbial communities from Risofladan, Vaasa, Finland - TR-1 | ecosystem: Environmental > Terrestrial > Soil > Coastal area > Acid sulfate soil | place: Finland: Risofladan, Vaasa | collected...
CCGCGCCCCTCCAGTACCCGCACGCCCCTTTAACATCTTTAACATGTCGTTGCTCCTCAATGATCCAAACGTTATATACAATTAACCTGACAAGTAACCTGCACGATGACCCGTTACGTTGTATGCATCAATGTATGCAATTGCTGTGCCACTCGAATCAGTATTCTTGCAATACACTGATCAATATGTTTATTTAATGGATAAATAAAATTGAGCACGTAAGTTAAATCCCGATTTGAATGAAAAACCGCACGTGTTCTGTGCTGGACCGCATTTCATTGCACCCGAATCGGGCATGTACGCTCTGATTGACCCATTAACAAATGGGTTTGCTATCATGCTAGTGTTGCCGTATGAAGGTTTGCGCTGAATCGATCAACCTTGCACAATGAAAGTAATTACGCCAATCCAAATGAATGCTGAACAAAACAAGAAATATGGACGCAAAACTATCGCGACCAAAGATGTGTACCTGACACTGCGGGAAATGGTACTCAGCTTCGAACTCTATCCCGGGAGTCGCGTCACCGAAACAGAATTGGCCGACATGTTTCAAGTGAGCCGCACGCCCGTCAGGGAAGCATTGCTCAGGCTCGAAAACGAAGGGTATCTAACTATTCGTCCCAAGCAGGGCTGCTTCATCAAGCAGATTGATATCGACGAACTGACCGAGTATTACAAGGTGCGCACAGCCCTGGAAAAAGCTTCAATTGAAGATGCTTGCAACCATATGCCCAGGGAAGAGGTAGAACGTTTGCTAAAGTTATGGGACCCCTCCAAACGACCAAAGAAACTAAGCGCCAGCGGAATGGAAGAGAAAGACGAATCATTTCACATCGCGCTAGCCCTAGGCGGAGGCAATTCCGCTTTGGTAAGGTATCTGCAGGACGTAAATGATCACATTAGGATCATCCGGCGTGTAGATTTCCAGGATCCTGAACGGATTCAACGCACCTACCAGGAGCACTACGAAATACTCCAAGCCATCCTGGATCGGGAAATGGTCAAAGCACGCGCGCTGATGAGCCAGCACATTCAGCGTAGCCAAAATGTTGCAAAAACCCTAACCCTGACGCAGCTCGCCAGAAAGAAACCTCTTGCTATCCGATTCGGTTCATAGAAGATAAATAAGCACGGGCGGGTTACATCCCGCCCGTGATTGATTGTTTTTCGGTTAAAAATTACTTGGGAATGGAACCTTCAACACCTTGCACATAGTAATTCAAGGGCATCAGATCTTTCATCGGCATCACTTTGCCAGTAGCCACCTTCACCACACCTGCCTGATCAACAATCGGACCAGCAAACATCACCAGTTTTCCGCTGATAATCTCCTGTTTCTTCTCGTTAAACACCTTGGCAACTGCAGCCGGAACAGCTGGGCTGAGCGGTGTCATAACCACCAAACCCTCTTTCATACCCCACAAAGTATTCTCTGGTTTCCACGTGCCTGCCAATACGGCGGGCCAGACTGTAGAGCAGCACGCCCTGAGGTTGATGTCCGTCGCGCAGCAGTGCAGCAACGAACTCGAGATAATCGTCTTCGTCCTGACGGGACGGCGGTTCGCCGTCCAGTGCGAACCAGCAGGTTTGCAGCCAGGTCGGGCAACATGCAATAGCGGCTTCGAGATTGCCGCGGACTTTGTTCATGCTGATACGGATGTCGTTGACGCGCAGCATACCCGCCGCGCTGGCGCGATCCAGTTTGAACCAGACTTCACCATTGATCTTCACCATGTCGCGCAGACCTTGCCGGACTTCATTGCGATACAGCAGGCTGCCGTTGGTGATCAGCACGGTTTTCACGGTATCCGGCAATCCCATCTCGTACAGTCAGGTCGATATTTTCATTGGCAATCACGGACGGATAAATTTTGGTGATGCCGCACAATTCCAGGCGGGGATGATTGATGGGTGTACTTGTATTCACGCTAGCTCCATTGAACATTGAAGGCCTGTTGCAACGATGCCTCCGGCCGCAGCCTGTGCCTCGCGCAATTGCAGCAGCTGTGCAGCAACCGACATGGCGATGACTGCTGGTTCCTTGCCGGAGATACCCGCAATTCCGATCGGGCAGGTAATACGGTCGGGCTGATACCCCTGGCTCTTCAGCCGATGGACAAAGCGTGCGGCTTTGGTGTCCGAACCGATCAGGCCGATAAAACCGCTCGTTTCCCGCGCAAGTATCGCTGCGCAGATTTCGTAGTCGAGCTGATGCTCGTGAGTCAGCACCAGGAACCATGCATCGCAGGGAGCGAAGCGCACTTCTGCAGCGGGCACGGTGCATTCCCGCCGGGTGACATTCGCCGGAAAATCCACCGGGAAAATATCCGCGCGCGTGTATATCCATGTGACGTCGAATGGCAAATCGCGCAGGCTGTTGACGATAGCCTGTCCCACATGCCCTGCACCGAACAGCCACAGCGGGGTATTTTCGCGATCTATCCGTTCCAGCAGCACCGTATCGTTTTCGCGGCGCAGCATCCGTATGCGTGAATCAAACGAAGATGGACTCATCATGCATTCTGCTTCCCCGGCCAGCGTTGCCAGCTCGGGCGACGCAAGCTTTTCACCCGGAACGAATAACACGCGCCGGCAAGTCTTATCCTCGACCAGCTAAGCAAGAACTGCGCGCTGACCCTGCTGCAAATGCACATTGGCGGAAGCGATCATTGCGCTGTCTTCGGGCGTAAAACGTTCCCACCATAAATCCACGATGCCGCCGCAACACTGGCCTAGCGCCGTCCCCAGCGTAAAGCGCTAGCAATGTGCCAGCGTACTAGTACGCCCAAGCATTTCACGAGCCAGAGTGATAGCCTGGAACTCCAGCTGGCCGCCACCCAGGGTGCCCGACGTACCTTGGCTGTGCACCAGCATCGCGGCACCCGCTTCGCGGGGTGCCGAGCCTTTGGTCGCTGCGACCACAATGCGGATCACATCGTTGCCGTCGGCAAGCAGCTGGTCGAGTTCTGCGAGCCAGTGTTTCATGCCGCTTCCCCGGCATCGATCGCACGCAATATTGCTTCGGGCGTCGCGGGTGCGGTCAGCATTGCGGCTGCGACGGGACCGGCTGCGCTTGCCACGGCATCGCGCAGCGCGTGATAAACAGAAATCGCCAGCGTCAATGGCGGCTCACCGACCGCCTTTGAATGGAATATCGTATCTTCGGCATTGGGGGTGTTTTCCAGCAGGCTGACGCGCACATCCCCGGGCCAGTCGCTCACTGCCGGAATTTTATATGTGGAGGGTGCGTGGGTTTTGAGTTCGCCCTTTTCGCTCCAGTACAATTCCTCGGCCGTCAGCCATCCCGCGCCTTGCAGGAAGCCGCCTTCAATTTGACCGATATCGAGCGCGGGGTTTAACGATTTGCCGACGTCGTGCAGGATGTCCGCGCGCAAGATGCGATTTTCGCCTGTCAGCGTGTCTATGGCCACCTCGGTGACTGCTGCACCCCAGGCGAAATAAAAAAACGGACGGCCGCAGAATGTCTTGCGGTCGTAGTAAATTTTTGGCGTGCGGTAATAGCCGGTCGACGAAAGTGAAATGCGAGCCATGTAGGCCTGATACACCAGATCGGCAAATTTGACGGTATGTCCGGGCATGCGCACTTCGCCATCTGCAAAAACGATTTCATCCGGAGAGGCCCGGTAAGTCTCTGCGGCAAAATCCACCAGTCGCTTTCTGATTGTTTGTGCCGCTGCCTGCGCTGCCTTGCCGTTGAGATCGCTGCCCGTTGAGGCAGCGGTCGCCGATGTGTTCGGCACCTTGCTGGTATCCGTTGCGGAAACACGCACCTGGTCGAACGCAATGCCGAACTCCTGCGCGACTACCTGGGCAACCTTGGTAAACAACCCCTGCCCCATCTCGGTTCCGCCATGATTCAGCAGTACACTGCCGTCCGTGTACACTTGAACCAGCGCGCCCGCCTGGTTGTAATGGATTGAGGTAAAGGAAATGCCAAACTTCACCGGCGTTAGCGCAATGCCCCGCTTGATAATCGGGCTGGCTGCATTGAACCTGTCGACTGCCTCCCTGCGCGCCGCATAATCACTGCTCAGTTCCAGCTCATCGACAATACGGTGCACGAGGTTATTTTCCACTTCCATCAGGTATGGCGTGATATTGCGTTCGCCGATGCCGTAAAAATTGGCGCGCCGTACCGGTAACGGATCAAGCTTCAGATAACGGGCTATGTTGTCCATCACCGCTTCTATCGCCATCATGCCCTGCGGACCGCCAAAGCCGCGAAACGCGGTGTTGGACACGGTGTTCGTCTTGCAACGATGCGAAACAATCTGCACGTGCTCGAGGAAATAGCTGTTGTCAGCCGTGAACATGGCCCGGTCATTCACCGGTCCCGACAAATCGGCAGAATAGCCGCAGCGCGAGGCCAGCATCAGCGACAGGCCGAGTATGCGACCCTGCGCATCGAAGCCCACATCGTATTCGGCCAGGAAATCATGGCGCTTGCCTGACATCACCATGTTGGCATCACGATCCATCCTGACCTTGGCCGGCAATCCGGTGGACGCCGCAACGAGCGCGGCCACACACGCAAACAGCGCCGGTTGGCTTTCCTTACCGCCAAAACCCCCGCCCATGCGCCTGCATTGCACAACCACGTCATGTGCCAGCCTGCCCAGGGTCAGCGCAACATGACGCTGGACTTCGGTCGGATGCTGGGTGGAGCTGTATATCATCATACCGCCGTCTTCCTGGGGCAGCGCAATGGCAATCTGGCCCTCGAGGTAGAAGTGATCCTGCCCGCCAACGGACATTTTGCCCGAGAGGCGGTGCGCTGCAGCGGCGAGTGCGCTTTCGGGCTCGCCCCGGCGCAATGTTTCGGTGGGCAGAACAAAGCTGTCTGCAGCCAGTGCACCGGGAATATCGAGTATCGCCGGCAATATTTCATATTCGATACGTGCAAGCTTTGCCGCGCGCCGCGCCGCGTCAAACGAATCGGCAGCCACGGCAAAAATGGGCTGCCCGTGAAACTGGACTTCATCATCGGTGAAGATCGGATCGTCGTGCAATATCGGCCCGTAGTTGTTCTCACCGGGAATATCCGCTGCGGTATATACCTGCACGACGCCCGGTGCATCCCTGACTGCCGACAGGTCCATATTTTTGATGCGGCCGTGGGCCACTTCGCTGGTGCCGAATACCACATGCAGGGTGTTGCCGGGCAGCGCAATATCGTCGGTATAGCGTGCCTGTCCCGAAACATGCAACGCGGCACTTTCGTGGGTGATCGCCCGGTTCACGACATCGTTCATGATGGTGCCCCGCTGACCTGTCCCACCCGGCAAGGTATTTCGGGCTCGGCTATTTCAAGATATACGCGCTTCAACAGATTCTGCGCCACCTTGAGCCTATAGGCTGCGCTTGCCCGCATGTCGCTGAGCGGCGCGTAATCTCTGGCCAGGCCGGGCAGCGCTGCCTCGATCGTAGCCAAACACCAGTCCTTGCCGACAAGCAGCGATTCCGTGTTAACCGCCCGCATGGGTATCGCCGCCATGCCGCCATATGCAATGCGCGCTGCTGCAATCTGGCCGTCGCGGATTTCAAACGCGTATGCGCCGCACACCGCGGAAATATCTTGGTCGTTACGCTTGGATATCTTGTAACTGGCGATAACGCAATCCGGCCTTGGCAGCGGTATCGATACCGCCTCGACAAACTCGCCGGCCTGCAGGGCATTTTTCTGGTAGCCGAGATAAAATTCATCAAGCGCCAGTTCTCGCGTTTCACTGCCGCAACGCAATTTCAGCGTGGCGCCCAGTGCGATGAGCACGGGCATGGAATCGCCAATCGGCGAACCGTTCGCGATATTGCCGCAGAACGTGCCCGAATTGCGTATCGGCGGTGATGCAAAGCGCAGATATAGTTCTTCCAGCATCGGATAGCGCGCGACCAATGCGGTATACGCATCGACCAGACGCACCGCAGCGCCGATCTCCAGCGCGCCGGCGGTTTCACGAATCTGTTTCAACTCTGCCACTTCACCCAGATAAATCATGCTCGGTAGCTCTCGCAACTGCTTGGTCACCCACAGTCCGATATCGGTGCCGCCCGCCAGCAAAAGAGCATCAGGCTGTTGCTTGTAGCGATCAGCCAGTTCTGCCAGGCTGCGCGGCGCAACAAATTCGTTGATTTTCTCGTGACTGTGCTGGCGCTGTATCGAGCGCAACCGCTGCTTGCGCGCCTCAGACTGCGCGTCGGCACGGTTCCAGTTTTGCGTTGCGGGATACTTCTGCATGCTACAGCCGGCATCGATGATGGGCCGGTATCCGGTGCAACGGCACAGATTGCCTGCCAGCGCATCCACCACTTCCCGGCGGCCCGCGTCGGGCTGATTCAGGTACACGTCGAACAGTGACATGACAAATCCGGGCGTACAAAAGCCGCACTGTGACGCGTGGTGGTCCACCATCGCCTGCTGCACCGGATGCAGGGGCTGGTTCCTGCATGACAGACTTTCTGCCGTAACCACTTCCTTGCCATCCACGGTCGGCAGAAACCGGATACATGAATTGACCGCGCGATACGCAATGTTGTCGCCTTCCAGCTCGCCCAGTACCACGGTGCATGCGCCGCAATCCCCTTCGGCGCAACCTTCCTTTGTGCCGTATCGCCCAAGCGTGTCGCGCAGGTATTGCAGTAGCGTGGTAGTCGGGGGGACGTCGCGTGCCTCAACAAGCCGGTTATCAAGCACAAATCTGGTCATGTCATTTTCAGTATCCATTAACGCTAGCTTCCCCTGTATGTCGAATAACTCCACGGCGACACCAGTAGCGGAACGTGGAAGTCCTGTTCCGGCTTGCTGATATAGAAGCGAACGCAATGCGATCGAAAAATGGTGGATCCGACACTGTCAGGTTTGAATTGCAGAAATAATCCGCAACATGGAATACCAGCTCATACTCGCCGGCAAGCAACTCGTCTCTCGAGAGCAGGGCTTTATCAGTGCGGCCATCGCTATTACTGACTCCGGTAAATATTGGTTCCTGCCGGCCGGCATGAAACAGCGCGATGGGAATTCCAGGCGCCGGACATCCCTGCGCCAAATTCAGTATGTGCGTGCTCAACTTTCCCATTACGGGGATTCCTTTCAAAATAATTTCGCCGCGTTATTCAAGTCGCAGCACTCACTTTTCAAATCAAATTATGATAAAAACACGGACGGGAATGAGTTCCCGTCCGTGCCAGGTATGCCGCTCGTTACGAACTACTTGGGAATCGAGCCTTCAACCCCTTTCACATAATAGTTCAAAGACAACAGATCTTTCATCGGCATCACCGAACCGGCGACAACTTTCACGACACCCGCCTGATCCACAATCGGACCGGAAAAAAGCACGATCTTGCCGCTGATAATTGCTTTTTTCTTCTCTTCAAACAATTTGGCAACCGCAGGTGGAATAACCGGATTCAGCGGCGAAAATGTCACCATACCTTCCTTGATGCCCCACATTGTGTCGGTCGGCTTCCATGTGCCCGCCAGCACTTGTTTGGCCGTTTCAGTATAGTAACGCGACCAGTTCAGGGTGCTCGCAACCAGCTGCGACTTTGGCCCGAACTTGGACATGTCGGAATCCCATCCGAAAGCATAAACGCCTTTTTCCTGAGCCGTCTGAATCACGGCCGGGGAATCAGTGTTCTGGCTGAGGACGTCGGCGCCCTGGGCAATCATGGTTTCTGCCGCCTGGCGTTCGCGGGCCGGATCATACCAACTGCTTACCCAGATCACCTTGGTTTTGATTTTCGGATTGACACTTTGCGCGCCCATTGTATAGGCATCGATATTTCGAATTACTTCAGGCACCGGGTATGAGCCGACGAAACCGAGGATGTTGCTCTTGGTCATCTTGCCGGCCAGTATGCCAAGCATATACGCACCCTCATATGTACGCGCCTGATAAATGCCCATGTTCTTGGCCATTTTATAACCGGTCGCGTGTTCAAAATAGGTATTGGGGAATGCTTGCGCCACTTTCAAGGTGGGGTTCATGAAGCCGAAAGAGGTGGTAAAAATAAGCTTGTTGCCATCCGCAGCCAATTGACGGATAACCCGTTCGGCATCAGAACTTTCAGGTACGTTTTCAACATAGCTTGTTTTGACCTTGCCCGCCAGTGCCTTTTCCATGGCGAGACGCCCCTGGTCGTGCGCATATGACCAACCGACATCGCCAACAGGGCCGACATAAACAAACGCGACCTTCAACGGCGTATCTGCGGCATGAGCCAAGACAGTCCCCGTTGCCAGCATGAGACCCAGTACCACCTTTTTTAAATCCAGAACGGCTTTCATATAATTAGACTCCAATAATTGATAGATGCAACGATACGCCATCATAAAATCCCGCCAGAGTTCCTTTTGCCAGGCTTCCGGTAACAATTACCCAACTGAACCGGACTTACCTTCACCATGGATTCTGTTCATCGGTATACAAACAGCCTCATAGTCGAGGTTTAATTAATTTTCATGCTCAAACCAACAATTCACACCATGATTTCAGAACAGATTGTCAACAATTAATACGCCAAAGTGTGAATGTCAATATAAACTAAGCAAGCGTCATGCCAGAGTTGTATATATATATTTATCAGTTAGTTATATAATTTCTTCGGTCAAACAAAAAGGCGCAATATGCACCAATATGTGACAATATTCAAAATACTGCATGAATACAGTGCATACAGTTTTTTCGCCTATAGTCCGTGTTATCTCCGAATAAATTGTCTGCAGCAGGTGAAATAAGGAAAGCGAAATACTGAAGAGTCTTTGGTTCCCGGGGCAGATTACAGTGTGGCTCCGGAACTTTCGAGGGAGAAAGGCGTAGCAAACATACGACCGGAAGTTTCAACCTGAACTCAGGTTGCCACTTGCATCGATTGGTGTTAATTTTTTCTGGAAATGGCGCGACATGGTCTAGCCAATAGATGCAAACATGGGTGCGTCCGTTATTAAGACTGCGCTTGGAAAAATTACGGAGCGGCAAATTAAAAGTGTCCGCTAATTCTGACTCGACTGTAAATCAGCGTATTGCATTTACCATGAAGCAGTATGATTTATCCAGAGTAAGCCTAGCTGAAATACCCTACTGCATGGGCATTCCATCAGTTTCTACAGTGTGCTGAAGTGACGTAAAATGAAAACTTCAGCACGCCGATTAACATCTTACAGCTTCATATTGCTGCGCATATTCATCAATTTTGTTCAGCCAAACTTGCTTTTCGTCCTCGGTCAAGAACGAGGCTTCGATAGAATTACGCGCCAGTGTTTGTATTTCTACCATAGTCAATTCCAGTGATTGCTGGACTGCCAACAAGTTATCCAGCAAATAACCTCCAAAATAAGCTGGATCGTCCGAGCTCACTGTCACGCACAAGCCCCGAGCCAGCAAACGCTTGAGGTTATGCGATTCCATGCGAGTATATATTGCTAGCTTGATGTTGGAAATTGGACACACAGTCAGCGGTATACGCTCTTTCGCCAGCCGTTGGCATAACAACTCATCAGCTTCGCAACCCACTCCGTGATCAATGCGTGAAACTTGCAAATCGTCAATTGCTTCCCATATATAAGATGATGGGCCTTCTTCTCCGGCGTGAGCTACCGTTAACAAACCCTCAGCTCGCGCTCGAGCAAAAACCCGAGAAAATTTTGAGGGAGGATGCCCGTTTTCGCTGGAATCGAGACCAACGGCACAAATGAATTCTTTGTAGGGTAATAAGGCCTCCAGCGTTTGCATGGCAGCTGCTTCACTTAAATGTCGCAGGAAACATGGGATTAAACGGTGTGAGATACCATAATCACGTTCGCCATTTTCCAGTGCGCGTTTGATACCATCGAACACGGCCGACAAAGGAATCCCGCGTTCAATGTGGCTTTGCGGATCGAAAAATATTTCCGTATGGACGACACCATCGGCATGAGCCCGCTGCAGATAAGCGTCAGTCAGCCGGAAAAAATCGTCCTCATCTCTGAGAACTTCTACTCCTTGGTAATAAATATCCAAAAAGGATTGCAAGTTAGAGAAGTTATAGGCGCTTCGTAATGCAGCAATATTGATATAAGACAGTTGTATATTATGCTTTTCGGCCAGATCAAATACCATTTCTGGTTCCAGGGTGCCTTCAATATGCAAATGCAATTCTGCTTTCGGTAAAGCTCGTATAGCACTTGTAATATAAGTGTCAGTCTTTGTCATAGTTTTTTTGGACAAAAAATCACGGGCGGGATATAACCCGCCCGTGATTGATTGTTTTTCGGTTAAAAATTACTTGGGAATGGAACCTTCAACACCTTGCACATAGTAATTCAAGGGCATCAGATCTTTCATCGGCATCACTTTGCCAGTAGCCAACTTCACCACACCTGCCTGATCAACAATCGGACCAGCAAACATCACCAGTTTTCCGCTGATAATCTCCTGTTTCTTCTCGTTAAACACCTTGGCAACTGCAGCCGGAACAGCTGGACTGAGCGGTGTCATAACCACCAAACCCTCTTTCATGCCCCACAGAGTATCCACTGGTTTGCACGTGCCTGCCAATATATGTTTGGCAGCTTTGGTGATGAAAGCTCTCCTAAGTTTGTTAGTAATCAGAAATGGTATTCAGCACGAATCATTGGTGTCTTGGCGAACGCACCGCTCCCTGTAGGGCCTGACGCGTCATTCCCGAACTTGTTCTTCCAGTACTGGTATTCCAGTCCAACCTTGAATGTCCCCTTAGGTCCGCCGGTCAACATGCCCACATCAGCCATGATCTGGGCGTCGAAATCGGTT
>Ga0307375_10006495_pt1 | contig 10793 bp, 11 predicted proteins | sample TR1MG_FD_202531 | JGI IMG/M metagenome (GOLD analysis project Ga0307375, IMG submission 202531) | Soil microbial communities from Risofladan, Vaasa, Finland - TR-1 | ecosystem: Environmental > Terrestrial > Soil > Coastal area > Acid sulfate soil | place: Finland: Risofladan, Vaasa | collected...
CAGCTGAGGTGATTAAGGCTTTGATGCACCTCGGTATGATGGTGACGATCAACCAAGTGCTTGATCGAGAGACCGCAACCATCGTGGTTGAAGAGATGGGCCATGTGGCACGCGAGGCGCGCAGCCATGATCCCGAGGCGATGCTGAAAGGGGGCGAGCAGCTTGGTGCGCGCGAACCGCGGCCACCCGTTGTCACCGTCATGGGTCACGTCGATCACGGCAAAACGTCCTTGTTGGACTACATTCGTAAGACCAAGGTGGCAAGCGGCGAAGCCGGAGGCATTACCCAACATATCGGCGCCTACCACGTGGAGATGCAAAAAGGCATACTCACCTTCCTAGACACACCAGGTCATGAGGCGTTTACCGCCATGAGGGCGCGGGGCGCCAAGGTGACGGATATCGTTATTCTTGTCGTCGCAGCCGACGACGGAGTGATGCCGCAGACGATAGAGGCCATCCACCATGCCCGCAATGCCGGGGTTCCCATCGTGGTAGCGGTCAATAAGATTGATAAGCCCCAGAGCGACATGGATCGCGTAAAGCAAGAGCTGGTTGCGCATGCCGTGGTGCCTGAGGAATGGGGTGGTTCGGATATCTTCGTTCCCGTTTCGGCGAAGACCGGTCAAGGTATCGAGGAATTGCTGGATGCGGTCTTATTACAGGCCGAATTGCTTGAGCTGAAGGCCGTGCATGCCACTTTGGCTACCGGAATCGTGATAGAGGCGCGCCTTGATAAGGGGCGCGGGCCCGTTGCGACTATCCTGGTTCAGGAAGGGACCTTGCGTAAAGGGGACGTGATTCTGGCCGGGCGCGAGTCGGGTCGGGTGCGCGCCATGACAGACGAGAATGGTCGGCCTATCAAAGAAGCCGGTCCTTCGATACCGGTGGAGGTCCAGGGTCTGTCTGGAGTGCCGAATGCGGGAGATGAGGTCACGGGAGTCGAGAACGAGCGCAAGGCTCGTGAGATCGCCCTATTCCGTCAGGGCAAGTACAAAGACGTCAAGATTCAGCGTCAACAGGCATCCAAGCTCTCCAATATGTTCCAGCAGATGCAAGACGGCGATGTGAAGACCTTGAACTTGATCGTGAAGGCTGATGTACAGGGGTCTGTCGAGGCCCTAACGGACGCCTTAGAGAGATTGTCTACAGACGAGGTCAAGGTCAGGGTGGTTCATGGGATGGTCGGCGGCATCAGCGAATCGGACGCGAATCTAGCGGTCGCCTCCAATGCGATTGTCATCGGCTTCAATGTGAGGGCCGATAGCGGCGCGCGTCGTCTCATCAATTCCGAAGAAGTGGATATTCACTACTACAACGTCATTTACGATGCCGTAAACGAGGTGAAGGCGGCCATGGCCGGCATGCTGAAACCACAGTTCCGGGAAGACGTGGTCGGTATCGCCGAGGTCCGCGAGGTTTTCAAGACCCCGAAGATGGGATTGATTGCCGGCTGCCAGGTCACAGAAGGCGTGATCCGGCGCGGACGCAGCGCCCGAGTATTGCGTGATAACGTGGTGGTTTTCGATGGCGAAATCGAGTCATTGCGTCGCTTCCGGGATGATGTCGCCGAGGTCAAGGGAGGCATGGAGTGCGGTATGACGATTAAGAACTACAGTGACGTGCACGTCGGCGATCAGATCGAGGTGTACGAAAAGGTCGAGGTCGCGCGCTCGCTTTGAGAAACCGTCCGCGCAGACCCGGTGGTTCGCGTTCGGTGCGCGTAGGCGCGCTGATTCAGCGTGAGTTGGCGACTCTGGCCCTGACTGTTATGCGCGATCCGCGCGTGATTGGGGCGACGCTGACCGAGGTCAGTGTGAGTCCTGACCTGAAGCAGGCAAGGGTGTTTGTGACCCATTACCGGGGAGAGGCGGCCGCTCGGGAGGCCGTAATCGGGCTTAACCGGGGCGCGGCTCGGTTTAGGCGGGATCTGTCCGCCCGTTTGGCGTTACGGGTCGTGCCGGCGCTTGTTTTTTTGTATGACCCGTCTGTGGATCAAGGATTTAGGATTGATGCGCTGCTCAGTCAGGCGCGCCGGCATGATCGGGGTGAGGATGGGTCTTAAGCACGGGCCTCGAGCCCCGAGGGCGGTGGGGTTTGGGTGTATGGGGTTTTCGCGGCATCGGTTGGTCGAGATCGTCTCTGTGAGGTCCCGGATCGGAACGGCCGGGGTATTGCGGAGACACGGATGAAAGAGCCATGCGTACGCCGTGATGGACTCCTCATCCTTGATAAGCCCCCGGCTTTAAGTTCGACGCAGGCTTTGGGGCAGGCGAAGTACCGTCTGCGGGCTTGTAAGGCGGGCCATACCGGCACGCTTGATCCGCTTGCGACCGGCGTTTTGGTCTTGTGTTTTGGCGAGGCGACCAAGGTCGCGTCGTTTTTGTTTGAGAGCGACAAGCGTTATCGCGTGACGATAGCCCTTGGGGTCAGCACCACGACCTATGACGCGGAAGGCGAGGTCGTAGAGCGCCGGCCGGTGGCGGTGTCCGACCATATGATTACCGAGGCCTTGCCGCGTTTTACGGGGACCATAGAGCAAGTCCCGCCGCGATTCTCGGCGATCAAGCAAGCGGGCAGGCCGTTTTACGAACGTGCGCGGCGCGGGGACCTGACTATGCCCCCGAGCCGGACGGTCTTAGTGAATGCGATTCAAGTCGTTGAGCGTATCGGCGACGATATCGTGCTGGACGTGGAGTGCGGAAAAGGGGTCTATGTACGCAGCCTCGCGCACGATCTGGGTATCGTTTTGGGGTGCGGGGCTCACGTCAAGGCCCTGCGACGGCTGGCGGTGGGCCGTTTTACCATCGATAAGGCCGTGGCCTTGGCCGATGTGGGGCCAAAGACCGCGCTTGTGCCAAGCGATGCGGCCCTGACGGGGCTGCCGGCCGTGGTGTTACCAGCGTTTTTGGCGCGCGCCGTTTTGCGTGGCCAAGTCGTGCATATAGGGGGTCGAGCCTATGAAGGCTGGGCTCGGTTGTACGATGACGGGGGCACGTTTCTCGGCATCGGTTGGTCGGGTCTCGAAGGGGAGATTCGGCCTAAGCGCTTGCGGGACTTAAAGGCCCATGTTGAGCCGATGGGCGCAGGCGGTTAGAATACCGGTTTACCCAATTTCCAACAGTTTCGGGCGAGTGAGGGTGGTATGGCGTTTACAGTGGATAAGAAAGTGCAGGTGATTAAGGAGTACCAAAGAGGTGAGTCGGATACGGGGTCGCCTGAGGTGCAGGTGGCGTTGATCTCCGCACACATCGAGGATCTTTCGCAGCACTTCGCGGTACACAAAAAGGATAATCATTCCCGTCAGGGCCTTTTGCGTATGGTCGGTAAGCGGCGCAAATTGCTCGATTACCTGAAACGCGTGGATGCTGCCCGCTATCGGGAACTTGTAGCGCGTCTTGGTCTGCGTAAGTAGGCACAGCGAGATCGCAGCCAGCATCATTAGAGAGGACAAGCGAGTTGGGTAAAATCACAAAGACGTTCCCGTATGGTAAGCATACGGTAAAGATTGAAACTGGGGAGATCGCCCGTCAGGCCACTGGCGCTGTGATGGCGAGTATGGGCGACACTTTGGTCCAGGTGACCGTTGTGGGCATGCGCCAATCCGCGGCCGATCGCGATTTCTTCCCCCTGACTGTCGACTATCAGGAACGCACGTATGCGGCAGGCCGGATCCCCGGGGGCTTCTTCAAACGCGAAGGCCGACCCTCGGAAAAGGAAATCCTGACCTCCCGTCTTATTGATCGCCCGATCCGTCCTCTGTTTCCAAAATCTTTTACCAATGAAGTCCAGATTATTGCCACGGTGATGTCGTTAGATCCCGATATCGATCCCGATATCGTGGCCTTGATCGGTGCCTCCGCGGCCCTCTCGCTTTCGGGTATGCCGTTTAAGGGCCCCTTAGGGGCTGCGCGCGTGGGGTATAAGGACGGCCAGTACCTTCTGAATCCCGGGATGGCGGAATTATCGACATCCTTATTGGATCTTGTGGTGGCCGGAACCAGAAACGCCGTTTTGATGGTCGAGTCCGAGGCCAAAGGCCTGTCTGAAGAAGTCATGCTGGGCGCGGTCCTCTTTGGTCACGAGCAGATGCGCGCTGTGATTTCGGCGATCGACGAATTGGTCTTGGAGGCCAAAGTCCAAGCCTGGGATTGGGTAGCGGTTGCCAAAGATGAAGGCGTGATGACGAGCGTTACCAGTCTCATCGGGGCCGATTTAACGGCCGCCTACCAGATTCGCGAGAAATTGCCGCGCCAGGATCGGGTTGCCGAGTTGCGGGATCGGGCGTTAAGCGCGATCTCCGGCGATGCGCCAAAGCCCCACGCCGACAAGGTCCAAGCCGCATTTGGGGATCTTGAGAAGCGCATTGTGCGTGGTCGGATTTTAAGTGGCGAGCCGCGCATTGATGGGCGCGATACCAAGACCGTGCGACCCATCACGATCCGCACCGGCGTTCTTCCGCGCACCCATGGCTCGGCGCTTTTCACGCGCGGTGAGACCCAGGCCTTGGTGGTAACGACCTTAGGGACGGGGCGTGACGCTCAGATGATCGATGCCTTGGAGGGTGAGCATAAGGAGCCCTTCATGTTGCACTACAATTTCCCGCCCTCTTCCGTGGGTGAAACCGGTCGTGTCGGTAGTCCTAAGCGCCGCGAGATCGGTCATGGTCGGCTCGCCAAGCGTGCGGTGGCGGCAGTGCTCCCGGATTTGAGCGATTTCCCCTACGTTCTTCGGGTCGTGTCGGAAATCACGGAGTCCAATGGATCGAGCTCGATGGCCACTGTGTGTGGTGCGAGCTTGTCGCTTATGGATGCCGGCGTGAAGATCAAGGCGCCGGTAGCCGGTATTGCCATGGGGCTTATCAAGGAAGGGGATAAGTTTGCGGTCTTGACGGACATTCTGGGTGATGAAGATCATCTGGGCGACATGGATTTCAAGGTCGCCGGCACAGCTGCGGGCGTCACGGCCCTGCAGATGGACATCAAGATCGAAGGCATTAATCGGGAAATCATGGATACGGCCTTAAAGCAGGCGCGCGAGGGCCGGCTTCATATCCTAAAGATCATGAATGGCGCCATTCCCGAGGCGCGCCTGGAGATGTCGGAGTATGCCCCGCGCATTATTACGTTCCGGATCAATCCCGAGAAGATTCGCGATGTCATCGGTAAGGGCGGCGCCACTATCCGGGCGTTGTGCGAGGAAACGGGCACGACGATCGACATCGATGATGACGGTACGGTCAAGATTGCCTCCGTCGATAACGCCGCAGGTCAAGAGGCGCGTCATCGGATAGAGCAGATCACAGCCGAGGTTCAGGTGGGTATGATCTACGAAGGCAAGGTCGCGAAGTTGATGGATTTCGGTGCCTTTGTGACGATCTTACCCGGCAAAGACGGGCTTGTGCACATCTCGCAGATCTCCAACGAGCGTGTCGAAAACGTCAGTGATAAGCTTACCGAGGGCGAGAGCGTTCGGGTTAAGGTGCTGGAGGTAGATAAGCAAGGCCGTATTCGTCTGAGCATGAAGGCGGTTGAGGGCCCCTAAATACAGCAAACAAAGCGGTAGAAGGGTTGATCAAGGGGCAGGGGGTGAGATTCCGTCTGCCCCTTTGTCTTTTGGGGCGCCAAGATTCCTGAATCCGTATGCCGGACCCGTTTCTCTTGCCGTATACGTTTTTTCTTAAGTTCGAGCTCATAAGGAGACAGAATGACCAATCCCGCTGTGCCTGCCGCTTTGCGCGAAATGATTATGAAGGATGTTCAGGGGGCGGTACGCCTAGCGATCGCCTATGTCGGTTTAAGTGCCGGTCTTTTGTCTGCGGCGGCGCACCTTAAGCATGGGTCCTGCGCCGATATTGCCAAGGCGAGCGGACAAGACCCGGGTTATGTGGTGCGTTGGTGTGATGCGGCGTATGCGTTCGAGCTTTTGGAGGAGGGCCCGCAAGGCTTTGCGCTGACGGAGCTCGGTCTGGCCTTTTTGCCCGATTCTCCCGGGACCCTCATGCCGTTTGCGGTGCAAGAGGTCCTGTCCACCCATATTGCCGAACGCGTTGTCGGTTTGATGGCGACAGGCGAAAGGCCTGGTGAGTCCATATTAGCTGAGCGCGCCAGCATTTTGCCGTGGTTTGGACCGATGCTCGAGGCCCAATTTGGGCCCCTTTTTGAAAAAACCGTGATGCCGGGTCTTAAGGTGTACGAGGAGGCGGCGCGCCACGGCGGGCTCGTCGTAGATCTCGGTTGCGGGAACGGTTGGTATCTTTTACGGCTGGCGCGGACCTTTCCGCGCCTGCGCTGCCTGGGCGTGGATGGCTTTGAAGAAAATATCCGGCAAGCGCAAGCTCGGGCGACGGCCGAAGGTCTTTCAGATCGAGTCCATTTCACCACGGGCGATATCTACCGCTTTGAGAGCGAGGAGGCTGCCGATATCATCGCCCTGAACCGGGCCCTGCACCATGTCTGGGATAAGAAAGACGTCGTCTTCGGGATTCTTCGCGACCACCTAAAACCGGGCGGCTCGGCGGTTATCTGGGAGCCCCATTGGCCCTTGGAACGTGTGGCCTTGCGCGAGCCTGCTCGACGTATGGTCGCGTTTCAGAATCTGGTTGAACACGTTCAGGGCAATCACTTTCTAAGGCCCACCGAAATTGCCGAGGCCTTCAAGGCCGTGGGCCTGGTTCCGGAAATCTACTCTTTTGTTGATGGTCGCGAGGCGGTGGTGGTAGGAAAGCGGCCTTAAAGCCGGTTCCTTTAAGCGCAAGGCCGTGGCGACAAATAGGCCTCGAAGAAGCCCTCTCAACGCGCGTTTAGCCCAAAGCGCGGCGCAAAAGGCCATCCGCCTGCAATAGCCGACATGACCGCCGTAGGCGGACGGCGCCAATCTGACGGTGGTGCTCATTTGATATTAGAAGGGTCGCCGGCATCAGGAAGGGGTCGTCTGTGGCTCGTTATGAAGAGCGCGGGCACCATGTGTGACGAAGATCGGGCCGACAGCGGGCCTTTCAGTAGTAATCCTCAGTACAGAAAACTCCGAAGCCGCGCGATCACGGCCTCATCGAAGGCTCGAAAGGTTGTCGGCGAACGCACAAGCGGGGGCGATCGTCCCTGGTGCTTGGCCTTGCGGGTAAACGCGCGTTTAACCCAAGTTTCCTGTTAGCCTCATTCCTCATGGAAGCCATACAGCAAGTCGTTGAGTTGTATGAGGTTCAGGGGTAGATTGGAATTGTTTGTGGAGGCGCTCTTCCCGTACGGAGGTGTCATGGGGTTCAAACTCCGATTTTGCTCTGCGTCCAAGGGAACCGACCAGGAAATCGCCGCTTTAAGCGGCATGGGTCTCCTAAAACGGATGCTCGATCACCGCCATTTTAACAGGGCTTTGCAAGAGGGCAATCTCCCCCAACCGGGCCGCCATCGACTAGGCACTGTGACCGCGCCCTCGAAAGGGTGGGTGTTTCCGTGGGGATGTGCCCCTGATGCCCAGGCCCTACCCATCGAGCGATTGACGGTGCTCACCGGGGGTTCAGTCGATTCTCCGGCAAAACCGCGGGCGGGAGCGAGATTTTAATAGTTATCACAGGCATCACAAAAGAGGCATGGTATTGGTGATTGACTACGCGCAAACCCTACAGGTTGTCCAGGAATTGCTGGAGCGGCATGACCGCGCCGGCTTATTGACTCGCGATCCTGGGGTTGTGCTAGTGGGTGGTAACGCCCTCATGGCCCATCAAATCCGTATGGCGTCGGGTGACGTGGATCTCTATTTTCCGCAATATTCCGCCGATATCGTGCGGGAGGTCGAGCGCGAAGGGCAAGTGATCTACGGTCCGGATTTTCGTCTCGATGTTACCGCCACCGAGAATCTGTGGGGCATGGTCTTGATTCGTGATATTGACGCGGATTCGATCGACGTGCAAAAGGATGTCATATCGACGCCTGGGCCATGGGCCATGGGGCCCACAATGTCCGGCCCGCAATGCAAGAATTGGCACCTAAAAGCCTTGTCGTTAGAGACCCTGTTTTTAATTAAACTGGATGCGGGACGCGAGAAGGATTTGGGCGATCTCCCTTTGATTGCCGCAAAGACGACCGTGGAGCGCATTTGCCGCCGATTTGGTGTCCTTGTTCCTTGGCACGGGATGCCGCAAGCGGTACCTGGGTACGCTGACCGATTGGTTCAAAAGCTCCACACGTTGTATGCCGTCCCCGAGAGCGATATCGTAGCGCGCATTCGACCCACCCTTCCTCGTTTCATCGGCGCGATGCTGGAAGAGACGTACGGATCTGGACCTAGTCCTAGTACGGGGGGCCCGAAATTATGATAAGCGAAACTCCCCATCAAGTGACCACTGATAGGGGGCCAAGAGTGGGCCCAGAGGCGGTCGTCAATGCGCGGATCGCGGAAAGCGATAGACTTCTACAGCAGATTCGGGGCCAGATTGCAGCGCGCGTCCCTTTAGGGGCGTGGCCTCCATTATGGCGTGTGGCCCTCGAGCGAGCCCTGACTCCCGCCCCGAATGAATGCCTCAATCCTGCCGAATGGCGCAAGGTTGAGGCCGTGCGTTTTTGGATCCGAGTAGACGAGAAGGCCTGTGGCCGCGCCGCGTTTGCGGCACAGGGAGCCCTTAACGGAGATTTACGGGATTTGGCCTATCTTGTGGATCGGCTGCGTGCGGATCTGGCATCGGGCTGGGATCGTCCACAAAGGGTGTTTTGAGGGGACTTGCACATCAACCTCTTATCCTACATTCGGCAGTCGGCGTGGGGAATACGCCCTATCTACCGGGTTTATAAGGGATTTCAGTGACCCCCACCCTTGACCCAATGGGTGAACACCAATTTTGGTACAAAGCGTCATGAATCACGCCATTACCGAGACAATCGTGATCCAACTGCCGAGTCTAGGATAACCCGCGTCATGTCTTTTAGGTAACGGTTCTGGCACAACAAAAACACAGAGGGGCCTAGACTGAGGTTTACGAATTAAACTATAATTGAGTTGTTTGTAAACCCACCAGGATGACCAGCCATGTTCAGTATTCGACTGCATCGGGCTCGTAAGGCGGCAGGATTATCCCTGCGGGATCTGGGCGAGCTTGTCGGCGTTTCTCACGCGGCCATCAAGAAATATGAGGACGGGGTAGCTATGCCATCGTCTGATATTCTGATCCGGCTGTCACGTGCGCTCAAGGTGCGCACCGAGTATTTCTTCCGCCCCGAGCCTGTTGCCCTGGAAGGAATCGAATACCGCAAACGCAGTTCTTTGCCTAAAAAACGTCTGGATGCCATTACCCACGAGGTGATCGACCAGATCGAGCGGCGCATCGAGCTGGAAAACCTGTTCCCGCAATCCCCGGTCAAGCCCTTCACCACCGTTGAGGGGCTGGCGGCCTCCCTCACGTCGATGGATCAAATCGAGAATGTTGTTGAACTTGTCCGCAAAGCATGGGAGCTCGGCTTTGATCCGATTCCCGATCTGGTCGACGTCCTGGAAACTTACGGCATTCGGGTTTTTATGATCGATGCCGGTGCCGACAACAAGTTCGATGGTCTCGCCGCTCGCGTCAGCGGGAAGCCTATCGTCGTCGTCGGGCGGCACTGGCCAGGCGACCGCCAGCGCTTCACGCTGGCCCACGAGCTCGGCCACCTGATGCTTGAAGGCCGACTCGACTCGGATCTGGACGAGGAAATGGCTTGTAATCGTTTTGCTGGAGCATTCCTGTTTCCTCGCGCCTCGGTATTGCAGGAAATGGGCGGCCATCGGAATGCTATCGAGTTCAAAGAACTCGGACTGCTCAAAGAAGAATTTGGGCTGTCGATGGCCGGCATTCTGTATCGCGCCCGCGACCTTGGAATCATCTCGCCGGCCTATCGTAACGAGCAGGCCAAGCTGTTCCGGATAAAGGGCTGGCACCTCAAGGAGCCTGGGTGGGACTACCCCGCCGAGAAAGCACACATCTTCGAGCAACTGGTATTCCATGCGCTGGCGGAAGAATACATCGGCGAATCGAAGGCTGCCGAATTGATGAATATGTCGCTGGCACAGTTCCGGCGTGTGCGCTCGATGGAGAGCACGGAGGAGCCGCCTCGTGCTGCTGCTAATCAGTGATGCCAACATCTTGATGGATGTCGAGGCGGGCGACCTGGTGGCAGCGATGTTCAGTCTTGGCTGCCAGTTTGCCGTGCCGGATGTTCTGTACTTCGACGAGCTCGAGGAACAGCACGCCCATCTGCTGGATAGAGGGCTGCAAACAATGACCCTGTCGGCGAAAAGCGTGGCGCGTGTCGAGGTGCTCAGTCAGGCCTATGCCAAGCCAGGCCGCAACGACCTGTTTGCGCTTGCACTGGCAGAGGACAGACAATGCCCGCTGCTGACCGGGGATGCCGCGTTACGGCAGGCAGCGGAAACCGAACAGGTCGAGGTCAAGGGCACAGTCTGGCTGATAGCAGAGATGGTGCGCGAGAAGCGTATCACCATCGCGGTCGCCAGGGCCGCGCTCCACAAAATGCGGGTGAACGGGCGACGTCTGCCCTGGGAAATCGCTGAAAAGATGCTTACTGAACTTGACTGAAGGCAGAAACCGATCATGTATAACAATAAAGAAACCGAGCGCGTGGAACTGCACAAAACCATCTGGCGTATCGCCAATGACCAGAGGCGCGGCAAGCCCCGCCGTTCAGGGCCTGATCTTGTCCCACAGTTTTTGCTGGACACCGGGAAGATGATTCGCTAGCATGTCGGTATGCAGATTACCGGACGGGAATTTTCTGAGGCCACCCTTGACCGCATTCGGGCACGGA
>Ga0307375_10006499_pt1 | contig 10791 bp, 12 predicted proteins | sample TR1MG_FD_202531 | JGI IMG/M metagenome (GOLD analysis project Ga0307375, IMG submission 202531) | Soil microbial communities from Risofladan, Vaasa, Finland - TR-1 | ecosystem: Environmental > Terrestrial > Soil > Coastal area > Acid sulfate soil | place: Finland: Risofladan, Vaasa | collected...
AGAAAGAGCAAAAGAGGTTTGACTAAACCCACAAATCAGGAGTAAAAAACAACCCCCGCGTCGCTACGCTCCGACTGTCCAGTTTGCCGTGGACTGAGCGTCCAGTTTCAGTGGAATACGCACTGACCGCCAGAATTTTCTCCCCAAGCCCACAATGTGTCATCAGAACGCAGTGCAACAGTATGATAATACCCTGCTGAAACGCTAATCCAATTGTTGGCTACGCCGATTTGTGTTGGCACGTTTTTGTTGCTTGTCGTGCTATCACCGAGTTGGCCAGATGTATTCAGGCCCCAAGCCCACAGAGTGCCTTACATTAACAATTGGGCTCAGACTCGATTTAATCTTTTGTTCATAGGCTGATCACCTTCCTTTAAAGGAGACCGAGGGGTCGGAGCGATTAAATCGAGCTGACCCCATTTCTTGTCGAAAAGTGGGCGGATTCTAATTCCTAGTGGAAGAGTGGGTGGCCCTACTGTGCTTAAGCCCAATCCAATCGCGTGTGCAGATCGTTGTGTTCGCTGAATTTAATGATCTTATCGTGCTGGAGTCTTCCCACGACGATGCTTGGGGAAATGCCGATTCGCCTGGAGAATTTGAGTATTGTTGAGCGTTTGAAGTCCCCTCCAGCGCAAAAATCTATGTATTCATCCAGGGGGACGAGGTAGTCAGACGCAAACTTGTTTGCCTCTTGCTCGTCTAGATCATCCGAACCAGCATGCTCAACGAAGATATTACGCTTTCCGTGCAGCAGAATATGACCAGCCTCATGGAAGAACGAGAACCAGAATTGATCGTCACGTTTATAATGCAGACTCAGCTGAAGGAGTGCTTTCTCCGCAGAAAGCCACCTTGTTGCGCCAAACAGCCTTAGCTTTGGTAGTTCTGGCACAAGGACGACGGCAACCCCCGCGGCTGCACATTCCTCAATCGTCAGCTCGCACGCACGGTTGGGTTCCTCAGTGGTGAGGTTTCTAATCTTTCGCAAGGCGGCTTTGAAGCGACTCGCGTTAAATGGTTCGCATTCGAGGTCGCGTCCTTCAATTTCACCTCTGCGTAACCAAGCGGCCATGACTCCGAAATTGTCTGAATGGTTCGCAGACCTCCGAAATGCTGTTGCCTTCCGATAGGTCCTCCAGACATCTTCCCAAGCTTCTGGAGAGGCAACTGCAAAGAACCCGAGGAGTTCTCGAACCATATCGACTTTGTCCCTTTGCGCCCGAATCCACCCTCGAGAAATCATGTCCCCAATTGGCAGATCACTCAGCCATTCAGTATGCTTGGAAAGCATTTCGCGCTCCTGCAAGCGAGCCAAGCTCGCTCGGTACTGCTGCTCCAGTGAGATCCAGAATCCTGCGTAGGGTCGCCCCAGCACCCGCTCGAGCTGCAAAGCAGTGTCTGGGGTTATGGCCGCCTTGCCCTTAATGATTTCGTTGACGGTCTTTTTCGGACGACCTGTTCGTTCTGCCAGTTCAGCCTGTGAAATGCCTACTGTCTCCAATATCTCGAGGAGTGTTCTTCCGGGAGGCACTGAGTAGTCGGGCGAAAATGGTAGCGTCACTTTAGTGGGCATAGGATCATCCAAGAGCAAGTATTCGAATCGAAGTTATGGTGTCATGAGCTGCCTTGTTCGCAGCACCGCAACCTTTGGGAGCGCCGGTTACCGGCTCAAACACAATGTGATGAAAGTCAGAAACGCGAACCCGATAGCCGGCAGGCTGCACCGACGGCACCAAGCGCAGCGTCGGAAGACTGGCGGCATCGGCCAGATGTTCGGCAGCCGCAAGCTCACATAGCCTCTGCCTCGCTCTATCAGCGTAGGCACTGAAAAGCACATTAAGCTGGCTTTGGGAGTTCGCGATTGCCTCCAGTTCGGGAGTGGCGAAGTGCAATTCCATGATTGACGTCGGAGAATAACGAAAAATCCGGACTATTGCAATAACGTTGAGCACCCCGGAGGTTAAATATTAATTATACACGGCAAGGGTTAATTAAAATATTGACAACCAGATGCTGCCCCCCTATAATTCAATTGGCGGTAACTCAACATTATGGAGAAAACCATGCATGACGATCGTGAAATACATGTAGTTGTGACTTACATTGGTCACGAGCCTTGGAAGCATCCGTTTCGGCCCACAGATACTGTTCATGCTGTTAAGGTCGACGCGATGACCAAGGGGTTCGATCTGGAGGGCTCGGCGGCTGACAATTATGTGCTGCAACTCAACGGAGCCGATCTCCCGGAGACGACAGAGATAGTGTCGCTGGGAAAAAATCCGCTTAGCGTTGATTTGGTCCTCAAGAAGGAGCCGCAGAAGGGAAAATGAGCGACCTGGACGGCTTTTGGGTCGCTCTTGATCGCGAGATGCTTGCGCGAATTCAAGGGTGGCAGTTTCAGCGAGACGGCGACCTGCTTTATTTCTCTCTCGCAGCTCGCGATGGCGAACGCTACAGAATGCGCATTGATTGCGACGGGTATCGATCCGTCGCGCCTGATCCGGTATTCGTGGATTCAGAGGGCGCGAAGACGACCAAGCCTGCATGGCCAAAGGGAGACAATGACTTTGATCAGTACGTAAAGCCCCCGCCCCATTGTTTCATATGCATGCCACTCTCTCGAGGCGGCCTGCAGCACCACCAAGAGTGGCGTTCGCAAGAAGGGATGGATGTATGGAACCCGGCAAAGCACTCACTCTTAGATATTTTCAATTTCTTTCAGCGTTTGCTCAATTCCGAGCATTACCAGGGCCGTCACGTATGAAACCAATCGAGGTTACGCATCAGTTGTGGGTAGAAACATGGTCCGGGCTACGGACACGAGGAGCCGGCAAACATGAGGCGGCATGCATATGGAGCGGGAAGCGATCGCCTGGGGGTGATATTGTCCACAGTGTGACTTTTCTCGATGATCTGCCAGGCGTACATGCGGGTGAGCGTTATCATCAGCTCTCTCGCGTAACCATTAACGCACTATTTGAGTTGCTCCGTGCGCGGCATGAAATGATTGTCGCTGATATACATACGCACCCTGGTGACTGGGTTGACCTCTCACCCACTGACGCTGAGCATCCGATCGAGTTCCGACGCGGTTTGCCCGCAATGATCATACCCAACTTCGCCAAATTTGCACCAGCGCTTGATGGGCTTGGCCTGCATGAGTACCTTGGCGATGGAGCGTGGCGAAGATTGGATTCCGAAGAACTCGGACAGACGCTCAAAATAGGTTCCTGACGTGACTGCCGGATACTCCAGACCACAGAAATTCGTGCGCGAAATCACGGGTGTCGCCTCCCTAGAGGAGGCTGAGTGCCTGCGCCAGCAACCATTTTGGATTGTTGTACATCAAAGCGCATTAGCCCGCGCGCAAAGTCTGGTTCGAGCGCTAGTAGCGATTTCCGTTCGTTCTTGTTCGGGAGAAATCAACGTCCGAATTCTCGGCGCAGGTGAATTTCGTGATGGCATCGAGTCGGTGGTGCAGCATGAGGCACGTGGCTACGGATGTATCGAACGTCTCTCGATAGCAAACTATAGCGAGAACGAAAAGATGGGACCAGGAATCACGATTGGAATGCGGCTGCCCAACATGGTTGCGGTGGACGCGAGCGGTATGTATGCGGCGGTAAACCAGGTACTGGCGCCCGACGCGCCGCCCCCCCATGGAGCTGCCGCATGTTTTGCTGCCGCAACCGCGTTCGCAAAGTATTTCGCTGGCACCATCTTGGGCAAGCAGGCTTCCGTAAATGAATCGTGGGGCTTTTCGCTCGATACCATGTCCGTCAGCACGCCCGCCGTGCTCGCGTTGCACAAACCGGTTAAGGAACGCACTTTGGGGAAAGTTCATCTGCTTGGCGCAGGCGCCATCGGCTCAGCCTTTTGCTTTTCGGTGCATTTATCAGACGATGCAGCCGATATTGATATATTAGATCGCGAAAAATACGATGAGCCGAACCAGGAAACGACATTTTTCCTGAGCAAATCCGAGGCAGTTCGTTGCCCCCAAAAAGCCGTACATTTGGCGAAAATTTCAAGTCGGGAGGGATTGCCTGTCGTGGGTCGTCCTATGAGGGAACTGCAAGCAGGCGACCCTTTCTTGGAAGACAGCTGCGATGTTTTTGTCTGTGCCGTAGACAACCCGGAGACCCGACGTATCCTCGATTCCGCGCATTGTAATGTCCTACTTAACGGGGGGCTGGGCGGAACTAAGCTAGATGCGGGCCACGTTCTGGTAACTTGGCATAATGCCAGCGTGCGGGGGTTAGCAGAGCTCTATCCGGATAACAATACGCTGGGCAGTGGTGACTCGCCCGCATTGCCGAGGGAGATTAAGGATGAGTGTAGTAGGCTAGAATATGAGTGCGTTTCTCTTGCGGCGCCGTTTGTTGCCTTGTCATCGGGTGCGCTGTTACATGCTTTCTGCAGACTTAGTGCCGAGGGGCGCCTACCGGACAAAAACTACATTAAGCTTGATCTGCTCGGATTCCAGAGTTACATGGTCCGCCAACTCCGCTGCTGATCAACGAGGGCACTCGGATGACACACCACCCTAGCGTCCGCAGTCTGCATAATACCGGCCATTATCTGAGCCGGCGCGAACGACTGCAATGGCCGAGGAGCAGAAGCTCGTGGCAATTAAGCTGGCCGTCTTGTGGGTCGAAAGTCGCGTATCGCGAACGTCCGCAAACGGGAACGAATTCAGAGGATCGACTGGCTCTTATGGGTCGATAGGGGACATGCATACTCGCAAATCTTCATCAGATTTAAGGTCTGCTGTCAGCAGCAAAGCAGCCGTTCAGATGTTCCAGCTTGAAGGTCGGGTGTAGCCGATTTACAGACCGCCCAATTTCGGCCATTTTAGACCTCAAACAAAGCAAACTGATTAGTCCACTCTGTATATGAGCTACCTTTAGTTCGAGTCCGGCCTGGCGAGCTAATATGTGGCTGCCATCAGCGGACATTTACAAAATGCAGTAATGTGCCCATTCCCAGAATAACTATCTAAGCAGGTTTACAAAAGACTTTAGGTAAACTGAAATCAAATAGGACTATGGACTGGATTCCAGCAATAGCCTCTAAACTTGAACGATTAATCCAAAAAGTGGGCGGTATGAGATTAAGAGTGTCCCACATATAATCAATATTATTGACATAATTAGATATTATTCCAATAAGTATTGACATATTGAGCCATTACTTATTTTCAAAACGGATTTATTGACTAAAGCAAAGTTGTTTATTTACATAGTTATTGACTTATATGGAGCATATATGCAACAATATTGACATATTGTGTAAATGAGGTTGGTAATGGCGAGAAATATTGACAGCATTGGGGAGGTCGTCTTCTCATCAGCCAGTGACCTGACACGTGCAAAGCAGGTGTCACGCCTCGCCAAGGCTGGAAAACTGAAGAAGTTGCGCACCGGCATCTATACATCCAACCTGGCCAGCCCAGTCGAATCTGTCGTTCAGAGGAATTGGAAGCAGATCGCTGAACACATTTTTCCCGGCGCGGTTGTCGGTTATCGGTCAGGGATGCGCGGTGGACCTGATGACGGAAAGGTGTTCCTTGTTTACGGAGACCGCGCCAAGCGTGTCGATTTGCCAGGACTTGAGCTGGTGATCATTCCTGGAGTTTCGGCGATAACTGACGGGATGTCGCCTGATGTGCCGTACGGTAAATTATATATTTCCAGTGAGCCCAGACGGTTGCTTGAGAACCTTACGATGGTAAAGGGGGCTACGGAGAGATCCGTAGGCCGCGAATTGGTGGAGACGGAACTTGAAAATATCCTGTCCATCCGTGGCGAGGCGCGTCTCAACGCGCTTAGGGATGCGGCCAGCGAAGTTGCATCCAAGACCGGCCTTAAGCGCGAGTTCGATCAGCTAAATAAAATCATCAGTGCGCTCTTAGCAACACATGACGCCAAAGTGCTTAAATCAAATGCTGCTATCGCTAGGGCATCCGGTGTGCCTTACGATCCCACAAGGCTGACAAGATTCGACGCGCTATTCCAGGCTCTTCATACATACGTATTTAACCATCCTGGGGATGCGGCCTCAAATGGTATCGGTCTTGAAAATTTTAGTTTCTTTGAGTCATATTTTTCAAATTTTATCGAGGGAACGGAATTTACGGTTGAGGAAGCTGAAGAAATCATTTTTAATGGCCGCATCATAGAGAACCGGTCGGAAGATTCCCATGATGTTCAGGGAACTTTCCAAGCGGTAATCGGACCTCCGTGGCGAGGTAGCGTCCCGCGAACAAGAGAGGAATTCACGCAGACGATTAGAAATATCAATGCGATCGTCATGCAGTCCAGGCCTGATAAGAATCCTGGTGAATGGAAGAGTCGGGCCAACCAAGCAGGATCTACTATTTTCGTTGCTCCGGAATTAGTGCAGGGAACGTTAAAAGAAGGTTTCGAGCGCGTGAGCGCGCTTACAGATCCAGTCGCGCGCGCGCTTATGATGATGTTTATTATCAGTGAGGTACACCCGTTTACCGATGGTAACGGCCGCACGGCGCGAATTGCCATGAATGCTTGTCTGACTGACGCAAGTCTCTCACGCATCATCATTCCGACGGTATACCGCGAAGATTATCTGCTTCCGCTGAAGGCGCTTTCGAATCACGATGACCCTGTGGCATATATTAAATCGATGTCTAGGGCGCAAGCATGGTCAGCATCGATCGACTGGTATCAGCCAAGGAAAAGCGTACGAGCTGCACTGGTTGAATGCAACGCATTTCAAGAAGACCTGAGGAATTACAAATTACTTCTTCCGGAATCCAAGAGGCCAAGACATTAGTTCACATCATGCGTTAAGACCAGATTATTATTTGATTTGGATGTTGTACTAGATGAACATAAAAAATTTGACTATTCGTGCTTGAATAGTTGCCATTGAGCCACCTCGCGACAGTCAGCAAACAAAAAGTCCACAGTTTCTTGTTGGTTACAAGGCAGTTATAGTGAGATCAATGGATTGGCGGGAAAATTTCGGCCAAATGCAGCCGTCCACGACTGGCTACTTTATGGAAGGCAGTTTGACCACATGAAGTTCGGCTGTGTGCCAGAAGCGGAAGTTCAAGATGTAAAATATTCATTGTTGAGCCAAAGTTTAGGGGAATTGTGCTGTGATACTAAAAGAAAAAATATTTACTAATCCATCAGATCCGAGGTTGCGCGCTGGCGAAGATGCCGAAAAGCAAATGGCATTTTATTTGCAGCGTGCATTTCGTAAGCGAGACGATTGTTTCGTGATTAACGATTTGCGAGTGGTTTATGATGGGGATGTTGCCCAGATAGATCATCTTGTCGTGTCCAATTATGGGTTATTCATTGTCGAATCCAAGAGCGTTCACGGGACTATAAGTATCAACCAGCATGGTGATTGGCAGCGTACATTTAATAATCAAATTACCGGCATGCCTTCACCAGTGCTTCAAGCCCAGGAACAAGGGCGAATTGTTAAAGAATTGCTGAGGGAAAATACTGAGCAACTTCTGGGGAAAATGTTATTTGGCAAAATACAAAAGGGGTTTCGATATTGTCCTGTCTTCACCTATGTTGCAATATCTGACAGTGGAATAATTGAGCGCGGAATGGACGTTGGTGAGTTGTTCAAGGCAGATGTTGTAGCGGGAGCTATTACTAAAAAACTGGAAGAGTTAGCACAAAAGGCTAATCTGCTTTCCCCAAAAAGTTATACTTCATCGGGTGTTGGTTGGGATATGACAAAGGATGAAGCTAAAGCTGTGGCTGAGTTCTTGATATCTAAACATACCTATTCCGCTTTACCCGTCGAGACTAAGAAAACTTCATCCGAATCTAAACCAAAGCCCAAGTTGGCATCTATTCGGCAACCTGAAAAGTCATTTATACCAAAAGTAGGTGCTCCCTGCCCAGAATGTGGGCAACTAAAATTGATTCGCAAAAGCATCAAGCGTAGTGATGGAACGGAAACAGATTTTCTCGCTTGCGAAGGGTACCCAGGTTCTTGTAAGGCACTCTTCCCCCTAGTGGCCGTTGTGCGTCAGGTTGAGCCAGCCGGTGAAGTGATAGAAATAACTGCCGCTAAACCTATTAGCGAGGGGATGCCTTGTCCTAAATGTAAAGATGGAAAATTGGTTAAGCGAAAAGCGAAAACGGAATTTCTTGGCTGCTCCAACTATCCTAAATGCAAATTTACAGATTACCGTGATCAACCCGCGTGAAGCCGTTATTTTGCTATTAGGGAATCTGAATGACCGCAACGTGCTGCCGTTCAGGAGAGTCCGCTTAGCAGCAGGTAATTTAGCAAAATGCAGTTCGGCTATGTCCCAGAAGCGGACGTTAGCCCCAATAATCATTAAATCTGGTTTTCAGCTATAGTATTTCAAGGAGACACATAATGTATGCAATTGGTGACCGATTTACGACTAACTACGATGATGCAACATGGACGCTTATGTCCAATACAATGGTCATAGATGATGACAGCTTTGTGTTAAAGCCTGGATATGTCGTAAAAATATCGAATCATCCAGAATTAGTCGCTGTTTCTCATGAGTTAATTTCAGACGGTGTTCAACTCAAAAAGTTAAATAAGATTTAATCAACAACAAATTTGCTAATTACTCTCCGGCTACAAAAAACTACGTCACCCAGCCAAGCAGTAAATCTATCCACCATAAATGGTCGACGATCCGAACTGGTCACTGCAAGAACTACGGGAGGTAATCCCGAAGCAACAAGAGTTACTAAACTTGGTGCTGTACGCCTTATCGGAAGGCCCAATAGAATTCATGGGGCAGCGATTCACTAATAGCATGGAGTGGGATAAGGCCCGCGCGGTAGGTACTGTGGCAATGGGGGCCGGTCAGTCTATGAACACGGTACTAAAACTCTCTCACGAAGAAGGTATTGGTGTTCGCGATATGTATTCAATTGCCCGATCGGTGGTCGAGGGGTTCATCAATGCAGCCTTTTTTGTGACGCAATCTTACTGGCCGTAAGTTCGCCTGAGGTGAGAAAAATAACGCGCGCTCCACAGCTCTGGCCGACCGGGCCCCAATCAGGGGTTTACCTCACAACGTCCCAAGAGGCCATTAATGCTTTACTTGATCGTTATGAGGAAGCAACGGATGGGGCGATGGCCTACGCTGAGCGGGCGGGAACACACTGGGAAGGGAGCATTGATCTCGGGGAATATGGCTTATGGTCCAACGGGCTTTCGCGAGTTCCCAGCGGCACTCTCATTGTTGTTGGGCCAGTCGAATTGGACCAACAGTCATGGGATAACAGTGCCAGCCGCCTGCATATGGCATGTCTGGACGCACTGAATTCAGGTCATCGCGTAGCGGTCTTGGTTGAAACTCCTACTCCCGGCACGTTGTGCGAGGATGTTCTTCTCATGGTTCAATCTTTACAGGAAGATGGGGATGATATCGATACAGCATTGCTTGGCGTTGTGAACGAAGATGGCGAGTTACAGAAGCGTGATCCGTTCGCCAATTCTCGCCCCCGCCCCGCGAACATTCAGAGTGTAGCTACGGTTGATGCTATTCCGTTCTCCGTGCTTGCCCCTCTGAAGAAGGCGATTGGGAAACGAAGCTCAGGCCTTTTGATATTCGGCTCAACTATCATCAACGATCAGTGTGCCATTGATCTTGTAGCAGCCTCGTTGGCGCTGACGGAACACGCGGGGCCAGCTACGCGCATTATGCCTCGTCACCGCTCGACGCCGGCCAAGGACTGGCTGGTACCAGAAGCAATCAAGCAGCTTCCGTTCTTGCCCTCCGTTGAAAGTGCGTATGACCAAGGGTATCGGCGAATGATCATTAATCCAAGTTACACTGAGTCGGATTTGCTGTTGAAGTTTGGTAAGGAAGTTCTTTTTATCTCCGGAAACTACGGCAGTGATGTTAGTGACTTATTTATGAGCGCGATTCGAGGTGGCAGTCTCAAAAATGAAGATGCTTTGCTCACACTTGTTATTGCAATTCTTGGTGTGAAACCGGTTCCTGGAAAACATGGTGTAATGGTCGCGAACGATTTATATGTTTGGCAACCTGAAAGCGCACTTATACATCCGAAGAGATTTGAAGAAGTTATCGACTTTCCACGTGAAAATCGTTTGGTGAAATGGGAAAATGAGATGACAAGTCTGTTGGATTCGGGAGAAGTGACAGTAGCCAGGATCAAAAAAGTGTTATCACGCGATCGTCACATAGGTGAGTTCTTGTCACAGCGTGCCAAAACGAAAAAGTCTGCCGCAGTTTCGCATTAAGGTTATGCAGTTGCTGACCATGCCGACGCATTAGCATCAGCATGGTCAGCGGGTTCGGTATGAAGCCTGCCGGGGGGTGTGATGAGTAAAATTCCAATGCATTTACACAGAAAATAAGTTCATGAAGAAAATTTACATCACCCTGACTCGGGACTTAAGAAAGAAAAATAATGGCGTACACCATTGAGGGTGCATTTAATGCATATTACGAACAGATCAATTTAAACGGGGATTATCGTGCTTTGGCCGCGAGCCGGAAGGAGCACCTTATCGGCATGTTAGAACAAAAGCTGCATGTTGTAGCAGCTTTTGCGAGTGGTTCAATTCCAAAATACACGGCCCTCAGCAATCATGCCGACCTGGACATTTTTGTAGTATTGCATTTTAGTTTGCACTGCTCGGGAAAATCGCCGAGCGAGGTATTAACGCTTGTTCGTGAAGTTTTGGAAAACAAACCATCTGTGCGCCGCAATGGCCAAGCAGTAACTTTAAAGTACACAACGTTTCCAGATGTTG
>Ga0307375_10006500_pt1 | contig 10791 bp, 9 predicted proteins | sample TR1MG_FD_202531 | JGI IMG/M metagenome (GOLD analysis project Ga0307375, IMG submission 202531) | Soil microbial communities from Risofladan, Vaasa, Finland - TR-1 | ecosystem: Environmental > Terrestrial > Soil > Coastal area > Acid sulfate soil | place: Finland: Risofladan, Vaasa | collected...
CCAAGTTCGCCTCGGTGCTGGTGCATACGCCGGCGATCCTCAAACAGGCCATGGCGCACGTGCCGATGCGCCGCGTGGCGCAGCCGTCCGAGATGGCCGGCGCCGCGCTGTATTTCGCCTCGGCCGCCTCGTCCTACACCACCGGCGCCGTGCTGAACGTCGACGGCGGCTATCTCTCCGTCTGACCGCCGGTACTCCCTCTCACCCCGGCCCTCTCCCCCGAGCTTGCTCGGGGGAGAGGGCTTCAAAACCCGGAGACCCGCCATGACCGAAATTTCCGCACAACGCGTCGCCGGCAAGAAGGCCTTCGTCACCGGCGCGGCCGGTGGCCTCGGCGCCGCCATAGCACGCATGCTGGCGCGGCACGGCGCCAAGGTGTTCCTGACCGACCTCGACGAGGCCGCCGTGCGCGCCGTGGCTACGTCGATCAACGCCGGGCACGGCGCCACGGTAGCGTGGGCAGCCATGCAGAACGTGCGCGACGAGGAGCGCTGGCAGAGCGTGCTGGCCGAGGCGGATGCGGCGATGGGCGGGTTGTCGGTGCTGGTCAACAACGCCGGCATCGGTGCGCTCGGCAGCGTCGAGAGCCTCACGCCGAAGGAGTGGGCGCGGGTCATGGGCGTCAACGTCGATGCGGTCTATCTGGGCTGCAAACATGCGCTGCCGCTGCTCAGGCAGCACCAGCCGGCCTCGATCATCAACATCTCCTCGCTGGCCGCGTTCAAGGTCGATCCGGACTACACCGTCTACAACACTTCCAAGGCTGCCGTGGCGGCGCTGACCAAGTCCGTCGCGATCGACTGCGCGCGGCAGAGCATCGACGTGCGCAGCAACTCGGTGCACCCGGCCTTCATCCGCACCGGCATCGTCGAGCCGTTCTTCCAGCAGCTGGGCGAACACGAAGCCCTGCGCAAACTCACCCGCGGCATCCCGCTGCGCCGCCTCGGCGAAGTCGACGACGTGGCCTATGCGGTGCTTTACCTGGCCTCCGACGAAAGCCGCTACGTCACCGCCGCCGAATTCCGCATCGACGGCGGCGCCTCGGCCGTCTGACCCCTGTCCCGTGACTCACCCTGACCGTCATCCCAGCGAACGCTGGGATCCAGCGCCTCCGAGGCCCGAGCAAGGCACTGGCGTCCAGCTTTCGCTGGACTGATGATTTTTTCCGTTCCCCGTTCCCCGTTCCCCGTTCCCCGTTCCCCGTTCCCCGGAGATTCCCATGTCCCTGATCAACCGCCAGCTCCGCCTCAAGACCCGCCCCGAAGGCCTGGTCCAACGCGACAACTTCGACCTCGTCGAGCAGCCCGTGCCCGAACTGAACGAGGGCGAGGTGCTGGTGCGCGTGCTGTACATTTCGATGGATCCGACCAACCGCGTGTGGATGCGCGACATCTCGCAATACCTGCCGCCGGTAGCCATCGGTGAGGTGATGCGCGCGCTGGGCCTGGGCCGCGTGGTCAAGTCGCGCTCGCCGCACTACCACGAGGGCGACCTGGTGCAGGGCATCACCGGCTGGCAGGACTACCTGGTGTTTCACGACAGCGCCAAGGGCTACGTGTGCCTGCCCGCCGACCCCGGCATTTCGCTGCCGACCCTGCTCGGCGCCGCCGGCATGAGCGGCGTCACCGCCTACTACGGCATGACCGACATCGCCCCGGTGCAGCCCGGCGAAACCCTGGTGGTCTCCGCCGCCGCCGGCTCGGTCGGCTCGATCGCCGGGCAGATCGGCAAGATCAGGGGTGCCCGCGTGGTCGGCGTCGCCGGCGGCGCCGACAAGTGCCGCTACCTCGTGGACGCACTCGGCTTCGATGCCGCCGTCGACTACAAGGCCGACGACTTCAAGCAGCAGCTCAAGGCCGCCACGCCCGACGGCGTGCATGTCAACTTCGAGAACGTCGGCGGCGAGGTGATGCGCGCGGTGCTCTCGCGCATGGTCATCGGCGGCCGTATCGCGTTGTGCGGGCTGATCTCCGGCTACAACAGTGGCGAGAAGCCGAGCGACGACTTCGGTCCCTTTATCATGAAGCGGCTCAGCATGCGCGGGTTTCTTGTTCTCGATTACACGAAGACGAAGGAGGCGGTGGGGGCGATCGCGGGGTGGATTCGGGAGGGGAAGTTGAAGACGGAGGAGACGGTGGCGGAGGGGTTGGAGAACGCGCCCGTGGTGCTCAATCGGTTGTTTGATGGGAGTCATCGGGGGAAGCTGGTGTTGCGGGTGGATGCGCAGGCCTGATGATCGCGCGCCACCTAAACTAGAGCAAACCAATGGCTAGGCTGGAATCTACGATATGGACTCTTACACTCGCCGTGTGCTTTTAAGACCAATAGCAAGAAGAAAACACGCCCCTGCAGCTCGTCGCCTTCTTGCTTCCGCACTAGATCAATTGAGCAAACGTGCATTTGCCGCGGCGATAATTCCAGACGCCTTACAAATTCATGCGCATGCAAAAGCAGCTATTAAAACCAAGGGTCAGTGGAAAGACTCCAACTTAGCAAAGGCTGCGGCTGACCTCGCTACCGCCATGTGGTTCGCCGGGCGAATTTCCGCTCAAGAGTACACATTCTTTGTTGGGGCCGCCGCGGAAGGTATCCACGAAGGCCGTTTGGAAGATTCCGCATATCCAGAAATAGAAAAAATATCGGCCGAAATGCGGTCAATAGAAAAGGCGCACGGATTGACAGAGGATCAATACTGGCGCATCGGCGAAGGCCCTCCTGCATTTGAGAAACTCAACGCCGAATATGAGTTGGATTCGGAGAAGCACTTCGTTGAGGCACTACTGGAACTGGATGCTAACGACATAGCGACGCTATACATAACTGATCGACGGGAATACGATCGCCGCAGAGAGCGCGGACGCCGATCAGTATTTCATAGAGACGAAACGGTTGCCTCAATCGCTGATGCAATCGTGCGCTACGAGCGGGAAGCACGGTCTGCGGCATCAGCCAAAGCATATACAGCTGCTGTAATTATGTTAGGTGCCGCAGTTGAAGGCCTCCTTTTACTGAGATGTCTTCGCTCCAAGAAAAAGGCTTGCTCCGTCGCGTCATCTTTACCGAAAAAGAAAAGGCCACGGCAGATCGACAGCCCTTCACAATGGACTTTCGACGTCTTAATTGAGGTTTGCCTTAGTGCTGGTTGGCTGCCGACAGTCTCGACAATGGCTCTAGAGGTACACCCGAATCTTTTAGCAAGGGCTTTCGTGCGCCTTCGGCGCGCGAGTCACTTTTCTCTTGCGTGGCCAAGAGAAAAGTAACCAAAAGAGAAGGCCACCCCACTTGGCGCTTGCCGGGCATCCATGCCCGGCAAGTCCGTGAGTTGGGGCCGGGCTTTTCGACCGGACTCCTGTCCGGGCGAAAAGGAGTCGACATCCTTGTCGACTCCCCTGCGGGCCTGTCGTCCCCACCTCACCGCCGCACAGGGGCCCCGGGTAGAGCAGCGGGCCATCCTGGCCCGCACTCGGTGCGCCGCCGCTGCGCGGCGACGAAGGCCGAAGAGCTGAAAAACCGCAGAGCCGCAGAGCCGCGGAGCTGAAGGGCTGAAGGGCGACATGCGTGCCGTTGACTGTTCTGCTCCCTCTCCCCTGCTTTGCCGGGGAGAGGGTTGGGGTGAGGGAGCCCTTGATCTGGTTCTTCTGAAAAGTACGCGCAGGATGCGCGTCGCACTACCCGGGGCCCCTCTGCAGCGGCGGGCGGGTGGAGGAACAGCCCGCAGGGTGACCGGCAGGGATGCCGGTCAGTTTGGCGTCAGGGCAGGATGCCCTGTCGACAAACCCCGGAGCCCGCCCGCGGACTTTCCGGGCAGGAAGCCCGGGAAGCGCGGAAGCGGGGTGCCCCTCTCTTTGGTTACTTTCTCTCGGGCACGCGAGAGAAAGTGACTCGCCCTCCGAAGGAGGACGAAAGCTCTGTTTTTTGGAAGCGCAGTCGCCACGACAGCGAAGGCGGGAAAGTGACGGGCTGCAACTGCTCTCGTGATGACAGGCAAGGGCACGCTCAGGCGGGTGCGCCGTCACGGCCGGAAGTTTATTCTGGAGAACCCATTCCCCGCTGGAGTCGCACCATGGAATACGTGAAGCTTGGCCGCACCGGCCTGGACGTGTCGCGCCTGTGCCTGGGCTGCATGACCTACGGCGTATCCGACCGCGGCAACCACGCCTGGACGCTGGACGAGGACACCAGCCGCCCGCTGATCCGTCGTGCGCTGGAGCTGGGCATCAACTTTCTCGACACCGCCAATGTCTACTCCGACGGCACCTCGGAGGAGTTCGTCGGCCGCGTGTTGAAGGAGCACGGCCAGCGCGATGCCATCGTGCTGGCGACCAAGGTGCATGGGCGCATGCACGCCGGGCCCAACGGCATGGGCCTGTCGCGCAAGGCGATCCTCGCCGAGATCGACCACAGCCTGCGCCGCCTCGGCACCGACTACGTGGACCTGTACCAGATCCACCGCTGGGACCCGACCATGCCGATCGAGGAAACCATGGAGGCGCTGCACGACGTGGTGAAGGCCGGCAAGGCGCGCTACATCGGCGCCTCGTCGATGTATGCCTGGCAGTTCGCCAAGGCGCAGCACGTGGCCGAGCGCCACGGCTGGACCCGTTTCGTCAGCATGCAGAACCACTACAACCTGCTCTACCGCGAGGAGGAGCGCGAGATGATGCCGCTGTGCCAGGACGCCGGCGTCGCGGTGATTCCCTGGAGCCCGCTGGCCCGCGGCCGCCTCACTCGCGCCTGGGACGAAAGCAGCGAGCGCCAGCAGACCGACGAGTTCGGCAAGACGCTGTACGTGGTGCCGGACGCTGACCGCCTCGTGGTGGATGCGGTGGCGGCCATCGCCGCCGCGCGCGGCGTGCCGAAGGCGCAGGTGGCGCTGGCGTGGATGCTGGGCAAACCCTGGGTCACCGCGCCGATCGTGGGCGCTTCGAAAGCGCGGCACCTGGACGATGCGGTGGCGGCGCTGTCGTTGTCCTTGACGCCCGGGGAAGTCAGCGCGCTGGAAGAACACTACGTACCGCACGCGGTGTCCGGACACTCGTGAGGGGCTCTCGATCGGGCTTGTCCGAAAAATGCGCGCAGGATGCGCGTCGGTGTTTGCCGCTGCAGCTTCCCCGGCACGCGGTTGCCTTGTGCCGGGGGGTGACGCATGATCGGGATCTCCCCCGGAGCGACCCTGCCCGGGCACGTGGCGGCCGATCGGCGGACCACCTTCATCGAACAGGCCATCCGGAGTAGCGCGCCATGCCACCGAACGCCGTCGATGCCGGTGCATCTCCCGCACAGATCGTCCCGTATCGACGGGAATTCCAGCCGGCTTTCGAGCGCATCAATCGCTGGTGGCTCGATGCGCACGATTTGCTCGAACCGGCGGATCTTGCCTACCTGCAGCATCCCGAGGAACAGATCCTGGCCGGTGGCGGGCAGGTCTTTCTGGCGCTGGATCGCGGCAAGGTGGTCGGCACCTGTGCAGCGATCCGCGTTTCGGCCAGCACCTTCGAACTGGCCAAGCTCGCCGTCGCGCCCACTTCGCAGCGGCGTGGCCTGGGACGTCAGCTGTCGCTGTCGGTGATCCAGTTCGCCCGCGCTGCGGGCGCGCGCGAAGTCGTGCTCACCTCCAATACCGCGCTGGTGGATGCGATCCGCCTCTACGAGGATATCGGCTTCAAGCACGCGCCGATGCCGGCGGACGTGCGTTACCGGACCGCGGATGTCTACATGGTGCTGGGTTTGCAGAAGGCGATCTGACGCCCGGTGGCTGCTTGCAGCTTGCCTTGCTGCAGCAGTCGTTCGCGGTACATCAGGGCCCACCACATGTGTTCGTCCCGCGCCACCCGATGCTCGATTGACGTTCATGCCGATGGGGGCATAGTCTGCTGATCGTCCCATGACGCCATGCGAGTTGCCGACCATGAGTATGGATATCAGCATCACCCTGAGCGACTCCGACCTTGCGCTTTTTGTCGACGGCATGAAGAGCGCCCAGAAGAAGGTCGACAACCTGGATGCCGTCAGCATCGTCGGCGCCGCGCGCAAGCTGCTGGAAGATACCCGCTGCAAGGAACTGCCCGATTTCGTCGCCACCCGCCTGAAGCACCTGGAGACCATGATCGCGATGGTCGAGGATGCCGGCTTCGGCCTGCCCGCGGCGGATCGCGACAACGTGCTGGCCGCGTTGACTTATTTCGCGAGCCCCGACGACCTGGTGCCGGACAGCGTGCCTGTGCTCGGTCTCCTCGACGACGCGATCATGATCGAGTTGTGCGCGCTCGAGTTGAGGCACGAGATCGAGGCCTACAACGACTTCCGCAAATGGCGCGACAACGAAGCCTCCCGGCGCAGCCTCAATACCGCCGAACTCATGTTGACCCGTGTCGATTGGGCCGAGGCGCGCCGGGTCGAGACCATCGAGCGCATGCACCGGCAGCGCGAGGAGTCGTATGTCAGCGGTACGTGGGCGCCGGTGCTGTTCAAGGTGCGTTGATCGGGGCGGTCCGGCGGCGGTGCGTGTCGCGACAGGCAGGCCGGCCCCGTAGGAGCGCACCCTGTGCGCGATGCTCTTTGCCAGCGTTCGGACCAGAGCGATCGCGCACAGGGTGCGCTCCTACACAAGTGCCAGGAACGGGATTCCCTCAGGCCCCCGTCGGCTCCAGTATCAGGCGGTGCTGCTCGGGCCCCGGCAGCAGTGGCGTGGGCCTTCCCTTGACCCAGTCCGCATGCCCCGCGCCATAGTACGGCGATAGCGGGTTGTCGCTCTGGCCGGCAGGCATTTCGAGGATGCCCAGGGCTTCGTGGCCGGGCGCCACGTCGAGGCGTTCGGAGGCACCGAAACCGGGGGCGGCGACGCGCGGCATGTTGTTGTCGCCGGGCAGCGGTTGCCTGGGCATGTCGAGGAAATGGCCGAGCCAGCCCGGCAGTGCACGCGCCAGCGGGTGATCGATGTCGGCGCGATTGGCCTTGCCCCAGGCGCGGGCGTTCAATCCGCCGGGCCGGCTGCCCAGCGTGTCGACGACCTTGCGCGCGGCGTCGAGCAGCAGCGCATGCCAGTTCTTGTACCGCGGATCGAGCAGGTAGGCCGGCTGCGCCTGGGTCAGCATCCACACGGCCGCTTCGGCGCTGTTCTGGTCGGGCCAGGCGAAGTCGCCGTAGCGCTGCCTGACCTGTGCGACGAACGGCGCCAGCACCGCCTCGGTGACTTGGCTGCGGAACGCGCGCACCAGCCGGTAGTCGACGCTGTCCACGGCGGCCCGGTCGTGCCACGGGGTGGTGAGCTGATTCAGCTGCTGCAATGCCGGATCACGGGTGCCGGCCAGCGTCCTGTGCAGCAACTGTTGCCAGCGGGTCAGCAGCACGGCGTGGTTGTCCAGCTGGATGTCGAGCAGGTCGCCCGGTGAGAAGCGGCTGTGCGCGAGCAGATCGTCGCGGATCTGCTGCGCGCGTGCGCCGAGGTCGTAGCCGCCGTCGCCGAGCAAGGCCAGCGCGCCGCTGTCGACGGTGCGGTTGTTGGCCGTCCACAGCCGGCCGTTGGCGGGATCCTCGATGCGTGGATATTGCGCGGGTGCCGCCCAGCCCTGCCAGCCGCTACCGGGCCGCGACCAGTCCGCCGGCAGCAGTGGATCGAAACCGCTGCGCAGCGGAATGCTGTTGCCGGCGATCGTCCAGCCGATGTGACCGGCGCTGTCGGCAACCAGCAGGTTCTGTGGCGGCATGCCCAGCTGGGGCGCCAGGGCCAGTGCCGCCGGTACATCTCTCGTGCGTTCGAACTGCATCAGCGAGAGGTTGTAGCCGCGTGGCCGGTCGCCGATCCACGCCAGCGCCAGCGCCGTGCCGTCGACGTCCATGCCCATGATCGGCCCCCAGCGGGTGTCCTCGACCTTGAGGATGGTGTCCGGCCGGCCCTTGACCTGGATGTGTTCGTCGTGGACCTCGATCGATGCCCAGCCGCCGGGCACCTTGTAGCGGGTGGGGTCGGCCGGGTTGCGCTGTACGCGCACCCAGTCCAGCCAGTCGCCATAGCTGTTGGTGAAGCCCCAGGCGATCTGACCATTGGAGCCGACGATCATCGCCGGCGTACCGGGCAGGCTGACGCCGTTGACGTCGCGCTGGCCGTGCGGGGCGTCCGGGTCGGGATAGCGCAGACGGGTGCGGAACCAGATATCGGGTACGCGCAGGTGCAGGTGCATGTCGTTGGCGAGCATCGCCGCGCCGCTGCCGGTGAGCGTGCCGGCGACCGCGAAATTGTTGCTGCCGGGACGCGGCGCATCCAGTGCCGGCGCCAGCGCGGCGGCCGGGCTGGCGGAGGCCCGGGCAGTGGCGAGATGGCGCAGGTCGAACACCCCGGCTGAAGGCATCACCGGCGAGCGCGACAGCCGGCCAGTCAGCGGTGCCTCCCACTCAGGGGCGGGCGCCAGCAGGAAATCCGCCAGCGGGCCGGGCAGCATCGAGCGCAGCTGGGCCAGTCGCAGTTCGCGCTCGTTGCGGCCGTCGCCGTTCAAATCCAGGTACATCGCGGCGATCACCAGCAGGCTGTCCTCGGATCGCCACGGCCGGGGCTTGCTGCCGAGCAGGAAGTATTCCCACGGTCGCACGTTCAGGTCGGCAAGGCCGGCATTGACGCCGTCGCGATAGCGGTCGAGCTGGCGTTTCTGCGCCGGCGGCAGCTGCGCGTACGCGGCCAGGGCCGCGGCGCGCAGACGGTGCCGGCGATGATCGAGGTCGGCGGGCAGTGCCGCCGGACCGACCAGTGCCGCCAGCTCGCCGGCCGGCATACGGCGCATCAGGTCCATCTCGAAGAAGCGTTCCTGCGCGTGCACGTAGCCCAGCGCATAGCTGAGATCCGCGCGGTTTCCCCCCGTGAGGGTGACCGTGCCCAGCGCGTCGCGGCTGACGCTGACGCTGGCGCTCAGCCCCGGCAGCCGGCGCTGCCCGTCGAGACGGGCGCGGCTGCCGGCGAGCAGCCACCAGCCCGTGACGAACGCTGCCGCCAGCAGCCCCAGCAACGTCCACAGCAGGCCGCGCCAGACGCGTCGGATGCGCCGCCGGGATCGAGGCGTCATCGCGCGACGAACACGGCAAAAATGCCGGCGTAAGGCTTGACCATGAACGCCGGTGCGCCGGAGTAACCCTCGCCATCGACGTACAGCTGCGAGATGCTGCCATCCAGATACAGCGCGTCACGGCAGCCGAGCTTGTCGCGGAACAGCCGTCCAAACGTATGGAAGTTCACCGGCGCCTCGCTCACCGCGAACACTACCTCGGTCGGCGTTTTCACGCAGACGCCGCTACGCCATTTCAGGCTGGTCGAGTCGTCGACGAACTGCTGGTTGAGCTTGCCGTCGATCAGCAGCATCGGGCCGGACTGGGTGGCCCATCGCGCGCTCCTGCCAGCCGCCTTGAAATCGCCGCTGGTGCGCACCTCGGCATGGCCGTCCGGATACACCGCGAACACGCCGTTCGGCAGCAGCGAGAAATTGCCAGCAGCGGGATTGCCGTGCGCCAGGTTCAGCGGCACCACGGTCTTGCCGTTTTCCACATGCAGGCCCAGCGGCGCCAGACGATGGTCGTAGATGCCGGCATTGGCGGCAAACAGCAGCCGCTGGCCGTGCGCCTCGCCCCACTGGCGCAAGGTCTCGATGCTGCCGAACGGCTGCCCGCTCTGCGGATCGCGCCAGTGCAGGCTCAGCCGGTCATGCTTCAGATCCAGCTGTACCACGCGGTAGTTCTGGCCCTCGAACGCCAGCTCCGTACTGTCCAGCGCCTGCGCCGTCGGAGTGCAGCCCAGCACGCCGGCGAACAGCCACAGCGGCAGCAGCCAGCGCAGCGGCTGACGGGCATTTTGGGTGCGAAGCGGAAGCGGGGTCGTTGCGCGCATCCGTCGATGGTCGCCGCCCAGCCGCGGCAGTGCAAGTCTGCCGGAAGTCAGTGTTCAGGCAAGCGCGCGATGCGCACAGTCCTGCGTGTGTCATCCTGCGCGAACGGACAGCTGCCGTTAAACTGGTTTTTTGTCGGTGCCCGTCCCATGCCCTACACCCCGATTGTCGCCACGCTCGGCTATGTGCTGTCGCCGGATCACCGCGACGTGCTGATGATCCATCGCAATGCCCGCGCGGACGACCTGCACCTGGGCAAATACAATGGCCTCGGCGGCAAGATGGAGCCGGGCGAAGACATCGCCGTCTGCATGCGCCGCGAGATTTTCGAGGAGGCGGGCCTCACCTGCGAGTCGATGCAGTTGCGCGGCACGCTGAACTGGCCGGGCTTCGGCAAGCAGGGCGAGGACTGGCTCGGCTTCATCTTCCTGATCGATGGCTACGCCGGCACGCCGTTGACGGCGAATGCCGAGGGTACGCTGGAATGGGTGGCGCGCGAGCGGCTGATGGAATTGCCGATGTGGGAAGGCGACCGTCACTTCCTGCCGCTGGTGTTCGACGCCGACCCGCGCCCGTTCCACGGCGTGATGCCGTATCGCGACGGCCGCATGCAGTCGTGGTCGTATACGCGCCTGTAGGAGCGCACCCTGTGCGCGAAAGCTTTTTTCGACGTTTCGGGCAAAGAGCCATCGCGCACAGGGTGTGCTCCTACAGGCGCTCTTTTCAGACATCACGCGGGAAGGAGCTGCAAAAGCAGCCAGGCTGCCGGTGCTCGATGCCGGTCCGCGCCTGTGCCGAACCCGCCGCGTCAGAAGCCGTTGCGATCGTCGTGGCGGCGACCGCCGTTCAGATGGCTGGTGCCGACGCTGATCGACATGCTGACGCCACCCTGCGGGTCGTCGCAGCTGCCCAGTCGTTTGGTGAC
>Ga0307375_10006502_pt1 | contig 10788 bp, 12 predicted proteins | sample TR1MG_FD_202531 | JGI IMG/M metagenome (GOLD analysis project Ga0307375, IMG submission 202531) | Soil microbial communities from Risofladan, Vaasa, Finland - TR-1 | ecosystem: Environmental > Terrestrial > Soil > Coastal area > Acid sulfate soil | place: Finland: Risofladan, Vaasa | collected...
GCGGTCCAGAAGCACGTCGCCGTGCTCGAGCGCGCCGGCCTGGTCACCAAGGAGCGCACGGGCCGCCGCAAGGTCGTGCGCACCAACATGGAGGGGCTCCAGCTGGCCCGGGGCCTGCTCGACCGGTACGAGGCGCTGTGGCGCGGCCGCGTCGAGCGTATGACCAATCTCATCACCAGCACCGAGGGGGACGACAAATGACTGTCACCGCCGTCAACAAGGATCCCGCCGCCCTGACCATGACGCTGATCGCGGAGTTCGACGCGTCACCGACGCGCGTCTGGCAGCTCTGGGCGGATCCGCGCCAGCTCGAGCGCTGGTGGGGTCCACCGACGTACCCCGCCACCTTCACGGCCCATGACCTCACTCCCAGCGGTCGCGTCGAGTACCACATGACCGGGCCCAGTGGCGACCAGCCGCGCGGCTTCTGGGACATCCTCGAGGTCGACCCACCGCATCGGCTCGTCTTCCACGATGGGTTTGCGAACGACGACGGCACGCCGAACCCCGACATGCCGGGCCCAAGCGCTCGCGTGACGATCGAGGCGATCGATGGCGGTCGCACGCGGATGTCGATCGAGAGCCGCTTCCCGAGCACCAGGGCCATGGAGCAGATCCTGGCCATGGGCATGGAGGAGGGCCTCACGCAGGCGGTCGGCCAGATCGACGCCATCCTCGCCGAGAATTCCGTCCGCTCCGCGTAGATTCCCGAGGGGGTGATCGCGTGTCAAAGGTTGTTGCGAGCATCACGACATCGATCGACGGGTACGTGACCGGCCCGAACGATGGGCCCGATCGAGGTCTCGGAGAGGGTGGTGAGCGGCTCCACTACTGGGTCTTCGGAGGTCCGTGGACGTACGCCCAGGGACCCAGGGGCGAAGCGACCGGCGAGGACAAGGCGTTCTTCGACGATCTGATGGCCCGGCTCGGTGCCGTCGTCGGCGGTCGGCGCACCTACGAAGCTGCGGATCACTGGGGCGGGTCGAACCCGTGGCCGGTCCCGTTCTACGTGGTCACGCATCGTCCCGGCGACGAGCCACAGGAGGGCGGCTTCACGTTCGTGGATGGCCTGGGTCAGGCCATCGATCGTGCCCGTGCGTCGGCCGGCGACAAGGACGTTTCCCTGATGGGCGGCGCCGACATCATCCGGCAGGCGCTCCGGGACCGGCTGGTCGACGAGATCTCGATCTCGATCGCCCCCGTCACGCTCGGCGACGGCAAGCGCCTCTTCGACGGCTTCGCGGAGCAGCTCGACATGGAACCGATCGGCGTCCGGCAGTCCCCATTCGCCACGCATATCTCGTATCGCGTGAAGCGCTGACCGCGGCGCAACGATCATCGCCAGGACAGCAAGCGGGGAACCATGACCACGATGACCGGGGCGACGACGCACACCCTGGATGTCCAGGATGCCGTCCTGTCCTACGACGTCCGAAAGAGGGACTCGAGCATCGCCCCGGGTGTTGCTCCTTGATAGGAACGCCGATGGGCGCCAGCGGATTCGTCACACTTGCCGGGCACTTCACGATCGCACAGTAGTGACCTACGACCCCCCGCGGCGACGTCGGTGTCGGACATGACCGACGCGTTGCGCGTGATCCTGGAGAGCCGCCTCGACGACGTCACTGGTGCGAGCCCGCGTGAACGATGTTGTCGAACTGCCGCCACAGGATCGTGACGAGCAACGCCGAGCCGACGAACGCGAACCAGAGCGGGGCCGTGATGCCGAACGTCCGTGCGAGCAGGCCGCCGATCGGCGTCCCGACCACGAGCCCGCCGACGATCGCGACGCGGTAGACGCCTGTCACGCGACCGAGCAGCTCGTCCGGAATCGCGCGCTGGCGGACGACCGTCGACATCGTGCCCCAGACGGACGCATGTGCCCCGAACACCACGAGTGTGGCGAGCGCGATCGCGGGCGATGTCGTCAGCGCGAGCACGAGGTGGGCGCCAGTCTCAATGACCAGCCCGACGCGCATGATGTCGGCCAGCGAGAAACGCCGCTCGAGGCGCCCATAGGATGCGATCCCGACGATAGCTACACCAACGGCACGATCGATGTCCCGGCCAGGACGTCCGCGAGGGATTGCAGCCGCCCCTGCCGGCCAGCAATGCGCCTGTTCCGAATGGAGGCCCTATCCGATTACGCCTCGCCTCACGGTGGTGGCGCGGGTGACTGGTACAACACCGGCGCCGACTGCCCGTCCGCCTTCCCGGACTTCTTATCGGCCTAACGCGATCCCGCGACCGACCTTCGCCTGATGGGGCAAGCCGCGAATGCCGCGCACCGCAGGGCGTACTCGTCCAGGCGCATTTCGCTCGCAAGATCTGGCGCTGACGGCCCGCCAGCGGCTCGGCTCACCTGCTCGATCCGTCGAATTGGCGGTTAGCCATTCTTGTAGCGCGCGTCGGCGGCTACCTCGACGAGGCCGGGCAACTTGGCGGCTGCGTCGCGCAGGGCGAGCAGGTCGGCCCGATCGAGCTCGAGCAGCTGGGCCGGTGGAGTGTACGTCCCGGCGACCATCTCGGCGCGCGTCTGAATCCCCGCCGGGGTGAGGACGACGAGCTTCACCCGCCGGTCAGTTGGATGAGCACGCCGCTCGGCCAGGCCCTTCGTCTCCAGTCGGTCCACGATCCAGGTCGCGGTCGACGCATCGCAATGCCACCCGTCGGCGAGCGAGCGCATGGTCCTTCCGGCGGCCGCGTCGAGACTCGCCAGCGCCCGGCTGTCGTTCGGCGTCAGTCCGAGGTCCGCGAGCACCTGGTTGCGCGACCCAACCGTGGCAACGATGAAGTCGAAGATCGCGCGCCACGCCTCGGCCGCGAGGGCCGCCTTGCTTGCCACCCGTCTTGTCATGCCACGATCCTCCTTGCGCTGGCGTTGATGTATGCGACGTTTCCGATAGCTTACCCGCTCCGATACTTGACAGACTCCAACTAGCTGGAGGATAGTGGGACACCTCAAAGCAATTCTGGAGGCAGGCCGGTCGACGGTCAAGGTCCGTGGCCGCGTCGTCCGAAGCACCTCGTCCGACGCTCACCCTGAACTCCCAGAGCAGAGACGCCCGGCTGGCACGGGTAGGAGGTCCCAACGATGGCGTCGACAGCGCGGGGAACGCGGGCGTCGCACTCGCGTCTCTTTGCGTTCCTCAATCCCTTCATGCGCCTGATGCTGCGTCTGCCTTTCCGGCGCATGCACGACCGCCTGCTGCTGCTCTCGTTCACCGGCCGCACGAGCGGCAAGCGCTTCACCGTCCCGCTCTCCTACGTTGAAGAGACCGACGGCAGCCTGCTCATTCCCGGTGGCGGCTCCTGGAAGCGGAACCTCGTTCCCGGTCGGCCGATCGACATCCGGCTGCGTGGCAGGACCAGACTGGCCACGCCCGACGTAATCCGCGACCCGGCGGAAGTCGAGCGGCTGCTGCCGCGGCTCTATAGCGGCAACCCCCAGGCCCGGCGCTTCGTCGGCGTGCCATTGGGGCCGGACGGGAGGCCCGATGCTGACCAGCTCGCGCAGGCGCTCGGCGACGGGTTCGCTATCGTCCGCCTCCGACTGGTATCGGAGCACGGGAGATAGACCCTCAAGAGGCGGCCGGCGACCTAGACCCGGCTGAGCGGGCGCCCACCGCCGTTGACGTCCGCGCGATCGAGTCGTCGCACCTCGAGTCCCTCGGTCAACAACAGGAGCACTGTCAATGAAACTGGGGCTCCACCTCAACAGCTTCAACTGGGAGGGCGGTCCGGCCCGCTTCGCGGAACGCCTCGGCGACATCGGCGCGGCCGCGGAAGCTGCCGGGTTCGACTCGATCGCGGTGGCGGACCACGTGTGGCTGAGCCCGTGGATGGGCGGCCCGGAAGGCCCGCATCCGGAGGCCTACACGACCCTGGCCTTCCTCGCTGCCAAGACCAGCCGGGTCAAGTTGATGACGCTCGTGACGGCCGCCTCCTACCGCCATCCCGGGATGCTCGCCAAGACCGTCACGACCCTTGACGTCCTCTCCGGCGGCCGGACCTGGCTGGGCATCGGGGCCGGGGATGACGAGCCCGAGGCACGGGGCCTCGGGCTTCCGTTTCCTCCGCTCGGCGAGCGCTTCGCGCTGCTCGAAGAGGCGCTCCAGGTCTGCCTCCAGATGTGGGCGGGGGCGCAAGGCGACGAGCGTCCGTTCGAGGGTCCCGCGCACCGGCTGGAGCGCCCTCTCAATCTGCCCCAGAGCCTGAGCCGGCCCCATCCGCCGATCCTGATCGGGGGTGATGGCGAACGCCGGACGCTGCAACTCGTCGCGCGCTACGCGGACGCGGCCGGTTTGCGTCCAACCCCTGAGCTGCCGCACAAGCTCGAGGTCCTCCGGAAGCACTGCGAGGCCGAAGGGCGCGACTACGAGGCCATCGAGAAGACCTGCGTGTTCGCCTTCGACGTCGGAGCTGACGGCTCCAAGGTCGACGAACTGCTCGGCCGCCTGCGCTGGATGGCGTCGATGGGCATCCAGACCGTCATCGGCCGGGTCCCGGACGTCGACCGGATCGAGCCACTCGAAGCCATCGGCCGGCGGGTCATTCCGGCGGTGGCGGATCTGTGAAGCGGAGAGGTCAGTCGCCGAGACTTACCGAAGCAACTCAGTCGACTTCGCCCGCTCCTCTTTGCCGACGCACTGGCCATCTCCGTCGGGTGCCGCACGCTGATCTGTCACGCGCAGGTCGTGCTTGGGTGGCCGGAAGGGCCCCGTTTCGGCGCATGTGCTTGGTCCGAAGCGGGGTCTGGGGTCCTTCTCGGCGGCCTGTCACCTCGACGTCTCACCGGCAGACTCGGCACCGATGGGAGATGAGTTGAAACCCTTGGCGATCAGCCACACCGCCATGACCATCTCCTGCAGGAAGAGCGGAGCCGAAAGGACGCCGAGCGACGACAGCCCGGACATGCTCGCGAGCGACGGCACGATGGAGAGCGCGGCCCCCACGAGCCCCCAGACGGACAGCCACCGGGGCACGAGCCGCGACTGGTAGAGCAGGACGTAGAACATCAGCGCGCCGAGAACGAACGGGATGGCGAGCAGCTGATCCCCGTTCACGGCCCCGGCCGTGCGCACGAAGCCGGCGAGCGGTGCCGCATCCGGCTGCGTGCTGAGCGGGATCATCAGCAGCCACCCGAAGGCGGCGGCGATGTACATGACCGTCTCGAGCGCGCCCCGGAAGACGACGTACCCCATGGCCAGCGTCTCGTTGTACCGCTTGCCGATCGGCCAGAACACGACCGGGACCAGCGCGAGCGCGAAGCCCGCCAGCAGGACGAGCAGGGCTCCGATGGCCACCTGGTTCGGCTGCGCGGCGACCTGGGCCAGGTAGGCTGGGCCTGTCAGGACCCCGCCCGTGACGACCCCGCTGAGGATTAGGACAACCGTTCCGATGATGTACAGCACGCCGATCCAGACGGCGGCCTTCCGATCCGCGCTCATGCCGGGCCTCCCCGGAGCTGCGGCGATCGTTCCGTTCGTGTTCATGCTCTATCTCCCTGTTGTGGTTGACGTTGACGTAGACCAGCCGCCCACGCCGATTTCCGATTTGGCATTTGCCACATCTGCCTGGCCTGTCCCAAGCGTTGTCGGGGGATCGGTCCCGTCCCGAGTGACCGAGACGAGCGGCAGGCCGAGGTCACGCACTCGCTGGAGCAGCCCGTGGAGCGCGGCCTGGTCGGCGATCGGACCGCTGATGAGCGTGGTCCCGTCGCTCTCATGGCGGACGGCCAGCCCGTCGAACCACGCGGCCCAGCGCGCGTCAAGGTGCCCGGCTAGCCGGATCTCGTAGCGTCCGGCCTCGGGGCGATCTTCTTTCGAGGTGGGTCGTTCGGCCATTCCGCCCCTCGTACGTGTTGCCATCTGGATCTCCGGCCGGCAACACCGACCGGAGTCACTGGCGACACACTGGAAGCGGATGTGATGAGCGCGCATCGACACATGTGATGAGCGGGGTGATGATTCGTCATCGAGACGAGCGGAACCCGGGGTCGGTGGTCCGACACGCGACCGCGCCGATGGGCAGCGGTGGGCGAAGAACCTAGGCGGTGGGTCGGCGGTCCCGGGTGCGCGAGAGCAGGTCGAGCTCGGCGGCACGGCGGACGGCGGCCGTCCGGCTGTTCACGCCGAGCTTGGCGTAGATGTTCCTCGTGTGCGTGCGCACGGTGGCCAACGACACGGTGAGCTCGCGCGCGATCTCGGGTCCATCGAGCTCGCTGCCCAGGAGGCGAAGGACCTCGAGCTCCCGTTCGCTGAGCGGTTCGATCAGCGGCTGTCCGACGGTCGATAGTCCCTCGACCGTGACAACAGCGGCCAGGAGTCGGCGGACATAGCTCGAGGCGTTCCGCGGCTTCGCCGCCAGCTTCAGCAGCGCCGCCATGGGCGGCCCTTCATCGATGAAGATGCGGACGTAGCCCTCTGGCTCAGCCAGGGCCACCGCGCGCGCCAGCGAGGTGAGCGCGCCCGCCGGATCGCCGCGTGCGTGACGGGCGAGCGCCTGCACGACGAGGATGTCGATCGCGCTCCCCTTCCGCCCGCCGTTCTCCGCCGCTGCCAGCAGGCGCTCCGTCAGCTCGGTTGCCTCCACGATGCTGTCATCGGCGCGGTCTCGCCTTCCCTGCGCCAGGAGCAACCTCGCCAGCGTGGCGTGCTCGAACTCTCGGACGTAGCTGAGCTCGTCGGCGGCCGTGACACCATGCTCCCGCGCCCAGCCCCACGCTCCCGACAGCTTCCCCTGGGCGATCCACACCCTCGCCCTCACCGCGGCGACAGGGCGCACATCGGGGGAGAAGTTGCCCACGTACAGGCGCTCGGCCTCGTCGAGGAGCTCGAGCGCGCCATCGAGATCCCCTTCTGCCTGTCGGATCCGAGCCGCCGCGACACGCGACCGGTAGGGGTTCTGCTCCAGGCCGTTCTCCTCACCCAGCTCGCCGCTCACGGCCAGGTGCTGCGACGCGGTCTCGAGGTCGTTGCGCTCGCGAGACAGCTCGCTCATGCCTGTGTGCATGTCCGCCGCCCCCCGCAGCGCGGGCGCTCCATGTTCGGTCGCAACCTGCAATCCCCGCTCGTAGGTGCGCAGTGCGTCGTGGAGCCGACCCTGGGCGATCCGGATGTCAGCCTGGATGATGGCGCAGCCAATGACGGTTGTGACGTGCCCCGCCTTCTGCATGCTCGCTATGGAATCGGCATACAAACGGTGCGCTGCCTCGAGATCCCCAGTCGTCCAGGCAACGAGTCCCAGGAGCCCCGCTGCCGCACCCCGCCGGGGATGATCATCCTCGCCGACGAGGTCGAGCGCCCGCCGAGCATGGGTCATAGTGCCGGCCACATCGCCGACGGCCAGGGCCTGCGCCGCACGGTAGAGGGCGATCGAACACGGTAGACGCCGGAATTCCTCCTCATCGACGACGACCATCGCAGTCGATGGGGCCTTCGGTCCCGCCCGCCCGTCGGCCGCCGTGTCCAGCCACCGTTCGGCGTCCCGCAGTCGGGCCTCGACGCCCTCGACCCTGCCTCCGACCAGGAGTGTCGCGGCATACGCGACGCTCAGCACGGGCCTGACCCGGATCAGCTCGTCGGGAAGCGCCTCGAGCCAGCCGCGCAGCGTGGCCGCCTAGTCGTTCTGGCCGGTCGCCGGCCACGCGAGCTCGACCAGGTCCGCCGCCCGCGCGACGTCCCCGCCCGCCATCGCGTGGCGGATCGCCTCGGAGCGATCGCCGTGCTCCTCGTACCACTCGCATGCCCGCCGGTGCAGCTCCGGCACCCGCCCGGGTTGCTCATCGAGCAGGCGCGCCCGCAGCACGTCGGCAAAGAGCTGGTGGTAGCGATACCACTGGCGGCGGTCGTCGAGCGGGACCAGGAATAGGTTGCGTCGATCGAGCGCCTCCAGCGTGGCCTTGCCCCCGTCCTGGCGGGTGACCGCGTCGCACAACGGGCCGGTCATGTGGGCGAGGATCGACGTCTCCAGCAGGAAGCTCCGGACATGTTCGGGTTGCCGATGCAGGACCTCTTCGACCAGGTAGTCGACGATGTAGCGGTCGTCCCCCGCAAAGCCCGCGATGAAGCCGGCGACATCGTCGCGCCCCTGCATCGACAAGGCCGCCAGCTGGAGAGCGGCGATCCAGCCCTCGGTGCGCCCCTCCAGCGCGGCGACGTCCCCCGCAGCGAGACCCAGCCCCATCACCTCGTTGAGGTAGGCGGCTGCCTCGTCGGGCGTGAAGCGCAAGTCGGCGGCGCGGATCTCGACGAGCTCGCCTCGCGCCCGCAGGCGGGCCAGCGGCAGCGCCGGATCGGCGCGGGTGGTGATCACCAGGTGGATCTGTGGGGGCAGGTGCTCCAGCAGAAACGCCATCCCGTCCTGGATGTCGTGCGCGTCGATCACGTGGTAGTCGTCGAGCACCAGCACGACGTCATTCGGTACCGCGTTGAGCTCGTTGAGCACCGTCGCGAGGATCGTCTCGATCGGCGGTGGCTGGGGCCTCTGCAGAAGGGACAGCGCACGCGCGCCGACCCCCGGCGCCGCGGCCTGCAGGGCGGCCACCAGATAGGTCCAGAAGGACACGGGTTGGTTGTCGGCCTGGTCGAGCGAAAGCCACGCCACGGACCGTTCGCCGGCGGGAGCGGCTGCCAGCCACTCGGTCAGGAGCGTCGTCTTGCCGAAGCCGGCCGGCGCCGAGAGGAGCGTCAGCTTCGACTCGGCCCCGCGGCCCATACGCTCGATGAGCCGTGGGCGCGCGACCAGGCCGCGTCGCAGCCTGGGGACGTAGAGCTTGGTCTCGAGCAGCGGGTCTGCGATGTCCAGCGTTGTCACGTCTTGTGTTTCATGGCGGCGGTTCGTGGATGCGCTGTCTGCCGATGCGGTGAGTGCTCCCCCCTCATTGTGGGCTTCCAGCGAGCCACTGAGGTAGACAACAGGCGAACCGTCAGCACGACCGTACTCGGCGTCGGCAAGCGTCCGATCGTCGGTCAGCCCGACGCTGCCCCAGCGGGCGAGAGCCGTCACGGTCTCAGGCGTCAGCCGTCGAGGTCGAGCATCGCGGATCGCAGCGCGCTCGCCGCTGGGCTCGTTCGCTCACCGGGTCAGCATGGAGACCGTCACGGGTCTCGTTCGCAACGAGCGGATGTGACCTTGCCGGCTTCGATCAACCCCTCGCGGACGGCGAGATCCTCGAGGTTCGGTGAGGACTCCTATTCGGGTCGGGGCGACAGGATGACGACCGCGGTCTCTCGGGACCGCCGGGCCGCATAGCCGTCGAGATCCTCATCCTTGTTGTAGGCGGCCCACCTGGCCCACAGGCGTGGCCGCTCGTCCTTGTCCGCTGCACGTGCGTGGACGGCGAGCGACCCACCCGGCAGATCGACGGTGACGTCGGGATGAGCCTGCAGGTTGAGCCACCAGGCGGGCTCGGGATCGGCCCAGCCGTTCATGGCCAGCGTGACCAGGTCGGGACCGTCCTCGAAGTAGCCGAGGATGGCCTTTCGCTCCTCACCGGTGCGGCGCCCGACCGTCCGGAGCCGCATCATGCCCCAGCGGTCGGCCGTCGCGGTCCGGAGGCCGAACCGGCCGCCCGTGACCGAATAGGCGGCACGCTGCACCACCCAGAACGAGCGGATGAACCAGCGCGGCGGGGGGCGCTTGGGCGCTACGGACTCGGAGCGTGCGTCGCTTGAGAGTGGCATGGCCACCTCCTTCCCGGGACGCGTCAATCGGGCCGCGAGCATGTGTCGCCAGGGGCTTGGATGTCAACCGGGGACTCCCGAATTGGGGACTCCCGAATACGACCATTCGTGCGCCAAACCCAGGTGACCACCGAGTGGTACGAGGGATCCTGGAGTGCCAGCTCAGGCGAATCGCCAGTCAGGACCCAGGCTCGATTGTTACCTCGGCCTCAAGTCCTCTCGCCCCGACCAGATCAGACAGGCCGAGACGGGCGAGTCACCGCCAGCGATCGCGAGATTGACCCGACCGCGTCGTTCGCCTACCGACCGGTCTTGCCGCCACGCTGGGGAGATTGTGGGTCGCCGAGCGGTTCGTCGGCACCGACCGTGGATCGCTCCGGTCCAGCCGGCGGCTCCCGGCTGGACATCGCGGTACATGTCACATATGCGGAAGTCCTGCTCCCCACCATCGTGGTAGACGACCTTCGCGCCGGCCGCCTCGCAGGCCCGGTAGAACGTGAGCAGGTCGAGCAGGCTGCGCGCCATGCGGTCGGCGGCGTAGCCGAAGATGAGCTCCACCGTCCCCGCCTCGAGCCGGCCGTGCAGCTCCGCCCAGCCGGCCCGCAGATGCCGCTTCTCGGCCCCGCCGGACTTGCCCCAATCCCAGAGCAGCTCGAGGTCCTCCACGCCGTAGCGGGCGGCCAGGGCGTGGATCGCGTTGACCTGCAGCTCCCAGGACATGCCGGGCTCCAGGTTGGCCCGACTCGAGCGCCGGATGTAGCCGATCGCCCGCGGCCCCTTCGTCGCCATACCGTCCTCCGCTTCTCGAGCGTCGGGCGACGACACCACCTACTGGCTAGTTGTACTCGCGCTTCCAGACGTCGGCGAAGCCGTCGCCACCGCCGAACTTGCTGACCCGCTTCTCGAACGCGAACTGGGCGCCGATCGGGTCGGCCACTCCGCGCAGGAGTCGGACGTCCGGATCGGTGTCGCAATCCAGGGCCGATCTCCGTGGACCGTGCCGACCCGGGACGTCAGCAGCTCGTCGGCGCGATGAGGCTGGCATAGTCGGCGCCGAGCGCCGCACTGATCGTGCGAGCGACGATCGGCAGGTATGCCTTCA
>Ga0307375_10006503_pt1 | contig 10786 bp, 3 predicted proteins | sample TR1MG_FD_202531 | JGI IMG/M metagenome (GOLD analysis project Ga0307375, IMG submission 202531) | Soil microbial communities from Risofladan, Vaasa, Finland - TR-1 | ecosystem: Environmental > Terrestrial > Soil > Coastal area > Acid sulfate soil | place: Finland: Risofladan, Vaasa | collected...
TCTCATGGGCGCAGTGAAGTGGCCCCCTACTCTGATTTCGAATTCGCGCTACTGCTGGAGAAGGACATGGATGACGACGATATGACGGGCGAGGATTCGTTCGCTCGTTCCTACTTTGGCCAATTCGTGGAGATGATGGATTTCATCGTTAATTGTATTGGAGAGCCAACAGGCTTTCGATTGGACACGCAAGGAACGCCAAAAGAGTACCGTTTCCGAGGAACGCCAACACAGATCGTCGATCGCGGCTTCAAGAACCTCGACGCACAGGGCATCCCTATGGCCTTCTCCCTCCTTCAACCAACATGTATCTACGTTGGCGGGCCGCCAAAGCCTGTCAGCCAACTGCCATTGACTTCACCATCATCGTCTTCTGCTGCAGCTCCAGCTCCGTCGACTACCCCTATTCTGCCCATCACACGCACCAATACCACCATCGGTCTCACTCATGGGTCTTCTTCAACTCCAACTGTAAACTCATCTTCCACAACAGTCACATCAACGCTACCTGCGACAGCAGTACCCGATGGTGTCCGCAAGATCTCCAGCTCTGCAAACATTCCTCTTCGCCGACCAGCGTCTCATTCCAAGGCACCCCCGCCCCCACTCAGCGGCACCGCGTCAGCACAAGCTGCCACCGCCTCTTCAACAACGTCGCCTCCAAACAGCCCAACAGCTGCATCGATGCTCAGCTCATCCACTCCTCCAGTCATCACTGTAGTTGAACCTGCGCCTCTTGCTGCCGTCTCCAGATCTCACGACGACTTTCCAACAAAGGACATTGAAAAAAGCCCCGAATCGGGTCATCACACAGTCACGAAGAGATCGTCATCAACAGTGCCGGACTTCTCAAATCACGAGGGTTACCAACTCTACGCTCAGTATCAAGACCTAGTCATTTCTCGTTTGCAAAACGACATTTGGAAGGGACAACCATTGCATGCTAGTTTAGCGAGATATTGCCTCCAGGATCACTTGAAGATGCTCGCGCCTGGTAGAAAGTGGAATCGCCCTTTGGACAAGCCCAATGAGGTCCACCTCAAGGATCATTTCCTCACTCCCCTCATCTGCTTCACACACGACATTGCTCTCTACTACTTGTCTCACATCCCCACTGCTTATCCTAACGATGTCTCTGCCACTGCATATCTGATCGACACTCTCGCCGCCCCGACTGCGCGCACTCCTATTCCCATCTTTGACAACCGCTTCGCCGCATCGTTCAGAGAGGCCTGGTCTGCCTTGAATGCCACTCGAATCCGAGCTGAGCTGGAGTACGGAGAGCAGATTGACGCTGAAACGCCGGTGTACTTGGACGCCAAAACCGCGCCTCCCAATACAGTCATCCTCACTCCCACGGAGCGCTATTGGCTCAAATTCACGGAATGGGTCGTTCAAGGACCGCTTTATCGAGTGCTTCCTGCCTTCTTGGAGTCAATACCGGCCACTACAACAGCGACTTCCAGTCCTGTCCCCCCGCCTCTCTCTTCAAGCCTTCGAACTGGTCGACCTTCGGGCAATGGCCTCTTTTCAATTCGCCCTCGCGTTCAAAGACATCCGTCTAGTGGGACCATGACTTCACCCGCACCACCCGTCCCGGAAGCACCGCCCTCCACCGGTTCGGATCTCTCCCACCATGCCTCCATCACCACTCCTTCCGTCTCCACATCACTTCAAACGACTTCTATCTTCTCAACTGCCATGTCATCCAACTCCGGATCCAACACACCTACAATAGGAAGAGCGAGAAGCAGTTCGGATGCGGTGCCACCCCCAACGTCCGTTCTACAGTCATCCTCCTCCGGCACATCTGCTTCGCAAAACCAATCCACTGCCCTCCCTGTTCTCGAAACTGATATTGAAATGATGGACCCCGCTATCTATTCCATCGAACAGCTCTTGGAGCAGTATCACAATGGAACAAAGGTGCCGGATTGGGAGGCACCCATCATCTCCCTCGCCTGGACACTCACTCTTCGTCACTCAGCTCCTCGCGTACATCTCACTTACTATCGTGCCTTCCCGATAGAATGGCGCAGTACCTACTATCAAACCCTCGAACAACTGGAACTGGTTCATGCGCCTCTCCTGGAGCACGTCTTTGACGAAATCCACTCTTATGCCGATCCTACTGGCTCAAGATTGCACAGCAAACCGATGGACTCATTGTGGAGAGACCAAGTGGTAGTAGAAGTAGGCGAGAAGTTGGAAAGCGTACTTGTGGCTGCCATCGAGGCGCAACCGGAAGTGAAGTCACAAAGGTCGAAAACCTCGGCAACTGAAGTGCCTCAAAAACAGCAGCAGCAACAACAACAGCAGCAGCAGCAACAACAACAACAAAAACAACCGTCTAATGGAGGAATCACATCGCCGTCTCCATCAAGGGTGTCACCATCGTCGAAAGCAGCATCCTCCACCGTCTCCTCTCCACCTCAAGTCTCTTCTGACAACAATGTCCTTGTGACTCCTCTCTCTCCCACGGTGTCTCATCAATGGCTCCCATCAAAAAGTGGGCCTCCAGCAGTTGCAGTAACCGAAGCGACTCAGCGTCCTGCGTCTCCTTCTCCACCAACCGTAGCCTCGCCGTTTATGACCCCTGCTCGTATCTTGGCATGTCCAAAGTACTTGTCCACTTGGAACGGACGCAAACTAGATGCGATTCAGCCAAAGAGATTAGAAGGTCGCGTTGCCGAGACAAGTCGCATGATCTTCTACTTCCCTCGCAACCTAATGTCCTCCCTGTCTGAAGTCTGTGCCAATGCCTTTTATCGTAAGATTGTCTTCAAAGGCTCCGCGCAAATGAGTATCGCCAGAGTATCTATCAGGAGATACTTGAGGGAGCTCCTGGAGAAGGCGGGCCCGGTCACAACCACCCCCGCTTCGCAATCTCCCCTCACTTCTGAATCTCCTTTGCCTCTTGGTGTCAATGGTTCATCCACATCAACGACATCGGATCCACCCAGAATCTCGGCCACGAGGAAACGCAAGTCTGGAGGTTCCAAGGATCTCCCTTCCTCCCACTCCACCGACGAAGACAAGTCATTGGGCCCTGACTCCACGACATCCACTCCTGAGCGTTCTGTCAGCACTGGTGGTGCTAGACCAGCAGAGAAGAGGAAGCTCATCACCGCGTGTTTCGTGATTCAGCGAGTGCCCGGAGAAGTACTTTCCAACGTTTTGCAGTCCAACCCTGGCATGCTTCAATCTCTCGACCGCCAAAGCTTCTCAGATTCATTCCTAGCATCTCTTTTGCTGATCAGCGCCGAGCGCTTCCCGGAGGACATCATCCTCATGCCCTATCAACACCTCGACAAGGATCATCATCAGAGTGAGGCCCTTCGTTGGATTGTCAGTCGTCATCAGTCCGCTTTTGGCGATTGCGCGCAAATGTGTGCCTCTGCGGATCCCAAAGCTGAAGGAGCAGCCACGAAGCAGTTGAAGGTGGTGCGCAACATCATCTTCTGCATGGACTTTATGAACGAGCCTGTGCATCCCGATTCTCTCTTCCAGTTCCTGGACCTTGATCCTGTGTCTGTCGTCACTTCCTGGTTGAAAGAGCTGAAGCAAACTCAACAGAGATGGGCTGCGAGGTTTGGAGGCGCGGACAGTAGGAAGTTGTTCCAGCCGGCTCCGGCTCAGGTCGGTGGTAGTATGTCAGATCTCTTTGGATTGCCCGATACGATTGTCCCCCGCTTGGTTACGTTGATGAACAAGATCCAGACGGCGTTGAGGGCGAACCACAAGCGCACACAGCTGGAACTGCTCAAGATCATCCATCCGGTAGTGGGTCACGTCTACTCCAAAGCACAACTCAATCCAGACTGCAAAACGCCCATTCAGCGTTTCGAAGAAGTGTCGCGACCAATTCTCATGTCCAGCGTATATCGTCTGCTTCCAAGATCGAGCGACATTCAACTCTTCACACCGCACCCGAAAGAGCACCTCCTCTCCGTCATTGAATTGCGCTCTCAACTTCAGAACTGGATTAAGGAGAATGCTCTTCTCTCTGATACTAGGACGCTCGTGATGGATAGCTTCAACCAATCGAGATGGGAGCTGTTCCATTTCAATCCGCTTCTTCAACAGAAAGTCCTTGAACTCCTCGATAGCAAAGACCTGCCCTCAGCCGTGCAGAGTGCTCTTCTTGCGCTCATCGAGCAATCCAATCAAAGGCTCAGCGAAATCACGGTCAGAAACAGTGACACACTCGACAACGCCATGTTGGAGTCCCTCGTGCGTCAGGGTGGCAACTTCATCACCAAACTTCACTTGCCTGGGTGTCAGAAGATGGAGAATCGCTTCATCGGTGGCTCAGATGTCATCAAACTACTAGCGGATCATTGTCCCGGATTGGTGTCTCTGGATTTGAGTGGAACCAACATCAAGTACTTCGCCGTCCAGCAACTCACGCGAACTGCCGAGATCAAGTTCGAGCGCTTGGAATGGCTCTTCTTGGACTACTGCCGCCAATTGGAGAAGGTCAAGCTTTACACGCCTTCATTGTGGCACGTGGATGCCAGGCATTGCACGGAACTTATCAAATTCGAGGTTAACACGAAGGACGCCACTTGGGCCACTGCAGACCTCCATGGCTCCAAAATCGTCTTCGCCAAACTGCTCATGAAAGTTGGTCTCATGCTTAGCAAGCCAATCTCTTACTTGTCCATCAACGCCAGGAAGTACCAGGACATCATCGAGCCCCTCGAGCTGCTCCTCTCCGATCCCACCAAAACTCGATTCGAAGTCGCCCACAAGACCCTGCCTTCCGATTTCGTCACCATCTTGGGCATATCTACTCACTTCTCGTCGCTCTCCGAAATACTCATCAACTCCTGTGAGATAGAAGACGAGGCTGTCCGAGCACTCGCAGAGGCTTGTCTCTCCTCCCGAAAATGCACTGTTCTCACTGTTCCCACCCTCATCTCATCGCCCTCTTCTTCGAATTCCGCGACTTCCAACACATCAACCACAACTACCGAGAGGTCAGAAGCCAGCGCTCAAGACTCCCAAGCTGCGGCGCAACCAAAACTGAAACTCTCAATCCTTCACAGCAGAGTAGCTGCCACTATTCAGCAGGAAATTCTCGGAAAGGCCCTCGGAACCACAGTGCTCATCTCATTCTCCGAGTAAGAACGAAATGAGCCATTCCTACTGTGCTTCAAGCCATCAGCAGCCATTTGTCCTCTGTCCCGTCAACGGCGTGGATTTTCACCTCCATTGTACACTACTAATGTATCGAAGTATAGAATCTTCAAGGATCTGCATCAACAATGAGATAGAAACACCTCCGAGAGACCTACTGATGAGTGAGCACTTGTTGATATCATTGCGGGCATTTGTGAAGAAGACCCCCGGAACGTTTTGAGGTGTCACTGCACCCCGCCCGCGCCCTTCTGGGCGGATCTACCAGTTTCCTCTGCCGTTGCTGGTGGTTCATGTAGTAATGAAACTCGTGTTCTTCATCCTGTTTACCATCTTCGCGATTGCACACGCTCAGTCATGTCCCAGACGCAGTTACGAGGCCGAAACGTCATGCGCCGCCGCTCCACGTGCTTGTAGAGGTGATGCTGATCCTTCTATCTGCTGCTTCTACAGTATTCAAGAGGCTCTGAATGCTCCATCGTATATATGTAACTGTGCGTGCCATCAAGCCCAGGAATTGGGACTTTGAAGAACTTTCTGACGGCGTGCTTACTCGTCGTTGCGCTTTTGACCTCTCATTGTAGCCACCGAGATCATTTTGGACCCTGGCGTCTTCTCTCAAGATTGCTCCTCCTACAATATCTCTTCAGAAGTCCACCTGCTCGCTCGTGACCCGAACAACAAGCCGATCATTCAGTCGGTCTTCGATTGTGCGTTTTACCCATCTGTTCTACCCTTGTTGTTCCAGTTCTGCCTTTTTTCTGACGTTGGACTTCCTATTGTGTCCCTTTCTAGTGGATTTGAGGCAGCGTTACGTCAACAACATGACCTTTTCGAACATCATTTGGCAGAGCGCTCGTGCGTTGCGTGTTCGCCGTACTGTGGTGTCTTACATGGAATTTCGTGGTTGTGAGTTCTTGCAGACCACTCCCGATGAGGTGATGGTGAAATTTGAGCTGGTGACGTTGTTGGGAACGGTGAAATTCAAGTCTTGCAATTGGACGTCAGTGGCCGATACTTTGACCTCCAGTACCTCGTGGGGTTCGTTCAACTTCGTGAACCAGACACAAGATGCGTACGGTAGGTGGAGAGGCGCCTTTGTGTTGGACGACGTGGAAGTGACGGCGCCTAGAAGCGACGAGGACGCGTTTCAGTTGATGGAGATTGATATCGATGGCGCTCGCAACCTGCTCGTTCAGAACTCTCGTTTCAGTGGTGGTGCTACGATCTACTTGTCAGACACTCTCGAGGTGAACATTGTCAATACGTCGTTCCAGGATACGGGTATCTCATCGACCACGAGCTCGAACATCACCGTTCAGGACTGTTCCTTCTCCTACATCCGCGTTCTCGATCCCTCTCGCTCCCCCTTTGCCCGCTCGATCTACTTCAAGGACGCCTCGCAGGCTGGTCGCGGCATTCGCTATGTGCACATCATCAACAACCACTTCATGGGCTTCGTACCTCACCCGCCGATCGAAATCGCCGCCATCGCCTTCTCCGCCTCTCCCGCTCGCATCTACTTCGACTCCGTCACCATCCTCCACAACCGCTTCGAAGGCCTCAGCGTCAAGGGACTATACGCTGTCATGGACGAGGACTTTGAGCCGCAAATCACGGCGAACATGAACTGGTGGGGCTCCAAATCCGGACCCAACGACGGCTGCAATCGCAATGGCAAGGGCGCCAACATCTTCTGGGACCGACCCACGCTACGCACGAACGTGAACTATCGCCCATGGTGCGCAAATCCACAATGCACGGCATCCATCACCAACTCCAAGAGTTGTCCATGGCCTGGATGGGTTTGGGCCGTTGTCATCCTCTCTGGCATCCTTGGTCTTGTCTGCATCGTCGTAGGACTTCTTCTCATTCGACAATACCTCACCGATAGGCGCTACCATCAGCTTGCAAACGAACGCGACGACGAGTACCACTCCAGATTGCTCAAACGAGTCAAGAACCTCGACGAGCTTCTCGCCAAGTACAATGTCACTCGCATCTTCATGTCTCAGCTGGAAATTGGTGAGCGCATTGGAGAGGGTACATTTGGCTATGTGCACAAGGCATACTATACCCCGAATCAGGAGCTCTTCGGGTTCATCGACCTGAACGGTTATGGCAAACGGCGCGAGGTAGCTGTCAAATACATCAAGAACCGTTGGTTGAATCAATACGACTCGTTGGGCAACTTTTTGGACGAAATCAAGATCATGTCAATGGTGCATCACCCTCACGTGCAGTCTCTCATCGGCTTGGCTGTGGACGACCAAGAGAACCTCTGCATGGTCTCCGAATACATGTCCCGAGGATCACTCAACACTGTCATTGAAAGGAAGGAGCTTAACGTCATGAGAAAGCTGGACATCTCTCTGGACACGGCATATGGAATGGCCCACCTGCACTCCAAAGGCATGAGCGTCGTCCATCGCGACCTCAAACCTGGCAACATCCTCATCTCTCAAGAGTGGGTCGCAAGAGTCGCTGATTTCGGGACGAGCATTGCAACGCGTCAGGAGAGCTCAGTGCAGTCGGCTGTTGGAACCACGCCCGTCTATCTCAGTCCTGAGGCCGCTCTCCGCAACGAATTCTCTCAAGCCAGCGACGTCTTCGCCTATGGCATCACTATTTACGAGCTCTGGGCAGAGGAGATCTCATATCCAACCTTGCTTGATGGAGGTCTGAGCATCATCCAGCAGTACGCCGAGGAGCGACTGGAACCCGACCTTCCAAGACTCCCTCAACTGCCTCGCGACATCACATCACTCATCAAACACTGTACCGCATTTGAACCGGAAGAAAGGCCAACTTTCGATCTCATACTCTCGCACCTCGTCAACAACCGAGCGGAGATTCGCAACCACATGGAGGCATCCAATGCCAAGTACTCCAAGCCTGTCCCTACGTCCGGATACTCGGCTATTTCGTCTAGTGAGCTAGAAATGGACAGCTTCTCAGCTACTCCTTCCTCTCTCATCGAGCCAATCAACTGAGGACGGTCATCGGCACACTCTCCTCCGGTCACACCAACTCGGCAATGTATTACTATCCCAATCGATACCTCAACAGTACATCCAACAGAGACCTAACTGTCGCCCAATCTCTCTCAGTGGCAAGTTCCTCCTTCAGAGAGAATCGGTTATGTTTGGTACTAACTAGATCGAAAGGGGAGGCGTGAGTGGGGGATGTTCTTGGTATTTACATTGTACATAGGTGGCAGTGGGTGGAGACATTGATGGCCGATATCAGTAGTCCAGGGGGATGGTAGTTTCGTCTGCTGAAGAGTGAGGGAGGGCAGCCGGAGGCGGTGTTGTTGGTCCCTCCGATATGGTTGCGAGAGGTTTGAATACCTGTTCGGCCAGCACAGATGGTGACTTCTTCATCTTTCCTTGGATTCTGGCCAGAGCAGCCGGAGACATGATGTGTTCCGGTATGTACTCACCGTCCGAATGCACTGAAGTAAGTGAGATTTGGTAGTTCTCCGGCACTGTAGAGTCGACGAAGGTTGAGGATTCCTTTGAGCTCTCTAATGCTGCTTCGAATCCGCTCTTAGGGGTTGATCTTGGGCTGTCAGCGGATGAGCCTCTGTGGAAGAGCGGCGAAACGATTGCGCTCGCAGGGCGTTTGACGAGCAGAATTGGTGATGCGATGGTTGTTGCATACTGCGGAGTGCCAATGAAGGAATCGCTATCAGTTTCAGCATTAGCGCTGTATCTTGGAGAAGAGGAAGTGGAGATTAGTGGAGAGGAAGATTCAGCGAGTTGCGCAAGCGATCCAGCGCTTCTGTTTCTCGGCATTGGCTTGACATCTTCATCTGCGACAGAGGTCGAAGGTTGATTGCTTCCATTCCAAGGTTGCATGGACAATCGAGGCACGGGGAACCCACCAGAGCTGAACTTGCGTACTGGACCTCGAGCGGACATTGGCACTGCCAAGGTCTCCATTTGCACTGCAGTATCGTCGTCCCCAATGAGTGAAAGACTCCTTCCGTGCTTCTTGTTCTTCTTTCGTCTTCGAGGCGGGACGTCCTTCACGGGGGTCACGAACTTGGGAACATCCTCATGATTCTCCGGTGGCAGCGCAGGCTCTTCTTCGTCGTCCTCCTTCAACACTAACGGCACCATCTGCGAATCATCGGTCTTTGGCATCTGTGGCGGACCGCTAGAGGGCTTTTCGGACGTGTGGTTGCTCGCGGTACCGCCTGCGCCGTTCGCGCCGCTTCCAGTCGGACCACTGCCAGAGCTAGCAGCCACTGCTCCTACCGTTGGAGCAAGCTTCACGACAAACCACTTCTGATAGATATTCCAGCTGAAGAGGCTGCCAGAGAAGATGCAAAAGAAGGAGAGGATGAGTGTGTAGGCTGTCACGACCTTTCGCGGGACTCTCACGATCGCTTCAAACTCAGCAGGTGTCATGAATATTGGTGCGTCGATACTTTTGATAGCATCCTGTATAGGACCAGCGGAGACGATGGAGGAGCAAGGCACTGAGCAGGTGGTGTCGGTTGTCGGTCGTGGACATGACGCTGGGAAGTACTGCAATGTGGTCGAATTGCTCCAAATTTGACTTTTCGGGAAGAAGGAAGTCGCAGCGGACCAGTAGGTGGTGAAGGAGGTGAGTCGCCGAAGTTGAGTGCCAATGAGTGGTCCAGAGATGCACGTGCCAGAGGCGTTCCACACCGAGCCAGTAGGACGATCTTTGAGCATGGGGAGTTTGACTCCTGTGCCACTGTTGCCTGCGTCGGAGAATGAGAGGCGAGTTCCATTGACGATGCGATTATAAGCGACAGCGAAGGTATTGGTCCGATCCCATACCACTACGAAATACTCGTCATCAAGGTCTTCGATATTCTGCACGAGAGTGACCTCAGAGACGGGGAACAAGTGGGTATTGCCACGATCTGTGAAAACGACCAAAGTGATCTCCTTCGTATCCTTGTTGCGGTATGGCGATTCTGTACGGTGTGATGCGAAGCAAGAGTCAAACAGCAATCGATCGTTCTTTCGGTAGCCAGCATACGGGTCATCAAGATAGTTCTTCGAGGATCCAAGCGGACGATTCAAAACCTTCGTATTCGGATGCAACTTCTTCCAAGTCGACCATTTAGTCAAGATTGATTGTCCTCGAATCAAAGAGGAGCCAAGAAGCGGACCAGTCAAGGCAAAACCACCCATCTGAGACCAATACGTGTGAGTTGCGCGATCGTAGGCAACCAAGTTGTTCTGATACAGTTTACCACTCGTGCCAATCGTTCGAGGGCTAAAAAGTCCGCAAACCCAACAACACAGTATATTAGACACCATTTTCTGGCAAAGGGAAGCTCACAATCAGAAGAGGGATGCCAAGAAAGACAAAACATCGCATCGGGCACGAGTGACCGAAAAACATCGTCCATAGCGGTCTCCTCGGTGCTCATAACGTGGAAAAACGCTTGGAAGTGGTGCAACAGGCAAGTTTAAAGTGCGAAATAGGAGCAAAAGGGAATAATGAGGCCAAATACGCACCTGAGAAGGCTCTCGGTCTCCAGCAGCATGTTAGTATATGTAAGTGGGCTCCAGGTGATCGCCACATGCCTTCCGGCGACCACATCATTGACAATCTCATGGTAGTTAAGAATCTCTATCGGATAGGCCCGTGGATCAGC
>Ga0307375_10006504_pt1 | contig 10785 bp, 8 predicted proteins | sample TR1MG_FD_202531 | JGI IMG/M metagenome (GOLD analysis project Ga0307375, IMG submission 202531) | Soil microbial communities from Risofladan, Vaasa, Finland - TR-1 | ecosystem: Environmental > Terrestrial > Soil > Coastal area > Acid sulfate soil | place: Finland: Risofladan, Vaasa | collected...
TGCCGGGATGGAACGGGATTTGACGTGGTGTTTCTGGACCCGCCGTATGACGCGGCCGACGAGTATGCGAGCACGCTAGGGTTGCTGGGCGGAGCGGCCATGGGAGTGCTGGCCGAGGGCGCGGTGGTGATTGCCGAGCACCGGAAGAAAGAAAAACTGGAAGAGTGCTACGCGCGGCTGGAACGCACGCGGTTGCTCACGCAGGGCGACGCGGCGCTGAGCTTTTATCGGCTGGGTGACGAGGAGACTGGCGCGGGCGCGGGCGATTAAGATGGTGCCGGTGGCTGGGTTCGCACGGGGCAGGGCTCGCACGGACCTGCGAAGCCAGCCGGGGACATATAAGAAATGAAAAAGCAATTTGTTTTTTCGGCGGTGCTGCTGTGCGCTGCTTTGTTGCCTGCGCAGAACGGGCAGAGCCCGCTGGGGCTGGGCAGTGGGCCGTGGGGGATTGGGCCATTCACACGGCCGGCGGTGGGCAATCCGGTGGTGACGCCGCAGCCGGCGTCGGTGTTTGAGGATCCGATTCTGCACAAGCCGATTGCGTGGGAGGCGCTGCACACGTTTAACCCGGCGGCCATTGTGCGCGATGGAAAGGTGTACGTGCTGTATCGCGCCGAGGACAACACGGGCGCGATGGAGATTGGCGGGCACACGTCGCGGCTGGGGATGGCGGTGAGCAAGGACGGCATCCACTTCAAGCGCATGCCGGAGCCGGTGTTTTATCCGGCAGACGACGGGCAGAAGGCGCGGGAGTGGCCGGGTGGCGTGGAAGACCCGCGGATTGTGGAAGCACCGGACAGGATGTACGTGCTGACGTATACGCAGTGGAATCGCGAGACCTATTCGGTGGGCATTGCCACGTCGCGGGATTTGCGGCACTGGACCAAGTATGGGCCGGCGTTTCTGGATGCGGAGGGCGGCAGGTTCGCGCACCTGAAGTACAAGTCGGCGGGGATTGTGACGGAGCTGGAAAAGGGTCGGCTGATTGCGGCGAAGATTCACGGGCGGTACTGGATGTACTGGGGCGAGGGCGCGATTCACCTGGCGACGTCGGGCGATTTGATCCACTGGATTCCGGTGGAGGACAACCGCGGCAACCCGGTCGAGCTGTTGCGGCCGAGGCCGGGGCACTTCGACAGCACGTTTCCTGAGACGGGTCCGCCGCCGGTGCTGACGAAGGCGGGGATTGTGGTGCTCTACAACGGCAAGAACGCGATGGAAGGTGGGGACCCGAAGCTGGGGCCGGGCGCATATGCGGCGGGCGAGGCGCTGTTTGACGCGAACAATCCGATGCTGCGGCTGGCGCAGACGCAGGAGCCGGTGTTGAAGCCGGAGCTGCCCTACGAGAAGACGGGGCAGTATGCGGCGGGAACGACCTTTGCCGAAGGGCTGGTGTACTTCCACAAGAAATGGTTGTTGTATTACGGGTGCGCGGACTCGCTGGTGGCGGTGGCAATGGCGCCGAAGGAGCCCCACGCGTTTACGGTGAGCCGGTAAGCGCGAATGGCGAAGTGGGTGCGGCTCAGGCAGTGCGCGCAGGCGCGGCAGGCCGCGAGGTGAGCAGCGCGGCGACTGCGCCGAGGACGAGGCAGGCGGCGATGGTGGCCAGGCCGGCGAGGTAAGAGTGCGTGGACTTGCGCAGGCTGCCCATGAGCACGGGGCCGGCGAATCCGCCGAGGTTTCCGATGGAGTTGATGACGGCGATGTGGGCGGCGACGAGGGGACCTGCGAGTTCGACCGTGGAGGCGCTCCAGAAGACGGGCATGGCGCTGAGCACGCCGACGGCGGCGAGGGCGAAGCCGGCGATGGCGGTGGCGTCGTTGGGCGCGAGCGCGGCGAGAAGGAATCCGGCGGCGGCGGCGAGATACGCGATGGCCAGGTGCCAGCGGCGCTCGCGGTGGTGGTCGGAACTGGCGCTCCAGAGGATCATGCCGAGGATGGCGGCGAGGTATGGCAGCGCGGCGGCCCAGCCCAGGGAGCGGAGGCTCATGCCGTGGGAGCGGAGCACGGTGGGAATCCAGAATCCGAGGCCGTAGAGGCCAAGCATGAGTAAAAAGTAAGCGAGGCTCCAGCCGTAAACCTGGGGCTGCGCGGTGAAGATGTCGAGGAGCGAATGCTTTTTGACGGGGTGCGCGGGCGCGGCTTCGGCGAGGTCGCGGGCGAGGGTCTGCTTTTCGCCGGCGGAGAGCCAGTGGACTTCTTCCGGGCCGTTGGGCAGGACGAAGTAGACGAGCAGGCCGAGGAGGATGGCCGGGGTGCCCTCGAGCAGGAAGAGCCACTGCCAGCCTTTGAGTCCGAGGAGGTGATGGAGGAGGAGAATCTGCGCGGAGATGGGGGATCCGATGAGGTTGGAGAGCGGGATGGCGGTGACGAACATGGCCATGACGCTGGAGCGGACGGAGGGCGGCAGCCAGAAGGTGAGATAGAGGATGACGCCGGGGTAGAAACCGGCCTCCGCCGCGCCGAGCAGGAAGCGCAGCAGGATGTAACTGGTGGGTCCGTGGACGAAGGCGGTGGCGACCGAGACGATGCCCCAGGCGACCATGAGGATCAGGATCCAGCGGCGCGCGCCGACGCGGAGCAGGGCGAGATTGCTGGGGAGTTGGAGGAGGAAATAGCCGAGGAAGAACATGCCGGCGGCGAGGCCGAAGAGGTCGGGGCCGATGCCGAGGTCGCGGTTCATGGTGAGAGCGGCAAAGCTGATGTTGACGCGGTCAAGGAACGCGACGAGGTACAGCACCATGAGGAAGGGAACGATGCGGCGCGTGATTTTGCGGTAGAGCGGATGCATGGGGTTTGGGAACGGGGCCGAGGTGGGGCGGACGGCCACAGGGGAGTATGGCACGCGAGGGCGGAGAGGGAAAAGCGGGGCTGGGTGCGTAGACCCTAGCTCTTGAGCAGCGGGAATGCGGTGATGCGCAGCTTGGCGGCGGCGTAGGGGATGAGTTCGATAGATTGTTCTGGTTCGGCGGTGGCGACGGGGCTTTGTGGCAGGGGGTCGGCTGCGCCGTCGGTGGCGCGCCAGGAGTCGAGCTTGCGGGCCCGTAGGCGGAGGCGGACGGGGGCGCTGCGGCGGGAGAAGACGTTGGCGGTGACGGGGGATTCGGTGACTTCGATGCTCTTTTCCGGGGCGGTGGGGTCAGTATCGGGATTCAGGGCGAGCGCGTAATTCCACGGGGTGGCGGGGAAGACCTGCCAGTCGGCGGTGAGGCCGCGGTCGCGGAGCTTGACCCAGCTTTCGCCAATTCCATAGGAGAAGACGAGGGGGCCGCGTTCGACGGCGACGGAATCGTGAAACCAGCGGGAGACGCGCGGAGCCATGGGGAAGCGGATTTCAACGCGGTCGCCGGGGCGCCAGGTGCGCTGGATGCCGGCGAAGGCGCCGGGGGCGGGCGAGAGCTCATGGCGGCCGTTGACGAGGATTTCGGTTCCGGCGGCCCAGGCGGGGATGCGGAGCTGGAGAGGGAATTCGAGCGGGGCGGCGGGCGAGACGGTGAGGCGGACGAGGCCGCGGAAAGGGTAGTCGGTTTCTTCCACGACGTGGACGGGGGTGCCGCGCAGGAGGGTGTGGACCTCACAAGGGGCGTAGGCGGCAGCGACCAGGCCGTCTTTGTCGGTGGTGCCGGGTTCGCAGGAGAGCATCCAGAGGCTGTTGGCGAATTTGGGCCAGCCCTGATGGAAGTTGGCGGTGCAGCAGCCGAAGTTGGGTTCGAGGCCGTAGAGGTTGGACTCGGGGCCGTCGGTGACCCAGGGCTTGTGGTGGAGGCTGCACTCCACCTGGTTGGGTTCCTGGTTGTACTGGTGGGCCCACATGTCGTCGTTGAAGGTGCCGGGGAGGGCGTTGAAGGCGAGACGCTCGAGTCGGTCGCCGAGGGCGGGATCGCCGGTGATGGCGAGGGCCTGCTCGAGCGAAAACATGGATTCGACGACGGAGCAGAGCTCGGAGCCCTGGGTGGGATCGGGGCCGGAGAGGTGCTCGTCGCAGGAGAACATGCCGTTGGGCAGGCCGTGGTATTTGTCCAGCTCGGCGAGCATGTGGGCGGCGGCGTCGCGGTCCGCGGGCGCGCCGGTGACGAGCGACCAGACGGGTCCGGTTTTGATGGCCATGGCGTTGTTGACGCCGTGGGTGGAGAGGGAGAGGTCCTGGAGGCCGGTACCCTGGTCGAGCTTGAGGAAGGCGGCGGTGATGCGCTGGGTGTACTGGAAGTGGGCATATTCGGCCTCCCAGTCGTGGCCCTGCTGGTGGAGAAGGCGCGCGAGATCAAGGAGATAGGGCGATCCGGTGCGGTTGTAAAGCCAGAGGACGCTGAGGGCTTCGTCCTGCCAGCGGAACTTGCCCCAGTCGCGCAGGGGACGGGCGGGCAGGGCGGCGAGCTGGTGGCGGAAGTAGCGGTCCATCAACGGGATAACGCGTGTGTCGGCGGTGAGCTCCTGGTACTGGGTGAGGGCCTTGAGCATGACGATGCGGGGCCACCAGTCGTTGTTGGAGGCGGGGCCGAACATGCCGTCGGGAGAGGGGTGGTCGAGGGTCCAATCGATGCGCTTCTGGGCTTTGGCCTTGAGGCGGGGGTCGTCGAGGAGCCAGGCGAGAGGGAGCAATCCGTCGAGGAAGTAGGGTCCGCGCTCCCAGCTCTCGCCGGTGCCGCCGAGCCAGCCGCTATTGGGGCCCACGTCGGCCCAGGTTTCGTCGAGGTGGCCGCTTAGGCCGCTGGCCTGGATTTGAAGTTGGTTACGGAGCCAGCCGGTGGGCTGGATGGAGCCCAGGGGCAGCGGAGAAAAAACGCCGGGGGCGAGCGGAGCGCGGCTGCGGACGACGGGCCGGGGTGCGGCGGGCTGCGGGGCGGCGTCTGCTGCGCGGAGCAGGCGGCCGGCGGGCAGGGTGGAGGCGAGACCGGTGAGGCCGATGCGGCGGAGGAATTGGCGGCGGGTGGAGGCGAGGCGAAAACGGAAGGGCACGGGCAGGCTCCTGAAGAGAACGGCGGACGATGACAGCCAACATGGTACTGAGGACAGGCGGGAATGGGAAAGGCGGTGCATCAGATGCGGGAGCGGTGCGGAGGGGATTAAAGTGGTTGGCATGAAGAAGCGGATGGGTTGGAAGATGGTGGCGGGATGGGCGGCGCTGGCGCTGCTGATGTCGGGGATGGTAGCGGCAGGGCAGCAGGCGGTGCGGGCGGCGAAGGCCGCGGGCGATTCCGCCGCAAAGCCTCAGTTGGTCATGATCGATACGGATATTGGGGACGACATTGACGACGCCTTTGCGCTGGCGCTGGCGCTGCGGAGTCCGGAGCTGAAGATCCTGGGCGTGACCACGACGTTTGGGAATACGGAGATGCGTGCCCGGCTGGTGGAGCGGTATTTGAAGGCGGTGGGGCGCGTCGGTATTCCGGTGGCGGCGGGGCCGGAGACCAAGACCGACAACGTGATGACGCAGGCGGCCTATTCGCGGGGATGGGCCGGCAAGACGCGCGGCGACGGGGTGGAGCAGCTGCTGGAAACGATCCGGCGACATCCCGGCGAGGTGACGCTGATTGCGATTGGGCCGCTGTTTACGGTGCAGGCGGCCATCCAGCGGGACCCGGCGACGTTCCGGAAGCTGAAGCGCGTGGTGATGATGGGCGGCAGCATTTATCGGGGCTATGACGGGGCGCATGGGGAGCGGCGGCCGGCGGAGCCGGAGTGGAATATCGACCGGGACCCGGCGGGGATGCGGGCGCTGCTAACGGCGGGTGTGCCGATTTTCCTGATGCCGCTGGATTCGACGCAAATCCACCTGCAGGAGGCGGAGCGGAAGCGGATTTTTACCGATGGCGGGGTGCTGGGGCGGCAACTGGCGGAGCTTTACCGGGAGTGGGTGGCGGGAACGCCGGCGCACTGGCCAACGCCGACCTTGTTTGACCCGGTGGCGGTGACCTACAGCTTTCGGCCCGATCTTTGCCCGGCCAAGCCGATGCGGATTGCCGTGGACGACAAGGGATTTACGCGGCCTGTGGCGGGCAAGCCCAATGTGGCGGTGTGCCTGCAGTCGAACGAGCAGGGGTTTCTGAAGCTGCTGAAGGACCGTATTGTGGGCAGCGGGGCGGGCAAGTAAGGCCGGCCGGCCGCCGAGAGCTGGCAGGGAAAGCGGCGTCCCGAAGCAGGCAAGAGAGGCAGACCGCGGGAAAGTGAACCAAGGGATGTGAGGTCCATCACTTTCTGTTCCATTGACAGCACGCGAAAGTAGGAGAAAAATGGCGGGTCGATGGAAATCGAACCGTCGCAAGTGGTGAAAGGGGACACGTGAGGATTACGTTGCATTGGAAAACTTTAGGCGCGCTTGCCCTGTTAGGCGCAGGGATTCTGGGGGTGGCCGGTTGCAAGTCAACACCTCCGTTGACGGTTTCGCAGGCGACGGCTCTGCTTCAGGCGAAATATGATGCGAGGACTCCGACACCGATCTCCATCCAGGTGACCAAGCTGGGCATGAATATGGGCATCACGGATGACTATTGGAAGCTGACCAAGCTCTATCCGAACAAGTACTGGGCCGACTACACGCTGACCGAGGAGGGCAAAAAGGCCGTCCAGGTGCCGGGCGGCGGGATCGTGATGCAGTGGAGGCCCGACAGCCCGAACAGTCCCAATTACGCGGTGACGATTCAGACAGTGGTGACGAGCCACCTGAAGGCGCGGGACGTGCAGACGCCGCAGAGCGAGGTGCTGCCGGGGGTGGCAACCTCGCAAGGGGCGCAGTTTGACGAGTCGGTGGACCTGACTGGGTTGCCGCAGGCGCTCCAGGACATTGCACGGAATCCGGGCAACCAGCTGAGCGTGAGCCGGCAGGCGGATTTTGCGCTGGAAAACGGGCAGTGGGTGCTGCACGGCATTAATTAAGGAGCGGGCGGTACGTGCGTGAAAGAGCCTGGACCGGGCTTGGATCTGGCAGGGATCAGGCTTGGACCGCAGTGTGGCAAAAAAAGTGCGCGCGGGGTGGAATTCGTTGACCCCTTTCCCGTTTCTTGTTATTGTAAGAAGGTTCCGCAAGAACGCCTCTATTCGTGTGCCCTAAGGGACAAAGGATGGAAGCGTAAGGGCAGCCCGGCAGGGAAAGACAGGCCGGACTGAAGCCCAGAGCCGGGGGAAGTTGGCACCGGCTGGAGGCCCCGGACAGGCTCTTTTCTTGCGAAGGGCAGGGGTACATCGCATCGGAGCTCGCGCGTTCTCCACCTTGGAGGGCTATGCGAGCCGGAACCGGCGAAACGGAGTCGACCTTTCCTGAGGCAGTTGCAGGGAAAAGCGACCGGCCACCGTCCTGGTTCTCGTCTGGAAGTGGAACGAAGGCAGACGCGAAGCAGCAACCGAAGGGCTTCCGTGCGCGCGCACGCCGGCAATTGTGGCGGAGCGCAGCAGGGGAGGCCCCAAAGTTATGCTCGCGGCGGCTGGATTTGACGGCTTAGGGTTTTGCAGTAAGGAGTTTCAGTTTGCCTACTTTTAATCAGCTGGTTCGCAAGGGGCGCACGGCCCCGCGGTACAAGACGGCGTCGCCTGCCCTGCAGGCCTCTCCGCAGCGGCGCGGAGTGTGTACGCGTGTATACACCCAGACGCCCAAGAAGCCGAACTCGGCGCTGCGCAAAGTGGCTCGCGTGCGCCTGACCAACGGCATTGAAGTGACGACCTACATTCCGGGCATCGGACACAACCTGCAGGAGCACTCGATTGTGCTGATCCGCGGGGGCCGTGTGAAGGATCTGCCTGGAGTGCGTTATCACGTGGTGCGCGGCACGCTGGATTCGGTGGGCGTGGCCAACCGCAAGCAGAGCCGTTCGAAGTACGGAACCAAGCGGGCCAAGGGCGGCACGGCGCCGGGCAAGAAGTAGTTTCACGGTTCCCGGGCGAAGTGCTGGAACCGGGACTAGGGCACGAGAAGCAGCGCGTAAGCGCCGAGGAAGTTGAGAATTATGCCGAGAAAAGGGCACATTGCGAAGCGGGAAGTAGCGCCGGATCCGGTTTACGGGTCCACGCTAGTCACCAAGTTTGTGAACTCGATGATGTGGGGCGGCAAGAAGTCGACGGCCCAGGGCATCTTCTACGAGGCGATGCAGAACGTCGAGGCCAAGGGCGGCGGCGAAGAGGCCATCAAGCTGTTCAAGAAAGCGGTGGAGAACTGCAAGCCGCTGCTTGAGGTGAAGACCCGCCGGGTGGGCGGCGCCAACTATCAGGTGCCGATTGAAGTGAACCCGGACCGGCGCACCTCGCTGGCTATTCGCTGGCTGATTACCTACGGGCGCAGCCGCGGCGAAAAGGGCATGGTGGACAAGCTGGCCAATGAGTTGCTGGACGCGGCCAACGGGCGCGGCGCGGCCATGAAGAAGAAGGAAGACGTGCACCGCATGGCTGAGGCCAACAAGGCCTTTGCCCACTACCGCTGGTAGAAGCGGGACCTCTGGATGAAATTGTCCCGGCGCAGGCAGGCTGGGTGAATTTGGTGGCAGGAAAGTTAACCGCGGGCCCAACGGCCTGCAAGGAAGAATAATCGTGGCTCGCTTAGTACCTCTGAACCGTTGCCGGAACATCGGAATCATGGCGCACATCGACGCCGGAAAGACGACAGCGACAGAGCGCATCCTGTTTTATACGGGCATCACGCACCGCATTGGCGAAGTGCATGAGGGCACGGCGACCATGGACTACATGGAGCAGGAGCAGGAGCGCGGCATCACGATTACGTCGGCCGCGACGACCTGCAGCTGGCACGACTTCCGCATCAACATTATTGACACGCCCGGCCACGTGGACTTTACGGCCGAGGTGGAGCGCTCCCTGCGCGTGCTGGACGGCGCGGTGGCGGTGTTTGACTCCGTGAGCGGCGTGCAGCCCCAGACCGAGACGGTGTGGCGGCAGGGCGACAAGTACAAGGTTCCGCGCATCTGTTTTGTGAACAAGATGGACAAGAACGGCGCGGACTTCGAGTTGGTTCTGGAGAGCATCCGCAAGCGGCTGGGCGCGAGGCCCGTTGCGCTGCAGATTCCGATCGGCGCCGAGGCCAACTTCAAGGGCGTCGTGGACCTGATCGAGATGAAGGCCATGGTGTGGCACGACGAGACGATGGGCGCCAAGTACACGGTGGAGCCGGTGCCGGCCGAACTGCAGAAGAAGGCCGAGGCCTTCCGCTTGCAGCTGATCGAGATCATCGCCGAGACCGACGACGTGCTGCTGGAAAAGTTTCTGGAAGGCGAGACGCCGACCATTGAAGAGTTGAAGAAGGGCATCCGCCAGGCCACCATCGACCTGAAGGTATTCCCGGTAATCTGTGGCAGCGCCTTCAAGAACAAGGGCGTGCAGACGCTGCTGGACGCGGTGGTGGATTATCTGCCGAGCCCGCTCGACAAGCCTCCGGTGGAGGGTATCGACCCCACCGACCTGAGCCATACCGTGACACGCAAGGCCGATGACAGCGAGCCGCTGTCGGCGCTGGTCTTCAAGCTGATCAACGACCCGTTCGGCAAGTTGTCGTTCGTGCGCGTCTACTCCGGCTCGCTGAAGACCGGAGACACCGTTCTGAACCCGCGCACCAACAAGACCGAGCGCGTGGGCCGACTGGTGAAAATGCATGCCAACAAGCGCGAGGACGTGACCGAGATTATGGCCGGCGACATCTGCGCGTGCGTGGGCCTGAAGGACCTGAAGACGGGCGATACGCTGTGCTCGCCCTCGGCGCCGGTGGCGCTGGGCGCCATCACGTTCCCTGAGCCGGTGATCTCGGTGGCGATTGAGCCGAAGACCAAGGCTGACCAGGAGAAGATGGGACTGGCGTTGTCACGTCTGGCCGACGAGGACCCTACTTTCAAGGTGCGGACCGACGAGGATTCGGGGCAGACGATTATCAGCGGCATGGGCGAGCTGCACCTTGAGATTCTCGTGGACCGCATGAAGCGCGAGCACAAGGTGGAAGCCAATGTGGGCGAGCCCAAGGTGGCCTTCCGCGAGACCATTCGCAAGACGGCTGAGGCTGAGGGCAAGTACATTCGCCAGACCGGCGGCTCGGGCAACTACGGACATTGCAAACTGCGCATTGAGCCGAATGAGCCGGGCAAGGGCTACGAGTTTGTGAACGAAATCAAGGGCGGCGTGGTGCCCAGGGAATACATCAAGCCGATCGACCAGGGCGTGCAGGGCGCGCTCGAGCTGGGCATCCTGGCCGGCTACCCGATTGTGGACGTGAAGGTGTTCCTGTACGACGGCAGCTACCACGAAGTGGACTCGAACGAAATGGCCTTCAAGTTTGCCGGCTCGATCGCGTTCAAGGAAGCAGCCAGGAGAGCTTCACCGGTGCTTCTGGAGCCGGTGATGGCGGTGGAAGTCACGGTTCCGGAGGAGTTCATGGGTACCATCATTGGCGACATCAACTCGCGCCGCGGGCGGATTGAAGGCATGGAGCACGCCGCCGGTTCGCAGGTGATCAAGGCGATTGTGCCCTTGAAGGAGATGTTCGGCTATGTGAACGACATTCGTTCGTCGACACAGGGCCGCGCATCGTACTCGATGCAGTTTGCGCGCTACGAAGAGGCGCCGCGCATGATTGCCGATGAGATTATCGGCCGCGCGCAGGGCAAGTAAGACGGGATAAGGTTTTGGGGCTGGAGCCGGATAGCCGGCGCCCCGGGATGCAATCGGCAGTACGAGCTACGAAAGGGATTTGGGGCTTTTATGGCGAAGGAAAAGTTTGATCGTTCGAAGCCGCACGTGAACGTGGGAACGATTGGTCACATTGATCACGGGAAGACTACGTTGACGGCGGCGATCACG
>Ga0307375_10006505_pt1 | contig 10784 bp, 7 predicted proteins | sample TR1MG_FD_202531 | JGI IMG/M metagenome (GOLD analysis project Ga0307375, IMG submission 202531) | Soil microbial communities from Risofladan, Vaasa, Finland - TR-1 | ecosystem: Environmental > Terrestrial > Soil > Coastal area > Acid sulfate soil | place: Finland: Risofladan, Vaasa | collected...
CAGTTGAGCCAAAACCTGAAGCCGAAGCCAAAACAACGTCTGATCTGACACCGCAGATCGCCACACGGGCGTATGAACTCTATGAGGCGCAGGGCCGACGGGCGGGTCACTCAGTTCAGGATTGGGAGAAGGCAGAGCAGGAGATTCGGAAAGCTGATGTCAAGGCCGAGCCTGAAGCCAAGTCCGAGGACAAAACCGAGCCCAAACCGGAAGCCAAGCCGGAAGCCAAGCCGGAAGCCAAGCCGGAAGCCAAACCGGAAGCCAAGCCGGAAGACAAGCCGGAAGACAAGCCGGAAGACAAGGCCAAGGCACCGACCGATTTGACGCCGGAACTCGTCAAGCGAGTCCATCAACTCTATGAGGACCTGGGGCGCAAGGACGTTCAAGCCGTTGAAGAACTGGAGAGGGCGGCGCGTGAGCAGCGCAAAGATGAACCCGATAAATAAGCAGTTGCGTAGCCGATCAGATGCCCCGGCGCGCGCCACTGAAGGCTCCCCGTTTCTCGTGATGACACGCCTCACAACGCACACGCAAGCAGCTACACGGATTTCGGGCGTACCTAATCGCAGCGTGCTTTATCCACGCGCATCGAAGCCTGTACCATCGTCGATGCACAGGACGTACTCGCGAGCCACACGCTCATTGCGATGGCGGCCCGAGCGTGCTGATTTGCGGGTACCGGTCAGCTTGGCGACAATACATCCCTACCCGAGCAAGGATTGACCCATGCTGACCCGAAAAGTCAAACTCGCCGAAGTTGCCGAAGAAGAAGCAACGCTCAGCCCCGCCTATGCCGGACGGAGCGCCACCACACCCGTACCCAAATACGCCCTGCCCGAAGGGGAAATGACACCGGATGTCGCGTACCGGCTCATCCATGACGAACTCATGCTCGACGGCAACGCACGTCTCAATCTCGCAACCTTCGTCACCACCTGGATGGAGCCCGAAGCGGAAAAGCTGATGGCGGAGACCTTCGACAAGAACATGATCGACAAGGACGAATATCCGCAAACGGCCGAGATCGAGGAGCGCTGCATCAACATGGTGGCACGCCTGTTTAACTCGCCCGAACACGAGGATGCGGTCGGGGCGTCGACGATCGGCTCCAGCGAGGCGGTGATGCTCGCCGGCATGGCGATGAAGTGGCGCTGGCGCGCGCGGCGCAAGGCGGCGGGAAAGCCCGCCGACAAACCCAACCTCGTCATGGGTTCCAACGTGCAGGTCGTGTGGGAGAAGTTCTGCCGCTACTGGGACATTGAGCCGCGCTACATCCCGATCGAACGCGGCCGCTATGTGATCCGCCCCGAAGAGGTTATCGCGCGCGTGGACGAAAACACGATTGGTGCCGTTGCCACGCTCGGAACTACCTTCACCGGTGAATTCGAGCCTATCCAGGAAATACACGACGCCGTTGTGGCGCACAACGAGAAGTCTGGCTTCGACGTACCCCTGCACGTGGACGCCGCGAGCGGCGGCTTCGTCGCACCGTTTCTCGAACCCGACCTGCGCTGGGATTTCCGCCTGCCGCAGGTGAAATCCATCAACACCTCGGGACACAAGTACGGCCTGGTGTATCCGGGCGTCGGCTGGATCGTATGGCGCGACAAGAAGGAACTGCCGGAAGACCTGGTCTTCCATGTGAACTATCTCGGCGGCGACATGCCGACGTTCACGCTCAACTTCTCGCGCCCCGGCAATCAGATCGTGGGCCAGTACTATAACTTCCTGCGCCTCGGCCGCAGCGGCTATACGCGCATCATGCAGGCGCTTCGAGAAAACGCGACCTGGCTCTCGGGCAAGATTGCGGCGATGGGTCCGTTCGAACTATTGAGCGACGGCTCCGCCATGCCGGTATTCGCCTTCGCGCTGAAGGAAGGCACCGGATATTCGGTCTTTGACATCTCGAATCGGCTGCGCGAACGCGGCTGGCAGGTGCCCGCCTACACGATGCCCGCAAACGCCCAGGACCTCGCCGTACTCCGCATCGTCGTGCGCGAGGGCTTCTCGCGCGACATGGCCGGCATGCTGCTCACCGATCTCGAACGGACCGTATCGGATCTCCAGGCGCATCCACCGCGAAACCCGCTGGCACCGGCGCCGCAGTTCAAGCACTGATTCGAAGATCCGGTTCGGCGTTCCATCCAATCCGGGCAAATGCCCCCGCCAGTCGAAGCAGATCGCGAGAACATGCAGGGTCGCCCCATGTTTAGGCGAAGCGTTACTGGCCACCTGCTACTCGGTTAACGCGTGGCTGCTCCGCTCTGGCATCAAAGAGATGATGTGAGGCACATGAGAAGAATCGGAGCGATGAATCCGATAAATAAACAGCGCCTGGAAGCGCAGCACACTGACGGAGAGGATGAAGATGAAGATCAAATCGAATGATTTCTGTGTACAGGAAGGCGAACCGGTCGATCTCAAGAAGTGGCCGACGCGGGTGAAGCCAGCGTACAAGTCGAAAAAGAAGTACAAAAAACACCTTGAGGAACAGGTCGAGGAGCTCAGTGAGCTGCAACGCCTTCACTACGCATCCAACCGCTATTCGGTGTTGCTGATTTTTCAGGCCATGGACGCAGCAGGCAAGGATGGCGCCATCCGGCACGTCATGTCCGGCATTAATCCGCAAGGCTGCCAGGTATTCAGCTTCAAGCATCCGAGCGCGACGGAACTGGAACACGATTTTCTGTGGCGCACCACGCGTGATCTACCGGAACGCGGCCGAATCGGCATCTTCAACCGCTCCTACTATGAGGAGGTCTTGATCGTTCGTGTACATCCGGAGATTCTGCGCAGCCAGGGGCTTCCCGATGGCTTGGTCGACGAAAAAACGATCTGGCAGGAACGATATAATTCCATCGTAGGGTTGGAGAACCATCTCCATCGCAACGGCACCCAGGTCATTAAATTCTTTCTTCACCTGTCGGAAGAAGAGCAGCGCAAGCGCTTTCTCGATCGCATCGACGAGCCCGAAAAAAACTGGAAATTCAGTCAGGCAGACATTGTAGAGCGCGGATTTTGGAAACAATACATGCAGGCCTATGAGGCATGTCTGGGTGCAACGAGTACAAAAAATGCACCGTGGTATGTGGTACCCGCCGACGACAAGAAGAACGCGCGGCTGATTGTATCCAACATCATTCTGGATCACTTCAAAGCGCTTAATATGAGCTACCCGCAGACCGACGCCAAGCGCCGAAAGGAACTGCTCTCTATCCGCAAACAGTTGATGAAGGAATCCACTGATCCAGCGTGCTAGCTATTTGCCTGGTGCAAACCTGTGGCCCGGAAGTCATTGCCTGAACGCTGATTTCAGGAGCGGGCGGTAAAGGCCAAATTCAGAACTCGTTCTATTACGTCCCTTCCTTTCCAGCCGGAGTAGTTGATTTCGGCGAGATGGGTGTTCGGCCTTGGGTCAACCTGCGCTTGAATCCCCGCCAGAATGGCCGAGCGCTTTATGATCGTCTTGGCTTGGCTTCACGTCCAAATTAAATGGAATTGGCGCCATCTTGAACGCAATGAACCTGCAAACAGATAAAACAGAATTTCTAGTCTGCGGCCGGGATGTCGTACCTATCAGCCCCGATCTTCTCGGAAATCAACCGGGTTTATTTTTCCGGAGTCTGCCTCGTTCAACCGCAAAATTGTTCGATTCAACCAAAGCGTACAAAAAACTCTATATTTAAGCTGATGGATTTTGTTTTTCGGCTTATGACGTGTCGCTTGTTTCGCCGCGCTTGCTCAAAAGAGGTTTTATGTCTGTTCCTACTGCATTGTCCGAGCCGGATCTGCAACTGCGCCAGTCCGAGATCATTGGTGCATTGTCTCACGCGCTGGATCTGACCGAAGGCTTGCCCGCCGGGCATGCGCAGCGGTGTTGCTGGATCGGCATGCATCTCGGGCAGGAATGGGGGCTTGGCGAGCAGGATCTGGCCGATCTGTATTACGCCCTGTTGTTGAAGGATGCGGGCTGTTCGAGCAATGCGGCGCGCATTTTCAGTGTGTATGGCTGTGACGATCGCGTAATGAAACGTGAATTCAAGCACATCGATTCCGAAAAGTTTTTCGACGTGGCCAAGTTTGCCTGGTCGCACATCAGCCCGGGGGAGTCCTGGCACGCGAAATTGCCACGGCTGCTTAATCTTGTGGCGAAGGGTGATCAGATCGGCGATGAGTTGTTTATGACTCGCTGTGAGCAAGGAGCGGAGATTGCAGAGCAGCTCGGATTTTCCGACCGGGTTTGCGATGCCATCCGTGGCCTGGACGAGCATTGGGATGGTCATGGCAGCCCACGGAAGTTGCAGGGCGAGGCAATTCCGATCTTTGCCCGCATTGCGCTGATGTCGCAAGTTGTGGAGATTTTCTTTGCAGAAGGTGGCAGCGAGCTGGCCATTTCGACCGTGCAGGCGCGGCGGGGGAGCTGGTTCGATCCGGCGCTGGTGGACGTTTTCGATCGGGTGGCCGTGCTGCCTGAACTTTGGGAAGGCTTGCGTGATCCGGATATCGGCGCGCGGCTGCTGGCGCTGGAACCGGCCGAGTATGCGCATGTCGTCGACGATGCCGAGCTGGATCGACTGGCCGGAGCATTCGCTGCCGTGATTGATGCGAAGAGCCCGTTCACCTTCGGGCATAGCAGTCGGGTGTGCCAGTACGCGCAGCGCATCGGCGCGGAGGTCGGGTTGTCCGAACGTCAGTTGCTCTGGCTTCGCCATGCCGCATTGCTGCACGATATCGGCAAGCTCGGGGTGAGCAACAGTATCCTTGACAAGCCCGGCAAGCTGACCGACGCGGAGTTCGCTCAGGTGAAGCTGCATCCGGTCTACTCGATGGACATTCTGTCGAAGGTGGGGATATTCAATTCGCTGGCCCCCGTGGCCTCCGGGCATCACGAACGGCTGGACGGCCGGGGTTATCCCTGGGGACTGAAGGGCGACCAGATCGATTACGCGACCCGAATCATCAGCGTGGCCGATGTCTTCGATGCCGTGTCGGCGGAGCGCCCGTATCGCGGCGCCATGCCGGTGGATCAGGCCTTGGGCATTCTGGATGAGATGGCTGGGCCAGCGCTGGATGGCGACCTGGTCGCGGTCTTGCGGCGGACGCTGTAGTCCCGACCGATCTTCGTGTCGACCGGACTGCCGTTGGGTGGATAAATGCCCCTGCCAGCCTTGGCGTGCCCCTCAGCCATTATGGTAAAGCCAGTCGAGCAGGGCATCCTGTACGCGGCTGCCGCCTCCGTTCTGCACGTTCTGCTCGTTCTGCATGATGACGATCACATAGCGGCGGCCCGATTCGGTGATCATGTACCCGGCGCCCGCCCGCACATCTTTCAGGGTGCCGGTCTTGAGGTGGATCATCCCGCGGGCCGGTTCGCCACGCAGCCGTTTGCGCATGGTGCCGTCCACACCGGCAATCGGCAGGGAGGACATGAGTTCCGGCATGATCGGGCTGTCCCAGGCATAGCGCAGCAGTTCACCCATCTGTCGGGGCGAGATGCGGGCCTTGCGCGAGAGGCCGGAGCCGTTCTCGATGTCGAAACCCTGCCAGTTCATGCCGATCTGCTTGAGCCACTGGTCGATGGCGGTTTTGGCCTTGAGCGGTGTGCCGGGGGCACCTTTGATTTCCGCACCGATGGTGAGAAAGACCTGCCGCGCCATGAGGTTGTTAGACCACTTGTTCTGCAAATAGAGGTACTGGGTCAGGTTATCGGAGTTGTGCTGGGCGAGGAACACCGCCGAAGACGGGGTGACACCCTCATTCCAGAGGCCATCGATCTTGCCGCCCTGCTGGCTGAGCATGTGTTTGAAGGCGTAATAGATGGCATCGTTGGCATTGCCGGCGACGAAATAGTACTGGTCGGGCGTGCATTGAGCGCTGTAGGTGCCGTTGACGTCGATGCTGGGGGTATTGGTGTCCGATCCCTGCACGACGATGCTGGGTTGATTGGCGCGACTCGTACAGGGACCCTTGACGAGTTTGAGGTCGTTTTGCACCTGCAGGTTGGGATTGGGTGGCCAGGCGCGAACGACGGCGCCGCCTCCGGTCCGATCCGGCGGGGTAATCAGCACGCTGGTGGCGCGATTATCCAGTAGCAGGGCTTGGGGCAGGGCGTTGTAGACTCGTTCGGGGTGGTTGTCGAAATCGCTGGGATCGGAGGGACCCGGATCGAAATAACTGTTGTCCAGGATCAGCTTGCCCGTGATTTCCCGCACACCCAGATTATTGAGCTGACGCATCAGGTCCCAGAGGTCTTCGCTGCGGAACCAGGGGTCGCCGGAGCCCTTGATGTAGACATTCCCGTGAATGACGCCGTTGACGGGCAAGGCGTCGGCATACACTCGGGTGGTCCATTGGAAATTGGTGCCGAGGATGTCCAGCGCCGCCACGGAGGTGACGAGTTTCATCACCGAGGCAGGGTTGAACAGGTCGTCCGGCAGGTGGGTGATCAGCGGTTTGTTGCTGTCGACGGCCTGAACCCAGATGCCGAGGTCAGCCGCATTGAGCTTCTGCGCGCGCAGCGTGTCCAGCACGGTTTTGGGTAGCCCCGTCTCGGCGGCCAGGACCGGCGAGACGCCGACCATAAAACCGGTCAGCCCGAACAGGCTGGCAACGACAAGATTCTTGAGTACGAGACAGAATCGACGCATGGTGGGGCTGCTCTGGCGGGTTGCCGTTAATGAACGGATGATCAGGAATGGAACTGGCAGAAATAGGCGACGTCTGCGGTGCAGCGCATCTGGAGGTTGCTGTTGGCAGGCGCCTCGAACACGGTTCCGGCTGGCGCCTTGAACTCTGCGGCATCATCGATGGTAACAAACATTTCGCCGGCGACCACGGTCATGGTTTCTGCGGCCTTGAGCGGGAAGAGATAGGTGCCGGGCTGGAGTACACCAACGCTGGCGCCGTCTTTGGCAAAATCGAAACGCAGGGATTGAACGGCATCATCGTGGTAGCGGCTGTGTTTGATGGTCATGGTGCTTCCTGAAAACGGGTTAAATGGTGATTGGAAACCGAATGGAACGTCTTTCGGCAGGTTCGATTTGGTGGCGCAGTCTAGCTGAATATTCGGGGAATTTTTAGTGGGCGATTCGTCCCGGTGGCCGCATCCGTGTGGCAATGCGATACACTACGCGGCCTTGAAAATGCAACGTGAATATCACCCATGATCGAAATCAATCCGATCCTTTTCAAAATCAAAGACCTGTCAGCGCGCGCCGCCGCGTTGAGGGGGTATCTTTGACTTTGATGTCAAGAAAGAACGTTTAGAAGAAGTCGACCGCGAGCTCGAAGTGCCGGACATCTGGAATAATCCGGAGCAGGCTCAGGCGCTGGGGCGCGAACGCGCATCGCTGGCCCGTGTGGTGGAAACCCTGTCCGATATGGCGAAGGGGCTGCAGGATAATGCCGATTTGGCGACCATGGCCGCCGAAGAGGACGATGAGGAGACGGTCGCATCCATCGAAAAGGATGTCGCGGAATCCGAGCGGCAGATCGCCGATCTGGAGTTCCGCCGGATGTTCTCGGGCGAGATGGACGAATCGAATGCCTTCCTCGATATCCAGGCCGGCGCAGGCGGTACCGAGGCGCAGGATTGGGCCAGTATTCTGCTGCGCATGTACCTGCGCTGGGGCGATCGGCGCGGCTTTCAGACCGAGGTGGTCGAGATGTCGGATGGCGATGTGGCCGGCATCAAATCCGCGACCATCCACTTTGTCGGCGAGTATGCCTTCGGTTGGTTGCGCACGGAGATCGGGGTGCACCGACTGGTGCGCAAGTCGCCCTTCGATTCGGATAACCGGCGGCATACCTCGTTTGCTTCGGTATTCGTCTCGCCCGAGATCGATGACCGCATCAATATCGAAGTGAACCCGTCGGATATCCGCGTCGATGTATATCGGGCCTCCGGCGCGGGCGGACAGCACGTTAACCGGACCGAATCGGCGGTGCGTTTTACCCACTTGCCGACCGGCATCGTCGTGGCCTGCCAGAATCAGCGCTCGCAGATCCAGAACCGCGATCACGCGATGAAGCAGTTGAAAGCCAAGTTGTACGAACTGGAAATGCAGAAGCGTCGGGCCGTCAGCCAGGCGCTGGAAGAGACCAAATCGGATGTATCCTGGGGCAACCAGATCCGCTCCTATGTGCTCGATCAGAGCCGGATCAAGGATTTGCGTACCGGGTGCGAAACCGGCAATACCCAGGCCGTGCTCGACGGGGATCTCGATCCCTTCATCGAGGCCAGTTTGAAAAGCGGGCTGTAGGCAATGGCTTCGCGCACCCCGACCCGTATCGACCGAGCGCCCCGCACTACGGGCGTTTCCGACCATTCATCTACCGGAAGTTGACCAGCATGTCCGATATCTCTGATTCCCCAGCCACCGAAGTCATCGACGAAAACCGCCTGATTGCGGAACGCCGCGACAAACTCAAGCGGATTCGGGAAACCGGCAATGCGTTTCCGAACGACTTCCGACGGGATGCCAGCGCGGGCGATCTACAGGCGCAATACGCAGACAAGGACGCCGGGTTTTTTGATGAAAACCCGCTTCGGGTCATCGTGGCGGGGCGTGTGATGGCCAAACGGGTGATGGGCAAGGCAAGTTTCCTGTCGATTCTCGATCACACCGGCCGCGTTCAGCTTTATGTGGCGCGCGATGCCTTGGGCGAGGCCGTTTACGATGATTTCAAGACCTGGGATATCGGCGATATCGTCGGTGGTGAAGGTCTGCTGTTCAAGACCAACAAGGGCGAGCTCTCGGTCAAGGTCGATAGCCTGCGTCTGCTGACCAAGAGCCTGCGTCCGCTGCCGGATAAATTCCATGGCATGTCCGATACCGAGCAGCGCTATCGTCAGCGCTATGTCGATCTGATCATGAACGAGCCGGTGCGCGAAACCTTTCGCAAGCGCACCCAGATCATCCAGTTCATTCGTAATTATCTGAATGCCAAGGATTTCCTGGAAGTCGAGACGCCGATGATGCACGTCATCCCCGGCGGCGCTTCGGCCAAGCCGTTCACGACCTTCCACAATGCGCTGGATATGGATCTGTATCTGCGGATAGCCCCCGAGCTGTATCTGAAGCGGCTGGTGGTCGGCGGCTTCGAGCGGGTCTACGAGATCAATCGCAACTTCCGTAACGAAGGGCTGTCGACTCGGCACAATCCCGAATTCACCATGATCGAGTTCTATCAGGCCTATGCCGATTACATCGATCTGATGGACATGACCGAGGACTTGCTGCGTCAGCTGGCGGCAAACGTATGTGGTTCGACGACCCTTACCTATCAGGGTACCGAATTCGATTTCACCCAGCCGTTTGCCCGGTTGTCGGTCGTCGATGCGATCCTGGCGCATAACCCGAGCCTCACCCGCGATGACATTACCGAAATTGGTCGTGCGCGCGCCGTGGCCGAAGGCCTGGGGATCAAGCTCAAGGACAGTTACGGTCTGGGCAAGATCCAGATCGAGATCTTCGAGGAAACTGCCGAGCACAAGCTGATCCAGCCGACTTTCATTACCGAATATCCGGCCGAGGTGTCTCCGCTGGCACGACGTAGTGATGCGGACCCGTTTGTGACCGATCGTTTCGAGTTTTTCGTGGGTGGTCGCGAGATCGCCAATGGCTTCTCGGAATTGAACGACGCCGAAGATCAGGCCGAGCGGTTCCGCAAGCAGGTGGAAGACAAGGATGCCGGGGATGAGGAGGCCATGCATTTCGACGCGGACTATATTCGCGCGCTGGAGCACGGCATGCCACCGACGGCGGGTGAGGGGATCGGCATCGACCGGTTGGTGATGTTGCTGACCGACGCGCCGTCGATCCGCGACGTGCTGTTGTTCCCGCACATGCGGCCGGAGTAATCGGCAGGGGCTTTGGTCTCAACTGCCTGAAAATTCGCTATCCCCCGTCATTATCGCCCCACGCCTGATCGGTTTTTTTAGTCGTCCGGCGGGGGCTGCGGTAGTCTGTATTTATTTGAATCCCGCAGGACTGGCAGGTGGCCAACTCCGCGGGCCGATCATCAGACTGTTTGGGAGGTTGAGGCATGGGCTTGTTTGGCAATAAGGCGGATCCGGTGAAGTCAGCGGCCTTGAAAGAGGCGATCGGCGCGCTTGTCGACCCGCATAGCGGCGAATCCCTGGCGCGCGCTCAGGCGCTGGAACGCGTCGAGGTGCGCGGCGATCAGGGTGAGGTCGATATCGTGCTTGACTATCCGGCCGCCAGTTGGGAACCCGATCTCATTGCCCTGATCGAGCAAGTGGCGCGTACGGTCGACGGCATCCGGAACACGAAGGTGACCGTCGCCTTCGTCAGTCCGCTGGGTAGCCAGCAGCAGGGCAAGGCCATGCCCGGTGTGCGCAATATCATTGCCGTGGCTTCGGGCAAGGGCGGGGTCGGCAAATCCACCACCAGTGTCAATCTGGCGCTGGCACTGGCCGCCGAGGGCGCGCGCGTCGGCCTGCTCGATGCCGATATCTATGGTCCCAGCCAGCCGAAAATGCTTGGTGCCCGGGAAGAACCCCAAATTCAGGAAGACCGATCGATGCGGCCCGTGATGGCCCATGGTCTGCAAACCATGTCGATCGGGTATCTGGTCGACGATGAGACGGCGATGATCTGGCGCGGCCCGATGGTCACCTCCGCTCTGATGCAGTTGCTGAACGATACCCGTTGGGATCACCTCGATTACCTGATCATCGACATGCCGCCGGGCACGGGTGACATCCAGATCACCCTCGCGCAAAAAGTACCGGTTGCCGGCAGCGTGATCGTCACCACGCC
>Ga0307375_10006506_pt1 | contig 10782 bp, 15 predicted proteins | sample TR1MG_FD_202531 | JGI IMG/M metagenome (GOLD analysis project Ga0307375, IMG submission 202531) | Soil microbial communities from Risofladan, Vaasa, Finland - TR-1 | ecosystem: Environmental > Terrestrial > Soil > Coastal area > Acid sulfate soil | place: Finland: Risofladan, Vaasa | collected...
GTACTATGGCGAAAGAAGCGGGATTCTCGAAACCCTGGAATCGCTCGGCGCGGCCGATATCAAGTACCTTCCCTTGAGAGACGTCATGCGCCTGGGATTTCCCCTGAACAGCCCCCGTTCTCTGCGACACGCGGTCTTGATCTGCGGCACCAAGAAGTAGACGGAAGACCCGCCTGAAACTAGAAGTCGAAAGTCGGCACAGATACGATCGAAGGATGGCTTATGAACATCACAGCATTGTTTTCAATCTTCAGCGTGTTTATCGCCGCCCCGGCGATCGTATTCGGATTCATTTATACGATGCGCAGGGGCAAGGATCGGGTGGAAGAACTTCGACTGAAGAAGGAAATGTTGGAGTTGGAAGTGGAAAAGGAAAAGCTGCATCTTCTGGCCCTAACCGAGGAAAACAGAAAATACGATCGGCTGATCGAATCGAGACAGGATGTCCGCTAAACCCGCAATTCCCGGTCGTCGATCGGGAAAGACGAACAGAATCCCTTTGGAATCTTCTGCGCCGGTCAGCTGAAGACGGGAAATGCCCCCCTCCCTATTTTGCGGCAGAGGCTCCCAGAAATGATACAGCCCCTCCTTTAGGAGGGCCTGAACGCTCTTGACCGGGGACAATAACCCGCTTTGCCGTGAGGCAGAACTCCGCTTCCATCCTCGTATCCTCGAATCGCCCGCCGGAATATCGGTACGCGGTCTTCCCCGACGCTTCGTCCCGGCCCGCGACGACGATAATGATGAAGTATCATTGCCCGTGCGTTTGGTTTGCAGGACGACCAGGCTCAGCAAAATCGCCAAATATCTAGGGAAGAGCCGGATCCTTGCGTATTATTGCATGAAGGAGGCCCTACTGTGCCCGAGATGACGAAAGACGAAAAGAGCATCGAAAGAATCCATCGAATGGCATTCGGCAGAGTCTACCCTCTATATCTTCAGAAAGCCGAGAGAAAAGGACGCAGCGAAGAAGAAGTGGATGAAATTATCTGTTGGCTTACCGGATACAGCAAAGATGAAATGAGGCAGCAGATAATAACCGGCAACGATTTCGAGACTTTTTTCGCGCAGGCACCCCGAATTAACGCGAAGGCGTCTTCCATAACCGGCAAGATTTGCGGCCACCGTGTGGAGGAAATAACCGACAAGGTAGTCCAGAGAGTTCGATATCTGGACAAGTTAATCGACGAACTGGCGAAGGGCAGGCCGATGGAGAAAATCTTGAGAAGATGAATTCTTCCAGCAGGACTAGACGCCATGAGCAGAAACGCGTCGGGCTGCCTCGAGCCGCCCCCTCGCGGCGACAACTCGGCATTTGGCTGGCGAGATGCGCGCCGTTTCGTTTCGCATTCGCAAAAGAACCGATCATGCATTACAATCTCGACATCACCTACATCGCTTCTAGCGCGCAGTTTCATGGCTCTGCATATCGCGCCATTTTCGATTCAATGAAAGTCGTTGCCGGAAGGCCATTCGGAAGGAGATGCAAGAAATGCTGATCACGATAATCATCGTAACTGGTCTCGTCATAATGACAATCGCGGCGGCCGGCTTCGACTATCTAGGAAAGAAAAGGATCAAAGAAGAAAAAGAACTCGAAAAAAAGATAAGAATTCTCGAGGAAAAAATCAATTTGCTCGAAAGCGGCCAAGAAGAAAGACAGCTGAAAATCGAAAGGCTCGAAAACGAGACGAAATTCATGGGAAGTCTGCTGGAAGACAAGGCGAAGTAGTCATTGTCGGATTGTCGCCCCTTGTCTTGCGGTCCGCCCGTCCCGCTGTAAAATGGAGGAGTACCGCCAATTCCTGGAAGGGGGCCTCCATGATGCGGTCAAGACACATCCCGATGTGCGCGGTCCTCGGCGCCATCCTCCTCATACATGGCTGCTCGCGAGGATCCCCTCCCCCCACTCCGGCGCCGGCGCCGGCGCTTCCCTCAGTCAATCTCCTATGGGAGTCCAGAGGCTCCGAAAATCTCCCGTTACAACGCGTCATCGCCATTAAAAGGGCCACAGACGGAAAGATCTGGGTTGCGGAAGGCGGCGCCGACAGAGAAGTCTACACGGGCAGATTCTTCATCTTCGATCCCGCCGGGGCCTTCGTCGAGACCTGGGGCAGAACGGGAGAAGGGCCGGGAGAGTTTATCTTTAGTCGGGGGACCACATCCGACGGTGCCGACATACTTTTCCTTCCCGACGGCTCCTTTCTCGTGGCCGACTCCCTCAATGCCCGCATTCAGCGATTCGACAAGAATCGGCACCTCGTCCGGGCCTGGGGATCCGGGGACGCACTTCCCTCGGCGCCCACGGGCCTCGCCCTCGCCGCCAACGGCGAAGTCCTCGCGCTGTTCAATAACCGACCGGAGATACAGCGCTTTCAACCCGACGGAAGCTTCCTCGGGATGATCTCAGCGGGTTTGAAACGCCCCATGGGCATCTGCGTGGATCCATTCGGACGCATATGGGTTTCCGATCGCAATTTTGCCTCGGATAAACTTGTCGACGGCATCGTTCGCGTCTTCGATCCTGAGGGTAAGCCCCTGTTCGAGTGCGGAGACCGCGAGGGGGATTTCACCGGACTGCGCAACCCGGGCGACCTTGCCGCAGACGCCTCGGGCAGGGTCTACCTTGCCGACAATTATCACCATCGCTACGTGCTGTTCTCCCCGGAAGGCAAAGTGCTGACGACCATCGGACAGAGGGGAACGGGGGGACTGGGCTTCAATTACACGAACGGTGTGGCGATCGCGGAAAATGGCGACCTGTATCTGGGCGATTGGACCGGCGGACGGCTTCTCCGTGTCTCGCTATCCGGTCTGCCCTGATCGCCGAGCGCCTGAGAGAACGGCAGGATCTGTGGCGGCCTCACTGGATGAACCGCCCCGGGTTTGCCGGAGCCTTTTCTATTTGAGTCCGGCTCCTACGGCCAGACCTTCCTCTTGAGTATAGTACGCCTCCTCGAATTCCGCAGGCGGGACATTCCCGATTGGTTCGAGTAGCCGCCTGTTGTTGAACCAGTTAACCCACTCGAGGGTCGCATACTCTACAGCCTCTAGGTTTTTCCACGGGCCGCGGCGATGGATCACCTCGGCCTTGTAGAGCCCGTTGATAGTCTCGGCCAAGGCGTTGTCATAGGCGTCGCCGACGCTCCCGACGGAGGGCTTGATGCCGGCCTCCAACAAGCGTTCGCTGTAGCGGATCGCCAGGTACTGTGTTTGATGCAAGCTGAAATTCCCTGAAAGAGGGAGCGATCGGCAATTCTTTGCAGATCGGCTCGACTCCCTGGCCTAGGCGGTGTTCGTCGATGAAGGCGACCATCACCTCTGTTTGCGGTCGAGCTCCGCCTTGGCGAAATATGCTGACGCCAGACGGAGGATTTCGTTGGCCTTCTTGAGCTCGCGATTCTCCCGCTCGAGCGCTTTGAGCCGTTCCCGCTCACTCGTCGTCAGCCCGGGCCGCTCACCCCGATCTCGCTCAGCCCGTCGAACCCAACTTCGGAGCGTCTCGGCTGAACAGCCAATTTTCGCTGCCACGGACTGGATGGCCGCCCATTGGGATCCCGCGACATCTGCTTGCTCCCCGACCAGCCGCACCGCCCGCTCCCGCACCTCGGGGGAAAACCTGTTTACTTTGCCCATGACCTAATCCTCGCAGAGATTCAGGGCTCCGGCAAACCCGGGGCGGTTCACAGCGATGCACATGGTGAACAGCCAGTCGATCTTGGACTTCCCGCGAACTTTTGCCTTCCGCAGCATCCCGACCGTCTTCGCCCAACCGAAGATCTCTTCGACCCGCTTCCGTTTTATCTGGCTGATGGCGTAGCTCTCGTGCCGGGTTGTCCTTCCATCGACCGACTTCCCGCCCTTCCGCGCCGCGATATGTGGCGTGATGTTCTTCTCGCGAAGAGTTGCGGCGAACTCGGCCGCATCATAGCCTTTGTCGGCGCCGAGCGTGCGCCGCTTTCGGCCTCGGAGTCTTCCGACTATGGTCTTTGCGGCATCGCGTTCAGCGGTGCCACTGGCGAGGGTGACTTCGGTATCGACCACCAGGCTGTTTCTGTTCTCCATGAGCACATGCCCCAGATAGACGAGCTTCGACTCCGCGCCATTCGACTTCCGGTACAGTCGGGCATCACCGTCGGTCTTCGATTCGTGGGTATCGTTCGACCGCGCCTGGCCGCGGAAATCCACGTCCGGATTCCTGTCTCCGCCGGGGTCCTTCGGGGCCGTGCCGCTCTCTTTCGGCTGGAAGCTCTTCATGCTTGCTCAGGCTTCGATGAGCGTGCTGTCGACCGTGAAGTGCTCATCCGACAGGAACCGCTTCCTCCGCGCGCGCCCGACGACCTTCGAGAAGAAAAGCCGGGCAATATCCGATTCGAGGAGCCGATCGCTGTTCTTGGTGAAGGTCGAGTGGTCCCATACCGGCGCGCCCAGGCCCAGTCCGATGAACCACGGGAACAAGTTGTTGAAGTCGATCTGTTCCATGAGCTGGCGTTCGCTGCGGACCGAGTACAGGATCTGCAGGATGGAGGCGCGGAGCAGATATTCCAGCGCGACGGAAGGTCTTCCCGAATTGGCGTAGATGGCGTCGAGATCCTTGTCAATCTCGCGCAGGATCTCGTTCACCATCACCTTGAATGGCCGAATAATGAACGATATGGAAAGATAAAAAAAGAAAAGCCACCAAATTTCTCTGATGGCTTTTTCTAGTCCTCATCGGGAATTACACCGATTCCTGTAGAACTTGGCTGACTTACAGATACCTATAGCAGGGGCAGGACTCGAACCTGCGACCTCCGGGTTATGAGCCCGACGAGCTGCCAACTGCTCTACCCTGCGTCGTGGTGAGTTGACAATATAGAAACGGGCGAGTTTGGTCAATGCTTTCGGAGATAATTCGAGCTGGGTTCGTTTTATATCCGAAAGCAATCGTTTCGGAAAATGAACCAAATTGGAGCATCCCTACAAACGGAAGAGCCGCCTGATGCGGGCATTGTGGAGGACGCGAAGGTGGACGTAAATCAGGAAGCCGGAGACCGGTATGAGCGAGGCGGCGACGACCCCCGACCAGCGGATGCGGATGCCGCCGAGGAGGGCCAAGGAAAGGCTTCCTTCGATGCCGAGGCAGCTCAGGGTGGCGGCCAGAAAGAAAAATGACATGGCAAGGAGGGGGCGCCACTTGGTGAGTCCGGAAATGTAAAAGGCGAGGCCGAAGGAGGCCTCGACGATGACGGCGATGGGGATGCCTATCGGCCAGGCCCAGGACAGCTGTCCTTCGACGAAATCGAGGGCCAGGAGGTAGGCGGGAAGGGCCAGGAAGGCTATCGGGAGGCCGAGGGCGGGCTTTGCCCTGAGCTCGATGAGGGCGGTGAGTACCACCCAGACGAAGGTAAGTGAGGAAAGGGGATAGAGGGCCCAGCTCAGGTTTTCGGTCGTGAGGAGGTTGACGGCGCAGACGGCGATGGCGGAGATGAGGGTCGAGACCGAAAGGACCTCCCAGCGAAGGGTGTCGCGCTCGCGGCCGCCGGCCGCCGATGCGAAATCCTTGTCCTCGACGGATGGATCCCCGGAGCGGGTATCCATGGCGCTCAGGCTCTCGAGTCCGAGGCCTCGTGCCGCGCGCGCGGCCCGCTCTTCGTCGCCGAGCTCGGTGACGGCGGAGGCTCCGCAGAGGGGGCACTTCAAGGCGGAGGCAGCTAGTTCGACACCGCAATTGGGGCAGTATGGCACGTCAATCCTCCTTGAAATTGCATTCGACCAGGACGGGGATGCCCAGAGCCTGGAGGCGGGAGAAGAAGCGGCGTTCCAGATCCCGCGAGACCGCGAGACTCCCGAAGGCGCAGTGGAGCTTCCCCTTCCAACTAAGGACCGTGGCCCCCGTCAGGATGGTCGTCGAGGGCGTACCGACGAAATCGAAGCGGTCGATCCGATCCTCGATGGCGGCGGGCATCCTCACGGCGCCGAGATTCGAGATGAGTCCCGAGATCATGTTCGTGCCGAAGTGGGCGTAGAGGCTGCGCATCAGCGGGGCCTTGAAGGCGAGGGGAATGGCCCGGATCGAGAGGGAACGGCCTCCGCGCACGTTTCGGGTTATGTGGCGCTTCATGCCCTGGGCGTCGATCTCCTGTCCAAGCTGATGATGGACCTTCGCAGCGATCTCGGCCAGGGTTCTCGGCCCTAACCTCAGGTCGAGCCAGGCATGGACGAAGAGGCTGAAGTTGCGGTTGGTCTTCGTTTCGAAGAATGAGCGCATGTTGACGGGTATTTCTATGGAGAGCTGGGGGCGGCGGAACGAGCCGGAGGTCCCGGACCATATGGACTGCATGGCCTCGAGGTAGACTGCGGCCAGGAATTCCGTCAGGGAGACCCGGTATTCCTTCGACTTCGCGAGGGCGGGGCCGAGGTCGATGAGGCCCATCATGACGCGATGGCTGCCACGGGCCAGTCTTTCGCTCCTCAAATGGAAGGCGGCCGGCGCCTGGGGCGGGAAGGGGTACTTCCCTGGATAGTATTTGTTGTAGGCATCCTCGGTTTCCTCCGGGTCGGGCCGGGCATCGAGGTCGAAAAAGTCGATATCGGGGCCGATGGTCTCCCGGTCGAGACGCCTGTCCCCCGGGTCGAGGATGCGGAAGTATTCCACAAGGAGGTTTTTGAGAAAGCGCATGCCTCCCGTGCCGTCGGCTATGACATGGCTGAACTCGCAGGCTATGGTGCGATCCCTGGTCCGGACACGGAACAGGACCGTACCGCGGCGATGCATGTCGAAGCCCTGGCAGGGAGAAACCGAGTCGGCCTCGACGCGGATGGCTTCCGGATGGGGGACGAGGTAGTGCCAAAAGAAGCCACGCCTGAGTTCCACGGCGAAGTAGGGGAAGCGGGCGACCACGCGGTCGAGGGCGGCCTGCAGGACGGGGAGGCGCACGATCTCGGTGAGGGTCGCGGAGAGCCTGAAAAGAGAGGTTTCCACCGGGCCCGAGACGGCCGGCATGATGATGGCCGCATTGTCGAGGGCGTACCAGGAGCCGGCGTCGTCGGTGAAGCCGAGCGAGGCCTTACGTCTGTTGCGGGCCTGGTGGTCAATCCTGCGCATTATGTCCTTTCGACGGGTCGCGCCACCCGTCGGTTGCGGCCTACAGGAAGGGAACCATGGGTATCAGGAGGACGAGGACGACGGCGAAGGCGAGGGCCGGCAGGAAGTCGCCCGTCTTGAGTTTCTTGAGATCGAGGAGGTTGATCCCGATCATTATGACCAGGGCCCCGCCGATGCCGGTCAGCTCGGCGAGCATGAGATCGCTCACCCAGGGTTTGACCCATACCGAGATGAGGGTGAGGAGGCCCTGGTAGACGAGGACGCTGATGGAGGCGAAGGCGACACCGGGGCCCATCGCGCTCGCGAAGAGTATCGAGATGAAGCCGTCGAGGACGCTTTTCGTGAGGAGGAGGGAGTAGTCCCCCTCGGTTCCCGCCTTGAAGGAACCGACGATGGCCATGGCGCCCGAGCAATAGAGCACCGAGGCCGAGAGGAAGCCGAAGGCGAAGCTCGAGTCCTCCTCCCCCTTGGCGAAGCGGGACTTGAGGAACTCGCCGAATTTGAGGACAGCCCCCTCGATGTCGAGGAGGGTGCCGACGAGGCCGCCGCCTATGAGGGCGATGGCGAAGGCGAGAATGTGGGTGGTCTTGAGGGCCATCTGTATGCCGATAACCGTGGAGACGATGCCCGCGGCCGTGAAAATGGCGAGTTCGTAGCGTTTCGAGAGCCCTTTTTTGAGAATGAGACCGATGAGGGAGCCGACAATGATGGAAGCCGCGTTGATGAGGGTGGCGAGCATCGAAATACACTCCTTGGCTATCCTGAACCATGACGCATATCGCGTCTTGACCGCACGAAAACGACTATAGCATACTCTCCCTGCTATGGAGGCGAGGCGATGACGAATCCGCAGGTGATGCCGGCTGTCGAGACCGGCATGCGGACAGAGGCCAGGATATTCTGCGCAAATTGCATCCATTGCAAGCTTGTTCCCTCTCCTTCCGGGAATGGCCACTACCGGCTTCGCGTCCGTTGCGACGCCGGCAAGTGGCGAAAGCCCCTCGGAGAGGAAAAAATCTACAAGTACTTCACTGTCGCGCGTCGCAGCATCGAGTCCTGCGAAGCCTACGAGGACATGGGCGAGGCCGATGAGTACCTCCACGACCTCCGAAGTTTCCTTCCGACCAGCGACGAAGAATACGATTCATGACGGAGTTCCCCTTGAAAGCGTTCACGAAAAAAGGGACAGGAGTCGCCCTCGCGCTCCTCGTCGCCGCCCTCGCCCTGGCGTCCTGCAAGACGGCCCCGGTGGTCATCCCGGCCGATCTCGACGCCCCTTCCCTCATCCTCAAGGCCCAGGAGGCCTCGGACGCCAGCAACTACTCGCTGTCGCTCCGCTATTACCAGGCTCTGATCGACAATTGGGGGAGCGATCCCTCCAATCTGGCCACGGGCAAGTACGAAATCGCCTTCATCGCCTATAAACAGGGCGAAAAGGCGAAGGCCAAGGAATTGTTCACCGACCTCCTGGCCATGTACGACGCTCCCGGCGGAAGCGCCCTCCCCGACCGCTACAAGGTCCTGGCCCAGAAGCTCCTCGCGGAACTCCAGTGATTCCCCCCGGGGGAAAGGTGCGGAGCCGGTGGAACATACCAAGGTCATAGGAATCTGCGGGGGCTCCGGTTCGGGGAAGACCACGATAGTCCGGAAGATCTCCGAACTCGTGGGCGACTTCGTCTTCATCGCCCAGGACAACTACTACAAGTCGGCCGAGTACATCTCCAATTCGAACATCACTGCCTTCAATTTTGATCGTCCCGACGCCTTCGACAACAGTCTCCTCATCGAGCATCTCGACGCCCTGCGCGACGACAGGCCCATCGACATGCCCGTATATGATTTCGTGCACCATCGCCGGAAGGAAGAGCGCCTTCACGTCGAGCCGAGCAAGCTCGTGATCTTCGAGGGCATCATGATTTTCAGCGACCGCGAGGTCAGGAACCGCATCGACCTCAAGATCTTCGTCGACACGCCCGACGACATCCGTTTCATCCGCCGGCTCAACCGCGACATCAAGGAAAGGGGTCGCACGGTGGATTCCGTCATCGAGCAATACCTCACGGTGGTGCGCCCCGGACATTACGAGTTCATCGAGCCGACCAAGCAATTCGCCGACATCATCATTCCCGAGGGCGGGCAGAACGAGAACGCCCTCAACGTCCTCGTGACCTTCATCAATTCCATCCTCGCGGCACGGTCCTGATGCGAGGGGCCAATAGCGCGACGCCGGCCTCAGGTCAGCCCCCGCGCGCGCCGATACTGACAGGAAGGGAACCATGACCTACCGAAACGCCAGAAGGCTGATCGAACTGGGCTCCACGGCGGCGGCCGCGCTCGCATTCCTCCTCGTCCCGCTCATCGCGATATGGAACAGCCTGTCCTTCGGATGGGTCGTCTTCATCTCCTCGATCCTCTTCATCGGGCTCTACGTCGGGAGGAACTGGCTCGTCGAGGCGCTTTCGGAGAACACGCGGAGGGTCATCTTCCGCAAACCCGAGACCCAGGTCATCCTCGACTTCGCCGCGAGGATCGGGCAGGCCTTCACCATCCCCGACCTGATCGAGGCCATCCGCGACCAGGTCGAGAAACGGGCCGACATGGGCGCGGTTCTCGTCCGCTCCAACACCTGGGAGATCATCTACCAGAGTCCGACGACGGCCGCCCGGGACCCCGAGATCCTCGACCTGCTCCAGCGGAACTTCCGCGAATGGTCGGAGGGCTTCTCCTTCGTCAACGGCGACCTGTCCATCAGCAACACCAACGTCGGGGCCCGCGGCTTCTTCGTCAACGCGAAGGGTTTCCACCTTTTCTTCCTTACGAGGCTCTGCGGCCTCATCGACATGGAGGCCTTCCGCAGCCTCTACGGCGAGCTCCGCATCTACTTCGATCGAGTCATCACCATCTCGGAGCTCTTCGAGGTGGCCTCGCTTTCGAAGGAGTGGGAGCTCATCGCCGAGACCCAGCGATCCTTCCTGCCGAAGGTCCTGCCGAAGGTCGACAGGCTCGACATCGCCGTGTCGTACCGCCCCCTCGTGAACGTTTCGGGCGACTACTACGACGCCATCGCCGTGGACGACAAGCGGACCCTCTTCGTCGTCGGTGACGTCTCCGGCAAGGGCCTCGCCGCGGCCTTGATAATGGGCATCATCGTCAATACCATCCGGGTCGCGAAGGACAAGAGCGATCTCGTCGGCCTCATCCGAGGCATAGACCGGGCCGTCAGGGACATGGGCTTCGACGACAAATACACGGTCGTCTTCCTCGGCCTGGCCGACACGGAAAAGAAGACCCTGCGCTACATCAACGCCGCCATGGCCGACCCGATCATCATCACGCAGACGGCCCTCGGGCCCAAGCTCAGGAGGCTCGAGCCCACCATGGGCCTCGTCGGCCTGGTCCCCCTCGACGAGGAGATCCTCGTCGAGGAAGTCCCCCTCCGCTCCGACGAATACATCCTCCTCGCCTCCGACGGGGTCACGGAAGTCGTCAACGCCGAGGGCGAGCGGCTCGGCGAAACCGAGCAATTCGAGCGTTCCCTCCTCCAGTACTCGAGACAGGGGGCCGAGGACTTCGTCGGCTCCCTGACCGGACTCCTCTACGACTACGTCGGCGACCTCGCGCTGAAGGACGACGTGACTATCCTCGCGGCCAAGGTGGGAAGACTATGGGACTGACGCTGCTCGCCTTCATCGCCG
>Ga0307375_10006507_pt1 | contig 10782 bp, 9 predicted proteins | sample TR1MG_FD_202531 | JGI IMG/M metagenome (GOLD analysis project Ga0307375, IMG submission 202531) | Soil microbial communities from Risofladan, Vaasa, Finland - TR-1 | ecosystem: Environmental > Terrestrial > Soil > Coastal area > Acid sulfate soil | place: Finland: Risofladan, Vaasa | collected...
CAAGCGTTCAGCGGCCCTTGAATTCGGCCTTGCGCTTTTCCAGGAACGCGGTGGTGCCTTCGCGCATGTCCTCGGTGGAAAACGCCAGCGCGAAAGCCTGCGTTTCGAATTCCAGTCCCTGATCGATCGCCGTTTCGCCGCCACTGAGTACGGCATCGAGAATGCCGGCGGCCGCCAACGGTGCGGCGGCGACAAGTTGATCGGCCAGCGCATCAACCACCTCGTCCAGTGTCTCGGGCGGCACCAGGCGGGTGACGAGGCCCAGTTCAAAGGCACGCTGGGCGCCAATCGCTGCCCCGGTCAGGCACAACTCCAGCGCCGCGCCGCGGCCAGCCAGCCGCTGCAGGCGCTGGGTGCCGCCGAAGCCGGGGATCAGGCCGAGGTTGATTTCCGGCTGGCCGAACTTCGCCTTCGTGCTGGCCACGCGCAGATGACAGGCCATGGCCAGTTCCATGCCGCCACCCAGCGCGAAACCCTGGATCCGTGCAATGACCGGTTTGCCGAGCCGTTCGATCGCGCTCATCAAACGCTGGCCGGCGCGCGAGAATGCCTGCGCCTGCACCGGCGTGTAGCCATGCATTTCGGCGATATCGGCACCGGCGACGAACGCCTTCTCGCCGGCTCCGGTCAACACCACGACGCGCACGGCATCGTCCTGAGCGGCCTGTGCAAAGGCGATGGTCAACTCGTTGATCGTGTCGCGATCGAGTGCGTTGAGCTTGTCGGGGCGGTCGACGATGATCGTGCGTATTGCGCCGCGGTTGCCGATTTGCAGGTTGCGATAGGCCATGGACAGATCCCCGGGGATGTGAAATCGCGATGGTAGCAGCGGGAACCTTTGCCACGGCCCGGTTTCTCAAGCCCGGGTACCATTCGCTGCAGAAATCCCGCGAACCGCTTAGGATGCCCGCTACGGATTCGCCGCCGCGATCTAGAGAAGGCCCGATGGAGAAAGGCATGACAAAGCTGCGTTGGTTGTTGCCTGGCGTGTTGCTGCTCGGTGCCGTGGCACATGCGCAGGGCCGCGCGCCGGCAGCAGTCTCGACGGGCAAGCTGGACAAGACCAAGCTTTCGTATGCGATCGGCTACCAGATCGGCAGCCAGTTCGCCGACGGCAAGCCGGACGTGGACATACCCACGCTGCAGCGGGCGATTGAGGATGCCTACGCCAGGCGGCATCCCGCCGTGCCGATGCAGGACATGCAGCAGCAACTGCAACGCCTCAATGCGCAGATGCATGCCGATGCACTGGCTGAATTCAAGCGCATAGCCAAGGCCAACGCGCGCAAGAGCGAGGCCTTCATGGCGCACAACCGGCAGCAGCCCGGCGTGGTGCAGTTGCCCTCGGGCATCCAGTACCAGGTGCTTGAAAAAGGCTCCGGTTCGATCAGCCCGACGGTGGCCAGCACGGTCACGGTGAATTATCGCGGCATGCTGGTCGACGGCACCGAGTTCGACAACACCTGGGCACGCGGCACTCCGGTCAGCTTTGCCGTCAACTCGGTCCTTACCGGCTGGCAGGACGTGATTCCGCGCATGCACGTGGGCGACCGCTGGAAGGTGGTGATTCCGCCCAGGCTGGCTTACGGGGAGGCCGGTGCACTGCCGCGGATCGGTCCGAATGAGGCGCTGGTATTCGACATCCAGCTGCTCGACATCAAGGTTGGCGCAGGCAAGCCTTGACACCGGCCAGTGGTAACATGGGACGGTATGCCAGATGATGCCGCCCTCACCGCAACGCTTCCGCTGACCCCCTGCATCGGCATCTGCCGGCTGGATGATCACGGCTATTGCATCGGCTGCCGGCGCACGGACGTGGAGATCGGCCGCTGGCTGGTGATGAGCGATGCCGAGCGGCAGCACGTCATGCACGAAATCCTGCCAGCCAGGCACCGGCAGGCGCAGGGCATTACGGCCGTGATGGATACGCTGCAGAACGCCCTGCTGCCGCTGTCGGCACCACCGACGGGCCCAGGCTGGAATCATGCCGACATGACCGCTCTGCTCGGTCACGCCACGCGTCAGCCGGCAGCCGTGCTGGTCGGTTTGCGCGAAGGTGTGCAGCCGCATCTGGTGCTCACCTTGCGCACCGATCACCTGCAGGCGCACGCGGGTCAGGTGGCGTTTCCGGGTGGTCGCAGCGATCCCGGCGATGCCGATGCGGTAGCCACGGCACTGCGCGAAAGCGAGGAGGAAATCGGCCTCGAACGTGCGCTGGTGACGCCGCTGGGCTATCTGGATTGCTTCGAGACAATCAGCGGCTACTGCATCACCCCGGTGGTGGCGCGCATTGCCGCCGAGGCACAATTGCGCCCGGCACCCGACGAGGTCGCCGAAGTGTTCGAGGTGCCGCTGGCATTCTTCCTGGATCGGGCGAACCTGCGCCGCTACACGATGGAGTTCCGCGGCGAGCGACGACCGATGGTGGAATTCGTCCACGGCCGCCATCGCATCTGGGGCGCCACCGCTGCGATGCTGTGCAATCTGCTGCAGCGGATGGGCCACGCCTGATCGTCCGTCCCGGATGCGATGCGGCAGCCGGCGCATGATGCGGGTTGCAACATCCGGCTCCACCTCGAAACGGTCCCACCATGAGCCTGAAGACCACCCTGATCGATCCGTCCACTCTCGCCGCGCTGACGCCGGATGAGGTGCTCATCGTCGATTGCCGCTTCGATCTGGCCGATCCGGAGCGGGGCCGGCGCGATTATCTGGACGGCCATGTTCCGGGTGCGGTCTACGCCAGCCTCGACCGCGACCTGTCCGATCTCTCGCGGCAGGCCGAAGGCCTTGGCCGCCACCCGCTGCCGCTGGAATCGGCGTTCAACGCGCTGCTGTCGCGCTGGGGCTGGCGCGCGGGCATGCAGATGGTGAGTTACGACGCGGCCGGCGGTGCGCTGGCCGCGGCGCGGTTGTGGTGGATGCTGCGCCTGGCCGGCGTGCAGGGGGTTGCCGTGCTGGATGGCGGCTACGCCGCCTGGCTGGCCGCGGGCTTGCCGGTCGAGGCCGGTCAGCCGGCGGCACGGAAGTCGAGTGAGCTGTCGTTGCGTTACGCGCCGACGCAGGTACTCATCGAGCCTGCCGCGTTGTGCGATCGTCCGGATCAACTGCTGCTCGACGCGCGCGCCGCGCCGCGCTATCGCGGCGAGATCGAGCCGATCGACCCGGTCGGCGGCCATGTGCCCGGCGCGCTGAATCGTCCGTTCAGCGACAATCTCGGCAGTGACGGTCGCTTCAAGCCGCCGGCTCAACTGCACGATGAGTTTCTCGCGCTGCTGGGTCCGGTCGCCCCGTCCGGGGTGGTGCACATGTGCGGTTCTGGCGTGACCGCCTGTCACAACCTGCTGGCGATGGAGCATGCCGGGTTGCGTAGTTCGCGGCTCTATGCGCCCTCATGGAGCGGCTGGATCAGCGATCCGGCACGGCCGGTGGCCAAGGGCTGACCCATTTCGCGTAGGAGCGCATCCCGTGCGCGATGCTTTTTATCCGGGTGTGGGCAAAAAGCATCGCGCACAGGGTGCGCTCCTACAACCTCATCCCTTGTTCTTCAGCTGCGCCACCAGCTGCCGCAGCACCGCCTGGGTTTGCGGGTGGAAAAACGCGTCGACGAACTCGTCCAGCGGCAACGCATCCGGATCGGTGAAGGCGTTGACGAGGTCGGCGCGGGCCAAGGCACGGGTTGTCAGCATCGCATGCGAGGGCAGCGCCAGCAGTTCGCCGAGCCAATGCACGGCACGCGTGGTGACCTGGTCGATGCCGGTGAGTTCGTCGACGAAACCGCAGGCCAGCGCCTCGGCAGCCTCGAGCATGGCACCGCAGACCAGCAATCGTTCGGCGCGATACGGGCCGACCACACGGCGCAATGCCAGCTGGATCGCATCGGGCACGATCAGCCCGACCTGCACTTCGTTCAGACCGATCCGGAACGGGCCTTCCGCCATCACCCGGTAATCGCAGAACAGCGCCAGCACCGCGCCACCGGCCGGGCTGTGACCGGTGATTGCGGCCACCAGTGGAATCGGCGCCGATGCCAGGGTGGCGCACAGCGCGAAAAACTCGCGCCAGTATTCGCGTACCCCGGCGCGATCGCATTCGATCAGCAACGGCACGTCCACCCCGGCCGAGAACAGGCCTTGCGCACCGGACATCACGATGCCGCGTGCGCCGCCGCGCACGCTGTCGTCGATCGCCCCGCGCAAGGCGCGCACCAGTTCCAGGTTCAGTGCATTGACCGGCGGGCGGGCTAGCTGGATCTCGTGGATGGTGTCGTGGGTGATCAGGTTGAGCATGGTGCGCTCCTGAAGAGGAATGCGGGATGCAGGTCGCTTGTCATTGGGTCGGCACCATCCTCAACGCGCAGGGCGATCATGATATCGTGAATCGTCGACTCGTTTCTGCCGGCGCGCCACCCGGACGAAGAACGGGATCGCCAGCAGCTGTGTCACCACGCAAAAAGCGATGGTCCACGGCAGCGAGCGGTCGTAGAGAAAGCCGATCGCCGCGCTGCCGACAAACCAGGAGATGCCGTAGCCCGCCGAGAACAATCCGAACGCCGAGGCCCGATCTTGCAACGGCACCATCGGCGTGACCGCGGCGGGGATGATCGACTCATGCACGCCCATGCCCATGCCCCAGATTGCCGCGCCGATCAGCGCCATGCCGAATCCGCCGAGAAAGACCAGTGGTGCAAACAGCGAAGCGATGAACGTCAGGACGATCAGCACCCGAAAACCGTAATGATCGAACAGCCGTCCGAACAACAACGACGAACTTCCGCTGACGGCCATCGCCACGGCGTAGAAAATGGGAATCCAGTTCGTGGGTACGCTGCTGCTGCGGGCAAAGTGATAGGCGATCAGCGGATAGTCCGCAAAACCAAGGGCCACCAGCGACGCGCCGGCGAGATAGATCCAGAAGGTGCGGGAGAATCGGATGCCGGCTTCAGCCTCCTGCAAACCCTGCTCCATATCCTGCGGTTTCGGATAGAGCAGACGCGCGGTGAGCACGAAAGTCAGATTGATCGATGCCGGGACCAGCAACACGGCGAACGCCAGGTGGTAGCTGCCATGATGGGCGAGCACGGCGGCTACCGCCAGCGGGCCGAACATGGCGCCGAACTGGTCGCAGGCCTCGTGGATGCCGAAGGTCCAGCCGTAGCCGCCGATGTGTCTGGCCGCGTGCGACAGCATCACGTCGCGCGGCGGGTTGCGGATCGCGCGGCCCACGCGCTCAAGGATGATGAACACCGCCGCGCTCTGCCAGTGGTGGGTCAGTGCGAGCATCGGCACCGCGCTCATCTGCACCACGTAGCCGGTGATCGCGGTGGGCCAGAAGCGGCCGGTGGCGTCGGCAAAGCGGCCGGAAAAATAGCGCAGCCCGTAGCCGGCCAGTTCACCGAAGCCGGTGACCATGCCGACCACGAACGCGCTGGCCTGCATCGAGGCCAGGAACGGCCCCAGGATGCTGCGCGAGCCCTCGTGGGTGAGATCGGCGAAAAAGCTCAGCACGCCGACCAGCAGCACGAAACGCATCGCCAGGCGGCTGCCCGACGATGCGTTCCGCGCAGGAGCAGGCTGGGCCGCAGTCATGGACAGATCGCCTTTGAGGGCACCTCCAATAGCACTGGTTTGCAGGAGCGCACCCTGTGCGCGAATGCTCCTGTCACAGCCGATGCAAACAGCATTTCGCGCACAGGGTGCGCGCCGAGCGCCAAGAACCAGGCTATTCGAGATTCCCTTGGGGATGAACGGCGGGCGGCGGCTCGGGGCGTCGGTTTCTGTCCTCCGTTCGAGCTTTTCACGCGATCCGGCATGGCCGTGCCTCAGGCGTGCGCGCTGGTGCGCACGCGACCCAGCGCTATGGTGCCGGCGAACATCAGCAGTGCCGCCAGCGCGAAGCCGAACACGGGGGAGACGACGGTCCATATCAGGCCCACCGACGCGCTGGACACGAACTTCGCCGCGCCGTTGACGGTGCCCAGCGCGCCGTAGCTGATGGCGAGCATGTCCGCGTGCACCATCTCCGCGGTCACCGTCGGCTCCAGCGCCTCCTGCACCGCGACATACAGACCGGCGATCAGGAATATGCCGCCAAGCAAGACCACGCTTTCGACCGCAAACCAGAACGCCAGTGCGGTGAGCGCGGCGGTGAGCGCGCCCAACGCGTAGCCAGCCACCAGCACCGGCAGGTGGCCGACGCGATCGGCCAGTACCCCGATCGGGTACGACAGCAGCACTTGCACCAGATTGCGTCCGGCGTACATCAGTCCGGCTAGCTGCGCCGCGCGCACCACGCCCATCGATGGCGTGAGCAAGGTGGTGGTGGCCAGGATCAGCAGGCTGTGCGAGAAATCGCCGATGCCGAAAATGCCGACCGCGCCGAGATAGCGTTTGAAGCGCATGGGCAGGCTGCGCAGCGAGCCGAAAAACCTCAGTGCGGGATTGGGCGAGTGCTGCGGGTCCTTCACCAGCGTCAGAAAGGCCAGCACCGCCAGCGCGCCCGGAATGATCGACAGCCACAGCACCAGCCGGAACGGCCACGTCGGATCAGTGCCGTGCAGATGCTGCGCCCAGCCCAGCAGCGCCACGCCCAGCAGCGGTCCGGCCACTGCGCCGATGGTGTCGGTGGCGCGATGAAAACCGAACGCCCGTCCGCGGGTTTCCGGGCTCACCGCCTGCACCACGATCGCATCGCGCAGCGGTCCGCGCAGCCCCTTGCCGAACCACGACGCCAGCCTTCCAGCCAGCAGCAGCGGCCAGCCCAGCGCCAGCGCGATCAGCACCTGGCCAAGCGGTGTCAGCGCGTAACCCACCAGCACCAGCAATTTGCGATGACCCAGCTTCTCGGCGATGTAGCCGGAGATCATCTTGGTGAAGCTGGCGACCGCGTCGGCGGTGCCTTCGATAAAGCCCAATGCCGCCGCCGGGATACCCAGCACGGCCAGGAATCCCGGCAGGATCACCGTAGTGGTTTCGTAACAGAAATCGCCCAGCGCACTGGTGACGCCGGCGCCGACCACGGTGCGGTTGAGCCAGCCTGTGGGGGGCGCGATCCTGGCGCGCGTCCGGGCCGCTTCGTGCGTATCGTTCATCGTCATTTCCTGGTGCGTTCGTGCGGGTGATTGTTTTTCCGGTAGCCGGTGTCCCAATGAGCCCTGCCGCGGTGACGCGATCAGCTCCAGGCCGCCTTTGCGCAAGTATCGAAGCCGTGGGTCGATCCGAAACCCGACCGTCATGCGCGAGTGCCAATCCTGCCGTGTTCGACGGCATGCCGGGTGTAGGACAGTTGCAGATCTTCCGCCGCAATCATATCCAGCAACTTCTCGGCTTCTTCGTCGGTGACGATGAACTCGACCACGATGGGCGGATCGACGCCCAGCTCATCGACGAGAGGTTCATGCGACCCGGCAAATCGACCGGAACTTGCCATGGCCCGAATCGCGGTGCCCGTTCGGATGCCAAGGCGGTTGGCGAGCACCAGCAGCCACTCGTACAGGAACAGCGTGTGGTATTCCTCGAACTCGTAGGTGTAGAAACGCAGGTTGATCGCTTGATGACCCACGGCTATGGCCTCCTGCGGTTCGGGAGATGCGGGGCGCACGAGGGCTATCGTCGGAAAGACGACACCTGCGCGCGCCCCGGACTCCGGGGTGGGCAGGCATCATCAGCCGTGGGCGGCGGTTCGCCCCGATCGACTTGGGGCCGGAGGAATGCCATCTCCGAACGAACTCATGGATCATAGCAAGTTTATCGATTCGGCCCGCGATCTGAGCCATCGCTGAGCGATGAACAACGCCATACTGCCTCGCGATCCCGCAACTTGCGGCTTGCGCAATTGTGGCTAAGATGCCTTCGTGGAAGCGGAGATGGCATTCCTCCGGTCTTGGGTTTCACCAAGGCGAACCACCGTGACGGCTGATGATGCCTGCCTCACCCGGAGCGTCGGGTGCGCAGGCGTCGCCGTCCGCGACGACTCCCGCTGCGTGCCCGCGCTTCTGAACCAAGGAGCAGCGAGGACATGGCGAATGACAGTTCGGGCGCTGAATCGCTGTGCTTCCACAGCATCCTGTATTGCGGGCCGGCGGAAGGCGCCAGGCAGGAAGCGCGCGAGGCGCCCGCCTTCTTCCGCGACCTGAACCTCGATCAGATCGTGGCCGCGATCACGGCGGGCCGGCAGGACTACTATCTGGCACCGTTCTTCCATGCACCGCTGAACCGTCTCGATGAAATTGCCTATCGGCAGGAGGTCATGCGGGATCTCGAGGACGAGAGCCTGCTGCATGCCGTCACGTCGTTCTCGCGACGAATGGGCACGATGCGCGAGCGCCTCGCGCTGGCGACGAAACTCCATCACTACCAGTACGAGCAGGAGCGCTGGTTCCTGGGCGCGGCCGACATCTACTGCGAGGCCGTCGAAGGCCTCGGGCAGGATCTGCAGCGGCTCGCGGTCGCATCGCGCGGCATGCGCGCGCTTCGCGACTATCTGGCGGCGTATCTCGCGTCCACTTCGTTCACCAGGCTCGCGACCGATACCAGAACATTGAAGGCCGATCTGTCGGCGCTCCGTTACGGCCTGCTCATCAAGGGCAGCAGCGTCACCGTGCGCCGCTATGACGGTGAGACCGACGCCAGTACTGCTGTCGAAGAAACCTTCGCGAAGTTCAGGCGCGGCGCGGCGAAGGATTATCGGGCCGGCTTCCATGACCGGGTGGGCATCGACCATGTCCATGCGCAGGTGCTGGACCGGGTGGCGCTGCTCCATCCCGACACGTTCCGCGCCCTCGACGCATTCTGTGCCGAGCATGCGCAGCATGCGGACGACGGGATCGTGCGGTTCGATCGCGAAGTGCAGTTCTACGTGGCCTATCTGGCATACATCGATACCTTCCGCCGCCACGGCTTGAGTTTTTGCTATCCGCAGATGTCCGACCGGTCCAAGGAGGTCAGCGCTCGACAGGCCTTCGATCCTGCCCTGGCCGCCAGGCTCATCGAACGGGGAACGAGCGTTGTCCGCAACGATTTCCACCTGCGCGGGACCGAGCGCGTCTTCGTCGTTTCCGGTCCGAACCAGGGCGGCAAGACCACGTTCGCCCGCATGTTCGGCCAGTTGCATTATCTGGCCAGTCTGGGCTGCCCGGTTCCGGGTATGCAAGCGCGCCTGTTTCTGTTCGACCGCCTGTTCACGCATTTCGAAAAGGAGGAGAGCATCGCGAACCTGCGGGGCAAGTTGCAGGACGACCTGATCCGGATACATCGCATCCTGGAGCAGGCGACGCCCGACAGCATCCTCGTCATGAACGAGATCTTTTCGTCGACCGCGCTCGACGATGCGCTCTATCTGGGCCGCAAGGTGATGGCGGAAATCTCGCAGCGGGACATGCTGGGGGTCTGCGTCACGTTCCTGACGGAACTGGCCTCGTTCGACGACAAGACGGTCAGCATCGTGGGCGCGGTCGATCCGGACGACCCGGCGGTTCGTACCTACACCATGGAGCGCAAGCCGGCCGATGGGCTGGCGTACGCCCTGGCGATCGCCGAGAAATACCGGGTGACGTACGACTGGCTGAAGAGGCGGATCAAGCCATGAGAGCGCTCCTGATGTACCCGAATCGGGACTTCGACCCGCCGCCGGCATTGCCATGGCACGAACAGAGCCTGCGGCAGGACCTGGAGCTGGATACGCTGCTGCGCGCCATGGCGGATGACGATGAGTTCCTGTTCGACGTGGCGCGCAAGGCGCTGCTCTCGGGCGTGCGCAACGATGTGGACACGATCCTGTATCGGCAGGAGATCGTGCGCGATGGCCTGAGCAATCCGCAGGTGGTCCGCGAACTCTACGCGCTCGCGGTGGAGGCCATCGAAGGCAAGAGAAAGAGTTACTGGAGCTTCTCCAGCCATTACCCGTCCTCGATCCTGCACGGCGCGATCGAGGTGCTGCGGATGTTCATGACGGTGCTGAGAAAACTCAGGGACAGCGCCGATGCGCACGCGGGCCGATTCAGGTCGAGGGGCTTCACGGCCCTCTTTGCGATGCTGCAGAAGGAATTCAGCGACGAGTACCTGGCCAGCGTCGATGCCTATCTGGCGGAACTGAAGTTCGGCGCGGGCGTCCTGCTGAGCGCGCAGCTGGGGCCGGGCAACGAGGGCACGCATTACATGCTGCGCCGGCCGCACGAAAAAAAGCCGGGCTGGCTCAAGTGGATCATGGACAAGGGGCCGCCGGCCTATACCTTCCGCATCGCCGATCGCGACATGGCCGGCGCGCAGGTGCTGTCCTCGATGCGGGACCGCGGCATCAACCTCGTCGCGAATGCGCTTGCCCAGTCGGTGGACCACATCCTGCGGTTTTTCGAGATGCTGCGGATGGAGCTGGCCTTCCACGTCGGCTGCCTGAACCTGCACGACCGGCTCGCGCTCCTGGGCGCGCCGGCGTGCTTTGCGCAGCCGCAGGCCCTGGGCACCCGCGTCCTTCGCTTCGGCGGACTGTACGACGTCTGCCTTGCGCTCAGCATGGGATGCAGCGTGGTGGGCAATGCGCTCGATGCCGACGGCAAGAGCCTGCTAATCATCACGGGCGCCAACCAGGGTGGCAAGTCGAGCTTTTTGCGCGGTATCGGCCTGGCGCAGCTGATGATGCAGAGCGGCATGTTCGTCTCGGCCGAGTTTTTCGCGGCCGAGCTGCGCAGCGCTCTGTTCACCCACTACAAGCGGGAGGAGGACGCCACCATGATGAGCGGCAAGCTCGACGAGGAGCTTGGCCGGATAAGCGCCATCGCCGACGGCA